>JAABUZ0100000393.1_pt1 | contig 109857 bp, 98 predicted proteins | sample 5562091 | NCBI WGS metagenome assembly JAABUZ01 (sample SAMN12813069, study PRJNA571459) | rock metagenome | isolation source: Antarctica rocks | place: Antarctica: Victoria Land, Linnaeus Terrace sud | collected 2015-12-21
CGCCGATCTTTTGGACGAACGGCAAGACGAACTGCGGGGCGATTCGGCATGACTCAATCCTAACGCCTAATTTCACAATAAGCAACCCTATTTATGGGTCAGCACACTAGCGTTCCACGTCCGCGACTTTGATCTGGTCGACGACGCGAATACGTTACGGACGCGCGGCCGTGAAGTGTGGCCGGCGGAACTTGATCCGATGAAATTCGAGATTCACCGGGCGCTCGGATGGTCCAGCGCGCTGCGCGGCGACCACCTCAATGCCTTCCGCGAGTTTCGTGCGATGAGCGACTTCGCGACGACCTCAGCGCGTAAGGTCCTGGCAACGGTTGAGCGGGCGTATCTCTCTCGCGAACTCGGCGAAAGCCACGCCGCTCGCGACGCAATCGAATACGCCTCGAAGCTCACCGATAGTATCGACTGGAATCATGTCGGCGAAGAGCGCATCGGCCTAGCGCAGCTTGCGCAAGAACTCGTGGCTTTCGATGCACCCCGTGCCGGCAAGTTGTTCGAGCGTTATCGCGCGATCAAGGGAAAACTTTCTCCCGGTTTGCTCAACACGGTTGACCGCCGCGCTCGCGCGTATGAGTGCCTCGCCGAGGGCACGGTCCTCCGTGCGAACAGGGCGCTTCCCGCTGCTGCGGAGCGGTTTCAGGAAGCGTTTGAGATTTTCGATTCGGTGGGTTATCGCTGGCGCGCGGCGATGGCCGCGCTTCCGCTTGCCGAGCTATTTCAGCGTCCGCTCGAGGTCGAATACGTGCGACGGGAAGCCGCTGAGCGTCCCAACTCGTGGCTGGAACGTCGGGCCGCTAGCCTATGTACGCATGACGCGCTGAACGTCTGAACAAACAGCAGGGGAGCACGTGTACCGGCTTGCCCTTCTTCTTGGGGTAATCCCAACGTTCGCGTCATCAGCCGCCACTTGGTGGCTCAGGCTGACAGCGGAAGGCGCGTGCCCATGTCGAGCTCATAGCGGCCGTATGGATTGAGGATCCCCAGATGAGTGGCGTGAGCGCGCGTCGATCAATAGCGGTCAGTCGCTCGCGCCAACCTTTCAGGGGGGCTCCGCCATTTCCAGGCACCGGCCCGGCTCGGAGGTGGTCCGCTTTAACCCGGCGGAAGTGGGTTCACCGTATCCCGGCGCCTACACTTTGATCTGCCGAGTCAAAAACGCGATCGTCTCTTCAATCGATGAACGGACATCGTCTACACCTGGCCCTTTTAAGCCGGTTGCTTTCTTGCACTCGCATGCCGTCGAGTTCGAACGTTGTGAGCTTGAACTTAAATTAACGGACGCAATTAAGCCTTTCGACGTTTTCGCAAACGTTGGCGAGGACGTTAGAAGTTAGCAGTTTCGCCGGAACGTCGGTAGTTGACATAAAGTCACGATGTGCCGTGCCCACGTAGTTACCTTCGACGTTGAAGTTCGATTACGAAACGTTCCCAGACGCGGAATAGTCTAGAGCCGCAACGCTTTATAATCGCCGCTGCTGCGTGTCGACACCGCACTGCGTTGCAAAAGCGGTAAAATCGACCACCAATCGACAATGTTAACTCGCCGTGATCGAATCGAAGTCGTCGAGTGCAAGCAGAACCACCAGCGCGCTTTTGCCGACGCCAGTGTGGTCGACTCCTCGCCTCCTCCCGCCATTCGAAAGTCACCTCGTCGAACGTCTCCGCTTTGCCGTTCGGCTGATACGCGGCGAGCGCAAGGCCGCGTTCGCGCCCTGCGCGCTAGCTATGCAACCTGTGCTCCGTCGCGTGAGCCGCGCTCCCTACGCCGACACACGCGCGCAAGCACTTGCCCCCGGATGGAGAAACCAGCGTCCATGATCGCCCACCTGATCCGTCCCTCCGCCGCTGCGCTCCGTTTGCAGAGCGAGGGCGCCTTCGTCGCACTCGCGCGCGCCCGGGAACTCGAAGCGCAGGGCCACGACGTCATTCACCTCGGCGTCGGCGAACCGGATTTCGACACGCCCGAGCACATCAAACGCGCCGGGATCGCGGCGATCGAAAACAATGCGACCCACTACACGCCCTCGGCCGGCATCGCGCCGCTGCGCGATGCGATCGCGGCGTATGCGGGTGCGTTTCGCAGCATCGCACCGTTCGCGCGCGACGAGGTTGTCGTCAGCCCCGGCCTCAAGCCGCTGATCTGGAATATCCTCTCCGCGCTGCTCGATCCCGGCGACGAAGTGATCTTTGCGGACCCCGCGTACCCCGCGTATGCGGCCAGCGCCGCGTACCTGCAGGCGCACCCGGTTCCGGTTCCGTTACTCGAAGCGACGAATTTCCGGTTGGATTTGGAGATGCTCGCCGCTAAAATGTCGGCGCGCACGAAAGTCCTGGTCCTCAATTCGCCGCACAATCCGACCGGCGGCGTACTGACTCGCGAAGATCTTGAAACAATTGCGAATTTGGCGATCCGGTACGACGTGACCGTTCTCTCCGACGAAATCTACAGTCGCAATATCTACGACGGCGAGTTCGTCTCGATCGCGACGCTCGACGGCATGCGCGAACGGACGATCGTTCTCGACGGTTTTTCGAAAGCGTACGCGATGACGGGCTGGCGTCTGGGCTACGGCATCATGCCCGCACCCATCGCCCGAACCGTCGCGCTTCTCGGACAAAATAGCTATTCGTGCACCGCGACGTTCGTGCAAGAGGCTGGCATCGCCGCACTCCATGGACCCGACGAACCGATCCGCGCGATGGTTGACGAGTTTCGGGCGCGCCGCGACGCGATGGTCGCGGGCCTCAATTCGTTGCCGGGCGTTCGTTGCACGACGCCCAACGGCGCGTTCTACGTCTTCCCCAACGTCAGCGCCATCACGGGCGACGACGTAAAACTCGCGAACTTTTTGCTCGAGGAAGCGCACGTCGCGACGCTGGGCGGATCGACGTTCGGCGCGGCGGGGCGGGGCCATCTCCGCTTGTCGTATGCGAATTCGCTTCAAGCGATCGAGACGGCGATCGAACGGCTCCGCGTCGCGCTGCCGGCGTTCGGCGGCTGAACAGGACCTGCGGGGGCTAGCCGATCCCCATCGCGGCTTTCACGTCGGCGATCGTCGTTGCGGCTTCGGCTCGCGCGCGTTCGGCGCCGGCGTCGAGAATCGCCGGAACGGAACCCGGATCGATGTTCGCGCGCCGCTCCCGAATAGGAGCGAGCGAGGAATTGAGCTTCGCGGCGAGCAGCATCTTACAATCGACGCAGCCGAGCGTCCCGGCACGACATCCGCTCGCGACCTCCGCTTCGCGCTCGGCGTCGAAGATGGTGTGCAGCTCGTAAACGGGACAGATCTCCGGGCGTCCGGGATCGTTGCGACGTATCTTGAGCGGATCCGTCACCATGGAACGCACCTTTTTCATCGTCGTTACGTCGTCGCCGGCGATGTCGATGGCGTTACCGTAGGACTTGGACATCTTGCGGCCGTCGGTTCCGGGCACGTCCGGAAACTGCGATAACGTCGCGCGCGGCTCGACGAGCACGTCGCCGTAGCGATGGTTGAAGCGTCGGACGACTTCGCGCGCGAATTCGAGGTGCGAGAGTTGATCTTTTCCGACGGGGACCGTATTGGCGCGCACGATCGCGATATCGCACGTCTGCATCAGCGGATAACCGAGAAAGCCATACGTCGCGATGTCGCCGCCGAGCGCGGCGATCTGGTCCTTGTACGTCGGCACCCGCTGCAGCCACGCGACCGGAACGATCATCGAGAGCAGCAAGTGCAGTTCTGCTATTTGCGGGATGTGCGATTGAAGGTACAGGACCGAACGATCGGGGTCGACACCCACCGCAAGCCAATCGAGAACCATTTCGCGCACGTTCGCAGCGATCGATTCGGCCGTATCGAAGCCCGTGGTCAGCGCGTGGAAATCGGCCACTTCGAAATACGTCTGCGCCGTCTTCGAATACGTCGCCCACGAGCGAAGGGCGCCCGCAAGGTGTCCGATGTGCAATCGACCCGTCGGTCTCGTTCCGGACATGATACGCTGCGGCGCCGGCAACTTCGTTTCGTGCACGTGCGTCCTTTCGTGTCGCCGCAAAATCGGTCCCGCACCGGCGTCGCAAAACGAAACGTCGGGCTCGCCCGCGCCGTCGCATGAGGCGACATGTTACAGTGCTTTAGTATGCGGCGCGCATGCCGCCGATTTCACGGGCCGACGCAAAACGGGCTCGTACGAACGCGCGCGCGGTCTCGACCGCCACGCGCAGCGATTCACCTCGCCCGAGCGCCGCTGCCAGCGCGCACGCGAGTAAACACCCCGTGCCACGGAGCTCGCCCGGTAAGCGTGGTTGGGCGTACCGTACCTCACCCGCCGCGTCGACCAGGACGTCCACCGGATCGGCGAGATGGCCGCCGGTTACGAGCGCACTTGCGGCCCCCGCCGCGACGAGCGCGTGGCCCCAGCGCGCCATGATCTCCGGCGTGGCATCCCCCTCGGAGCGCCCGACCAGTCGTGCTGCCTCGGCGAGATTGGGCGTCAGGACGGTCGTTAGTGGAACGAGTTCGCGCAGCAGCGCCGCGACCGTCGCATCCAAGGCGAATACCCAGCCGGCGCTGGAGGCCAGGACTGGATCGTAGACGACCGGCACCGCGCCGCTCGCTTGCAAGCGCACCGCCAGAGCGGCCGCGACCGCGGCGACGGATGGCGCATCGAGCAACGCGCCGATGCGAATCGCCGCGATCGGCGCGCGCTCGAGCGCGAGGAATTGAGCCGCGATGAGTTCCGGGGTGACCGCACTCGCAGCCCCGCTACCGCGCCCATCCTGAGCGGAGACACCCGCCACGACGGAGACCGCACGCGCGCCGCAAGCGGCCAGCGCCCGAACGTCGAGCCCGAGGCCGGCGACGTTCCACGGTTCGGTCGTCCCGATACAGCAGACCAGCGGTTCGCTCAACCGAGCGACGTCCAGCGCGCCACCAGTTCCCGGGTACGTTCTTGCGGGTCGGACGCCTCCGCAATCGCCGCGATGACGGCCGCCATCGCAGCGCCGCTACGGTGCGCGGCGGCCAAGTTCTCGAGCCCGATTCCGCCAACCGCGGCGACCGGACGGTCGATCGCTGCAACCACCGCGGCAACGCCGGCGACCCCGATCGGCGAACCGGCATCGTCCTTCGTTGCGGTTCCGGCGAAAGGTCCCGTGCCGACGTAATCGGCTCCGGCCGCGACCGCCGCCCGAGCCTCGGCCGCGCTGCCGCAGGAAACGCCGAAAACACGGTCTCCAAGCAGCGCCCGGACCTCAGCAACGTTGCGGAGGGCGAGATCTTCTTGACCCGCATGCCAGCCGTCGGCCTCGAGCGCGGCTTCGAAATCGTCGTTGACGATCAAAATCGCGCCGGCAGCGTCCGTCCGCGCGTGAAGGGCTCGTACGAGCGCCCGGTCGACGCCCGCCTTCGCGCGATATTGAACGAGGCGGACGCCGCCGGCGAGAATTGCGTCTAGGAGCGCGACCGGCCGCTTCGTCGTCGCGCGATCGACGATCGCGTAAATTCCGCGGAAACAACCGCTCCCGTTCAGGGCTACGGGTTGTTGGAGACGAGCACCGTCTGGCCACCGATCACGCGGTCGCCGACGTGTGTCGCCTGAAGGAGAATGCAGTATCCGGCTGCATTGTCGGCGGCCGACATGTTCGGCGGGGCTCCGATAAAGACCGTCCGCGCCGCCTGCGATGGTCCCAACTGCCCGTTGAAGAGACCGGGCAGCGTCTGCTGCAAGATCGGAATCGACGGGGTGGTCGAGGGCTTTTTCGGACAAGGGCGCGCTAGAGCCGTCGGACCGACATTATAACTCGCGACGCGCGCGGTATCCGTGGCGGGATCGACGAAGCGTGCCGACCAGGTGAAGGTCGCGTCGGGAACGACCGTCGCGAACGGGCCCGACCCCTTTTCACCGAGGGCATCGACTTGCAGCGGCGCGGTGCCGTTCGGTGCCACGATAAAGTCGTTCGTCTGAGCGTTTCGCCCGGCGGTAAACGTCACGAAATCGATCGAACCTTTCGAGTTGCCGCTGCTGGAGAAGCCATAACCGCCTCCCGAACCGCACGCGGTCAAAAGTGCGAACCCACAGGCGGTGAGGACCGAGAGGGCGGGACGACGCATAAAGAACTCCCGTTAGACACGAGAAAAATCTCGACGGACTTCTTTCAAGTCACCGTCGATACGAGCGGCGAATTGGCGCCGGTAGCTTCGGTCTCCTCCGTCTTCGGACCAGGCGATCTCAAAGAGCGGCCGGTACGGGGATATCGGGAAGCGCGAACTCGAAGGGCGCATCCGCGCCGTCCGCGAGCGCGGGGGCGACGGTTAGTCGTAAGATTTTCGGCGTGAAGCGGTCCGGGGAAAAGAACGTCAACGCCCCCGTGTATTGGCCGCTCGGCGGGAGGCGAAGACCTTCAAAAAGCGTCGCATCGGTCAGGCCCGGTAATTTGGAGCGAATGGGCGCGTGGATTTTTCCGGCGTCATCGCGCACAACGCTGCGGCCATAGGGCAGTACGGTGACCGTCGTTTCGCTGCGATTTGCGAACGTCAGGAGCACCTCGAGCCGACCCGTGTAAAAGGAGAGCTTACGCACCGATAGGCGGACGCCGTTCGCCGTCGCGCTGGCGTCGGCGGGAGCAAAAGCGAACCACGGATGAAAGGGATCTTTAACGGCGGGCCCATGGGCGCCGGCTACGATACCGTAGCGAACGTTGGCGCTCAGCACGCCCTCCCGCTGATGCGCGTGGTCGAAAAAACGCACGCGTTCCCGCACGACGGCGATCGTGCCGGCCGCCGCCCCGGCCGATTCGACGATCGTAAACGCCTCGAGCGCGAACCGGTCGGCAGCGAAAACGGCCGCCACGTTGCGCGGCGACCGAAAGTAGCGCTGTTCGTCCGCCGATAGCCGCGCGAAGGCGCCGGCATAATCACCGTGCTGCAAGGCGGTCAGATACTGCGTTAAAACCAGCCGCTCTGCCGGCCTCAATTTGGCGCGCACGGGGGGCCCGACCAGCGTCGCCGCGAGCAGGAACGCGACGCCGGAGACTACGGCCCTCGCGCGTCCGGTCGGGCTCCTCACGACGGTTCCCCTAACAAGACGTCGACGATTCGCGTCAGATCGCCGGTATCGCCATAGCGAATCTCAACGCGGCCGTCGGCCGGACCGGTTGCGACGATCGCGACCGGAGCGCCGAGCCGGTAGCGCAACCGGTTCTCGACGTCGAGCAGATCCGGCGTCTTCGCCGGCGACGCGGGCAGCGCTTTGGAGCTGACGGCGCGACGGGCGGCCCCGAGCCGTTCGATGTCCCGCACGGTCAAGTGTTCGCGTTGGACGCGCGCGGCGAGCGCCTCGCGGCGCTCGAGCGGAACGGCCAACAGGGCACGCGCGTGGCCGGCGCTGAGCGCGCCCGACCGGAGCCGCGCTTTAATCGGGTCGGCCAGCGTCAGCAGCCGCAGCGCGTTGGCCACGGCCGGCCGACTTTTCCCAAGCCGTTCCGCCAAGCGTTCCTGCGTAAAGCGATACTCGTCGATGAGATGCTGGTAGCCCATCGCTTCCTCTAACGGGTCGAGGTCTTGGCGCTGCAAGTTTTCCACAACGGCGAATTCCAAACTTGCTTGGTCGTCCGCCTGGCGGACGATCGCGGGAATTGTCCCGAGCCGGGCCGCAGTCGCCGCGCGCCAACGGCGTTCGCCCGCGATCAGTTCGTAGGACACCGGCCCCTGGCCACGGGCGAGTGGCCGGACGATAATGGGGACCAGGACGCCGAGTTCGACAATCGAGCGGCGCAACTCGTCGAGACCCTCGGCCGAAAAGGTCTGGCGCGGTTGCTGCGGGTTGGGGCGGATGGAGTCGACGGGAAGCTCGAAGAGTCCGGGAGCGAGCGAGCGTTCGCTGCCTAGGAGCGCTTCGAGGCCGCGCCCGAGGCCTCGTTTGGGGGCGCTCACTGGCTCGCGACCTCGCGGGCAAGGGCGAGATAGGCTTGCGCGCCGCGGCTCTTGAGATCGAACAATACGACCGGCTTTCCGAACGAGGGCGCTTCCGATAGGCGAATATTCCGCGGAATTTGCGTCCGAAAGACTTGCTTGGGGAAGTAGGCGTTCACCTCATCGAGCACGTCGCTCGCCAAGCGCGTCCGGCCGTCGAACATCGTTACGAGCACGCCGGAGATGCGCAACGTCGGGTTGAGCGCTTCCCGGATACGCGCGACCACATTGGTAAGCTGCGAGAGGCCTTCGAGTGCATAATATTCGGCTTGGACCGGAATGAGAACTTCGGTCGCGGCCGTCAAAGCGTTGAGCGTCAAGAGCCCAAGGGACGGGGGGCAATCGATCAGCACGAACTGGTAGATTCCGTTCACGGGTTCGAGCGCTCGGCGCAAGCGCGTTTCCCGCGATAGCGCCGCAACGAGTTCGATCTCCGCACCAGCAAGGTTGAGCGTAGCGGGAACGACCGACAACCCGGCCACCTCGGTCGGCAAGGTCGCGCCACTGACCGTTCCGGCCCCGAGCAGGACCGAGTAGATATCCTCCGAGAGCGCGCCTTTGTCGACTCCGAGGCCGCTCGTCGTGTTGCCTTGGGGGTCCGCATCGACGAGCAACACCGAATGTCCGAGGACCGCGAGCGACGCCCCCAAGTTGACGGCGGTCGTCGTCTTGCCGACCCCGCCTTTCTGGTTGACGATCGCGATGATGCGGGTCGCCGCAGGCTCCGCGCCGACCAGTGCCCGTGTTTCACGTGAAACGTTCGTTTTCAGTCCCAACCGTTAGCACGCTGCCGGCAATCCAGCGATGTAATTTCGAGCGATCGCAAGCAATCGCTCGCGCTCGTTACGACCGGGTACGTCGGTAACCTGCTCGAGCAAAAAAGCAAGAATCGCCCCAACCTCCGGACTTCCCCCAGAGCGAGCGGGAAGTCGCCCAACGCGAATCAACTCCGCGACGATCTCATCGCCCGAAATGGCGAGGTTGCGGGTCGAGAGGGCCGGCTTTTGCGCGACGATCGCCCGAACCTGGGCTTCGAAGCGTTCGTTCGCGTCGCCGCGCTTCGGGAGCCCGCTGCCGACGATATCCGCCGCCCGCAGGGCGAATTGGCGCTCGAGGCGTTCGGCGCCGATACGGCGGACGAACCGTCGCAACGCCTTGGCGTCAAGTTCGGGATTGGCGCCGTACATGTGGTGCTTGACCAGCGCCGCGACTTCGGTGATGAGGGCGCGCGGGAAGCGCAAGCGTTCGAGCAGCGCCGTGGCCAGTTCCGCGCCGACGTTCTCGTGGCCGTAAAAATGAGTACCGTCCGGAGCCACCGTCCGCGTTTGCGGCTTGGCAACGTCGTGCAACAGCGCGGCGATTCGCAGCGTCAGGTCGCCCACCGGCACCGCGTCGAGCGTCTGCAGGTTGTGCTCGAAAACATCGTAAGCGTGAAAAGCGTTTTGGCTTATCCCGATCCCGGCCGCGACTTCGGGCAGGACGCGAGCGATGATATCCCCCTCGAGCATCGCTCGTAAGCCGAGCGACGGCCGCGTCGCCAGCGTCAAGAATTTTGCCAATTCGTCGCGGAGTCGCTCGGCGGACACCGTCCCGACGGAAGGCGCCGCCGCACGCATCGTCGCGAGCGTGGCCGCAGCAATGCCGAAATCGAAGCGCGCGGCAAACTGGCACGCCCGCAACATGCGCAGCGGGTCTTCCACGAACGCGGCGGGCCGTAACAAGTCGATCCGGCGGGCTCGAATATCGGCTACCCCGCCGTAGGGATCGAGCAGCTCCCCATCGCCGATTCTCCGCGCCAGCATGTTCATGCGGAAGTCTCGTCGCGCCAAATCGTCGTATAGCGGGACGTCGGGACCCGCTTCGACCAGGAATTCCCGATGCCCGAGGCCGGTCGAGCGTTCCCGCCGCGGCAGCGCGACATCGACAGTCGCGCCGGCGATCGTCGTTTTGACTACGGCGAACGACGTCCCGACGACATCGGCGCGTCCGATTGTGGCCAGCCGAGCGACGAGTTCTTTTAAGGTCACGCCGGTGACGACGTAGTCGAGATCCTTCGCGGGACGCGGCACGCCATCGCCGTCCGCCCGAATCTCGTCGCGGACGCGTCCGCCCACGGCAAAGAGGGATCCCGGGGGCAGGGCCCCCGCCAGCCGGCGGTCGATGGCGGACACGTCAACCATGCGCAGGCGCGGGCGTGCAGAGCGGGCGCTTGGCCGGAATGCCGACCCGCCGAGGAAAGCGTGGCCCGGTGGCCGTGAGTTTGCGGGCAATGAGTAAGCGGCGCTGGTCGTGGTCGCCTGCGGCGAGCGTCCCGTTCGACGGCAACGCCACCTCACGGTCGATCGTCGCGCCGAGCACGAGGGCCGCATCGCTCGCCGCGGCCCGCTCCGCTTCCGAGAACTGGCCTCGCTGCAGCAGCGCGAGGCCCCCGATTGCCAAGAACGGAACGGTCAATTCTAAGACTGTCGTGATGCCGGCGACGGCGCGTGCGGTCGCGGCCGCGAAACGTGCGCGATACGCGGCGTTGCGGCCGACGTCTTCCGCGCGCGCGCTGACGACCTCGACGTCGAGTTCGAGTTCTTGCGCGACTTCTCGAAGAAATGCCGCCTTTTTCGCGATCGACTCCAGCGCCGTGACGCGATACCCGGTCGCAATTGCGAGCGGGATGGCCGGGAAACCGCCGCCGCTGCCGATATCGATCAGCGGCTCGCGCGCGAAGCGCACGAGGGCGAGCGAATCCTGGATGTGCTCGGCGACCGCCGCGGGCGTTCGGGCGGCCGTCAAATTCAACGTCGCGTTGCGGGCGAGCAGAGCGGCAACGTAGCGCGCGAGCCGCGAGCGCACGGCTTCCGATACCGGGAGGGCCGCCAGCGCCGCAGCGATAGGCTCGCCGTCCCTCACGCGGGAGCTACGCGCGCGTCGCTACCTGCCCGAGCGCTGCGGGCACCTTTGAGAGCGAGGCTCAAAATTGCGACGTCGGCGGGTGAAATGCCCGGCAAGCGAGCCGCCGCGCCGAGCGAACGCGGGCGGTAGCGTCCAAATTTTTCGCGCGCTTCGCGCGAGAGTGCGCCGACCGCCGCAAAGGCGAAATCGGCCGGCACGATGGTCTCTTCGCCGCGAGCCGCCCGCGCAATCGCCGTCTCTTGCCGTCGCACGTAACCGGCGAGCTTGATCTCGATGGCGACCCGCTCGAGCGTCTCGCCATCGACCGGCAGAGCCGCGGCGACGTCCGCCGGCGTCGTCGCCGGCCGACGTAGCACCTCGGCCACGGTGCCGGCGGGCAGACGCGTCGCGCGTGCGGCGGCGAGGCCGGCCGCGAGGCGTTCGCGCCGGCCTTGGAACGCGGTAAACGCATCGCCTGGGAGCAAGCCGATGGCGTGGCCGAGCGGACTGAGCCGCAGGTCGGCATTGTCGTGCCGCAGCACGACGCGATGCTCGGCGCGCGAGCTGAGCATCCGGTACGGTTCGTCGACCCCGCGCGTCACGAGATCGTCGATGAGCACGCCGATATAGGCGTCGCTTCGCCGCAGCACGAGCGGCGGCCGGCCGCCGGCGGCCCGCGCCGCGTTGATCCCGGCGATCAGGCCCTGAGCCGCTGCCTCTTCGTAGCCCGACGTACCGTTAAGCTGCCCGCAATGGTAGAGCCCGGCGACCCGACGCGTCTCGAGCGACGCGAGAAGTTCGGTCGGCGGAACGTAATCGTATTCGACGGCATAACCGGCGCGCAGCATGTCGGCGCGTTCGAAGCCGGGAAGCGTACGGAGCATCGCGAGCTGTACGTCCGCGGGCAGCGACGTCGAGAATCCGCCGATGTAGAGCGACTCCGTCGCCCAACCTTCCGGCTCGACGAAGATGAGATGCGACGGGTTGTGCGCGAACTTAACGACTTTATCTTCGATCGACGGACAGTAGCGCGGTCCGATGCCCGCGATGAGAGCGAGCCCGTACAGCGGCGAACGATGCAGGTTCTCGCGAACGAGAGCGTGCGTCGCCTCGTTTGTCGCGACGATATGGCACCGCAGTTGGGGACCCGCAAACCGGGGCGCGTTGCGATAGGAGAACATCAGCGGCGTCGGGCTGGGTTCTTGAACGCGCATTTGCGCGAAATCGACGCTTTGCGCCGCAACGCGCGGCGGCGTTCCCGTCTTGAGTCTTCCCGTGGGAAAGCCGAGGCGGCGTAGCGCGTGGGCGAGTTCGACGGCCGGTGCCTCGCCCAGGCGGCCGGCCGCCGAGCTCTCGTCGCCACGCACGATCCGGCCGCCGAGAAACGTGCCCGTCGCGAGCACGACGTGTCGCGCGCGGTACGTGCGCCCGTCGCTCGTGACGACGCCGCAAACGCGGGCGCCGTCGACGAGCAGATCGTCCACGAGTCCGCGCGCGATAGTAAGCTGCTTTAACGAACGCAACAGTAGCGTCGCTTCGCGCGCGTAGCGTTCTTTATCGGCTTGCGCGCGCAGCGCGCGGACGGCCGGCCCTTTCGATTCGTTCAAAAAGCGCACGTGCAGCGACGAGCGGTCGATGAGGCGCGCCATCGCGCCGCCGAGCGCATCGATCTCGCGCACCAACTGTCCCTTGGCGCTTCCTCCGATCGACGGATTACATGCGAGCGTGCAGATGCGATCCGGGTCGCCGGTGACGAGCAGCGTTCGCACTCCGATGACGGCCGCGGCATGGGCGGCTTCGACGCCGGCGTGTCCGCCGCCGACGACGATGACGTCCGCATCGTCGCGCTCGTTCATGCCTTGATCATAGCACGGTCGTCGCCCGCATCATTTGCCGATACAGAAGCGCGAAAAAATGCCGTCGAGGAGCGTTTCGTCCGCATCCCGCGCGGTGATTCCGGCCAGCGCCGCACGGGCGCGAGCGAGATCCGCGGCGACGAGGTCGATCGGGTCGTCCGCCGCGAGCGTCGCGAGCGCGAGCGCGAGAGCGCGGCGCGCTTCGAGCACCGCGTCGGCTTGACGTGCGGTGCCCAGATGCGGCCGCGCGAGATCGACACGATCCGCGCCCGCACACGCCGCGAGCGCCGTGCGGAGGCGAGCGACCGTCGTGCCGTCACGCGCGCTGCCGCACAGCGCACCTTGGTCGGCGGGCTCGCGCTGCTCGTAGCCCGCCCGGCCGAGATCGGACTTATTGAAGAAGGCCACCCGTTCGCGCTCGCGCGTCCGCGTCAGAACCGCCCGCGCCGCAGCATCGAGCGGCCGCGAGCCATCGACGACGACGAGCACGATCGAGGCCGTCGCGAGCGCCCGCTCCGTGCGCGCGATGCCCGCCGACTCGAGCGGATCGTCGCTCGAACGCAAACCCGCGGTGTCGATGACGCGAGCCGTCAACCCTCGTCCCAGCGCAAGCGTTTCTTCGATCGTATCGCGCGTGGTCCCGGCCACTTCGGAGACCAGCGCCCGCTCCGCCCCGAGCAACGCGTTGAACAGGGACGATTTGCCGGCATTGGGCGGCCCCACGATCGCGACCGCGACGCCCTCGCGCAACACTAGCCCCGTTTCCCAGGAGCGCGCGAGCCGACCGAGGCCCGCATCTAGGTTACGAAGGCGGAGCGCAAGTGAGTCCGCGTCGGGCGCGGCGACTTCATCGGGAAAGTCGAGCGACGCGGCGAGTTCTTCCAAGATGTCATCGAGGGCCGCCCGGCGGGTATCGATTTCGCCGGCGAGACCGCCACTGAGCCGCGCGAGCGCGGCGCGCGCCGCGCTGCGCTGCTCGGCCTCGATCAGTTCGCCGACGGCTTCGGCCGCCGTCAAGTCGAGCTTGCCACGCAGGTACGCCCGGCGCGTAAATTCCCCCGGATTGGCGAGCCGGGCGCCCGCCGCGAGCGCGGCCAAGAGCGTGTCGCGGGCGATCGCGGGCGAACCGTGGACATGCAGTTCCACGACGTCCTCGCCCGTGTAACTATGCGGGGCCGGAAAGGCGATCGCGAGCCCTCGATCGAGCGCGCTTCCAGCGGCGTCGACCACCGTACCCAGGGTCGCGACGCGCGCCATGAGCGGACGCGACGCCCGAAAAATTCGGCTCGCGATCGCAAGGGCCGCGTCGCCGCTAAGCCGCACGATGGCGACGGCCCCGCGGCCCGGAGGCGTCGCGATCGCGGCGACGGTATCCCCGTCGTCGAACGCCGGCGCCGTAGCCGCCTACGCCGAACGAGGAATGACGACGACCCGCCGTTCGGGTTCGCTGCCGCTCGATTCGGTCGCAACGAACGGATTGTCGGCGAGCGCGAGATGGATCACTTTACGCTCGGAGGGCAACATCGGCTCGAGCGAGATCGGGCGTTTTTCGCGAATCGCCCGCTCGAGAGTCTGCAACGCCAGCCCCTTGAGCAGATCGGCGCGCCGGGCGCGATAGCCTTCGGCATCGATCGTGAAGTAGTGGCGATCTTTCTTCACACCGGCATTGACGATGTTATTGAAGATCAGATTGAGGGCTTCGAGCGTGTGGCCGTGCCGGCCGATCAAATTGGCGAGATCTGGACCGTCGACTTCTAGATATTCGCCTTCGGTGCGCGCGTAATACCGGACGCTCGCTCCGTTGACGCCCATGCGTTCCAGGATCGCTTCGAGCAAGGCGCGGGCCGGCTTCACGGCCTCGGGTTCGGGCGCTGCGGGCAGGCGCGGGCGCGGCGGCGGGCTTTCCGAGTCCCGGCGCGGCGGGCGGCCGACCGAGCTCGGCCCCGGCACGGCGCCCGCGCTCGGCCGGCGCGGCGCCCGGCCGGCCCGCCGCCGTTGCCCGTACCCTCGCTCGTCGTTGCCCTCGCCGGGGGGCGGGGTTTGGTCGTTATCCATCTCGCTTCTTTCCTTGCTACAGCGATGCGGTGCTCAACGCCGCGAACTACGCCGACGGCGCGCCGCGCGCGAGCCGCCGTTGGCCGGTAAAGCCGACGCGGCCACGCCGTTCGCGGGCACCGCCTTGACGCTCGAGCCACCGAGGGCTACGCCTCGCTTCGTCTCTTCGACGGCAGCGATTTCCGGGTGCGGGCCGACCGCCGACGGGTTGCGATGATATTTATTGATGAGATAGAGCTGCTGCGCCATCGTGAAGACGTTGAACGAAAGCCAGTAGATGATCAACGCCGACGGCCACGCGTAACGGAAGCCGAGATAGCCGACCATCACGGGCGAGATAAAGGCCATGATTTTCTGCTGCTGAGCCTGCTGCGGATCCACTGCCGGGCTCGTAAAGCGAACGCTGAAGTACATCGAGACCACGTAGGCCGCAAGCAATACGTAGTCGGGCAACGAGAGATTTGCGGCGAGGACGTGATACGGCGACGTGACCGCAAAACGGCTGCCGATCCACAGCCAAGATTGGCTCGCGAAGAGCGCCTTGTCGCTAATAACGGCCCAGTAGAGGCTGATCAAGATCGGCATTTGTAAGAGGATCGGCGCGCAGCCCGCCAGCGGATTTGCCCCGGTCTCTTTATAGAGCGCCATGGTTTCCGCATTGAGCTTCTCTTTATCGCCTTTGTATCTCGCCTGCAACGCTTTGAGCTTCGGCGCGATCTGCTGCGTCTTGAGCATCGCTTTGAACTGCATCGTGTTGAGCGGCCAAAACAGCAGCTTTACCGAAGCGGCGAGCAGAATCAAACTCCAGCCGTAGTTGTGCACCACGCCGAAGATCTCTCGCAGCACGAAATGCAGCATTTTGACGATCGGATCGAGCGGGTTGAACGCCAGCAGCGCCGCGTACGGGAACTCCACAGAAGACCTTTCGGGGGGAAGCCCCTACGGCACGAGATCGACGCCGCCGGGATTCCAAGGGTGACAACGCACGACGCGCCGGATGCCGAGCGATACGCCGCGCAAAGGTCCGTGTTTCAACACGGCTTCCTTCGCGTACTGCGAACACGATGGGTAAAAACGGCACGTCGGGCCGAGCAACGGAGAGAGGGAGCGCTGATAGGCGACGATCGCGAGCGCGATAGTTCGTGCGATGAAGCCCATCATTCGAGCGTCAGGCGAGCGAGCGCGAGCGCGATCTCCCGGGCGACCAGCGCATACGACGCCCGCGCCGCCGCGGGCTTTGCGACGAAGACGAGACGGCGGCATCCGCTCGGCGACGGCAACGCCTCGAGCGCGCCGCGGATGCGCCGGCGGACGAAATTGCGAACGACGGCACCGCCGACGGATTTTGAAACGGTGACGCAGGCGCGCGAACATCCACTCGCCGCCTCGCTGCCGTAAACCGTAACGGTGGTCAGCGCAACCGAGTGGCCGCGCCGACGCACGAAACCGATCTCGCCGGACCGACAGAGCCGCCCGAACCAGCGCATCGAAGCGCCGCTAGACGGTCAGCCGCTTGCGGCCCTTTTTGCGGCGTGCCGCAAGCACCTTACGGCCGTTCTTCGTGCTCATGCGCTCCATGAAACCATGAACCCGCTTACGGCGGCGGTTATGCGGTTGAAAAGTGCGTTTCACGGTGAAGGGCTCCCGGGCGAAAACAGACCCCTCACTATAGCGGGGCTACGCCTGGGCGTCAACGGGGACGAGCCGTTCGGTCGTGGGTCAATTCCAGAAGCGGAAAGGTAAATTGAACGCGCCCTACGCCTGCTATACTCAGGCACGCGTAAGTGCTCAAGGCAACCAACTGACGTTAGCAGCCTAGCGGCAGCGATCGGTGGCGAGGTGACAGGCGAATTCGTTGCGTCGGTCCATCCTGAAACGCGAGCCCTATTGCGAACGGTTTTCACGTTTTCCACACCTGTGAGTTCTTCTGTGGAGATAACTGTCCCGGATGCACCGCAAACGCCCGTCGCAACGTCGCTTTCCCGCACGAAATCGGTTGTGGACTCCACCGCCCGGCTGACCCGCAAACGCCCGTTGTAGCACAAAATTTAGCGTCGTATTTCCCTGTGAGTAAGTGGATAAGTTCGTGGAAAAATTCCAAAGGAATCGCGGTGCGGCACTCCAATCCACCGGCTTCGTTCTTGGGAAGTCCCAGGCGTCCGCGCGCCCCCGACGTCCCTCGAAATAATGCTAAGGCGGTCAAGCGATGACTCTGGCGGTCGGTCAACCCGGAATCTCGAACGAACTTTGGAATGCGGCTCTCGCATCGCTGGAACGCCGATATTCGAAGCCCATCTTCGAAATGTGGATCAAACCGATCCGGCCGCTCGCGATGAGCGACGTCGAAATCGTGCTCGCCGTACAGTCCGCGTTCGCGCGCGATTGGGTCGAAAACCGGCTCAAGGGCGACATCAGCGACGTCCTTACCGAATTGCTCGGCGAAACGATCGCGTTGCGCTTTGTGGTCGCCGAAAGCGCCTTGCCGGCCGAGCCCGACTTCGCGCCACCGCCCGCAGCGCGGCCCGTCCTGAACGAAGACATCCGCCACGGCAATCTCAACCCCCGCTATACCTTCGAAGAGTTCGTCGTCGGCAATTCCAACCGCTTCGCGCACGCGGCCTCGCAGGCGGTGGCCGAAGCACCGGCCCGTGCGTACAATCCGCTCTTTCTCTACGGGGGCGTTGGCCTAGGTAAGACGCATCTCATGCACGCGATCGGCCATCGCGTTCTCGCGGCGAACCCGGGTGCCAACATCGTCTACGTCTCGAGCGAGAAGTTCACTAACGAATTCATCATCGCGATCAAGAACAACCAGACGGTCGAATTTCGCAACAAATATCGTCACGTCGATGTGCTGCTCATCGACGACATCCAATTTCTCGAAGGGAAAGAACAAACCCAAGAAGAGTTCTTTCACACCTTCAACTCCTTGCACGAGGCACAACGGCAGGTCGTCATTTCGAGCGACCGCCCCCCCAAGGAGATTCAAACGCTCGAGTCACGGCTGCGCTCGCGCTTCGAGTGGGGATTGCTCACGGACATGCAGCCGCCCGATCTCGAGACGCGCGAAGCGATCCTCCGCAAGAAAGCCGAGTCCGAGAAAATCCCGGTGCCGGACGACGTAACGTCGTTCATCGCGAAAGTCATCCCGTCGAACATCCGCGAACTCGAAGGCGCCCTGATCCGGGTAGTCGCGTTCGCTTCGTTGACCAAATCGCCCATCACGACCGAGCTCGCGGCCGAGGTCCTCAAAAACGCGGTCGCGACGGGCCCCGCGCGTCGCATCACGATCGCCCTGATCAAGGAGCGCATCGCCAAAGCCCACGGGCTCACCGTCAAGGAGATGGACCACCATCGGCGCGATCAGCGCCTCGCAGCACCGCGCCAGATCGCGATGTACGTCGCGACCGAACTCACCGACAATTCGCTGCCGCAGATCGCGCGCGAGTTCGCGAAGAAAGATCATACGACCGTCATGTACGCGCGCGACAAGGTCAAAAACCAAATGAGCGTCGACGAAGCCTACCGCAACAAAGTCCGCTCTTTGATGGCGCTTTGTCAAAGCGACTGACGCGGGCCGCCCGGCGCGGACCCTTCAACTCCCCTCCTCATCGTAGCGCAGCGGAGGTGGCCCGCACCGGAGGTGGTTGGCTGTGCACGTACACGCACAGGCCGGTGCTGAGCGCGTGCATAACTTCGTTACGCGCGAGCGGCGGTGCAAATGTGCAGAGCCGTAGGCGCCAGATGCACACCTTGTTCCGGCCGCTTTCTCACGGCGCGTATGGCTTTGCGCGTTTTTACGCAGATTCCACCGCGTTACTACTACTACGACGATTCTTTCTATCTCTTTTAGGACCGCACGCGTTCGCGCGTCGGGAGTGGATTCGTGAAGTTCAGCTGTAGCACGAAAGACATCGCCTCCGCCGTCGGCGCCGCGAGCAAAGTCGTCAACGCACATACGACGGTGCCGATCCTCTCCAACGTCTTGCTCACGGCGGTCGACGACACGATCCGTGTTCGTGCGACCGACCTCGAACTCACGCTCGAACACGTTTTTCCGGCGGAGATCAGCGAACCCGGAAGCGTGACCGTTCCCGCAAAACTCTTCAGCGGCTATCTCGGTAATTTGCCGGCGGGCATCGTCGAACTGGCCGGCACGCCGACGCGTGCGAGCGTCAAATGCGAGAAGTCGAATTACGACTTTCACGCGCTGCCGCCCGATGAATATCCGCCGTTGCCGTCGTCTGCCAAAGGCACGTCGTTCGCGATTGCGGGCCGTGTGTTTCGCGAAGGGGTCAACGCGACGATTTTCGCCGCATCCAGCGAAGAAGCGCGCGGCGCCGTGTTAATGGGAACGCTGCTCGAACTTGCGGGCGATGCGCTCACGATGGTCGCGACCGACGGCTACCGGCTGGCAAAATGGGAGACGACCCTCGAACGCGGAATCCAAGATGGCGGCACGGCGAAATTCATCGTTCCGTCGCGAGCCTTGCAGGAAGCGGCGCGTAATCTCGGCGGCACGGAAAGCATCGACGTTGGTGCGCTCGGGCCCGCGAGCAATCAGCTCGCCTTCGCGGCACACAATGCGTCGGTCGTCGTTCGGCTCGTCGATGGGCAGTACCCCAACTATTCGCAGGTCATCCCGGCGTCGTTCGATCGCAGCGTTACCGCGAGCACGAGCGCGCTGATCGCGGGCTTGCGCCGCGCGGAACTGGTTGCGGGCGACCGCGCGAGCATGGTCAAAATGGCCGTATCCAATTCGCAGCTGATCGTAACGGCGAGCTCCGATACGACCGGCAACGCGTACGAGGAACTCGATGTCGAGCAGACGGGCGAAGATCTCACGATCGCCTTCAACGCGCGCTACCTGGTCGAAATTCTCAATCACATCGACGCGCCGCAGATCGTCATGGAATTCCTGGGCCCGCTCTCCCCGGCGGCGATTCGGCCGGCCGGCGATACCGGCGCCGTCAAACAGATGTACGTGCTCATGCCGCTGCGGCAATAGGCTGCGGCGCGCGCCCGCCTCGCGCGTGATCCTCACCCAGTTGACGCTCGCCAACGTGCGTAACTATGCGACGCTGGATTTCGCGCCGCAACCCGGCCTCAACGTCTTCGTTGGGCCTAATGCCCAGGGGAAAAGCAATCTGCTCGAAGCGATCGCGCTGCTGGGCACGGGAAAATCCTTTCGCACCGCGCGCGAGGGCGAGATCGTCCGCAACGGCATGCCGAGCGCCTCGCTCGCCGGCGAAGCGGTCGTCGCGGCCGGTAGCGTACGTCTTTCGTGCTCGCTCAATCTGGGTGCCGGAGGCCTACGCAAAGTCTACGCGGTCAACGGGCGCGGCGTACGGTATGCGTCCTATCTCGGCAAGCTGCGCGTCGTCACGTTCGTGCCAGCGCACCTGGCGCTGATCTCCGGGCCGCCGTCGGCTCGGCGGTCGCTGGTCAACGGGGCGCTCGCGCAGGAGAGTCCCGCCTATTTCGGAGCGCTCGCGAGCTATCAGGAGTTTTTGCAGCAGAAAAACGCCTTGCTACGCGGCTCCGTTACGGCGGACGAAACGCTGCTCGCGACCTACGACGAGCGGCTCGTCGAGTGGGGAACGCGCTTGATGCTGGCACGCCGGGCGTTCGTCGCAGCGCTGGACGAGCGCGCCCGAGCCGTACACCGCTCCTGGGTCGGCGATCGCGAAGGTGAATTCGAAATAGCGTACTCCCCCGACGTTCCGGTCGACGTGCCGACCGTCGATGGCGTCGCGGCCGCTTTTGCGGCCCGCATCGTTTCGAAACGCAGCCTCGAGGTCGCGCGGGGAACGTCTCTGGTGGGGCCGCATCGCGACGACATCGCGTTCCGGCTCGGCGGCGTGGCGCTCGCCCCGTACGGTTCGCAGGGACAACAACGCACCGCCGTGCTCGCCCTCAAGGTTGCCGAATACGGCGTGCTGGAAGCTCGGGCCGGAGAAGCGCCGCTGCTGCTGCTCGACGACGTGCTCTCCGAACTCGACCCCGAGCGCCAGCGCGCGTTTCTGCGCGGGGTCGGCTCTTTCCGTCAGGCCTTCGTGACGACGACTCACGATGTCGACGTGCCGTTCGGCGCCGCTTACCGCATTTTCGCCGCGACCCTCGAACGCGTCGCATGAGCGGACCGTCGCGCGGCGCGGGGTTCCGCCCGTTGCGAACTTTGCTCGAGACTTGGAAGCCGGGAGACGGACGGGAGCCTGATCCCGTGCACGCGATCGCGACGGCCTGGCCCGGCATCGTCGGACTCGATGTCGCGAGCTGCGCGACCCCCCTCGAAATCGCCGGCAACATGCTCGTGATCGGCACGCGCTCGAGCGCGTGGAGCCAACAGTTGCAGCTCCTCTCGCTGCCGATCTTAACCGGCATTCGTGCGCTGCCGGGCGGCAGCGGGATCGACCGCCTCACGTTTCGGACGGGGAGTCTACCGCGCGTGCGCCGGCGTGGCGCCGCGCCGGCGCTAGCAACGCGGGAGAAAATCTTGCGGCCCGAGCCCGAGACGGCGCCTGCGGCGTCGCTGGAAGATGCCTTCTGGCGGCTGCGCCGGCGGATGTCCCGCACATTGCCGGCGGCGGCAGCGTGCCGGGATTGCGGGGCCCCGATCGCCGTGCCGACGGCGCAGCGCCGAGGTCCGGGCGCCGCCGCCGTTTGGCGCTGCGCCCCGTGTGCGGGCGTTGCGGAGGGCGCTCGCCGGATCGCGGTGGAACGCGTCGTGTACTTGGCGCCGTGGCTCACGGTCAACGAACTGCGCTCCGAAATGCCCGATCTCGGCGTCCCTGAATTCGAACGAGCGCGCAAAGCGCTTTTAGCGCGCTGGTGGCTGATCCTCGAACGGGCGCGCCGTGCGGGCCGGGTCAGTGCGACCGGGCTCGAACGGCACGTCGGCAGTTCGTACGTGCTGCTGCAATCGCGGCTGCCGCCAGACCGCATATCGGCCGCGGTCGTGCGCAATCTACTGGGGGGCGATCTCGAGCGTTTGCTTTGGCCGCGCAGCGTCGAGGCGGCGAGCATCGCCGCGGGAGCGCTTCCGCCGGCTTAGCGGCGTCGCGCGCGCTTTTGTCGAACGGTGGCAGCTAGATGAACGACGGCGCGAACACCGATGGGCAGTATACCGGGGACCAAATCGAAGTCCTCAAGGGGCTCGAGGCCGTCCGCAAACGGCCTGGGATGTACATCGGTAATACGTCGGAACGCGGCCTACACCAACTCGTGTACGAAATCGTGGACAACGCGGTCGACGAAGCGCTCGCCGGGCATGCCACGGCGATCTCGGTCGTCCTGGGGAAGGACGGCTCGTGCACGGTCGAGGATGACGGCCGTGGAATCCCCGTCGATTTTATTGCCGAAGAAGGCATGCCCGCAGTCGAAGTGGTGATGACGGTGCTGCACGCGGGCGGGAAGTTCGGCAACGGCGGCTACAAAGTTTCAGGCGGGCTGCACGGCGTCGGGATGTCGGTCGTCAACGCCCTTTCGACGACGATGACGACGCGCGTCAAGCGCGACGGCAAACTTTACGAGATATCCTTCGAACGCGGCATTACGAAAGAGCCGCTGCACGTCGTGGGCGAGGCCGCCGGCGGTACCGGCACGATCCAATTCTTCGTTCCCGACGCGACGGTGTTCGATACGGCCGATTTTCATTGGGACATCTTGCAGAAGCGTCTGCGCGAACTCGCGTTCCTCAACTGCGGGCTTTCCATCACGCTGCGCGACGAACGTCTCGAGGAGGCCAAAGAGAAGACTTTTCTCTACGAGGGCGGCATCATCTCGTTCGTCGAGCATCTCAACGACAAGAAAGATCCGCTGCATCCGATTATTTCTACCAACGGCGTCAAGGACGCGGTCGTGGTCGAGTGCGCGTTGCAATGGGCCGACACGTACACCGAAACGATCTTCGCCTACGCGAACAACATCAATACCGTCGACGGCGGCATGCACCTCACCGGGTTTCGCACCGCCGTCGGGAACTCGGTCAACAGTTACGCGCGCAAGCGCGCCGTGCTCAAAGAAAGCGATCCCAACCTTTCGGTCGACGACGTGCTCGAAGGTCTCACCGCCGTCGTTTCGGTGAAGCTGGAAGAGCCGCAGTTCGAAGGCCAGACGAAGACGAAGCTCGGCAACGCGCCGGTGCGCGGTATCGTATACCAGCTCGTCAACGAGCGGCTCGATTACTTTTTCGAGGAAAATCCGAAACACTTCCGCGCGATCGTCGACAAAGCGATGCAGGCGCAGCGCGCGCGCGAAGCCGCCAAAAAGGCGCGCGACCTCTCGCGCCGCAAGAGCGCGCTCGACGGCATGGGCTTACCGGGCAAGCTCGTCGACTGCAGCGATAAGAATCCGATCGTCTCGGAGATCTTCCTCGTCGAGGGCGACTCCGCCGGCGGGACGGCGAAGATGGGCCGAAATTTTCGCACGCAAGCGATCCTGCCGCTACGCGGCAAGATCCTCAACGTGTGGAAGGCTCGCGAAGACAAGGTGTTTGCCAACGAAGAGATACGCGCGATGATCACTGCGCTAGGCACCGGAATTGCCGCGGATTTCGATTCGGAGAAACTTCGATACCATAAGATCATTATCATGACCGACGCCGACGTCGACGGTTCGCATATCCGCACGCTGTTGCTCACGTTTTTTTACCAGCAGATGCGTGCCTTGATCGCCAAAGGCTACGTCTACATCGCGATGCCGCCCTTATACGGCATCAAGAAGGGCAAAAAAACGCAGTACGCCTTCACCGATGACGAGCTCAAAACCATCGTGGGCGACGGCGACCCTAAAGACTACCAGATCCAGCAGTACAAGGGTCTCGGTGAGATGGACGCCGAGCAGCTCTCCGATACGACGATGAAGATCGAGACGCGCCAACTCAAGCGCGTCGCGCTCGAAGACGCGGTCGCCGCCGACGAGATGTTTACGACGCTCATGGGCGACAAAGTCGAACCTCGCAAAGAATTCATCCAAGCCTACGCGCGCAGCGTGAAGAATTTGGACCTCTGAGCCTTTTGGTTGCGTTAGGCACCTGAAGGGAAGGAACGCGTGCAACCTCGAGTCGCCCGGTTCGCGGTCATCGTCGTGTCGCTGGTCGCGTGTGCGGCGCTATTGGTCGCTTATCGGGGTTCCTTCTCGCGCGCGCTCGTCGCCGCAACGATCGACGCTGCCAGTGGGTACCGAGTCGCTTTCGACACGCTCGACCTGCGCGGCGATCGAGCGACGGCACGCGACGTTACGGTCGAGCGTCTCGGCGAGCCCGTCCTGCGGGCCGAGCGCGTGGAACTACGCTACCGGCTTCGCGACCTGTTGCCAGGCGGGGAACATCGCTTCGGATTAACGGCTTTCGAGTTCGACCGTCCCCGCCTGACGCTCGTGCGCCACCGCGACGGCTCGTTCAACTTCATGGCGCGCGCCGTCCCGGTTCCCCAAACGCCGCTGGGCGCCGGCGCGACGGCGCTCGTGCCGCTGCGCGTGCGCGGCACGGTTCGCGACGGCGAGATCGTCCTGGAAGACCGCTTCCGCGTGTTGCCGGAATCGCGCCGGCTCGCCATCGGCGCCCTCTCGGGAAGCGTCGCGATCGACAGCCGCGGCGCTTCGACATATCATTTGCGCGCGAATCTCGCCGCCGATGCCGCTCAACCGATCGTCCTCGACGGCCGCTTCGACGACGCAGCCGGTTACGGGTCGCATCGCTTCCGCGGCCGCGGACTCGCGATCGCCCCGGTCGTCAATTACTTCATCGATAACGTTGCCGCCCGGATGCAAGGCGGAACGGCCCGCAGCGCCGACGTCCGGCTGTACGGGTTCGCGCGCGGGCGCGGCACGCCGCTCACCTACCATCTCGGTGGAGCGCTCGATCTCGTCGGCGGCGCGATAAAGATTCCGGGACTGGAGTCGCCGGCTACGGAAATGACGGGGCGCATCGACCTCTTCGACGCGGGGTTGGCGGCGCCGTCGCTCGCCGCGAAGATCGGCCGGCTCGACGTTCGCGTGACGGGCGGCCTTTTGGATTGGCAGCACCTGGGCTTCCGGCTCGGGCTTTCCGCGCCGCGGGCGACGCTGGCGCGAATCGGCTCGCTCTTTACTTTCTCGCGAGCCTTGCCGATCGCGGGCGATGCGCGGCTTCAAACCCTGGTCGAAGGCCCCGTCGCTTCACCGCTGGTTGCGACGCGGTTGGCCGTCCCGGCGCTCGCGTACGCGATCTTTCCCGTCACGGACGTGGCGGCGCGGGTCATCTACTACGATAACGCCGTCGATGTCGTCGGACTACGGGCGGTCTACGGCGGCCTCGACGTGGGCGCCGACGGCGCGATCGCTCTGGGCCCGCAAGCGCGTTCGCAGCTGGCGATCGATATTACCGGGCCTGCGTCGCGCCTCCCGTATCTGCGGGAACTGGCGCCGGGCGCCCAGATTCGCAGCACCGCGTTGCTCGCGGGTCCGATTCAGCGTCTCGCGGCGCGCGGGACGATCGCTGGCGGCGGAGCGGGCACCACGATCGACGGTCTCTTCCACCTCGATCCGCACGGCGCCGGGACGTTCGGGCCGCTGCAGATCGAGCAGGCGGGCGGCTCGTCGGTGGCCGGCGCCTTGTACCTCGATCCCGTGGCGAGCCGTAGCGGCTTCTGGCTCGACGCTCGCGACGCCGCGTATGCCGGCGTCGCGCACGGCCCGCGGTTGCCCGGGCTCGCCGTCGCGGCGCCGGAATTTCGGGGCCGGCTCGACGGGGGGCTCGCGGGCGTGGGCCCGCCGTCGGATTTTGGCATCGCGGGCCGCATCGGGGCCAGGAACCTGCAGGTCGGAACGTTGCGGATCGACGCCATGCGCGGCGACTTGCTCGGCGGCATTGGCGGCTTCCGATTGGGGACCGTTGCGGCGCACGGGCCGTGGGGGAGTTTTGCCGGCCGGGGCGCTTACGTGGGGGACGGACTGGCACTCGACGGCAATTACCGCGGCAGCTTCGCGCAACTGGCGACGTTGACGGGAAACCTCGGCGGACGCGGTCCGCTAGCGGGTCCCGTCGCGCTCCTGATCGATCCGCGCCGGACCATCGTGCAAGCGCGGGGGGCGACTACCCCGGGGGCGAGCCTTCTCGGCGTGCCGGTCGACGGATTATCGGGAACGCTCGCGGTCACGGGCAAACGCTTGCGCATCTATGCGGCCAGCGGTACCGTCGCCGGCGGCAGGCTGGTCGCGGCGGGAACGCTCGATGGGCCGCAGTCGCTGGGCATCTCCGCCGCCGGCGTCGCGACCGCGCGGCTGCACGGGCTCCTGCCGCTGGCCGGAGCCGGTCGTCTGGCGGCGATCGGCGCGTACGGCCTCGTTGGAAAGGAAGCGCGTTTCGAGGGCGGGCTCGCGCTCGGTGCGGGCGCAACCCTGGACCGGCTTCCGATCGTCGGCAACGGCGATGTGATGCTGCTCGGGCGAGTCTTGCGGTTTACGGGCGCGGAGGCGCAGTTCGGCCCGGCCCTGGGCACGCTGGCCGGTTCCGTGACGGCTCTGGGAACGCGCACGCCCGCGTACGATACGCACCTCCACCTCGTTGCCGCGCGGCTGGCACCCTTCGTTACGGCGGCTCTTCCGAACGAAGACGACATTGCGGGAACGCTCGTCGGCGACGTGCGAGTCTTCGGCAAGGGCCAAGCGGTGTCGCTCGCGGGTAGCGTCGGTATCCCCGAAGGGAGCATCAACGGCCTTGCGATCCGCGATGCTGCCGTCGATGTGACGCTGGGTCCCGGGGGCCTGGCGGCGCGCCGTGGCCGCATTACGGTCGGCTCGACGCGCGCCAGTTTCGGCGCCTTCGTGCATGGGAACGACGCGGCGCTCCGCCTCGAGGCTCCGCACGCCGACCTCGCCGACTTCAACGATTATTTCGACGCAGGCGATACGCTCGGCGGCCAGGGGCGCTTCGCGGCGCGTTTCGCCAAGAGCGGTGCCGCCGTTGCGACCAACGCCGATATCGCGATCGCCGGGCTCAAGTACCGGCGTTTCGACCTCGGCGACGCGTCGGCGCGCTGGGCTTCGCAGGGTTCGAAGGTCACGGGCGCCGTCGCCTTCGGCGGTGCCTCGGGCCGCTTGGAAACGGCGGGAACGCTCGGCCTCGCCGCGGGCGCCCCGCTCCCCAACCTGTTGCAGCGCTCTCGTTTCGACGGTACGGCGCGCCTGCGGGGACTCGACCTCGGCGTCTGGCTGCCCGCGCTCGGTTACCAACTTCCGGTGCTCGGACGGGTGGACGCCGATGCGACGATTGCGGGCCCGCTTCGAAATCCCGACGTACGGACCGATGCGACGCTGCGCGGAGGCTCGATCGGCGCTTTTCCGGTGGATCGGCTCGTACTTTCGGCGTCCTCGACGCTGTTACGCACGACCGTAACGCGAGCGGAGCTCGAATTACCCGCACTCTCGCTCGCCGGCTCCGGCACTTTCGGTTTGCGCCCGCGCGATGCGATCGCATTTGGCATCCACGCGAAGAGTGCGAACATTGGGACGCTCGCCAACCGTCTCGCGAAGCTCGGCGGCGTGTCAGGGACGGCCGAAGTCGATCTCAAGGTCGAGGGGACGCGGGCTCGGCCCCGCCTTACGGGCGGCTTCGACCTCGAAGCTGCGTCGCTGCGCGGAGTGAAGGTGCCGCGCGCGCTCGGTCAATTCAACGTAAACGGCCGCGACGTCGTGCTCAGCTCGGTTGAAGTCGGCTTCGCAACCGGCACGCTGCTCTTAGCCGGCTCCGTTCCGCTGCAAGTGTCGCCGTTCGCCCTCGGCCCGGCGCCCGCTCCGATCGCTCTCGAACTCGGGGTTAAAGGCATCGACCTGGCAAATTTCGCACCACTGTTGCCGACAGGCTCGAAGCTCAGTGGAAAGCTGGACGGTCGCGTCGCGGTCGGCGGCACGGCCGGAACGCCGCGGCTCAACGGCACGCTCGCCCTGGCGGGCGGCACGCTCGCCTCACCCTACGAAACGTACCCCTTCACGAACCTCGCGGCGACCCTTTCGTTCGCCGGGAACGACGCCAAACTCGAGGCGCTCCACGCCTCAGCGGGCGGAGGCAGTCTCGATGCGACGGGAACGGCGACGTTCCCCGATCTCGTCCGTCCGGGCAGCGACGCCACGTACCGGATCGATGCACGGGCGAAACAGCTGCGGCTCAACTTGCCGGCGTACGGCTTCGGACGAATCGACGGAACTCTCGCCCTCGCCCACCGGCCGCAGCATGTGCCCGTGGTCGAGGGGAAACTCTCGCTCGCGGATGCGACGATTCCCTTCGCCGCACTGCTGATCGCCGATCCCGGAGCCGGAAACGGCCTGGACGCGGCCCCCGCACCGCCGCCGCGGGCGGCTGCGGCCAACGCCGTCGCGCTCGATCTCACCGTAAGCGCCGCAAATAACGTGCGCGTCCGTAGTTCGAACGTCAATATCGGCGGCCGCGGCGACCTGCACCTCGGCGGCACGACGGCCGCGCCGCAGCTCGACGGCGGCTTCGACTCGACCGGCGGTACGTTGACCTACGTTAATACCGTCTTTCGGCTCATCGACGGGCGGGTAAGTTTTTCGCCCGATCTCGGGCTCATCCCGACTCTCGACGCTCGCGCCGTCACGCACGTCAGCAACCCCGATCCCAATACGATACGGAACGTATCGGGCACGGCGGACGTGACGCTCGACGTCACGGGCCCTGTGACGAACCTTTCCATCGGGTTGAGTTCCGACCCGGGCTACGACCGTCAGCAAATCTTGGGACTGCTCTTCAGCGCCCCGGCTCTCGGTGCGTCCAATCTTTTCGGCGAATCCAGCGGTACGCCGACGCTGTACGGGAGTACGTCGCCGACGGGAGCCGCGCCCGGGTACGTGGCCGGGCGGAGCGCGAACCCGCAGTTCAGCGTCGCGCAGGAAGCGTTCGGCATCGCCAACGCGCAGTTCACGCGGACCCTGCTGGCGCCGATCGAAACGAGTTTCGCGCAGGCCGTCGGGCTTTCAAACTTCAACGTCAACGTCGATTATTCGGGCGCCGTCGGCGTGACGGCGCGCAAGGTGCTCGGCAAGAAACTCAACGCTGTCTACGGGACGAGCTTCGGATTCCCATACCGGCAAACGTTCGGCTTTGAAGTCAAGCCGAGCGAATCGACGGCCGCCCAAGTCACCGTCTTCCAAACCCTGGGCGCGACGGGGTTGACGTCCCTGACGCCGCCCTCGTACCAAGGGAGCAACCTCAAGCTTGGCGCCGCCCAGCCCAGTGCCGGCACGACCGGTTTTTCGTTGAGCCTCCAGCGACTTTTCAAGTGAAATGGTTGCTACGCCGGGGGTTTACGGTATTGCGAGCGTATAAAGAACCCGGATAACGAACGCCTGTCCGCGCCTGTGCGGCCGGGGTCGAAGGATGCTTCTACTGCATATGTTCTCTCGTCTTCGTCGCGTGCGACGAATCGTCTCGCTTGCCGCGCTCGCGAGCTTGGTCTCCCCGGAACTCGCGTTCGCGCGCGGGCATCGGCCGGTCGTCGCGATAGCGACGCCGGGCCCGGCTCCGGTCGTCGCGAGAGCGACGCCGGGCCCGGCTTCGGTCGTACCAGGGGTGCCCGCACCGCGACGCGCGCCGGCCAACGCTCCGCAGGTCGTCAGCGTCGACGTCTCCGGCAATGCGCACGTTCCCACCGATAAAATTCTCGCCGTCGTGCGCACGCATGCGGGAGCGCCGTTCGACGAACGGCTGGTGCGCGAGGATTTGCAAAATATCGCAGATCTCGGCTATTTCGCCGACCCCGTCCCGCCGCTCATCCGGCAGCGGCCCGACGGGATCGCGATCACCTACCGCGTCATCGAAAATCCGGTCATCGCGCGGATCACCTTTACGGGCAACGCGCACGTACCGTCCGATACGCTGCTCGCGTTGATGGATACCGCGGTCGGCCAAGTCCTCAACCAGAACACGTTTCATCAAGACGTGCTGAAAATAAATTCCTACTACGACAAGATCGGTTACAGCGGCCAGGTACCGACGCACGTTCGAGACATCAACGTCTCCAAAGAGGGCGTTCTCGGCGTCTCGGTCCGCGAAGGTCTCACCGTTCGCAACATCACGATCGTGGGCAACCCGCTACTTGCGCCGAATCTCGTAAAATCGGTACTGACGCTCAAGGCCGGTCAGCCGTATTCCGAAGAGTCGCGCGACAAAGATTACGAAAATCTCAAGAAACTGTACGAGAAGTACGATTTGCAGCTGGGCGATTTCGAGGCCGGCATCGATCCGACCACAGTCGATCTCGCCAAGGATACCGCCGACGTCAAGTACAGCGTCTACGTGGCGGTCGTCGGGGCCGTCCAGGTGACGGGGAACACGCTTACCAAGGACGTCGTCGTGCGGCGCCAATTGCGATTGCGGCCCGGCATGATCATCACGCAGGGTCTCTTGCGGCGCGACTACGAGCGCCTCAACAATCTCGGTTTTTTCGAAAAAGTCGATCTCAATCCCAAGCCCGGTCCCGATCCGAAGAAGCCGTATCAAGTCACGCTGGATTGGAACGTCAAAGAGCAGCGCACGGGTACCGCGCAGGTCGGCGCCGGGTATTCGGGCGGACCGACGGGCCAAGGGCTGACGGGCACGCTGTCCTATTCGCAAAACAATATCAACGGCACGGGCAACGCCGCATCGGTGCGCGTCGAGCGCGGCGCACGCGTCTCCGACGCCCAGTTGACCTTTTCACTGCCGTACCTGGGCAACACGCGCAAGTCGGAAAAATATAGTCTCGGCGCCTCGCTATTCACGAGCGCGCAATCCAATTTTTATCAGGTCTATCAGGCGGGCACGTCGGCGAGCAACACGGGTTTCAATCCCATCGTCTCGACCCCGGCCCCGACCGGTCCCGGCGGCGGGCCCGTCGCTTCGGGCGGCGGCCAGGCCGTCGTGTTAACGCCCAACGCGAACCTCATTTCGAATATCGCCGCGCAGTATTCCAATCGTGCCAACGGCGGCTCGGTCAACGTCGGCCGCCGCCTCACCGATACGCTGACGGCAACGCTCGGCGTGACGGTGCAGCGTCTCGCTAACGACGTCGTGCTCCCGCGCGGATTTTTCCTTCAAGGCTCGCAGACGATCTTCAATAGCCCGACGACGAACTCGCCGTTCGGCGCGTCGACCAACGGCACGACCTTGGGGATCAACGCGCCCTCGATCGCCGATACGTCCAACGGTGCCGGTTACAACCTGCATTCCACCACGCTCGGATTGCAGAACGATACGCGCGACGACGTCTTCAACCCGCGGCGCGGCTATAACGCGTCGCTGAGCGAAGAGCTCTCGGGGAAAGCGATCGGATCCGCCTTCAACTATACGATCACGACGTTCGACGGCGCGAAATTCTTACCGGTCGGTAAGAACGCAACGCTCGCCCTGCACTCGCTCGTCGGCGATGCAACGGGTGCGATCCCGCCGAGTAAATTGTTCGTCCTCACGGACCAGCAGTTGCGCGGCTATAGTCAAGTGTTCTATGGGACGCAGGAGCTGCTGTTGCAGTCGGAGCTACGCGTGCCGATTTCACCCGATCGCAAATTCAACGTCGCGGTCTTTTACGATTACGGCGGACAACGGATTCGTGGCGCGCAACCGATCACCAACTTCGGCCAATTGATCGTCGACTACGATAAATTTCTCTATCGTACGGATGCGGGCGTCGGCTTGCGCTTCGACGTTCCGCAGCTGGGTTTCAAATCGATCCGTCTCGATTTCGCTCGCGGAAAGAGCGGCGGTCACACCAGCTTCGGCATCGGACAAAGCTTCTAGCACATGACACTACGAAAAAGACGGGCGTCGCTCGCATTCGTCGCCTTTGCCCTGGCGTCGTGGCTATTCTCGCCGGCAACCCTCGCCGCGGACGTCGTCGACATCGGCTTCGTCGACCAAGCGGCGCTCTCGAACGTACGCTCGTTCACGGACGCGAACCGGCAACTCGCCGGCTTCAAGGGCGACTTGGATCGTCAGTTCGCACACCGCATGCGTTCGGTGCACGATCAGGGCACGCAGCAGCGCATCGCCCAGGAATTCCAGAATAAACTCGCGACCCGACAGCGCGAACTCTTCGGGCCGCTCTTCGCGCGCGCGCAAGTCGCGATCGCATCCGTGGCGTCCAGCAAGAATCTGTCGGTGATCGTCGATAAGCGCATCGTCATCGTCGGCGGTCAAGATGTCACGGGCAACGTCATCGCCCTCCTCTCGGGACCGGGCGATCCGATCCCGCCCGTCAACACGCCGCCGCCCTCGAGCGTCGGCTTCGTCGATCAAGCGCAGATCGATCAGGTGCCGAAACTCAAGTCCGCCAACGACGATTTTCAAAAATTTCAAGCCGCGCAACAGCAGGCCGCGCAGGCGAAGATCAAGGGCGCTAAAACCGACGCCGACCGCCAGGCCGTTCTCAAAGACTATCAAGCCGCGCTCGCCGATAAAAACAAACAAGAAATCGCACCGCTGGTCGATAAGACGCGCGACGTTATCGCCGACGTTGCCAAGAGGAAACGGCTGCTGCTCGTAATCGATCGCTCGAACCTCATTTACGGCGGCACGGACATTACGGGCGATGTCACAAGCGCGCTCAAGTAAGGCCGGCGCCGGGGCCGCCCTCGGGGCCATTGCGGCGAGCGTCGCCGCGTTCGCGCTGGCAGCGTGCGCGCACGGTGCGACGACTGCGGTCGAATCGGCTCGACCCGTGACGGATTCGCGCGTCGGATACGTGCGGATGGACTTGCTGGTAAAGAAGCATCCGCTTTACACGCAGCTCGCGCGCCTCGATGAAGACCTGCAAGCGTTGCAACTCACGAGCGTCGGCGTGGAAATCGCGCGCTCGGGTGCCGATATCGCGATCGAAGAGAAACGCTTGCAGGGCGAGCTCGATGGGGCGGCGGCGCGCACCAAGGCGGCACTCGCCGATAAGCAGCAGCAATACGCTAAACGCGAACGAGCGGCGATCGACGCCGCACTCGGCGGTGCGGCGGGGGCATCGGGTCCCGGCGGCGCGGAGATCGCGGGCGGAATCGCACGGCGAGCTCGGGCACAGCAGCAGAGCGTCCTGCGCGACGCGCAGAAAAATCTGCAGACGTATCGCAGCGCCGTCATTGCGCAAGACCGCAGCGCCGTCGATTCGCTCAATACGTCGCTCGGCGAGCGCGCATCGCGTTCCTATCGCGCGCGCGCCGACGAATTGCAGAAGAAAGAGGCGGACTACGCGCTGTCTCTGGCGAGCGACGATTCGGCCGAGCGTCTCTCGCTGCACACCAAGCTCTCCAATCTCGCGCTCGACGACGCATCGCGCGAGGACGTCAAGAAGCAGCTCGACGCGCTGGATAAGAAAGAATCCGACGCCCTCGGCGCCATGAAAAATCGCGATCAGGAAACCCTGGCCGTGCTCCAGCGGGACCTGCACGCCCGCGTGCGCGTGGACTTGAACGGGCAAGTCGCGCAGCTGCGCAAACGCACGCTTGCGAAAATCAACGCGCGCGAAACGAGCACGCGCCAACAGATCGACGAGCAGCTCGCGCCGTTAGGCGTGCGTCCCCCGGGCGCAGGCCAGCGCGGGGCGAGCGGCGGGCCGGCAATTGCGCCGGATATGCGCGCCAAGCTCGAAGCGCTCCATAAGAAATATCAGAACGATTTCGATAAGGATGCCTCGTTGACGATCGCCGCGTTCGCGAAGACGCGCCACGATCTCACCCGCCGGTTTGCGGAACTCGGCCGGGTCGATCGCAGCGCGCAAGGTGAGGCGAACAAGCAGATGGGAGCCTTACAAAAGCAGCGCGGCGATCTCTATGGAGCGATGGTGGCGCAGATCGGCCGAGAGGTTAAAGTGATCGCCGAGAAACGCGGCATCAACGTCGTCGTCAGCGGCGTCGTCGCACCAGCCGGCGGTGTGGATCTCACCGCCGATACCGAGAAGGATATCGAGAGTCTACACGAGTGAAACGATTGTTCGTATGCGCGGGTGCGCTCTTCGCGCTGGCCGGATGCGCCGCCGGCGGTTCAAGTTCGTCGACCGTCGCGACGGTCGACCTCGCCCGCATTCAGGCGAATTGGCCGAAGTTCATCAACTATTCGAACCAATTGGCGTCCGACACCGACGCGATCAACCGATCGTCTGCCGCGCCGCGCCAGAAGCAAGCTCAACTCGACGTGCTGCGACGTCGCTACGTCGATATGCAGAACGAAGTGTCGGGCGACGTCCGCACCGCGGCGCAATCGATCGCGAACGATCGGCACTACAAACTCGTCGTCACGCGTCAATTCGTCGGTTACGGCGGGGTCGATATCACGCCCGACGTCGAGAAACTCCTGAAAATTACCGAGAAGCCGACGGCGAAGTCGTAAGGCGTTGACGCTCGCGGAATATGCGGCGCACGTCGGCGGTACCGTACGCGGCGATCCCGCGGTCGTCGTCGACCGGATCAGCGGTATCGAGGATGCCGTCCCTTCGTCGCTGACCTTCGCGGTCGACGAACGGTATCTGCGCGCCGCACTCGATTCCCGCGCGGCGGCGGTGCTCACGGAGCCCACGTTTGCAAACAGCGTCGCAGCACCGCGTAAACCGCTGCTCGTCGTCGCGTCGGCCCGCGTCGCCCTCGCGGCGCTGCTTGCAGAACTCGAACCGGCGCGCGTGCGCGGACCTTACCGCGATCCCTCCGCCAGCGTCGCCGCGACGGCCACGATCGGGCCCGACGTGTACGTCGGACCGCACGCCGTCGTTGGGGCGGCGGCCGTCGTCGGCGCGGATTCGATTCTAGAAGCGGGCAGTATCGTCGGGGCGGAAGCGAAGCTCGGCCGCGGCGCGCACCTCCATGCGCGCGCGCTCTTTCTCGAGCGCTGCGTTGCCGGCGAGCGACTGACCATGCAAGCCGGTGCGGTCGTCGGCGCCGACGGCTTCGGATACGCGTTTCTCGACGGCCGTTTCCTGAAGATTCCGCAGATCGGCAACGTCGTGCTCGGTGACGACGTGGAGCTCGGGGCTAATGCGTGCGTCGATCGCGCGCAGACCGGCTCGACGACGATCGGCGACGGAACGAAGCTCGACAACTTCGTGCAGATCGGGCACAACGCTCAAATCGGCAAGCATTGCGCATTTGCGGCGATGGTCGGTGTCGCAGGTTCGACGAAAATCGGTGACTACACCGTCATCGGGGGGCAGGCCGGCGTCAACGGCCACATAGCGCTCGGCGCACGCGTGCGCGTCGCGGGCGGCTCCCACGTCTGGAACGACGTGCCCGACGCAAGCATCGTGAGCGGGCAGCCGGCACGTCCGCATCGCGACGAATTGCGTCTGCAAGCCCGCTTGCGGCATCTCGATAAATTATTTGCCCGCGTCGAAGCGTTGGAGCGCGCGTGAACGACGCGCAACACACGCTGACGGGGCCGCTCGACTTTCGAGGCGTGGGTCTACACACGGGCGCGCAAGCGCACGTGCGCGTCGAACCGCGCCCGGCGCACACCGGTCTGTGGTTTTGCCTTGCGAAGGGGGGCGTGCGGTTTCCCGCGCATGCGGAGTTCGTCGTCGATACGCGGCGCGCGACCGTCGTGGGCAGCGCCGGCACCAGCGTCTCGACGGTCGAACATCTCCTCTCGGCCTTGTTCGCGGGCGGCATCGACAATGCGGAGATCGTGGTCGACGGACCGGAGATTCCGATCTTGGACGGCAGCGCCGCACATTTCGCGAACGCGTTCGCGAAAGCCGGGCGGGTCGCGCAGAACGGTGCGCGCGCGCGTTTTACCGTCGATCGCCCGTTCGTCTTCAGCGAGGGCGATGCGATGCTCGTCGTGTCGCCGGCCGCGACGTTCCGGTTGCGTTTTGCCGTCGATTTTGCGCCGCCGGTCGGCGCGCAATTTCTGGACGCCGCCGTCGACGCGGCGTATTACGCGAGCGAGATCGCGCCCGCGCGTACCTTCGGGTACTTGCACGAAATCGAGGCGCTGCTCGCTGCGGGATTTGCGCGCGGCGGAACGCTCGATAACGCGCTCGTCTTCGCGCCGGAGGGTCCGCTGACGCCGCAACGCTGGCCAAACGAAGTCGTGCGTCACAAGGCGCTCGATCTGATCGGCGATTTCGCGCTGCTGGGCGCGTGGCCGCGCTGCGACGTCGTCGCGATCAAGAGCGGGCATCGCTTACACGCGCGCGCGACCGCGGCGCTGCGCGAGGCGTATCGCGGGACGAACTTGCCGCACGCTGTGGTAACGGGAGCGTAAATGGCGATCGAAATCGGAAACTCGATGGACATCCAAAAAATCATGGAGGTCCTGCCGCACCGCTATCCGATGTTGCTGGTCGACCAGATCACGCATTTCGAAACGATGCAGAGTGCGACGGGCTACAAGAATCTGACGATCAACGAGCACTTCTTTCAGGGTCATTTTCCAGGCATGCCGTTGATGCCGGGCGTGTACATCATTGAAGCGCTCGCGCAGCTTGGCGGCACGATTATTTTGGGCAAGGATGATTTCTTGCGCCGGACGGCGTTCCTCACCGGCATCGACAAGGCCAAATTCCGTCGCCCGGTCATCCCGGGAGACCGGCTCGATATGTCGGCGTCGGTGCTGCGCTCGCGCAAGAACATGGGTTGGGTTCTCGGCGAGGCTCGCGTCGACGGCAAGCTCGCCTGTTCCGCCGAGCTGATGTTTTCGATCGCCACCGTAACGAACTTCGGCATGGACGCGGCCGTCCTTCACGAGTGAGACGCACGTGATACATCCGACCGCCATCGTCCACCCGAAAGCCACGATCGGCGAAGGGGCCGAAGTCGGCCCCTTCTGCGTGGTCGGCGAACACGTCGCGATCGGGGCGCGAACGAAACTGCTCGCGCACGTCGTCGTGAACGGCTTCACGACGATCGGTGAAGATTCGCGCATCCATCCGTTCTGCTCGATCGGTGCGCCGTCGCAAGACCGCAAGTACCATGGTGAAGTCGCGTTCACGACGATCGGCAGCCGGACGGAGATTCGCGAGTACGTCTCGGTGCATCGCGCCACGGGCAGGAACGAAACGACATCGGTCGGCGACGATACGCTGCTGCTGGCCTACGTGCACATCGCGCACAATTGCCGGATCGGCAATCACGTGACGATGTCGTCGACGGCGCAGCTCGCGGGACACGTGATCGTCGAAGATTACGTCACGATCGGCGGACAGACGGGCGTGCACCAATTCGTCCGCATCGGCGAATTCGCGATGGTCGGCGGTATCTCGAAAATCACGCGCGACGTGCCGCCGTATTTTCTCGTTGAAGGCAATCCCGCCACCCCCTACGGCCTCAATAAGGTCGGCCTGCGCCGCGCGGAGTTCACGCCGGAGATCGTTGCGGAACTCAAGGCGTGCTACGGCATCATGTATCGCTCCGGCCACAACATCTCCCAGGCTGCCGAAGCGATGCGCGGCTTGGTGCGCAGCGAGCGCGGACGCCATCTGCTGGCGTTCATCGACGCGCCGACGGAACGCGGAATCGTGAAGTAAGGATGCGCGTCTTCGTCGCCACCGGTGAAGCGTCGGGCGACATGCTGGCGGCGGCCCTCGCGACCGCCATGCGCGAACGCGTCGCGGACGCCACGTTTGCCGGCGTTGGCGGCGAGCGGATGGCGGCGGCCGGCTTCGCGCTCACGACGCGCACGACGGGGTGGGCGGCGATGGGGCCCATCGAGGCGCTGCGGCGTATCCCACCGCTCTTTGCCAACGTGTGGCGGCATGCGTTTTGGATGCGGGCGAAGCCGTGGGATCTCGTCGTGCTCGTCGACTTCGGCGCGTATAATTTGCGCTTCGCAAAGACGCTGCGGCTGCTCGGCTACCGCCGTCCGATCCTGTACTTCATGCCGCCGGGCGCCTGGCTCGATAAGGCCTCGCAAGCGGCCGCCGTCGCGCGTTATGCGACGGCGCTAACGGCGTTCGCGCATCAACGTGATTTCTATGGGAAGCTCGGTTTGCCGATCGCGTATTTCGGCCATCCGCTGGTCTCGCTCGTCGCGCCGCGCGCGCCGCGCGCGGCGGCACCTGCGGGGGGCGGGGTCATCGCGATACTGCCGGGCAGCCGGCGCGGCGAACTTGAACGCCACCTGCCGCCGCTGCTGGGGGCGCTGCGCATCGTGCGAGCGGCGCGCCCGCGCGCGGAATTCGTCATCGGCGCCGCCGATAGTGAGAGCGAACGGACGATCGCGCACGCCTTGAAAGCGACGTTTTTGCCGTCGTTCGCGGGGCGCGGGCTCGGCGTCCGGGTGGTGCGCGGTGCGCGCGAGGCGCTCGACGGCGCGGATGCCGCCTGGATCGCGTCGGGCACGGCGGTGCTCGAGGCGACCCTGCGCGAAGTTCCGACGGTCGCCTTGTACGTGATCGCGCGCTCGCAGGTCGCGATCGCGAAGCGCGTCTGGCGCGAGCCGTACATTACGCTGCCGAACCTCCTCGCGAACGCCGACATCGTGCCGGAACTCGTGCAAGATGCCGTAACGGCGCCCGCCTTGGCCGACGCCATCGAGCCGCTCCTGACCGACCCCGCGCGTCAAGTCGCAGCCATGCGGGACGTCCGTGCCCGGCTCGGCCCCGGCGACGCGCTGCAACGCTGCGCCGAGTTCGCCGCTGACCTCGCGATGACGCCATGACGCCGCTGAACATCTACCATACCTCCGACCTGCACGATCGCCGCGGATTCGCGCCGCCGCTGCGTGCCTTGCGCGCGGCGCAGCCGGGGCTACTGTTCGATTGCGGCGATTCGCTGCGCGGCAGCGCGACGGTCTACCGTCGTAACGAACCGATCCTCGCCGAGCTCGATGCCGCCGGCTACGATGCTCAAGCTCTGGGCAATCGCGAATTTCACTACGTTTTCGCCCTCGTGGCCGCGCGTGCGCGAAAGATGGCGCACCCGCTGCTCTGCAGCAATGTCGTCGACGTTCGGTCGCGAGCGTTACCGTTCGTCCCGGAAGTAACGCTCGCGTGCGACGGCTGGCGCCTGCGCGTCTTCTCGCTGCTGGTCGTGCAGTATCCCGACGGCAGCCCATGGCAGCGACTCCTGGGCTGGCGCTTCCTCGATCCGATCGCGGTCGCGCGGCGCTTCGCCGAAACGACGCCGCCGGGTACGACGCTGGTCGTCCTCTCGCACCTGGGGCTCGCCATGGATCGCGAACTCGCGGCTGCGGTGCCGCGGCTCGAATTGATCCTGGGCGGCCACAGTCACGATACGCTGGCGCGACCGGAGCTCGTCGCGGACGTTCCGATCGTCCACGCGGGTGCGTACGGTGCGTTCGTTTCGCGCACCGAACTCGCTCGCGACGGCACGCAAACGCGCGCGCGAATCGCACGCTTCGAACTCGTGCCGTTGCTATCGTGAGCCACGAAGTACGGCGCATTCTCTTCGTCGCGAACGGTCACGGCGAGAACGCGATCGCGGCGCGCATTGCTCGCGAGGTCATGGCCGCGGCGACGCCCGCCGGCTGCGATCTTTTTCCGCTCGTGGGAACTGGGGCCGGAGCGGCGCCGCTCGCAGCGGTCGGTCCGCGCCGCGCGATGCCCAGCGGCGGGCTCGTCGCGATGGGTAACCTGCGCGCGTTCGCGAGCGACCTGCGCGCGGGCTTCCTCGGGCTCCTGGGCGCGCAACTCGCGTTTTTACACGGCGCGCGCGACCGGTACGACCTGTGCGTCGCCGTCGGCGATGCCTACGCGCTCGGGCTGGCGCTCGGGAGCGGCTTGCGCACCGTTTTCGTGGGGACCGCCAAGAGCGTCTACGTCGCTCCGTACGGACCGTTCGAACGCACGTTGCTGCGCCGGGCGGCGCGCGCGTTCGTTCGCGACGAGCCGACGGCGGCTCGGCTGCGGGAGCAGCGCGTCGCCGCGCTCGCTGCGGGCAACGCGATCGTCGATCTCGTTGCGGCGGACGCCCCGGCCTTGCCCGGGACCTGGCTCGGCTTACTGCCGGGAAGCCGCGCCTCCGCCTATGCGGACGCCGTGCGCCTGGCGCGCGTCGCTCGCGAACTCGGACCGCTACGGCCGGAGCTGCAAGCGCTGCTTTCGGTCGCGCCGACGCTCGAGAGCGAGCGCTTCGAGCGCGAACTGGCCGCCGACGGTTGGATCGTGTCGCCGGCCACGACGGGTGGCGAGTTCGCTGCAGAGGCGAACGGCATGCGTTTGCGGGCCTGGCGGGGCGAACTCGGAACGCTGCTCGCCTCGAGTGCGGCGGTGCTCGGCCAAGCCGGTACCGCGAACGAACAGGCGGCGGCGCGCGGCATTCCGGTCCTCGCGCTCGACGACGGCGCGGCTCGCAGCGCCGCCTGGTATCGGATGCGGCAGCGGCGCTTGCTCGGCGACGCGCTGCTGCTCGTTCCCGCGGAACCCGAGGCGGCCGCCGCGGCGCTCGCGAGTCTGCTCGCGGATTCGGGCCGCTTGCAGTCGATGAGTGAGGCGGGCCGTGCGCGTATGGGGCCGCCGGGCGGTGCGGCCGCCATTGCGGTCGCGATACTCACGGTCGCCGCGTGAGGGCCCGTTCGGGCGGGCTCGGCGCCCCGGAAATCGCGCTGGCCTCCGCGCTAGCGACGTTTTTTGCAGGCGTCCAGTTCTACACGTCGCTCGCGGCGCTGGCACCGACGCCGCCCGTCGGCTACCTCTTTGCGACGCGCGCGCTCGCCGGCGGACTGGTCGCGGTGCTCGGCTGCGCGACGCTCGTCGCGGGTGCGCATCTGAAGCGCGATCGAGCGGCGTTGCCGACGCCGTCCCGGGCGATACTGGCCGCCTGGCTCGGCTCCGCCGCGCTGAGCAGCTTGCTCGGTATCGACCCACTCTCGAGTCTGCAGGTGGTCGGCATGATGGCGCTCGGCGCCGTTTTCCACCTCGCTCTCGTCCGGTATTATGATTGCCCGGGGGTCGCCCGGGCGGTACTGGCCACCTACCTCGCTGCCGGCTTGCTAGCGGGGCTGGCCGCGCTCGGCATGTTCCTTTCGCGCCGGCCGGCGGCACTGTGGGCGTACAACCACGGCCGGGCGGCGGGCTTCTTCGTCACAGCAAATCAGTTCGCCGCGTTCTTGATCGCCTTCATCTTCGTCGCGCTCGGCGTAGCGCTCGCCGGCGACGGGGCGTTGCGGCGGCTCGCGCAGGCCGCTTTCGTCATCGGCCTCGCGGCGCTAGCGGCGACGTTCTCGCAGGCCGGCTGGATCGGCGCTGCGGCCGGCGGTTTCTTTTTTGCGCTGGCGATGGGCGCCCGCCGCACTGCGCTCGGGCTCGTTCTCGCCTGCGCTCTCGCGGCGACCGCCGTCTGGGCGCGGCCGGCGGCGGGACACAATCCGGCCGAGTCCTTCGATCGGCTCCGCATTTGGCAGGCGGGCGTCCGCGTGGCGGAACTCTTTCCGCTGACGGGCGCGGGCCCGATGGCGTACTGGCGCATCTACCCGGCGATCCGGCCCTCCAATGGCGACCTGCCGGGCACGTTCGGCGCGTTGCACCCGCACGACGCGTACCTCTCGCTTGCGGGCGAAACCGGGGCCGTCGGCATCGTCGCATGTGCGTACGGCTGGTGGCGGTTCGGGCGAGCGATGCGCGCGCGGCTGCATGGGCGGTCGCGCGATGAGCGCCGGCTTGCGCTCGGCGTCTGCGCCGGCCTCGTCGCAGTCTTAGTCCAAGGAATTTTCGATACGATTGGCGTCGTGCAGATGGCGTTCGTATGGATTCCGTTTACCGCGCTGGCGCTGGCGACGGCCGCCGACACCGAAGCGGCGCCCGGGGCGTCGCGGTGAACCCCGGTTTCGGGCGTGCGCTCGCGAGCGCGGCGCTCGCCGGGTTCGTCGTTCTCGCCGGCTGCACCGCGCGCGCCCCCGCGCCGGCGGCTTCCCGTCCGCCGGCAGAAGCGGGCGCGAAAGCGGCCCCGCCCGCGATCCCGATCGACTTCAAGGCCAATCGCGTCGGCAAACGGTACGTTTTTCTGACGAAGTCCAAGGCCAACCGCAAGCTCTACGTCCTGCGGGCGGACGGCGAACAGGGCCGTTACTCCGGAGCCGATACGGGGCTGAGCACGTTCGTGAATCCGCACGTGGTCTTTTACGGTCGGGACGGAAAGCGGCTAGTGGCGGACGCCCCGACGGGAACCGTCGTCGAGAAAGAAAAGACGGTGCGAATGAGCGGTGGCGTGCGCGCCCGCGCCGGAGACGGCTTGACGCTGCACTGCGATACGCTGCGGTACGACGACGAGACCGACCTCGTGCACGGCCTGGGCAACGTGACGGTCATCTCGCCGCAGGGCGAAGAATTGCAAGGCGACACGCTGACATGGAACCTTCGCGACGGCGCGATCGACGTTGCAGGTGCGCGCTAACGTGGCGGTCGCGGGCGACGGGCGCCGCATCGTACTCGAGAATTTGGTCAAACGCTACGGCTCGCGAACGGTCGTCAAAGATGTCAGCGCGCGCGTCGACATGGGCGAAGTCGTCGGGTTGCTCGGACCCAACGGTGCGGGCAAGACCACGACCTTCTACATGGTGGTCGGCCTGGTCAAACCCGACGGCGGGCGCGTGGCGCTGCAGAACGACACGGCGGCGATCGATCTCACGAAATTGCCGATGTACCGTCGCGCGCGTTCGGGTATCGGGTATCTCGCGCAGGAAAATTCCGTCTTTCGCAAACTTTCCGTCGGCGACAACATCCGTCTCATCTGGCAGATGAACGGCGTACCGCGTCGCGAGCAGGAGCGCCGGCTCCCGGATCTGCTCGAAGAGTTCGGACTCGCAAAGTTTATCGATGCGCGCGGCGATTCGCTCTCCGGCGGCGAGCGGCGCCGCGTCGAAATCGCGCGTGCGATCGCGACCGAACCCGCATTCTTGCTGCTCGACGAGCCTTTCACCGGAATCGATCCGATCGCGGTCGCCGACATTCAGGTCATGATCCGTCAATTGCGCGATCGCGGCCTCGGCGTACTGATCACCGATCATCAAGTGCGCGAGACGCTCGCGATCGTGGACCGGGCCTACATTCTCAACGACGGCGAGATCGTCGTCTCCGGCAGCGCGCAAGAGGTGCTCGACTCGCCGACCGCGCGGCAGTTCTACCTCGGCGAAGGATTCCGGCTCTGATGGGTTTGGGCATTCGGCCGCATCCCAGCGCCGCCGTCTCGGCGCGCGGCTTTGCGGTTGCGCTCGTTCGCCCGACGATCCTCGATCGCTACATGATCGCCGAACTCATCGGGCCTTTCACGTTCGGCCTCTCGGCATTCACGTTGATCTTCGCCGCAACCAACATCCTCGCGATTAGCCGGCTGGTGTCCGAACAACACGCGCCGCTCGTCGCCGCCGTGGAATATTTTTTGTGGCAGTTGCCGCAGATCGTGGTGACGGTCGTGCCCATGGCGATGTTGCTGGGCACGCTGCTCGCGCTCGGCCGGCTTTCGGGCGAAAGCGAACTGATTGCCCTCAAAGCGGGCGGGGTGGGGCTCGTCCGTGCGGTCGCGCCGCTCTTGGTTATCGGCGTCGTCGTCTCGCTCGTCGCCTACGGCCTTCAAGAAGGTGTCGTGCCCTTCGCGAACGATCAAGCGGTTTTTCTTCGCGAGGATACCATCAAGCACGTCGGCGCGTTCGGCGGCGGGCAGCATACCGTGATCACGCAGCTTCCGGGCGGCGGAAAACAGGTCACGTACTTCGGCTCGTATCAGCCCGTCACGCAGCAGCTGCTTTACGTCACCATCATCACGTACGGCTCGGATAATCGCCCGCACGGGATCATCTTCAGCGATCGCGGCCATTATCAGACGCCGGCGTGGACCTTCGATAACGCATCGACGTACCGTTTTGCCAAAGACGGCAGCGTCGATGAGTTCGCTCAGTTGCCGCACGCCGTCGTCGATGTCGGCGAGAAGCCGAGCGAACTGCAGCAGCGCGCGGCGGATAACAACCGCGAAGCGCTGAGCCGACAGCAAATCCGGGCGATCATCGCTTCCAAACAGCTCACGCCCCAAGAAACCCGGGCGTATCAGACGACGTACGAAGAGAAGCTCGCGAGGCCATTCGCGTCGTTCGTCTTCACCTTGTTCGCAATTCCGTTCGGGTTGCGTCCCACGCGCGGCGGCGGGACGGGACTCGGATTCGCTCTGGCGCTCGCGATCGCGTTCGTGTACTTCGTGGTGCTCAGCATCGCGTCGGCCGTTTTTAGCGGGCTTCCCGGGGGCTACGCCGTTTCGACGGTCGGCGCGTGGCTACCCAACGTCATCTTCACCGCGGTCGGCTTTGTCTCGTTGCTGCGAGCGGCGCGTTACTGATGGGGTTTCTCGGGGGCACCCTCGTCGTGATCGTCATCGTGCTCGTGGCCGGGCTCATCGCGTACATCGGCGACCGGGTCGGTCATCAAGTCGGCCGCAAGCGGCTGACGCTTTTCGGTTTGCGACCGAAGTACACGTCGACGATCGTCGCGGTCGGAACGGGCATGATGATCGCGCTCGCGGTGACGCTGACGACGTTGCTCGCTTCCAGCTACGCAAAACAAGCGTTCTTCCATTTGAGCGAAATCAACAACCAAGTCAACGAGTTACAGGCCAGAGCCGACGAGCTCAATCGTCAGGTCACGCAGGTGCGCGAAAACGGGATCGTGGTCAATCGCGGCACGTTGCTCTACGGTCAATTTCTGATCATCACGCCGCAGCAGGCTCATGCCCGGCAGCTCGCCGCGCTCTCCGCCTATTTCGACGCGGTCGTCGAATCGGTCGATCGCAATTACGTTCCGCTCGGCTTGCGGCCCTATCGCAAACGCGCCCGCGATCCGGAGATCGCACAACTCTTGAACGCCGTGATCGATAACCCCAAGGTACAGGGCCCGCTCTTGCGTGGGCCCGTCCTGCTGGTTGCCATCGCGGATCAGAATCTCGTCGCGGGCGATACCATCGGCTTCACGTTCGCGCCGTATCCGGACGTACCGACCTTTCGCAACGGTCAATCGATCGCGAGCGTCGAGATCGATGGCGGCAGCTCGGTTGTTCCATATAACGCCTACGGGCAGCTCGCAGCCGAAGTCCGCGACGTGGCCATCGAGAGCGGCATGCCGGTGTATTTCGCAAATCCGTTCGGTTCGCCGAGTTCGGCCGAGATCGCCGCGACGCAGGCGACGATCAAAAAGGGTCGCGGCCGCTTCTACATCGTGGCGCGGGCGACGCGCGTGGTGTATCCGCACACGGGCGGCGTCCCGGTAACCTTTCATCTGAGCCGCACGCCCAAGTGAACGGCGCGAACCCGGTGCTCGGCATCGATCCCGGGACGCGCAAGTGCGGGTACGCGCTGGTTCCGGCGTGCGGCGTCGCGCCGCTGGAACTCGGCATCGTGGCGACGGCCGAGTTCGCGCCAAAAATGCGCGAACTCGTCGAGCGCTACGCCCCGCGGGCGATCGCGCTCGGCGGCGGGACGCATACGGCCGCGATCGGCGGACTGCTCGCGGAACTGGGCGTGCCGGTCGAAATCGTGGACGAACGCGCGACCACGCTGCTCGCTCGGCAGCGCTACTTTGCCGCGCACCCCCCGTCGGGCTGGCGCAGGCTGGTGCCGCGCGGGATGCTCGTACCGCCGCGGCCGATCGACGATTATGCCGCCGTGCTGATCGCAGAACGACTTCTCGAACGCACCGCGCTGGCGGCTGATGCGCTCGCAAGCCCAGCCGAATAAGGGCAGGACTCGCTTTGACGCGGTCGTATTCGGTTGCTGGCGCGCTCCAACGATGGGCGTACTTTCCGTGTCTTTAGTCGGCGAAGGCAAACTCGGCAACTCTCGTCGGTTGTGACCCGCAGTTAGTACGCTCGGCCTTGCGAACGCTCGTAACGAAGCTTCGGCTTCACACTCTTCTGGAGGATTCATGAAGCGTCTCGTACGCCTCGCGATCGCGACCGGGCTCGCAGCAACGCTGCTCCTGAGCGTCGAGCGTGGGGCTGCCCTCGCGACGCCGTTCTCGGACGTACCGGCCAATCATTGGGCCTACCAGTACATCCAGAGTCTCGCGGCCGACGGCATCATCGACGGATACCCGGATGGAAAATTCAAAGGCGACCGGCCGCTAACGCGTTATGAGATGGCCGTCGTCGTGGCGCGCGTAATCGCGAAGCTGCAAGAGAACCAAGGCCCTAAGGGTGCGTCGAAAGAGGATCTCGACAAGCTCCAGAAATTGATCGACGCGCTCAAAGACGAACTCGACGCGCTCGGCGTTCGCGTGACGAATCTCGAAGATTCGCTCGACGCCTTGGATAAGCGCACGAAGTTCGCTCAGTCGCTCTCGTTGCACGGCGTGTTTCTGCCCAATCTCTCGTTCCGCCAGCGCAACGGCATCCCGCGCAGTATCGCCAACGGTACCGGCGCTGCGGTAACGACGTATTACGGCGCGGTCATTCCGCCGGGATCTGCCACCAATCCCACGGCGGTCGGCGGTATCGATCCCTTCGTAAGCGCATTTCTCACGACGGACGACTCGAACAATCCGCTCACGGCGGCGGGTTCCGGTATCGTCATCCGTCAGGATAGCCGGTTCTCGCTCGCGTATCAGATCAACGACAATCTCACGGTATCGTTGCCCGTCCACCTCCTCAATTACGAGTACGGCGGGGAATACTCGACGCAAAACCGCTTCGATCTCGAACCCGGCATCGACATCAACATCGCGAAGACCGGAGCGATTTCGAACCTTCAGTTCAAGTACGGCATCATCGATAACATGACGTCGTCGCGCACCGGATTATCGTTTCGGGCGCCGCAAGGTTACAACGGAACGGTACCGTACCTCTTTCCCGCCCAACCGTTTCAAAAGGGCGCGGCAGTCAAGGGCACGATTGCGGAATCTGCGTTCGGTACGACCGATTTTGAAGCGTCATTCACGCGCCTCGATCAGACGTTGCTCAACACGCAGACCAACGTCGTCGATCCGAGCATCATCAACCTCAACGCGGATGCGTACTTCACGCCCATCGTCGCGCCGCAGGTCGGCTTCACGCAAACGGGCGCGGCAGCGGCGCTACGCACCGACACGTTCAACGCCGGCGGCGGGTCGCTGGCGCAAGTATTTCTGACGCAGAAAGCGGTCAACGGATCGGTCTACGTCTCCTATTACAACGGCGCGACGTTCAACTCGGCCGGCGTTCAGACCGGCGGCCCGACCGTCACGCTGCCCGTTTTCACGTACAACGATACCTACAACGACCTCGTGTTCGCGGCGCCGCTGGGCGCCGGTTCGGTCGTCGGCATCACGTATCGCGGTCTAGTGACGACGAACAACACCAATTTTCAGCGCTACATGGTGCACAGCCGCCTAAACCAGAAATTCAAAGGTTACGAAGGCGCGGAAATCGGTTTGAACTTCACGCGCATCTTCGATTTCGACGATACGCAAACAACGGGATCTGGCGTCAACGGCATCACGCTCATCAATCAAGCCCCGGTGACCGGCAACGGTGCGGTCAGCGATACCGTGCTCGGCCTCGACTTTCAGTTGCCGCTCCCGTATCTCGTGAGCGGCCCGGGCTCCAATCCGGTCGTCTTCGGTGAAGCGGCGAGCAGCAAGTATACCGCGGACTTCCGCAACGTCGGCGCAGTCGGCGACACGGCGGGGCTGATCGGTTTGCGTCTGAAGGTCCAGAAGGCCGAGCTTGCAGCGCAGTTTCAATCGGTCGGTGCGAATTTCTTCGTCGGGGCGCCGTTTAGGTATTTTGGCAACCCGCCGCCGCTCTTCGCGTTCTACAAGCTCGCGTATCTGCCCGACTTTTTTGGGTTCGGCAATAACGTCGGCATCAACACGCAGTTCGATAATCAGTTCACGAACGTCGGCTTCGCATCGCCGCGAACGGCGCTCAATCCGAACCTCACCTTCGCGTTCCCGCTCTACAACACGCTCAAGGCGCAAGGCCCGGAGTTTTTCTCCTCGCTCGCGCCGAACTCGCGTGGCTTCACGGGGTCGGCGAATACGCCGATACGGCTAGGCGATCTCACCCTGACGACGCGCTTCTCGTACCAGCATCTCGAAGAGATTCGGCCGAATTCGCTCGGCTCGCTTCTATACGGGCCCGCCTTTGCAACGAACGAACGCCTTAAGAACGATACCTATACGCTGGGGACGGCCTTCCAGGTACCGGTGTTCGGTCAGAAGGCGAGCGTCAACGTCAACGGTGCGTACGAGACGCTCAAGCGTCTCGACGGCAGCTCGTTCCAGTACTATCCGACCAACCCGGCGACGCAAACCGCCGACGGTGGTGCGGTGGCAGCCTCCGGTGCACTCGTATCGCCGGGTGGCGGCAATTTTGGGAACAACGGGAGTCAGGTGTCGTTCCACCCCAACTACATCAACGTGCGTCACGTAACGGTCGGTGCGAACGTCGCGTTGCCGCTTACGAAAGATCTCGTCGGCAGCGCATCGTACAACACGCAGCGGTTCGGGGGAGCGTACGGCACGACGACCAACCAGAACATTTCGGAACGTAAGGATTACTACACGGGCGCCGTGACCTATAACATCCCGAAAACGAATTCGTCGCTCTCGTTCTTAGCGCGCCATTACGGTTACACGGACGAAGTCGTTCCGAACCTCAACCTGAGCCAGAACCGCCAGGACCTCAACTTCACGGTCCGCTTTTAGCAGGGGCAGACCTCGGCTAAAGTCAGCAGGAAAGCGGAGCGGCGCGCCACATCGGTGGCGCGCCGTTTCGTTTCTGCATGGTGTTTTCGGCACGGGCTTGTAGATGGCGTAGGTGCGGGTGTTGGTTGGGGCGGCGGTACTTGCCGTCATCGTCGTTCTGGGCGCGGTGCAGGCGCTTTCGAGCGTCGCCCTGCGAGCGAAAGCACGGCCCGGTGCGTGGGTGACCGTCGTATCGAAACCCATTGCGGCGGCGGTCGACGCGCTGGATCCCGCCGTGCCGTTGCCGTCGGCGCTCCGGCTCGTGTTTGCGCGAGCGGCGCTGCAGGCGCACGATTTGCCGCGAGCTCGCGCCGAAACGATGCGGCTAGGCCGTTCGCGCGATCGTTACGCACTCGAGGCCGGCCTTGCGGAAGCGCGCGGTGAGACCGCGACGGCGGTCGCCGCGTACCTGGCGGCGGGTGACGTCACCGGCATCGAAGCGCGCGTCGAGGAGCTTGCCGCGGAAAAACGTTTCGCGGAAGCACTCGCCCTCGGGTACGAGTCGATCGTCCGGCTTCGGAACGACCGTACGCAGCCCGATGCCCTGGCGGAGGCGTCGTTTCGGCTCGGGCGCCTCGAAGAACGTCAGGCGTATGCGCTCCGCGTGGGCGCGCCCGAACGCCGGATGCACGAAGGCCGCGCGCTCGAGGCGTATGCCGCGGCGGCGAAGCTGGCGCCGCTATCGTTGCATTACCTCATTGCCTACGGCAACCAGCAGCTCAATCTCGCTCAGCTGCCCGCAGCGGTACGAACGTTCGAACGAGCGCGGGATGCGGACCCGACGAGCGCCGATCCGCTGGTTGGGCTCGGCGATGCGGCGGTACGCCGCGGCGACGCTGCCGTGGCGCGCGCGTATCTGGCGCGGGCGCGAGCGCTCGATCCGGCCTCGGAAGCCGTAGCGCGCCTGGCTGCCGCGATCGGCGCGTAGTGCGGGTCGGCATCGACACGCAGCTGGCGCGCGGAACGGCCACCGGAATCGGCGAATACGTGCGGGGTCTCGCGGGCGCTCTCGAGCGGCGCGGCACCGACGTCGTTGCGCTCGAGAACGCCCGCTTCGATCCGTGGCGGTTCGATCGTCGCGTGTTTTGGGACCAAATGCTGCTGCCGCTCGCGGCCGCCCGCGCCGGCCTCGACGTCCTGCATTGCGCCTCGGGTACGATGCCGCTCGTTGCGAATGTGCCGATCGTCGCGACGGTGCACGACGTCGCTTGGCTGCGCGTGCAAGCTCACGTCAAGCGCTACGCGCGCGCGTACTTTGGCGCGTTTCAACTCGCGCGTTACGCACGCGCACGGCGCGTCGTCGTGGACTCGCGCTTCTCGCGCGACGAATTGCTCGCGACGGCTGCCGATGCGGCGATCGCGCTCGATCCGGCGCGCATCGACGTCGCCTATCCTGGCGTCGCGAACGACGTGATGACGAATCTGCGCGCGCGCGACGATGGCGCACCCTTCGTGCTCGCGGTCGGCACCGTCGAGGTGCGCAAGAATCTCGCCGTTCTCGTGCGCGCGCTTGCGGCATTGCCGTCGCTGCGCGTCGTCTCCGTCGGCCCGCCGACACCGTACGTGCTGACGTGCTTGACGCTGGCACGCGAACTCGGGGTAGCCGACCGTTTCGAGATTCGTGGCTACATCGGCCGCGCCGACTTACTCTCGCTTTACGCGCGTGCACTCGCGGCGGCGGTGCCGTCTCGTTACGAAGGATTCGGCTATGCTGCCGCCCAGGCGCTGTGCGCGGGCGTCCCTCTCGTCGCGGCGGACGCGACGTCGCTACCCGAAGTCGTCGCGGGCCAGGCGCCGCTCGTCGCTCCCGACGACGTTGCCGGCTGGGTCGCTGCGCTCGCAACGATCGCCGCGCAACGCGACGCCGCCGAGTGCCGAGCGGCCGATGTCCGAGCCGCTGCCTGCGCACGTTTTGCTTGGGCGCGCTGCGCGGAAGCGATGGAAGCGGTTTACGTTCGTGCCTTACAATAGGGATGCACAGATTGCCCGCGGCGAAGTTCGCAGAGCGAGACCCTCTGCTGTTCGAACGCGTCCGCGCTCACGGCGTTACAGGCCAGCCCCCACACGTTTTACGTAACGTCGCGAGAAGCATGCGATTCGTTACAATTGGAATGCCTAGTAGACCGGGGAGTCGGCCGATCCCGGCGCCGCGCTGCCGTCGTCGGGTGCGACGACGAGTCGCAAGGGATAGGAGGAACCACCCTCCGGCATCGTCACGATTTCCGTGCGGACGTAACCGCCGGGTGGAATGGTATACTGCCGTAGTTTGTAGTGCCCGAACGGCGCCATTGCGTGCGCTTGTACGAGCACGCGATCGATCACGAACGTTCCGGTGGCACGTCCGCCGCGCGGACTGGCATAGAGCGCGATATCGCGGGCGTGGTGGCGGTCGTTGTTCATCATGCGCACCGTCACTGATTGCAACACGCCGTAATCCCCGGCCAACGTCTGACCCTGCACGAGATTCGGCAAGGGAATCTGTCCGATTGGAATTTCGAGCTCGGGACCTTCGGCATCGTAGGGGTAGTCGAAAAAGAATTCCGGAATGGAATAGATTCCGCGGGCGTGCGGACGATCGCCCACGAGCAGCGCCGACGTCGGGATCGCCCCCTCGACGGGGTCGCTCGCGTTCTGCGCGACGAGCGTCAGATGCAGCGGCGCCCCTTCAATCTCGTGCAGTTGCAGTAGGCCGCTCGCGGTGGTCTTCGCCGGCAATCCCTGCGCCATCAGCGAGACCGTCGCGCTCGGGGGAATCGTTACGACGGTGCCTTCGTTCTGCGCGACGCGTACGAGAAAACGTTGCGTCGCGAGATGGCCGACTTCCATTTCGTTGACGCCCGGCCCGGCGTTTCCCACGATCAACTGTACGAGGGCCGGCTGCGACGACGGGTTCTGCGCTTTGAGGACGATGCGCCGATCGGGCTGTCCACCGGGATTGTAGTGATAGTACAAAAACCGTTCGGACTGCTTCGCCGACAGCTCTGCGGTAAAGAGGATGCCGTTCTCTTTGAGGGTCTCCGGGAAATCGCTGACGAGCAGAAATTTGGGACGGATCGCCGGTTGCGCGAAGTTCTCGATGCGGACGTGCGTCGTACCCTGCACCGTAAAGTATTGGTCGCCGCCGGAGATGATGAGCGGGACGGCGATCGTCGTGATGTCGTCGACGCGAAGTGGTGCGTTGATGACGACCGTCTCGGGCGTCGCGACGATGTTCGCGCCGGGCCGAACCGTCGCGCGTGCGAGCGCCGCTTCGATCGCTTCGGCGCGAAGGAAGGCCGGTGAAGCCGGCAGCCCGGTGACGCGCACATTGGCAACGTCTGAAATACTGCCCGCCGGATAGGCGACGCGGACGCTGACGTCGCGGCTGAGTCCGCGACCGTCGTGCAGCGTTACGATGGTGTTGCCGATCTTCTTGCCGGTGACGGTGAGGAGCCGCGTCGTTTGGTCGATCGTCGCATCGGCGACGGTCGGATCGGCGACCGTAACGACGACGTCGCCGAGGATCTGCATCACGTGCAGCGTCTGCGTTCCGCCAACCGTCACGCCCACACTCGGCGGATCTACGATGATCGGCGGCTGGGTCGGTGTGTCGCTGGGGCCGGCCCCGGGTGGCGGCGAGCCGGAAGGCTGCCCGAGCGGCGTCTCCAAGGGAATCGGACTGGGCGGCGGCACCGAACTCGGCACGGGCGCGGGCGGCGGCACGGGTGCCGACTGCGCCCGTGCGTCGAAATGAAGCCCGAAGACGGCAGCCGCAAGCACGAACGCACTCAACGTCCCCAGACGGCGGGTCTGCATGGTCCTCCTCGGCGGCTTCGTTTAGGCGATCTTCGCTTCGCGGACGACTGCTGAAGCGAGCAGCGTCTTGTATCCGACGTGCGGAAACAAAACCGTTACCAAGTCCTTCTCTGCCCGCTCGACCGTGCCTTGCCCAAATTTCGGATGCGAGACGACATCGGCGATGCGATAGCCGCTGGTGACGCGCGATTCGACGGCCGTAACGCTAGTCGCCCGAAGACAATTGTCGCACTGCCCGCAATTCTCGTTCGCGAATTCTTCACCGAAGTAGTTCAGGATGAATTTTCGGCGACAGCCGCGCGTTTCGGAATATTGCAGCATCATCGCGAGCTTGCTCTGGTCGTAGGTTTTCTTCGTATCGTAATTCGCGAGGCTCAGAACGAGTTCGCTGTTCTTGAGCGCGTCTGCGGTCAAGCCGTAGCGCGCGCGTTCGCGCATCTCGATAAAACGGGCTTTCTTTAAAAGCGCGAGTACGACTTTTAACTTGGTGAGCGGGAGTTGTGAAATCTTTCGCAGATCGACGAGCGAAACGCCATCGGCCTGGCCGCCGAAGTATTTTAGCGTTTCGAAAATCTTCTGGACGTCTTCGATGCTCGGATATTTGCCGGTAAGAAAGTAGTTTTGTACGCGCGTATCGCTCATGCGATAGAGCAAGATGCAGCGCGAGACATCGCCGTCGCGGCCGGCGCGCCCCGCCTCCTGCGTGTACGCTTCGACGGAACCCGGCAGATCGTAGTGGACGACGAAACGAATGTTCGGCTTGTCGATACCGAGCCCGAAGGCGTTGGTCGCGACGACGGCTCGAATCGCTTCAGCCATGAATAATTCGTGCACCGAGTTGCGGTCGTGTTTTTGTAGCTTCGAGTGATAGACTGCGGCGGGAAGATCGAGTTGGTCGTGAAGGTACTTCTGCACTTCGAGGGCGTTCTTGATCGTGGCGGTGTAGATGATGCCCGTCCCGTCGAGCCCGCCCTCGAAGAGCGCCTTGAGGCTCTTGAGTTTCGCAGCCTCGCTCTCCGCACGGATCACTTCGTAGCGCAAGTTGGGCCGGTCGAAGCCTTTGACGATGGTCATGGTCGTGGGGAGGCCGAGTTGCACCAGAATGTCCTCGCGCACCGCCGGCGTCGCGGTCGCCGTCAAGGCCAGCACCGTCGGGTGCCCGAGGGCGGTCACCACGTGCCCCAGTGCCAGGTACGCCGGGCGAAAATCGTGTCCCCATTGGCTGATACAGTGGGCTTCGTCGACGACGAAGAGCGGCACGTCGATCTTTGCGAGCAGTGCGAGAAACCGCTCGTCTTCCAGCTTCTCCGGCGTGACGAAGACGATCTTGACGGAACCCTCGGCGATGCGCGCGATCGCCGCGTTTTCCTGATCTTCGCTCAACGTCGAATTGAGCGCCACGTTGTTTTTGAAGCCGCGTCCCGCCAGCATGTCGAGTTGATCTTTCATCAACGCGATGAGCGGACTGACCACGACGGTCGTGCCGTCCAGTAACAGCGCCGGCAACTGGTAGCACAAGCTTTTTCCGGCACCGGTCGCCAGGATTGCGAGCGTGTTCTCGCCGCGCATGACGCGCGTCACGACCTCTTCCTGGCCGGTTTGAAAATGCGGAAATCCGAAGAGGTCTCGTAACGACTGCTCGAGCCCTTCGCTCGTATAGGCGCGCCTAATCACGCTACTCTCCAGTCAACGGAAACGGCGCGACCTCTCATAACGTCGAGGTCGCCACGTCGGCGTTCGTGTCGTACCCGAGGCGATGTTGCGCGAAACAGGGTCGCGTGCGCGCACGAGCCGAACCTCTGCCGCGTGTCTTTGTATCGCACGTGGCGGCCAAAATCGTTCACGGATCTCGTGGGCCAGGATGCGGTCGTGCGCACGTTGCGCACCGCACTGCGCTCGGGTAAACTCGCTCACGCATATCTGTTTTCCGGTCCGCGCGGCAGCGGTAAGACGTCGGCGGCGAAGATCCTGGCACGTTGCATCGACTGCGTCGCGGGCCCGACACCCGAGCCGGACAACACGTGCGAGAATTGCGTTGCTATGCTCGCGGGCAGCGCGCTCGACGTCATCGAGGTCGATGCGGCGAGCAATCGCGGCATCGAAGAGATCCGCGCGCTGCGCGAATCGGTAAAGTTCGCGCCGGCGTCCATGCGCATGAAAGTTTTTATCATCGACGAGGCGCACATGCTCACGCGCGAGGGGGCGAACGCCTTTCTCAAGACGCTCGAGGAACCGCCGCCACACGCCGTCTTCATTTTGGCGACGACCGCGCCCGAAGCGCTACCGGCCACGATTCTCTCGCGCTGTCAGCGCTACGCGTTCCGGCGCATTCCCATCTCGGTCATGATCGAACGGATGCGCGAGATCGCGGCGGCCGAAGGCATTGCGATCGACGATGGCGCGCTCAGTGCGATCGCCTACCGCGCGGACGGGGGGTTACGCGACGCCTTGACGATGCTCGAACAAGTCGCGTCGTATGCGGGCGGCCCGGTCGATGCGGCGACCGTCGAAGCCGCCTTCGGCGCGACGGGCCGCCAGTACGCGCGCGCACTGGTCGAGGCGATCCTGGCCTGCGACGCACGCTCGGCACTTCGCGTCGTCGACGAGGCGAGCGATGCGGGTGCGGATATGCTCGGGCTCGTTCGGGGTGCGATCGCAGAATATCGTAACCTGCTCGTCGCGCGCATCGATCGGGAACTGCTCTCGCGCGATCTCTCGGTTGCCGATATCGAAGCGGTAATGACCGTGGCCCGGGCCACGCCCCAGCCGCGCGTCGTGCGCGGCTTACGGCTGCTCGCCGATGCGCTGGCCGCCGGGCGCTCGTCGGGCAATCCGCGTCTGGAACTAGAGACTGCGGTGCTGCGCTTGATCGTCCAAGGCGAAGATCCCAGTCTCGAAGCGTTGGCGACGCGCGTCGCGCTGTTGGAGTCGGGCGTACCGTCGCCGGCAGTTGCGAGCGAATTCCGCGCGCCGGCGCGGGTCGCTGATGAAGCGAGGCCGGCTGCAGCGCCGGCAGCAACGCCGGCAGCAGCCGAACCTCTCCTGCCGCCCGCGTTACGAATCGTACCGCCGATAGCGAGCGAGCGGCCTTCGCGGGAGCCGGCGACAGTGCCCGCTCCCGAAACCATACGGGCGATCGCGCCCACCGTGCAACAGGTCCGCGCGCTCTGGGATCAGATTCGCTTACGGGCGGAGGAAAAACACAAACCGCTTCGCGCGCTGCTCTCGCGAGCGACGGTCGATGCCGTCGATGGGAACGCGCTCGTGATCGGCGTCGGCGACGGCATCCAAGAAGGGCTAGCGCGCGATAAGACGCAGCTCATCGAAGCCGCGGTCCTGGACGTACTACGGGCGTCGTTACGCGTCGTGGTTCGCGTGCGCGGCGCCACCGACGGTGGCGTGCGCTCGCGTGAAGCGGAGTCCGAACGCCGCGCGGGCGCGGCTCCCGGTGACGGCAGGAGCGGGTCGAAAGCGGACGGCGCGAACGGTGAAATCGACCTCCTCGCATACGCACGAAAAAAGTTAGGCGGAACGGATTCATGAATCAAGCGCAGATGATGGCCCAGGTCAAGAAGATGCAAGCGGAGATGACGCGCGCGCAGGAAGAGTTGGCGGCGATGGCCGTTTCGGGCGCGGCCGGCGGCGGGGCCGTTACGATCGAGATGACGTGCGAGTATCGCGTTACTGCCGTCAAGGTCGCTAAAGAAGCGATCGATCCGAGCGACGCCGAGACGCTCGAAGACCTGCTGGTGGTGGCGATCAACGATGCCGTCAACAACGCCAAAGCGGCGACCGAGAAGCGCATGAGTTCGGTGACCGGCGGCCTGCGTATTCCGGGCATGATGTAACACGAGCGTTCTCGCCGGCCCCGTCCAAAGTTTGATCAACGAATTTTCGAAGCTGCCGACGGTCGGTCCCAAGACCGCAGCGCGGCTCGTGTTTTACCTGCTCAATCGGCCGCGCTCCGAAGCGCAGTCGCTGGCCGAGGCGATTCTCGCCGTCAAAGATCGCGTCAAATTGTGCTCGATATGCTTTTCGCTCACCGAGGACGATCCATGTACGATTTGCACGGATCAGCGACGCGACGGCGCTTTGCTCTGCGTCGTCGCCGAAGCGAAAGATATCTACGCCATCGAGCGAACATCCGCGTTCCGCGGCCGCTATCACGTGCTCGGCGGACTGATCTCACCGATGGACGGCATCGGTCCGGCCCAGTTGCGGATAAGAGAACTCGTCGAGCGCATCGCGCACGAAGGACCGACCGAACTCGTGGTCGCTACTAATCCCAATGCGGAAGGTGAAGCAACGGCCCTGTACCTTTCGCGTTTGATCGCACCGAGCGGGGTGGCCGTGACGCGTCTGGCCTACGGCCTACCGATCGGCGGCGATCTCGATTATGCCGACGAGGTGACGCTCGCGAAATCGCTCGAAGGGCGGCGCTCGCTGTAGAGCCGCACCGCCCCGGCTCAGCGCGGTTCGATCTCCACGGAGTCGCCGGGCACGATCGTTCCGGGGACGACGACCTGCGCGTAGACCCCCATCTCGTTGTGGCGATGATGGACCAGCTGCGTTAGGATGCGCGGGTCGCTCGCGCCCGTCGCGATGTCGTACGTCGGCGTGACGCAGCGCTGGATCGGCTGCGTAACGCGCAGGCGCACGGCGCCCACGCGTACGACGTGACCGACCAACTCCGCTTCGGCGCAATCGAATCCGTCCGTAGCGCGGGCGAAGATGTTCGGACGAAATCGAAGCGGATCGAGCCGGCCGCCGAGCGCGCGCTCGACGTCGGCGAGCCACGTATCGAAAAGAATCGATACGGGATCGAGATCGAAATACGGCCCGTCGTCGCGTCGCTCGACGTCGATTTCGCGCGCGCGAGCGAGATCGGCTGCGGCCTCGGCGGTGCCGACCGTGTGCAGTAGCGGGTGCTCCTTACCGCGATACGTTTTTCCGGAGCGCGGCCGCTCCGGCGTTGCGACGAAGAGCGCAGCGCGGCGGTCGCCGGCGAAGCCGCCGGCGAGTACCTCGCCGCGTTCGAGGGATTCGGCCGCAAGACTTTTGAGGGGATAACGCCACAGGTTAGCGACGCGGCCGAGCGGATGGTTTCCGAGCATCGCCGAACGACTCCGCGACAACGCCGCTAGGGTCCTCCGAAAAAGAAAGCGACGCTTCGATGAATGCAGCCGGCTCCCAGCCGTCGCTCCGGCCGCTCGGCGTGGGCGAGGTTCTCGACCGCGCGGTCACGCTGTGGGTCAAGCACTTCGTCGTTCTGGCGACCATCTTCGTCGTCTATGCGATTCCATTCGCGATCCTGCAATTTCTCGCCGGCCGCGATCTGGCGAGCGTGATGGGAATCGTGACGGCCGCGCTCACCGCGAAGTCAGCCACCGGGAAGCCGGCCGATCCGACGCAGATCGCGCACGTACTGGCGTCGCTTCCGCCGCTGGGGGCTTGGTATCCGCTGCTCGTCGTTGCGATCTTCATCGTCGGACCGTTGCCTGCCGCAGCGTTGATCGAGGCCTGTGCGGCGCTTTACCTCGGACGTCCGTCGAGCTTTGCAGCGGCGTACCGGGTGGCGCTCGGGCGTTGGCCGCAATTGATCGGGCTCAACGTGCTCTATGCGTTTGCAGGCATCGTGCTCTACGTCGTACTGATTCTCGCCGTCTTCGTACTGGCGCTTGCCGTAACGGCCGTCACCGCGGCGGCTCACGCCTTTGGAATCGCCGTCGCCGTCGCGCTCGCGCTTGCGGCGTTCATCGCGGGCGTCGCGTTCTTCATCGTCGCATCGCTCGCGCTGCAAGTGTCGTATTTTACATGCGTCGTCGAAGGCGCGAATGCCGTGCAATCGTTCGTGCTCGGGCTGCGCCGAGTCTTCGTGGGCGTGGGACTCGTGCGTTCCTTGCTCGTCGGAGTCGCCTTTCTGGCAATTGGTCTCGGCATCGGGCTCGTCGCGATCGTCGGCGAGTCGGTGCTCGTCGGTCTCCTGCACAGCCCACTCGCCGGCAGCGTCTACGGTACCGTCGTGCGGATCGCAACAGCCGCTTTCACGACGGCGTTCGTCGCGATCTTCTACTTCGATTTACGAGTCCGCGAAGAAGGGCTCGATCTCCAGCTCGATGCGGAGCGTGCGCGCGCGCCGGCGGTTCCGAGCGTTTGAATCGGTGGCCGTACGGCGATCCCGATGCCGTCGTGCGTGACGTGCTCGCGGGCGCTGCGTACCGCCACGTCGCGAACTCTCCGGCGAGTGCGCCGCGCCCGTCGCTCTGGGGCGTGCTCTGGGCGTGGCTCGTCCAACACGTCTTCGACCCGTTGCTCTCGCCGCTGCAACGCGCGTTCGCGAACGCCGCGGGCGGAGCTTCGGGTCGGCTGCTCGGCGTCGTCTTCGTGGTGCTCGCACTCGCCGTACTGGCGCTCGTCGCGTACCGTGTAGCGCTCGCCTACGCGCGCTCGTCCCGCCGACACGTACGTAACGACGGCGACGACATATCGCCGGCAACGAAGCGCGATGCCGCGGCCTGGCGCGAACTCGCGCGCGAAGCGGCGGCGCGTAACGATTTTACGCTCGCGATTGCGGCGCTCTTCTCCGCGTCGCTCGCGTTGCTGGACGAACGCACGGCGATCGCGTTCGATGCGGCGCGCACGCCGAATGAATACCGCCGTGCGGTCCGCCGCGAACGCGTGCTTGCAGCGCCCGCTTTCGACCAGCTCGCGCAACGTTTCGTCAGCGCGGCGTACGGGCGCGAACGGCCCGATGCTGGGGCATATGCCGAGACCGACGGCGCCTTCGACCGTTTCGAACCGGCGATCCGCGCGTGACCATGCGCCGCGCGCGCGCCTGGGTGCGGCGCGAAACAGTACTGCTCGCTGTTGCAATCGCGGTGCTCGTCGCGGTCGGCGTCATCGCGAACCGCGTCAACGAGAAGCCGTCGTCGTTCGATTCGTTTTCGACGTACGACGCGTCGCCGGGCGGCTACCGCGCGCTGTACGCTTTGCTCGGTCGCGAAAATCTCCGCGTCGAACGTTTCGAGCAGCGGCCGGCGTTTCTCGACGCGGGGATAGCGACGCTCGTCTATGTCGAACCGAGCGCCGGGGATCCGCGTGCGGTGACGCCGACGGATGCGGATAAAGCGGCGCTCGAGACGTGGGTGCGCGGCGGTGGCTCGCTGTTGTATGTCGGCTACGACGACGCAGCGGCCAGAGCGGGCGTGCTGCAGCTGCCTCGGAGGGAATACTCGCTCGTACCGGCGCCGCCGTTTGTCGCTCTTGAATTGCGCGCTCGCGGCGTCACGCACATCTCCGCGGCCCGCGAAACGCTCCGCTTCGTCGTACGGCGCGTCGCCCGGCGCGCACGAGCACAATTGCTCGTCGGTGACGGCCGCGGTGCCCTCGTCGTCGCCTATCCGTACGGACGCGGCAGGATCGTAGCCGTGTGCGATCGCTGGCTATTCACGAACGGCGGTACCGCGCGCGGCGACGGCATCGCGCGCGGCGAGCGCGCGCGTCTCGCCGTGGCCCTGGCGCAACCGCGCGCCCGTCGCGGCATCGTTGCCTTCGATGAGACGCCGCACGGCTACGCGACGCCGGAACGCTGGTGGTCGATCGTGCCGCGTCCGTTCGCGTTCGCGCTCGCCGTCGCACTGGTCGCGTTGCTGATTGCGATCGCCGGCGCCGCGCTGCGCTTGGGACCGCCGCTGCTTCCTGTGCCGCGCGACGGTCGCAGCTCGGCCGATTTCCTGGATGCGGTCGCGTCGCTTTTCGAACGTAACGGCGAGGTCCGCGGCACCCTCGAGCTGGCGGCCGCGGCGACATCCCGGACGATCGCGCGCACGCACGGTCTCGAGGGCGTGGCATCGAACGAAGCGATCGCCGCGTGTATCGAACGCGAGGACCTGCGGGCATCGTTTCTGACGATGCAGCGCCTCGCGACGAGCGGCGGCGCCGATACGGCGACGCTCGTCCGCGGCGTGGCGCTGGCGCAACAGCTTCGAAAGGAATACTCGGCGCATGGCCGCTCGTGCAACTGATCTCGCTCGCAGCTTGCAGGGGGGCATCGATCGCATCATCGTGGGAAACGAGCGCGTCAGCTACGCGTTCATGCTCGCGCTTTTGGGCGACGGACACATCCTCATCGAAGGCGTTCCCGGAACCGCGAAAACGCTGGTCGTGCGAACCTTTGCGGCGCTGCTCGGCGCACCGTTCCGGCGGATTCAATTCACGCCCGACCTGATGCCGGCCGACGTCGTCGGAACGACGGTCTTCAACCCGCAGACGCTCGCCTTCACCTTGCGTAAAGGCCCCATTTTTACGAGCGTCCTGCTGGCGGACGAAATCAATCGCACGCCGCCGAAGACGCAATCGGCGCTACTGGAAGCGATGGAAGAACGACAGGTCACGATCGACGGCGACAGCCAGCCGCTCGACGGACTCTTCATCGTCTGCGCGACCCAAAATCCGATCGAGTTCGAAGGCACCTATCCGCTTCCCGAAGCGCAACTCGACCGCTTCTTCGTGCGCGCGCGCACGGAGTATCCGAGCGAAGCGGAAGAACGCACGCTGCTCGCACGTAGCGCCAACGGCTTCGATGCGCGTCGTCTCGAGACGGCCGGCATCGAAGCGGTCGCGACCGCAGGCGACGTCCTCGCCGCGCAGCGCGACGTTCGCGAGGTGCACGTCGCAGACGCCGTGCAGGCCTACATCTATGCGATCGCCGCGCGGACTCGCGTGTCGCAAGAACTGGCGCTCGGCGCGAGCCCGCGCGCCACACTGGCGCTCCTTGCGGCGGCGCGCGCGGCGGCGACGATCGACGGTCGGACGTTCGCGACGCCCGACGACGTCAAGGCCGTCGCCTCGCTCGTGCTCGCACACCGCGTGATCGTGCGGCCCGAAGCGGAACTCGAGGGCGCGACGGCCGAGCGCATCGTCGAGCGCGTCCTCGCGAGCGTCGCGGTTCCGAAGGTCGAAACGCCGGTTTAATGCGGCCGGTATTTCCGGCGGTGTGGCTTTCCGCGCGCGGCGTATGGGTCGTACTCGGGCTCGCTGCGCTGCTCGCGCTCGCGAGCGTCGTGCCGGCGTTCGTCGTGCTTACGATCGCAGCCGCCGTCGTCGTGTTGGGCTGTGCGCTTGCCGACGCAGTGCTGGGACCGGCGACGAAGACGCTGCGCGTCCGGCGCCTGCCGCTTGAGCCCGTGGCGTTGCGGCGGACGGCGCGTGCAACGTACGTAGTGAAAAATCGCGCGCGTATCGGCGTCCGGATCGGTATCTTGAAACGCCGGTGCCGTCGATCGATTTCGCGCGCGAGACGCTCGTCGCGGACGTCGGTCCCGCGCAGTCGTGCACGCTCGCTGCGGACTTCCTCGCTCGCGAACGCGGACCGGCGCGCTTCGGTGCAGTGTATCTGTGGCTCGAAAATCGCATCGGCCTTCTGCGGCGGCGCTATCGGATCGAGGCGGACGAAACGGTCCGCGTCCTGCCCGATCTATCGGCCGTCGAAGGATACGGCAGCCTCGCGAGGCGCAGCACGCTGATCGACGCCGGCTTGCGGCGTATGCGCCGGCGCGGCGCCGGCAGTGAATTCGAGAGCTTGCGCGACTATCAGTCGGGCGACGCTTTTAGGCTCGTCGACTGGAAGGCGACGGCGCGGCGCGGCCGGCTTACCGTCGCGCAGTACGATATCGAACGCAGTCAGACGGTTATCGTCGCGCTCGACTGCGGCCGCCTGATGATGCCGCGCATCGGGCTGCAGCGTAAGTTCGACTACGCCTTAACGGCGGCGCTGTCGGTCGCGCGGATCGCGCAAACGGCCAGCGACAACGTCGGCCTGCTCGCATTCGCCGCGATGCCGCTCGTGCGCGTCGCACCACGCCGCGGCAGGGCGCACCTGGGCGCCCTTTCGCGCGCCGCTTACGATCTGCAGCCGCGCTTCGAAGAACCGGATTACGAAACGGTGTTCACCGACCTGCGCGGCCGGGCGCGCAAGCGCAGTTTGGTCGTCCTCTTCACCGATATCTTCGATCCCGTGACCTCGACTGCGGTTCTCGCCGGACTCGGTTCGCTCGTTCCGCGTCACCTCGCGATGTGCGTGCTGATGAACGACGGCGCGCTCGCCGACGCACTTGCCACGCCGCCCCACGGCGCAACGGGCGCCTATCGGACGGCGGTCGCGATGAGCCTCGCCGACGAACGCGCGAAAGCGCTTGCGACCTTGCGCGCGCGCGGTATCATCGTCGTTGACGTTCCGGCAGCGGGGTTGACGGTCGCCCTGCTCGACGCGTACCTCGACGTCAAGGCGCGTGGGCTACTTTGAATCTGCCAATATCGCGAGCAGCTCCGGTTCGCCGACTTCGGCTCGGCGATTGGTCTGCTAGGCTGGTCGCATGAAATCGATTGGAGCTTACGAAGCGAAGACGCACCTTGCGCAGTTACTCGATCGGGTCGAGAATGGAAAGATCGTCATCATTGAACGCAAAGGTTTAGCTCGTAGGCGTAGCTAGGGCGATAGAGTCCCGCCTTCGTCGAACCGCGCCGGGTCCTAGCGAAGCGCGGCTTGCGTAACGGTCCATTAGCTCACCCGAAAAACAACGTCGCTGGACGCGGCGCGCGTCGAATTTGGCTGACTCGCCCGAACCGATCGATCGCGACCACGAGCGATCGATGAAGAGTGCGCCGAGCAACGCTCGAGGTCGTAGCGTCCCACGCGTAGGCTGCGACGACGCAACAGCTCACTCGCTCGCGCTCCGCTCGCGTCCGGCGAGGGCGATATAGGCGACGAGCAAGACGGCAGTGAGCGCGCCGACTCCGAAGCGAACGGCTTCGCTCGTGCGCTGCGGCGTGACGAAGCCTTCGATGAGACCGGCGATCACGAGCAGTCCCGCCACCCCGATCATCAGCACGCCCGCGCGACGGGCGTTGGCTTTGAGGGCGTCGATGCGGCGTAGCCGTCCGGGCGCGACGATCGCTTGCGCGAGCAATAAGCCGGCCGCGCCGGCAATTTGAATCGACGTGAGCTCGATGACGCCGTGCGGTGCGATCGTCGCCCAAAAATCTGTGCCGAAACCGTGCGCCGCAAAGAGCGCGCCCAGGCCGCCGACCATGAGGCCGTTGTTGAGAATCTCCCAGAGCGTGAGCACGCCGAGCGTCATCCCGCCCGCAAAGGCGAGCATCGCGACCTTGATATTGTTCGTGATGATGAGGCTCGACATCGCGGGCGCGAGCGAACGGTCGAAGCCGAAATTCGAATCGTGCAAGCTCTTGACGATCGCCGGAACCGCTTCGGCCGGTAAGAGCGCGTAAGCGTTATTGGGACGAATCGAAACGAGCCAATACGACACGATCCACGCGAGCAGGAAGAGCGCGCTCGTCGCGCTGACGATCATGCGCGCCCGCCGGATCTCGCGCGGAAACGTCGTCGCGAAAAATGCGGCGATGCGCGCCCAGCCGCCGCTTGCGGCACCGGCGTAGACGAGAACGTACGCGCGCGCCGTCAAGCGATTGAGATACGCGACGGTATCGTTACCGTACGCCCGGGTCTTGGCGGCCGCGAGGTCGGTCGTCGCAGCGCGATAGAGCAGAGCCAATTCGCGCAGGTCGTCGCAGCCGAATGCGCGCAAGCCCGACCGTTCGCTCCGTGTGAGCAGGGCTTCGAGACGCGTCCAGCCGGCTTGGCGCCGGCTGACAAAAATGCGTTCGCGCACGAAAGGCGTCTTTCGCAGGACTGCGCACGCGCCTTCACGCACCGACCGCACCGGCATGGACCGCAGCGTCGACGTCACGACGGGCGAAAGCGTCGCATTCTCGTACGAACTCGCCGGGCTCGGAAGCCGCTTCTTCGCGGTCTTCATCGATCTGGCGATTCAGATTGCCGTCGCGATCGTGGTCTTCGCCTTGCTCGTTTGGATCTTTCACGATTACAAGCCGCGGACGTTCCGCCCGGACGCCGGGATCGGGAAGATAGCGGCCGCCGTCGTCATCGCGCTAGTTTCGATTGCGGGCTTCTTGCTCTTCTTCGGATACTTCATCATCTGCGAATGGCGCTTCCGCGGGAAGACACCCGGAAAACGATTGCTCGGCATCCGCGTCGTCCGCGACGGCGGCTTCCCGCTCGACTTTACGAGCGCCGTCATCCGTAACGTCGTGCGCATCCTCGAAGTCGGCCTCGGCTTCTACGCAATCTCGGCCGTCGCGACGCTCCTTTCGCCTGCAAACCGGCGTTTGGGCGATATGGCCGCCGGAACGATCGTCGTACGCGATAACCGCTACGAATCCAACGCCGCGCCGGCGCTCGCAGCGTTCGCGCGCGGCCGTACGCAGGACGACGCCCTCGTGGCCGCGCTCTCAACCGTGGATCGCGAATTGATTCGCCGGTACGTCGCACGGCGCGGGTCGCTGGCCGCTCGCACGCGACCACAGGTGGCGGCCGAGATCGCCGCGAGCGTCCGACCGAAACTCGCGGCATCGTTCGTGCATCTCGACGATGACGACTTGCTCGTGCATCTGGCCGCGACCGCACTGGCCGACGATTAGCGGCGGCGCACCCGCGCCACGAATTCCTTTGCAAACGAGAGCGCGGCGCGTTTCTTCTCGTCGTAGAGCGCCGTCGCTTGCGCGGGCGTCATGTGGCGCCCGTGTTCGTAAAAGAAACCGACGCCTTCACCCACGACGATCGTGCCGGCATAGGCGATCGCGCCTTTGATCGCGATTCCCGCGACGGGAATGAACCCGGAGATCTCGCGGGAGAGCGCGCGCCAACCGAGGCCGCCGCCGACGATCGGCAACAGCTCCCAAATGCGCTGCATATCGGGATCTTTGCCGTAGGTCGCGCCGATCTGCATCATGAGCACGATCTGGATGCCCGTGATCGCGACGAGATCGCCCGCGCTCGCGACCGCACCGAGTACGATGCCTAAAAACGGCACGTTATCCACGACGGCGCTCGCCGCCGCGACTTTGAGCGCGGACGAGGCCGCATCGCGCGTCAATTTTGCTGCGACCGTTTCGCGCAAGGCCGGCAAGCGGCGGCCGACCGCGACTTCGATACCCTTGCAGCGATCGATGATATGCGGGAAAAATCGACCGCGCAGATCCTCACGATCGATGCGAGCGACGCTATACTCGGCAACCGTTCCCGCCGTCGGCGCCGATAGCGGCTGGCTTGCAGTGGACGCCCAAAGCGCGTCGACGGTCAGTGCGAAGATCGGTAAACGAAACCCGCGGAGCAGATCGATTCGCGCACCGGCGAGATCGCCCGCACGTCCGAGAAAGATGACGCAGCGCGCGTCGGGCCCAAGAACGGTCGTGCGACGTTCCGGATCGACCGTTTCGAGCGTCGAGGCGGCATCGAGCGGAACGTTCGCATCATCGGGAGCGAAGAGCAACAGGGCGCGGAGTTCGGCAACGAGGGCCGGATCGCCGCAGAGAAAGAAGCGAAACGGTTTACGAGCTTCGGTCTGCACTTTACTGACGTTGATGCCCTTACGCACCAGCGTCAGCAAATCGCCCGCGTGGACGGCCGCCGTTTTCATCGAGCTCAAATCGTCGACGCGGCGGCTCCCATCGTGCCGTGCGCTTCTTTCTGCGGATCGTCCGTATAGGCCAAGTACACCAGCCCTAAGAATATTTCGAGGGCTTCCGAGCGCATACCGCGGGCGTTTGCGACATCGACGATACGCCGGTTCGTGCTCTTCGCCTCGGCGACGATCGCTTGCGGCGTCGTATTGGTGTCGGCTGCGACGATAGCGGCAGCGGCGACTTCACCCGGCGTGAGATCGTCGTGGAGCATCGTTTCAAAATCGAGGCCGCCGTTTTTTACGCGGACGTCCAGCACACGCCGTAAGGTCGCGTAGCGATCTTGGGGGTAACCGATACCCGTCATCGTGATGCGCGTTTGTAATTGCCGTGACCGCGCCAGATTGAAGAGTTGCTCCGCTTGCGAACCCGCCACAGCCGCTCGGGCGAGCCCATCGCCGGCTTTCTGCATGAGTGGTGTCAACGCGTGATAATCGGAGAGCGAGATGTCGCTGTTGAAATCGAGCTGCGAACGGGAGAGCCGCTGGATGAAGTCGTTGAGATCTCCCAGGGCGACGTCCAGTAATGCGAGCGACGAACGCGCGGCGTCGACCGAACGGATCATGTCGCCATCGGAAAGCGCGATGTCGGAGAACATGCGTGGATAGGACGGCAGCAGGGCCAGCGACTGCGCGGGCACCGGGTCGAGTGCCAGCGGCGCGCCGAGCTCTTTGAGAAGATCGGCGTTTTCTTTGACGAGACCGGATTCTTTATTCTTTTCCAGCGTGCCGACGCCGCGGATCGTGGCCGCGGATTTGCTCTGGGCGGCTTCGATCGAGCGGCCCATCGCGTTGAAATTTTTGAGTGTGGCATCGAGCCGGCTTCCGGGACGGACGTTCACGCGCGAGAAATCCGGCACGCCGTAGGAGACGTTCTGGACGCGCGAATTGACGCTCTTGATCTGATCGCGACCGGCTTCGCGGCGCGAGACGATCGCCGCGGAGGCTTGCGCGGCCCGCGTTTGCGCTTCGGCCAGTTCCTGACGGAGCGGCGCGAGGTTGGGGCGTCCCAGGCTGAATCTCGCCTCGCTTTCGCGCAAAGCACGGATATTGGAAAGAGCGGCGGTGCGCGTCTCCGGCGTGCCTTTTTCAGCCGCTTGGGCGAGCGTTTGCTGGCTCTTCTCCGTCTGGCCGAGCGCGATCTGCGTCTCGCCGAGGTGGAGAAGGGCATTCGTATTGCCGGGTTCGTTGCGCAAGACCGTAGCAAATTTCAACGCTGCGATGCTGTACCGGGCGGTGTCCTGATCGTGTAAGGCCGCAACGAGGCGCTGACCGTTCGTGCGTTTTTTTGGATCGAGTTGGTCGTAACCGACGAGGTGCGAAACGCGGTCCGGAAAACCGGGATGTCCGGCCAGAAACTTGTCGACCAAGCTATCGTGGCTGGCTTCGGCCGCGCCGATGTGATTCATGAACGACACCATGGCATCGGGGTCGTAGCCGGCGCGCGACATCAACAGCAAGCCGTATTGGTCGGCCTGTAGTTCGTCGGCGCGGGATTGTTTGGCGAGGATTCCCGCTTGCGCGAGTTGGCCGAAACGATAGATGAACGGCGAGAAAATCGATGCGATCCCGAACAGCAAATTGAGCGCTTGCGCTTTCGCCGGCAACGTGACGGTGTGCCGGCGTTCGTTGTGGCCCGTTTCGTGGCCGATGACGCCCGCCAGTTCGTCGTCCGATTGCACGAAGTCGAGCAAGCCCTCGTTCACGTAGAGGTAGCCGCCACCGATGGTGAAGGCGTTGATGTCCGGCGCGTCCAGGACCTTGATGTTGTACGGCAGATCTTTACGAGCGACCTGACCCCACACTTTGTTTCCCACGTCGTTGACCCACGCGTTGAGCAGCGGATCGGAAATGACGTTGTACTGGTTGAGGATCTGCTTCTCGGTTTCTTTCGCTTGCGCGATCTCCGAGGTCGTAGAGACGGCGAGCGCCGGCGCCGGCAGCGATGCGATCAGCAGCGAGAATATGAGCGAACCGTGAAGCAGACGGCGGAACGGCATGGATGTCACCTCGGGGCGACGACGAACGAAGCAGGGCGAATCGTTCGACGATTGCAGGCGCGAAACATCGTCTCGATGCGCGTGTTTTTCACAACCGGTGTTGCGGTGTCGTGAGTTGCATGTGGATAACGCGATGTCGCTGTGGAGGGCGACCCGGCGATACAGGTCGCCGCCCGGCTCGCGTGGCACAATTCGCCGCTAATGGTACGTGGAACGGCTGCCGGCCTCGAATTCGTTTTCGCAAGAGACGGCTTCGACGACGCTTGGACCGAAATCGCCGCTCGCCTTACGGAGCGGCCAGACTTCTATCGCGGCAGCCAGGCCGCGGCGATCTTCGTCGGCGATCCGCCGGCCGACGAAGCCCTCGCGCGGCTCGTCGCACAGTCGCTCGCGCACGGTATTACCGTTCGCGGCCTGTACGGCGGCGCCGCCTTGCGCGCGGTGGCCGAGCGGCTCGATCTGGCTTATCTCGGCGAACCGCCGCGACCGACCGTTGCAAGCTTCGAGCGTAAGCGCGCGGCGCGCGCTGCCGATCAAGTCGAACTGACGGAGCATGCCCGCTCGCTCGACGCCGACTTTGCGGGCGCTCGCGCCGATATCGCCAAACGGCGCGCCCGGGGCGAACCGTCCGTGCCCCAAGCGCTCTTCGCCGCGGTCGAAACGGCGCCACCCGACCGGCCGGTGGCCGTGGGGCCACCCGACCGGCCGGTGGCCGTCGGGCCACTTACGTTGTACCACCGCGGAACGTTGCGGGGCGGTCAAACGCTGCAACAATTCGGGAGTATCGTCGTGATCGGCGATGTCAATCCGGGAGCCGAACTCGTCGCCACGGGTGACATCGTCGTCTTCGGCGCCTTGCGCGGGATGGCGCACGCGGGCGCGCAGGGCGACGGGGCGGCGCGCGTGTACGCGTTGGAACTCGCGCCCACGCAGTTGCGCATCGCGACGTGCATCGCGGCCGGCGATGGAGCACGACGCGCTCGCGAGCCCGAAGTCGCGTATGTCGAGAGCGAACGCATCGCGATCGCGCCCTTCGCCAAGATCGGAGCACCATGAGCGGACGACGGATCGTCGTGACATCGGGCAAAGGCGGCGTCGGCAAGACGACGACGACTGCCAACGTCGGCGCGGCGCTCGCTAAACGCGGGCACAAAGTCGTCTTGGTCGATACCGATATCGGCTTGCGCAATCTGGATCTCGTGCTCGGCGTGGAGAAGCGCATCGTCTTCGATCTCGTCGAAGTCATCGAAGGCCGCTGTCAGCTTCGGCAAGCGTTGATCAAGGACAAGCGCTTTGAATCGCTTTCGATGCTGCCGGCCGCGCAGACTCGCGAAAAAGAAGCGGTCGACGCCGGGCAGATGGTACGCGTGATCGACGAACTCGCCGAGATGGCCGATTTCGTGATCATCGATTGTCCGGCTGGCATCGAACATGGCTTCCGCAACGCCATCGCCGGAGCGAAGGAAGCGATTTTAGTCACCACGCCGGAAGTCAGCGCGATCCGCGATGCCGACCGCGTCGTCGGGAAGCTGACCGCCGCCGGTATTCCGCTGCGGCTCATCGTCAATAGAATCCGTCCGGAGATGGTGAAGACGGGCGACATGATGTCGGTCGACGACGTCTGCGAGATTCTTTCCGCCGAGTTACTCGGAGCCGTACCCGACGACGAAGAGATCATCGATACGACGAACCGCGGCGAACCGATCGTTCTCGACGGAACCAACCGCCTCGCGATCGTTTACGACAAGATCGCACGGCGGCTCGGCGGCGAACTCGTGCCCTTTACCAATTTCGCTACGCCCAATTTTTTCGGCCGAATCCGCACCCTTTGGAAAGCAGGTTAGTGGTGGAAGCACGCGTCGATCGCGATAGCGTCGTGCCGGCCGCGGCCGGACCGCGCGGCCGCGCCATCGTCATCACCTCCGGCAAAGGCGGCGTCGGCAAGACCACGACGACGGCGAACGTCGGCGCCGCACTCGCGGCCCTGGGCAAACGCGTCGTGCTCGTGGACGCCGACGTCGGGCTACGCAACCTCGATATCGTGCTCGGCCTGGAGAGCCGCGTCAAGCACCATCTCTTGGATGTTCTCGAGGAGCGCGCCACGCTCGACGACGCTCTCGTGCGCGACAAGCGCAGCGAGAATCTCTACTTACTGGCCGCAGCACAAACGCGCGAGAAAGAAGACGTCGTTACGGCGCAGATGGTCGCACTGATCGAGCGACTGCGCGGGCGCTTCGAATTCGTGCTGATCGATTGCCCGGCGGGCATCGAGTTGGGTTTCAAAAACGCGGTCGCGGGCGCGCAGCACGCGATCGTGGTCTGCACGCCGGAGGTATCGGCCGTCCGCGATGCGGATCGCGTCGTCGGTTTACTGCCCAAAGATTGGCGTCCCGAGCTCATTATCAATCGCTTGCGCCCGCAACTGGTCAAGAAAGGCAAAATGCTTTCCGTCGACGACGTGAACGGCATCTTGCGTCTGCCCTTACTCGGGGTCATCGCGGACGAACCGGGTTTGATCGTCGCGACGAATAGGGGCGAACCGCTCGCTCTCGACGCCGCTTCGGAGACGGGCGGTGCGTATCGCGCCATCGCCGCGAAGATGGCGGGTCAAGACGTTCCCACGCCAACCGTCCGCATTCCGAGCGGCGGACTTTTCTCCAAGCTCGGCTCGCTCTTCGGAGGCCGCGCCTAGATGTTCGATTTTTTCAAAGCGCTATTCAATCCGGCGCCGCCCTCCGGGACGACCGCCAAAGAGCGGCTGCGGTTAGTCTTGCTCTCCGACCACCTTTCGCTCGCACCCGAAGTGGTCGAATCGCTCAAACGGGACCTGTTGGCCGTCATCTCCCGTTACGTGACGATCGATTCAGCGCATGCCGACGTAACCTTCGAGCACCGGGAAAACGAAGTCGCGATGCTCGCGAACATTCCGATTACGGGCGTGCGCCCTTCTCCGCAGCCCGCTAGCGCTCGTACCGAAGCGGAATCGCCGGTGAAAGCGCCGCCCCTCGCGCCCACGCGGCCGAAGGCGGCCGCGCGCCGCCGCCGCCGCAAAAAGACGGCAAATGCGCTCGCGGCAGCCGCCGACCGCAAGAGCGTTCCGCAGACGCCGCCGGGGTACTCGGCCCAGGCGTAAGCGAGCGGCCGCCTAAGCTCTGCGCCGTGGAACGGCCGTGGTACAAGTCTTTCAATTGGGTGATGGCGTTCGCGACCGTGGCGTTGTCCCTGTGCGGCGTATTATTCATCCATTCGGCCAACCTGCACGACGCGAGCGCGTCGGGCGAGTGGCACAAGCAACTCATCTACATCGGGCTCGGCGTCGTGGTTATGGCGACTTTCGCGTCGGTCGATTATCACATGTGGCAGCGTAGCGCGCTCTGGCTCTACATCGGCAACTCAGCGCTGCTCGGGCTCGTGATGGTCGGCGGCCGGAGCGCGCTTGGCGCGCAGCGCTGGATCAATCTCGGCTTCATTCAGTTCCAACCGTCGGAACCAGCGAAGCTGATACTGGCCATCTGCATCGCCGCCTTACTCGCTCGCGCCGCGACCGTCGGTCCCCGGGAAATGTTGCAGACGATCGGCATCGTCGCCGTACCAGCGCTGTTGATTCTCAAGCAGCCGGACCTCGGGACGTCGCTCGTCATCGGCGCGATCCTGTCCGCCGAACTGTTCTTCGGCGTTTCGAAGACGCGGTATTTCGCCGTTTACGCCGTCGCATCGGCGGCGGTTGCCGCCTTCGTCGTCGGCACGAAGTACGTCCTCAAACCGTTTCAACGCAGCCGCCTGCTCGTGTTCTTACATCCCAACGCCGATCTGCAAGGCGTCGGATGGAATCTCAATCAATCCAAGATCGCCGTCGGCAGCGGAGAGCTTTTCGGTAAAGGTCTCTATCGCGGAACGCAAACGCAGCTCAATTTCGTACCGGAACATTCGCGCGACTTTATCTTCACCGTCGTTGGCGAAGAACTCGGCTACGCGGGCTCCTTGGGTATCATCGCCTTCTACGCGATCATTCTCTTCGGCGCCGTTCGTGCGATGCTCGCGGCCCGCGACCGCTTCGGCGTCCTCCTCGCCGTCGGCCTCGTCGCGATGCTCGCATTCCACATCACGATCAACATCGGCATGACCGTCGGCATCATGCCCATCACCGGCATCCCGTTGCCTTTCGTGTCGTACGGCGGCACGGCCATCCTCACCGATTACGCCGCCGTCGGTTTACTGCTCAATATTTACTTACAACGCGACAAGCTCGTGTTTTAGGGTCACGGAGGCTCAGCGCGGCTTCGACTGGTGTAGCCAGATCTGATTGCCGTCGGGATCGCGAACGACGCCGATCGAGCACCGTTCGAGTTCGTGGGGTGCTTCGATCTCGACGCCATGCTGGGCCAGCGACGCGCGGAACGCGGCGAGATCGGGTACTTCGAGTGCCAGGGACTGCGCGCTGCCCGGTTTGCCGACTTGTTCGAAGCTTCCGATTCCAAAGGTGCCGCCGGACACTTCGAATTCGAGCCAATAGTCGGTCGCGATTTCTCCGGGTTTTAAGCCGAGCGCGTCGCAATAGAACGCCTTGGCGCGTGCGAGGTCGCTGACGGGATACATCGTAAACGCGATGCCGGAGATGGCCATACGAGGGCTCCTTTGAGACGGGTGCGCTGCGTTCGTTGGGCGTCCCGAGCGGCAGCGCCTCCGCCGCGCCCGCTCCGCTACAGGACCCGTCCCGGACGGGAGCCAACCCACGCGGTATCCGGTTGAAGATTTTCTGCGCGCACGACGTCCGACGTTAGCGCCCACACGGTATGCCGGAAGATTTCCTCGGGTCGCGCCGCGGTACGTACCGCATCGGTCGCGATTTGGGGAGCGCCGCCCGCTGAAGGTACGGCTGGACGGCACAACTGCAAACGCGGCGCCCGAGACGACGCGGCGCCACACCGAAAGGCAACGACGTGCCAACAGAGATCCTGATCTCGAGCGACCCGTGGGAAAACCGGGTCGCCATCCGAGAGGACGGAGCGCTCGCGGAAATCTACTTCGAACGCGAAGAAAAGGTCATCGGCTCGATTTTCAAGGGCAAAGTGATGAACGTGCTGCCCGGCATGGGCGCCAGCTTCGTCGATATCGGTCTCGGTCGCAACGCCTTCTTGTACGTGGACGACATCAACAAAACGCCGCTCAACATCGGCGACGTCGAGATCACGCAAGGCCGGACCGGCTGGACGATCAACGAAAAAATCAGCAAGGGCGACGACGTGCTGGTTCAGATCGTCAAGGAACCTCGCGGCCTCAAAGGCGCCCGCATCTCGACGAACATCTCGCTCCCGGGCCGCTACTTGATCCTCATGCCGACCGGAAAATACTCCGGCGTGTCGCGGAAGATCGAAAGCGCCGACGAGCGCAATCGCCTCAAAGGGATCATGAAGATGATCCGTCCCGAAGGCATGGCGACCGTCGTGCGAACGGCGGCGGGCGGCGTCAGTCAGGCAGAGTTGATCGCCGATCTCGGCGTCCTCATCCGGATGTGGCACGGTATCCTCGAAAACTATAAACGCGCTCCCGCGCCGTCGCTCATCCACAAGGATATGAACCTCGTCTTCAAAGCGGCGCGCGATTTCATCACGCCGGAAGTCGATCGCGTCCTTATCGATAATCCCGAAGATTTCGAGAAGGTGCGCGATTTCATGCGCCTGCTCGGGCCGCAGTACGTCGATCGCATCGAGCACTACAATAGCGGCCGTTCGCTTTTCAAAGATTACCGAATCGATGAAGAAGTGCGTCGTTTGATGCGCCCGAAGATAAATCTGCCATCGGGTGGATCGATCGTGATCGAGACGACCGAAGCGCTCACCGTCATCGACGTCAATAGCGGCAAATTTACCGGCGGGAAGAACCTGGAAGACACGATCGTCCGCACGAACATCGAAGCGGCCTCCGAGATCGCTCGGCAAGTTCGTTTGCGGGATATCGGCGGCATCATCGTCTGCGATTTCATCGATATGTCGACGGAGAGCGCGCGTACGCGCGTCATCACGACGCTCGAAGCCGGCTTGCGTAGAGACCGCACGCGTACGACGATTCAATCGTTTTCCGCCCTGGGTCTCTTAGAGTTCACCCGTAAACGGGTCGGCAAGGATCTCGGGGGCCAGTTGCGCGGCGCGTGTCCCACGTGCACGGGCCTGGGCAGCGTGATGTCCCCGGAGTCCGTCGCGATCGAAACGTTCCGCGAGATCCGGCGCTTCGGCCACGCCCATCGTAACGGCGATGCGACGCAGTTGCCGATCGAAGTGACGACAGCGCCGACCGTCGGCGCACAGCTGGAGTATTGGTACGAAGACGAACTTGCGGGTCTCGAGCGGGAACTCGAGACGAAAATCGCCGTGCGGGTCGATGCCGCGCTGCATCCGGAGCGGACGCGCATCGACGCGCTCGCTACGGCGGACGCCGCGACCGCCCCACCGGCCAACGTTCGCGTCGGCGACGAACTCGAAGTCGATCTGGTCCAGGCGCGTCTTCCCGTCGTGACCTCCGCGCTCGCGATCGTCGGCGACCGTCTCGTCGAAGTCGAAAACGCTGCCAGTATCGTCGGCGAGACGATCAAGATCAAGATCATCGATATCGACGACGAAGGAACGATACTGGCCGAACCACGTTCGACGGTCGTGCAGATTGCAGCGGAAAGCAAGAAGCGCCGCCGTCGCGGCGGTCGCGGCCGCAAGCCCGCGTTGACGCCGGCCGAACAAGAAGAACAGCTGCGCGAGCTGGCCGAAGAAGCGGCCAAGGGTGCAGGCGCCCGGCCCGCGCTCGGCATCTCGACCTCGGCCGAAGCGGAAGCCGAAGATGAAGAGACGCGCGCACACACGGCCACCACACCACCGCTTGCGACGGTGACGCCGCTGCATGCAGTGCCCGAATATGCAGCCGTCGATGAGAGTGGCGAAGGACGAGCGTACGCGAGTTACGGTGGCCCCGGCGTCGACGGCGATCGCAAGCGTCGCCGTCGCCGTCGCCGTCGCCGCGGTCCGGGCGATGCACCGCCGGGGATTGCCGCACTCACCGCGCTGCCCGATCCTGCCGCAGCTGCGCAAACGCGGGCTCCCGCCGAAACGCGGGGGATCGCGCCGATCGACGGTAATGAAGGCGACGACGAGGAGCTCGAAGGGGCGGCGGAAGCGACGCCCGCGCTCGAGGAGGAAGGGACGGTTCGCCGCCGTCGCCGCCGACGCCGGCGGCGTGGTCGCGGCGGTCTGGGTGTGGCAGGTGACGGCGCTCATGTGGAGAGCGGCGTGGTTCCCGACCGGAACATTTTTCGTGTGGACGGCGCCGGGACGGCCGAATCGACGGGCGAGACCGCTCCACCGGAACCCGGTCGCGCGATCGCTCGCGTCGACCGCAAGGCCGGGCCCGTTGCGGTCGAGGCACCGCCACCGAGCTTGAGCGTTCCCGAGGAACCGGCCAAGGTCGTGCAGCCGAGCCGGCGCGGGCGTCCGCGGCGCGCCGCGGCGGCGCAACTAGAACTGGCGCCGGCCGTCCCTCAGACGGCCTTGCCGGCAGGTAAGCCGGCCGCGTCCCACCCGTCGGAAGCCGTTTCGCAGGAAGCGGTTCAACGCAAGCGCGGCCGTCCGCGCAAGAATCCCGAAATCGCCGTTACCGCGTCTGTAGTAGTCGCGGCTGGCCCGGAGACGGCAAAGCCCAAACGGCGTCCCGGGCGTCCGCCATCGCCAAAAGCTGCGGCGGTACCGGCAACTGCGCCGGCAACGCCCGCGGTTCGTGCACGTAGAAAAGGCGCGGTTGCCGAAGCTCCCCCGGAGCCGGAAAAGCCAAAACGCGCTCCTAAACGCAAAGCGCCGGCGGCCCCAGCGGGGCCTGGTCCGGCGAAGAAGCCGGGCGGTCGTAAAGCGGTGAAGAAGAGCGCTGCGGCACCGGCCGCCAAAAAGACGACGCGCAAAAAAATCTCGAGCCGGTAAGAAAGCGGTTCGTTGCGGCTGAGGCCGGTGTCGTTACGTGCCGGCTCGAGCGATCTTGCCCTGCAGGTACGTGATGGCGGACTGCAATTGGGGGTCGGTTAGCGGATCGCCGAGCTTCGACGATTTCGGCTCGACCGCGACGATATCGGGTTGAATGCCGATGAGATTGATATCGCGACCGTGCGGCGTCAGATAGCGCGCGCTCGTGATCTTGACGGCGGACCCATCGGGCAGCGGATGGATGGTCTGCACGACCCCTTTGCCGTAGGTCTTTTCGCCGATGAGTTCGCCGACGCCGTTATCCTGAATCGCACCGGAGGTTATCTCCGACGCTGAAGCCGTGTACTTGTTTACGAGAACGGCCAGCGGTTTCGGCGGAATTGCCGTATTTTCCGCGTCGTACTGCGTATTGCTGCCGCCGCGCGATTCGACGGAGACGATCGGACCCGACGCGATGAACTTTGAACTCACTTCGATTGCGGCGTTGAGGTAGCCGCCACCATTATCGCGCAGATCGAGAACGTACGCCTTCGCACCCTGCGCTTGAAGCTTCGCGAGCGCCGCGCTCAATTCGCCGGCGGTGTTCGAGCCGAAAACCGTCAAGCGTGTGTAGCCTATGCCGTTATCGAGCAGCTTGGAATATACGCTCGGCTGATGGATCGTATCGCGCGTTACGGCCACGGCCGGCTGATTTTTACCGTTGCGCTCGACGACGAGCTTGACTTGCGTACCTTTCTCGCCGCGGAGCAGCTTCGCGTCCTGTTCCGTCGTCAGCCCTTTGGTCGACTTGCCGTCGATCGTGAGGATCGTATCGCCACCGAGGAGTCCGGCTTTTTCGGCCGGGCCGTTCGGGATGACCTCGTTGATGTCCAAGAGCTTCGTCTTCTCGTCGACCGCAATCGCAATACCGACGCCGCTGAAATTCCCACCGTCGAGGCCTTCGTTGAGCTGTGCGTATTCTTTTGGTGAAAGAAAGGTCGTGTACTTGTCTTTCACCGACGAGAGCATGCCGGCGATCGCGCTGTAGGTGAGGGTGCGGCTGCCGCCGACCTTCGAACCGTAGGCATTGACGACCGCGCTCACCTGACGCTCGAGCTCTCTGGCATTGAGCGTCGAATCATCGACGGCGCGAATCTGGGAAACCTTCGGCGCTTTAATGCCTTGCTTTTCCAATAACGTGACGATGCTCGAGCGGGCCCCATCGAGCGTCGCTTGCTGATCGACCTTTTTATAAAACTCCGCCGTGAGTAACGAAAGGGTCGTTTCGATTTCGTTACTCTCCAGGCCCGAAAGGCCGGAAGCGGTCGTCGCCGAGGGGACGGCCGTCGTTAAGAGTGCCGCGGCTGCCAGTACGGGAAGGGCGCGTTTTATCAAGGAATCACCTGTGGGCGACGCGGCGCAAATACGATTTAGCGGCCACGAGTTGGAGGTCTTTGGGCGTATCGATAATCGGAGCTTCGGCGGGCTGGTCGACCACGAAGTCGGGCTTGATTCCCTTGTGATGGATATCGCGCCCGAGTGGCGTGACGTACTTTGCGGTCGTAATCTTCAGGGCGCCACCGTCGCTCGTATTGTAAATACTTTGAACGACCCCCTTACCGAACGTCTTCGTGCCGACGAGCGTTCCGACTTTGAAGTCTTGCACGGCACCGGCCGTGATCTCCGACGCGCTCGCCGTGTACTTGTTGACCAGGAGCACCAGCGGAGCGGTGCCGATCGCTTCGTGGGTCGCACTTTTCGAATCGCGGAAACCGGCGCGGTCGATGGTCGAAACGATCGTCCCGTTCGCAATGAAGAGGCTCGAAATCTGCACGGCCGCATCGAGTAAGCCCCCGCCGTTGTTGCGCAGGTCCAAAATGTAGCCTTTGGCGCCTTTGGCTTTGCCGGCCAGCATGGCCTTACGAACCTCGGCGTACGACGTCTGACCGAAATCGCTGAGCCGGACGTAGTCGAAACCGTCCTCCATCTTCGCATGGACCGACGGGACGTAGATCTGTTGGCGCGTGATCGAGACGACGTGCGAAGCTTTCTGCTGATGCGAACGAACGGCAACGCTGACGACGGTCCCGATTTTCCCCCGAATCAGGCGCTCGACCGCATCGAGCTTCATCGCTGCGACGTCGTGACCATCGACGGAGAGGATGCGATCGCCGATTTTCATCCCGGCTTTGTACGCCGGCGTGCCTTCGATCGGCTCGACCAGAATATGCTTGTTGCGCGGGTCTTGAACGATGTAGACGCCGATGCCGCCGAAGTCGCCGCCTTTGAGCGACTCCTCGAGCGAGTTGATTTCGGCCGGGGAGAGGTACGTCGTATAGGGATCGCCCAGCGCGTTGAGCATTCCGCGAATCGCCGCCTGAGTAAGCTCGTTATTCGAAGTCTGTTTGCCGTACTTGGTCTGTGCTTGGGCGAGGCCCCGATTGAGGGCCCGTATGTCGGCGCGCTCGTCGCCCGTCGCAACCAGCGTCGGCACGTTGGGACTGGCGACCTTGTGGGCGCGCAGGAACGCCAGGAGCTCTTTGTGTTCGCCATCGAGCAGCGTCTGCGCGTTGATCGGCTTGTAGTACGTCTTCTCGACTTGCCGAAAGGCGTTGTCCAGCATCCGCTGATCGCCGCCCGACGTGCTCTCGAGCAGTGCGTGAAGGTCGAGCGCGGCGACACCCGGTCCGGCCTCGTTGAACCCGGTCGATTCGCCTACGGCGACACGTTCGTGGGTCAAATAAAGAGCTCCGCCGAGCGAAGCGACGGCGAAAGCAAAGGCGGCAGCCAAGGCGCGGAAGTTCGTAGACAAGATCTCCGTCGGTTTCGGTGAGGCCTGGGCAGCGCGGCGGAAGCGAAGCGTCGTAGTCATAAGACCGACGCCGGTCGGCTCGCGGTTGCGTCCTAGCGCTCTATTCCCACAACGGTAAGATCGTCACCGGTCTTTATGTGCCCGGCTGGCCCTACCGGGCTCGAGGAGGCGTTGACGGCGCCGTTCTAGCGCAGACGGGAACTAGGATCGACGGCGACGCCGCCGATGCGGATTTCGAAGTGGAGGTGCGGACCTGTCGAAACGCCAGTGGACCCGACTGCGCCGATCGCCTGGCCGCGCTGCACGTCTTGCCCCTCGCTCACGAAGAGCTGCGAACAATGGCCGTACAACGTCGATGTGCCGCCGCCGTGATCGATGATGATCGTATTGCCGTAACCCCCTTCCCAGCCGGCGTAAATCACGCGACCGGGTGCCGAAGCCGTGATGGTCGCGCCCATCGGTGCGCCGATATCGAGGCCGTTGTGCATGAGCCACTGGTGCGTCACGGGGTGCATGCGCATGCCGAAGGGGTCCGTGATCGGGCCCGAGGCCGGCCATGCGAAGGTTCCGGGACCGCCGTCGACGGCGGCCGGCGGCAATTGCCGACCGGCGAGTTGCGCGGCGCGGCGGCGCGCTTCGGCTTCGGCGGCACGGCGTGCGGCTTCTGCTCGCTGACGCTCCCGAATGAAGCGCTCGAGTTCTGACTCTTGCGACGCCGATAGTTCTTCGAGCGCGACGACTTCGACGGAGATGCTGCGGCGCTGCGTTTCCGCAGCGTTCGCGAGTTGCGTCCGCTCGGAAGCGAGCGCCGCTAGATGGGATTTGGTTTGTTGCTGTCGCTGGACCGACGCGTCGAGGACGAAGCCTTCGCTTTGGAGGTTGCGCCGGCCGCGCGTAACCGCGCGTTCGGCGGCGCGCCGTTCGCGGACGGTATTTTGATTAGCGGCGATCAGATATCGGATATCGTCCCAACGCTCGACGAAATCGCCGAACGATGTCGACGAGAGCAGGACGTTCACGTAGCCGAGGTCGCCGCGTTCGTATGCATCGACGAGCCGCCGCCGTAAGGCATCGTTATGACGGTCGAGCGTCGCTTCGGCCGCGTCGAGCTGAATTTTATTCCAAGCCAGCTTGCGTTTGTTGTGTGCGACCAGCGCGTCGAGAACGTCCAGCGTCGCAGTTACGTGCAAAATATCGTGCGATGTATCGGCGAGCTGGCGGCGTAGATCGCTGGCCCGGCGTTCTTCGAACTGCAGCTGGCCCCGTTTGAGATCGAGGCGTTTTCGCGTCGCGTCGATTTCTGCTTGTTTTCCGGCGATCTTATCGCCGACCGCTGCGATCACGGTCGTCCGGTGGTGGCGGCGGGCGTCGCTCGCGAGCGGCGAAGCGACCGCTGCGGCGAGCGCCAGGGCCGCCAGCGCATTTCGCAGCACCTGGTTCGCTCGGCTCACTGGTTCGCGCGGCTCACTGGTTCGCGCGGCTCACTGGCGTAGGTACCGGCCGACGGAGACCCACGACGCGATGAAGCCCATTGCCGCCCCGACGCCCAGGAGCTCCAGCGCCAACGTACCGGCGTCCAGGTCGGTCGCGTGCATCGGCAAGAAGGGCAATGCGATCGTAAGTTTGGGCAACAGCTGGTAACGCGCGATTTCCAGCAGACCCAGCGCGATTGCCGACCCGAGGATGCCGTCGATGAGGCCTTCGACGATGAACGGCATGCGAATGTACCAGCCCGACGCACCGACGAGCTGCATAATCGCGATTTCACGCCGGCGAGCGAAGACGGTCAGGCGAATCGTGTTCGAGATGATGATCGCGGCCGTAAAGACGAGCAACGCCACGATGCCTAGACCGATGCGGCCGAGCACGCCCGAGATGAGCAGCAGCTTCTGCACCGCATCTTGGGCGTATTCGACCGTTGCGACCTTCGGCAATTTGCGAATGTGCGCGGCGACGTCGCGGACTTTCTCGGGATCGACGACGCGCACGCGCAGCGCATCGGGCAACGGATTAGCGGTAAGGAGCGACGTGTCGATCTGGCCGCGCAACCGTTCTCGCATCTGATGCAGGCCCTCGCTGCGCGGAATATAGGCGACGTTCGCAACGCGCGGGTCCGCTTCGAGCGTCGTGACCAGCGCCTTCGCCTCGGCCGCCGTCGAGCGGTCGCTCAAAAAAACCGAAATTTCGATCTTCTTGATGACGTCATCGCCGATTCTTCCGAGCGTATCGCGCGTGAACAAAAAGCTACCGAGCAACACGATCGTGACCGTAACCGTACCGACTGCCGTGAGCTGCATCACCAGATTGCGGGTGAAATTCCGCCCGACTTCGCTCAGGAAAAAACGGAAGCGTCCCCAGTCCATTCTTGCCTCCCGCTACGCCGACGGTGCGGCGAGGGCTTCGCGCAAACCCGGATGCGTGTAATACCCGCGCTCTTCGTCCGCGACGATCTTGCCTTCATCGAGCCGGATCACGCGGCGCCGCATGCGGTCGACCACGAGCGCATTGTGCGTCGCGATGACGACGGTCGTTCCTTTGAGATTGATGCGGTGGAGGAGGTCCATGATTTCGTTCGTGTTGGAGGGATCGAGATTGCCGGTCGGTTCGTCGCAGAGCAAGATTTTGGGATTGTTGACGAGCGCCCGGGCGATCGCCGTGCGCTGTTGTTCGCCGCCGGAAAGCTCGCTCGGAAACATCCGCGACTTATGCGCGAGCCCGACTAGATCGAGCACGCGCGGCACTTGGCGCATCACGTCGCGCGTCTTGGCTCCCGTCACCTGTAACGCGAAGGCGACGTTCTCCCAAACCGTCTTATCGGAAAGCAATTTGAAATCTTGGAACACGACCCCAACGTGGCGGCGCAGATGCGGAACTTTGGAGCGGCGCAACGTATCGACGCGCGTGCTGTCGACCGTCACCTGCCCGCGCGAGGGCAACTGCTCGCGATAGAGCAGGCGCAGCAAACTCGATTTGCCCGTCCCGGAGTGGCCGACGAGAAAGACGAAGCTGCCCTTCGCGATCTCCAGATCGACCGCGTCGAGAGCCCTCGTTCCATTCGGATAGACGAGTGTGACGCCGCGAAGCGAGATCACGGAGAACGCCGAAGCGCTGACATTACAGGTGATTTTCGGCGTCGGAGCGGAGGTTCATCTTTGCCTATGGATTTCGATTTAACGGACGAGCAGCGCGCCATTCAAACGCTGTGCCGCGAATTCGCGAACGAAGAAGTCAAGCCGCGAGCGGAAGAAAACGATCGCAACGCCGCATTTCCGTACGATCTCGTTACGAAGATGGCGGAGCTCGGCCTCATGGGTTTGCCGTTCCCAGAAAAATACGGTGGCGCCGGCGCCGACACGGTCAGCTATGCGCTGGCCGTGATGGAAATTTCGCGGGCGGATGCATCGACGGGTATCACGCTCGCGGCTCACGTGTCCCTGGGCGCGACGCCGTTCTATCTTTTTGGGACCGAAGCGCAGAAAGAACGCTATCTCGTGCCGCTGGCTCGCGGCGAGATGCTGTGGGGTTTCGGGCTCACGGAGCCGCAGGCGGGCAGCGATGCCGGCGGAACCCGGACGCGCGCGGCGCTGAGCGACGGCTTTTGGACGATCAACGGCTCCAAGGCTTTCATTACCAATAGCGGCACGGACATTACGGGCGGTACGACCATTACCGCGGTAACCGGTACCGACGCGAAGGGCCGCTCGGAGATCTCGAACTTTGTCGTCCCGCAGAGCACGCCCGGCTTCACGCGTTCGAAGACCTATCGCAAGATGGGTTGGCGCGCCTCCGACACGCGCGAACTCGCCTTCGAAGACGCGAAGATTCCCGAAGAGAACATCCTGGGTGCGCGCGGCAACGGCCTCAAGCAGTTTTTGACCATCCTCGACGGCGGCCGCATCTCGGTTGCGGCACTTTCGGTGGGACTGGCGCTAGGTGCGTACGACGAAGCGCTCCAGTATGCCAAGGACCGGCACCAATTCGGCCAGTCGATTTCGAAGTTTCAGGCGATCCAGTTCAAGCTTGCCGATATGCTGATGGAAATCGAGCACGCGAAACTGATGGTCTTCAAAGCGGCTTGGGAGAAAGATAACGGACGCGCCTTCGAAATGACGGCGAGCCTGGCCAAGCTCTATTCCGGCGAAGTCTCGCGCCGAGTCGTCAATGAGGCGGTGCAGATTCACGGCGGCTACGGCTTCATGGATGAGTATCCGGTTTCGCGCATGTACCGCGATCAAAAGATCAACGAAATCGGCGAAGGGACGAACGAAGTGCAACGTTTGGTCATCGCGCGCCTTATGGGACTATGATGAATCTATTCACGCTGCGCGCCGCCCTCGGCGCCTTCGCAGCCTGCGCCTGCGCCGGCGTTGCGATCCCGGCGCTGGCCGAACTGCACGCGGGCGACACGGCCCCCGCCTTCGACACGCAGGCGTCGCTCGGCGGCAAAGTGTTTGATTTCAACGTCGATGAGGCACTCAAAAAGGGTCCGGTGGTGCTGTACTTCTATCCGGCCGCGTTCACGTCGGGGTGCACGCTCGAAGCGCACGACTTCGCGGAACATATCGACGATTACAAGAAACTCGGCGCGACCGTCATCGGCGTCTCCGGCGACAACATCGAGAAGTTGAACCGTTTCTCCGTCTCGGAGTGCCGTAGCAAATTTGCCGTAGCCTCAGATGGCAATCATAAAATTTCGCACGCTTACAAGGCGGTGCTCGGTTTCGGACCGATGACGTATTCCGACCGGACGTCGTACGTGATCGCACCTGGCAGTGCCGGCGGCGACGGCAAGATCGTCTACGCCTATCGTTCGCTCGATCCGGCCAAGCACGTCGCCAATACGCTCGGCGCACTCGAGAAGCTCAGAGAAACCCCAGCGCCGTAAAGCGCGCCGCATCAAACGGGAACGCTCTGCGGCCCGCGCGCCGTCTCTTGGGCTAAGTTGATCGTTCGCGCACCGCGCGCCGCGGAGGCGGCCACGAGTTCTTTGCTCGTCGTGAAAAGTACGATTTGCGCGCCGTCGCTGGCGCCCGGAACGAGGATCGGAAGACAACGCGCGATGCGGGCATCGTCCCAAAATGCGAACGGATCGTCCAGAAGCAACGGCGCCACTTCCAGACCTTCGGAGAACATGCGTACCATGGCGAGCCGTACCACGAGATACGCCTGTTCGCGCGTTCCCGCGGAGAGCCGGTCGACGTCGATGATTTCACCCGTTTCCGGAACGCGCACGCGCACGGCAAGCGTCGTCGGGTCGACGCGCACGTCGCGATAGCGGTCTCCGGTGACGGCCGTGCGCGCGAGAGCTACCGCCGTTTCGAAACGTTCGAGCCGGGCCGCGGCCTCTCGCAGGCGCTGCGCGCGCTCGTCGATTGCAGCGAGATCGCCGATTTGCGCTTCGGCCGTTCGGAGCTCGGCTGCCGAGGCGGCAACGGAGCTGCGGCTTTCGCTCGCGCGGCGTTCGAGGTCGGCGCGCTCCGCTTCGAAGGCACGAGGGGAGACGCTGTCCGCAACCGCCTCCACCCCGGCGGCGAGCAATTCGGCGAGTTCTTGTTCGAGCGCGTATTCGTCGTCCGTGCCGAGCACGTCGCTGCGTCGAACGTCGAGCATCGATAGCCGTAGATCGATACCGTCGCGCGCGATCTTGCGCGATTCCCGCGTTTTGGCGGCCGCTAGATCGCGCTCGCGGGAACCGGTCGGCTCGACGAGCCGCTCGGCGAGAAGATCGAAGGCGTACGCAGCCTCGATCGCTTCGCGTCGCGTGGCAGCAGCCTCGCTCGCGAGCCGATTCGACTCGCGCTCGCGCGCCCGTAATTCGAGCGCTCGGGCGCGGCGCTTCGCCAGTTCGTCGAGAGAAGGAACGCCGAGCGGTTCGAGGGTCGCCGCGACGCGCAGGACCGCATCCCGTTCCGCCGCGCTCGCTTCGTCCGCGCGATCCTGCATCGTCGCGACAGTGCGCATCGCGCCGCGGCGGCGCCGGTACCGCGAAAAGGCGAAGGCGAACAGCACGACCGCGAGCGTCGCGACGACGGCCGCAAGGAGCCAGTCCTTTACCGCATAGAGTGCAACGGAGCCGAGCGTGACGAAGACCGCTGCGGTCAGCGCCGCGCCGAAAAGCTCGGCGCCGCCTTCGATTGCGCGTCGAGCGCCTTGAGCGCTTTCCGCGGCGAGCGTCGCCCGATCGCGCGCACTCGCCGCCGCGGCCACGGCGGCTTCGAGTTCCGCAAAAGCGTCGTCGTCGAGCGCGCCGCCATCGGCGTCGCGCTCTTCGAGCTCCGACCGCAGTGCCGGAGTCATGCGGGCGCGTTCGGCATCGGTTGCGCGCGAGCGCGCGAGTGCGTCGAGCGCGTACCATTCGCGATAGAGCATGTCCAAGTTGGCGACGTACTCGTTTTGGAAACCATCCGCGTCGGCGTACGACGCGCGCTCGGCTTGCAGCGCCGCGAGATCCGAGCGGATTTCGCGTAGCGCCTCTAGCCGCGAATGCAGCGTATAGGTGCGCAGCGAACGCCCCCGGCGCTCGTGCTCGCGCAGCGCCGATTCCAGTTCCGTTTGCCGAACGGTCTCGGCTTCCAGGCGCGTCCGGACGCTATCGAGCGCGTGCAATTGCTCGCGCATCGCATCGGCACGCGCCTGCGTTTCGATGCCTTCGTCGGTAAGGTGCCGTAACGGCGCGTTGACGGTGGCCTTTTTCTTGCCGACGTGCGTTGCGAGCGCGGCGTCGAGCCGCTGCATGGCGCCCAGCGCCGCGTCTTCTTTGGGCCCGCCGTCGAGCGCGCGCGCGAGCGCGTGCGTGATTCGTTCGGCACGCGCGCCGTCGATCGCGGCGTCGCCCTGCGCCACGAACGACGCGTTGACGAACACTTCGAGGGGAATGCCCAGATGCGCGTAACCCGGGCTGACGTTCTTCCCGACGGAGCACTCGGGCGATGCATCGTTGCCGTGCTCGTCGTAGACGCGCACGCCTTTCGTATCGCGTTCGTACTCGCGCTGAACTTCGAACGAGCGGCCGTCGGCGAGCTCGTAGCGTAACGCCGTCGCGAAAGGTGCGCCCGACCACGGCCGGTACCGCTCTTTGTCGCCGCGACCCAAACCGTACAGCGATGCGAGCAGCGCTGCCGTCAGCGTGGACTTGCCCGCTTCGTTGGGCCCGAAGACGACGTTGAAACACGGGTCGAACGAAATGGTTTGGCTCTGTAGCTTACCGAATCCGTCGATGCGCAACTCGCGGACGATCACGGGGCGATCTCCGCACCTTCGAAGGCGGCGAGCGCGTACCGTAATGCCGCTTCGCCCGCAACGCCTTGCGCGAGTAAGTCGCGCACGACGTGCCCGCGGACGGTCGGCTCGAGCGCGAGCGCCGCGTAATCGTGAGTGACCGTCGTATCGCGCACCGCAAGCGAGCCGAGGCCCGGGCCGAATCGTTCTTCGAGCAGCGCCGTATCGACGCGCGTTCCCGCGAGCACGCCTCCCGCGAGCGCGAGCCGCACGAAATCGTCCTTGCCATACGTCGCCAGGAGCGGTCCGATCGTCGCGAAGACGCTCTGCTCGCTCGACGCACCCGCGAGATCGGCGGTAACGTCGATCAAGCGCGTGCGCGCCGTCGGGATCGCGGCGACCGCGACCTCGCCGCCGCCGACGACGAGCTCGAACGCGCCGTGCGTCGCGCCCTCGCCGAATTTGATCGGCTCGGGAGAACCCGGGTAGATCAGGACCGGCCGCTTCGCGTCGCGGACGACGTAGCCGCCGTGATAGTGGCCGGCCAAGACGAGCGATGCGCCTGCCGCGAGCGCTTCGGCTTTCGTGAACGGTGCGGTCGCGCGTTTGTTGGGAGGGCAGCGTTCTTCATCGCTTCCGTGAACCAGCGCGATCTGCACCCCGCCGCGGTCGAATGCGGCACCGGCGAAGGGACGTCCGGGTTCGGCCGGGGTGTGCCCGAAGCCCCACAACGTGAGTCCCTCGGCGAGCGGATACGCGCGCCACGCCGCCTCGTCGAAGACCTTGACGTTTTCCGGCCGGTCGCCGCGCGCCAGGAGCGATGCCGGTGCGTGCGGATCGTGGTTGCCGGGGGCGATGAAGACGGGCTTCCCGAAGCGCGCGAACTGTTCGAATAGAAAGCGCACGGTCTGCGGACCGGCGCGTTCGGACTCGTAGAGATCGCCGCCTACCGTCAGTGCGTCGGCGTCGCGCGCGATCGCTTCGTCGACGATGCGCACGAATGCGTCCGCCAACCCTTTACGGCGAGCGGCGCCGCCGCGCGTATCGGGAAAGGTCGTTTCCAGATGCACGTCGGCGCAGTGCACGATGCGGTACGCCATGCGTTTATTTTAGATGGATCGCGAACCACGCGAGCGTGCGAGTCCACGCATCGGCCGCGGCACTGGCAACGTACGAGGAACGCGTATCGTCGAAAAAGGCATGCCCCGCTTCGTCGTACACTTTGATGTCGTGCGGCTTTTTCAAATCGTTCAGGCGTGCGTCGAGCGCCTCGACGTCAGCTTCCAGAATGCCGGTATCGCGACGCCCCCAGCTTCCGACGAGCGGCGTACCGATCTCGTCGGCGTAGCTCAGGGCCATGGGCGTGATCGCGCCTTCGTTGTTGTTATTCGTATCGTAGCGTACTTTCCCATAAAAGACCGCCGCCGCGTCGAACGTGCTCGCGCTATCGACGGCTTGACGCAGCGTGATCGCGCCACCCATACAGAAGCCCATGACGGCGATTTTTTCCCGCTTGCCGCCCGCGCCGCCGCGGACGAAATTTGCCGCGGCGACGATATCGCTGTCGACGGTCGCATCGACGAGTTTTTGCGCCACAGGAACGAACGCTTTGTAATCCGTCAGGCCGTCACCGCTGGGCGCACCGAGCCCCGTGTAGAGGTCGGGCGCGATCGCGATGTAACCCTCTTTCGCAAAGCGCCGGACGACGTCGCGGATCTGCGCGTCGACGCCCCAGATGTGCTGTACCAGGACCACGGCCGGCGTGGACGGTCCAGCGGCTTTCGGCGACGCATAATACGAATCGATCGAACGCGTTCCGTTGCGGATTTGGGGACGTCCGACGGCAATTGCCGGATCGGTTTCTTCAACGATCGGTGGATGCGGTTTGCCCAAGTCGTCGCCGGCGGCGAGCGCCGCGGCGATCGTGCTGGCATACGCGGTCGCTCCCGCCGAGATGCCGACGAACGCGCGACGGTTCATCGCAGCAGAGGTTGCGTTCGTCGGATCGATCAGTTCAGCCATTCGAAACCTTACCTTAAAGAAATGCGAGGTCCGTTGCGGTCGGGACGCAGTCGTTTTCCGCCAACCACTGCGGGTTCCATAAGCCGGACCGATAGCGCTCGCCGCCATCGCAGAGAATCGTCACGACGGTACTGCCGGGGGGCAGCGTCCGCGCGTAACGCGCCGCGCCGGCGACGTTGAGCGCCGCCGAGCCACCGAGGTAGAGGCCTTCTTCGCGCAAGAGCCAGTACGCCATTTCGACCATCGTGCGATCGTCGATACGCAAGGCATCGTCGACGTGCGTGCCGGCAAAATTCTCGGTGATGCGCTTGATGCCGATACCTTCGGCGTTCGAGTCGCCTTCGAAGCCGAGCGTGCCGCACCGAACGTATTCGAAAAGCGCGGAGCCATAGGGATCGCAAAGCACCGTCCGCAGCGTGGGCTTGCGCTCGCGCAGAAACTGGGTCGTGCCGGCGAGCGTACCGCCGGTTCCGCAGGCGGCGACGAACGCGTCGATTTCGTCGCCAAACGCTGCCCAGATCTCGGGGCCCGTCGTCGCGTAATGCGCGGCGCGGTTCGCGGTGTTGTTGAATTGGTCCGACCACATCGCCTCCGGCGTGCCTTCCGCGATCTCGCGCGCGACGTGATAAAAATTTCCGGGATCGGCGAACGGGACGGCGGGCACGACCCGAACGTCGGCACCATACGTCCGCAGCAAGGCGATCTTTTCCGGCGATTGATCTTCTGGGACGACGACGATGGCGCGATAGTCGCGCGCGTTGGCGAGCAGCGCGAGCGCGATGCCGGTATTCCCGGCGGTGCCTTCGACGATGGTGCCTCCGGGTCGCAGACGCCCCGACCGTTCCGCCTCGTCCACGATGCCCAGTGCCGCCCGATCCTTGACCGAGCCGCCCGGGTTGAGAAATTCCGCTTTGCCGACGATCGTACGTCCGAGCACCGCGGAAAGCTTCGGCAGGACGATATGCGGCGTATTACCGATGGTCCCGCTCAAATCGCTGCGGCCGCCGCGTAGCGCCGGTCGAGGCGCTTCGCCCAGCCGTAGCGCTTCGTTAATAGAGCTCTCCGCACGCGACGTAACGGCCCATGTTCTGCGCCGACGAATGCACGTTGACGACGTAATTGCCGGAAAGCAGTCGCGTATCGGAAACCTTCACGAGCGTACGCGAGACGCCGTTGACGACCGGCGCGAGCCCGAAGGCGGGTTTGGGATCGAGCGAGTCACAGGTATGGCCGCGATGGATGTGCGCGGGCTGACTGCGGCCCGGCGGCTGCTGTGCGAGACTCACGACGACGAGCGTCGAGTGATCGCCGCGCTTGAAGAGCGTGACCGTTCCCGTCTCGCCGGAATTGTTTTGCTGCGCGATGCCGCGCTCGGTGCCCAGGCCCTGATCGCTCGGATCGATCTGCGCGATAGCTGCGCTTGTCATGCCGAGAACGCCGACGAGCGCGGCTCCGAGCGCAATCGAACGAAACATACGGTGCTCCTGTAGAAGTTCGTGTTACGTTGGGGCATTTGCCTACGGGTTTCGAAAGCCTAGTAAGCGCGCCGTCAGTGGAAGTTACGCGCGCTTACGCCTTGAAGCGTGCCGTGCGTCTCGAGCGGCCAAAAGCGTTTGGCGATGAGATCGATCGTGCCCTGATCTTTCTGCAGCGTCCCTTCGATGACGAGCGCGTTCGAGGCGCGGATCATGCGACGGTAACGTTCGTATACGGGCGGACTGACGATGACGTTGACCAGACCCGTCTCGTCCTCGAGGGTGAGAAACACGAAGCCTTTGGCGGTGCCCGGGCGTTGTCGTGTGATGACCATGCCGCCGACCTTGCAGATCAGGTGGTTCGGCATGGTGGGAAGCCGTTCGGCGGCGAGGGCGCGCTGCGCGTCGAGGTCTTTGCGAAAGTGCGCGATCGGCTGCGGCCCCGTCGTGAGCCCCGTGCCCCAGATATCGAAGCTCGTGGTTTCGCGCGGCGAAAGTCCGGCAAACGCGGGCTTCGGCTCGTTTACGATCTCCATCGCACGTCCCAGCTCGCCGCGCGCTTCACGTTCGTCGAGTCCGCGCAGCGTCCACATGGCGTCGCGTCGCGTCGCGAACCATGGCGCGAAGGCACCGGCCACCGCCAGATTCTCCAGCGCGTCTTTGAGCAGTCCGCTGCGCGCCGCAAACTCGTTGAGATCGGCGAAGGGTCCGTGCGCGACGGCCGCTTCTAAACGTTCGCGCTGGCCTTCCCCCAGACTTCGGACGACGTGAAAGCCGAGCCGCGTGGCGCCGTCGTCGTCGACGAAACTCCAGAACTCGCTCACGTTCACTTCGACCGCTTTGACGACGACGCCGTGGCGCCGTGCGTCGTTGACGAGCACTTCGGTACTGTAAAATCCCATCGGCTGCACGTTGAGGATCGCGGCGAGAAAAATTGCTGGTTCGTGACACTTGACGTACGACGACGCGTACGAAAGCAGCGCGAAACTGGCGGCGTGCGATTCGGGAAAGCCGTAATCCGCGAAGCCTTCGAGCATGTGGAAGAGCCCGTCGGCCGCCGCGCGATCGATGCCGTTTGCGACCATACCGTCGACGAGTTTGGGATAGATTTCCGCCATGCGGGCGCGCGAACGCTTATGACCCATCGCGCGCCGCAAGCGATCGGCTTCGCCGGGGGAAAAGCCGCCGGCTTCGATTGCCATGCGCATGCCCTGTTCTTGAAAGAGCGGTACGCCGAGCGTGCGTTCGAGTACGGGCCGCAGTTTCGGATGGGGATACGTTACGGGTTCCAGACCGTTGCGCCGGCGTAGGAATGGATGGATCATATCGCCTTGAATCGGACCCGGCCGGATGATCGCGACCTGCATCACGAGGTCGTAGAAGCAGGCAGGTTCAGACGCGGCAGCATCGATTGTTGCGCGCGCGACTCGACTTGAAAGGTGCCGATCGAATCGCCGCGCTGCAACATTGCATACGTCGCGCGGTCGTCGGGTGGAATCGTATCGAGCGCGAGTCGCGCTTTCTGCACGCCGTATCGCCGGCGGTGCAATGCGAACGCGTCGCGTAAGAGCGAGAGCATTCCTAGCCCGAGCAGATCGATTTTGATGAGCCCGAGATCGGCCAAGTCATCTTTATCCCACTGCACGATCGTACGATCGCGCATCGACGCCCACTCGACAGGTGCGACTTGCACCAGCGGATCGCGCGTGATCACCATGCCGCCGGAGTGGATGCCCATGTGACGTGGAAAGCCATCGACGCGCCGGCAAAGCGCGAGCAAGAGCGCGCCCGTCGCGCCGCCGATGGGCCCGCGAACGCCGGGCTCGGGATCGGGTCCGAAGTCCTTACTCTTGAAGCCGTAGAACGCCCACGGTTTGTTGGTCTCGTGCGTACGAACGATGCTTTGCGGCGTTTCGCCGGCGGTCGCCGGGCGCGCGCCTTCGGCGGCGGTCGCCGGGCGCGCGCCTTCGTCGACGGATTCGAAGCCGGGCGTAAAACCGCGCCCGAGACTCTGTGCCGGTTGATCGTCTGCGAGCGCGCGCGAGAGGCGTTGGTTACTGCCCGCATCGAGATCGCGCCGGCGCTGCACCGATTCCGGCAGATTCGATTTGCCGTCGTACTCAGCCCCGGTCGCGCCCGCCAGCGACTCGCGCGCGTCGTACTCTTTCGAAATCGCATCGACTTGCGCGAGCGAGAGTCCCAGCGCTTTTCCCAGATCGCGGATCGCCGAGCGCGTTCGATACGTGATCACTTCGGCCGTCATCGCCGCGTGTTCGCGATCGTACCGATCGTACACGTATTGAATGACCTTCTCGCGATCTTGATGCGCGAAATCGATATCGATATCGGGGATTTCGTTGCGTTCTTCGGAGAGAAAACGTTCGAAGAGTAGATTCATGCCGATCGGATCGACGGCCGTGATGCCGAGCGCGTAACAGACGGCGGAGTTGGCCGCAGAACCGCGGCCTTGCGCGAGCACGCCGAGCTCCCGTGCGGCGCGCGAGATGTCCCAGACGACGAGAAAGTACCCGGCCAGATCCATGCGCGCGATGATGCCGAGTTCGTATTCGAGTTGCCGTTCGACGGGCTGGGGCAGCGGATGACCGTACCGCTCGCCCGCGCCCGCGTTGACCAGCGTGCGCAGATAGCCGTGGGTGCTCGTTTCCCCGGGCGGAATCGCGAAAAGCGGGAATTGTCCGGCGAGTTTTCCCAGCCGGAAGCGGCAGCGTTCGGCGATAGCGAGCGTGTTCGCAATCGCCAGCGGATACGGCGCAAAGATATTCGCCATCTGCGCGGGCGATTTGAGGTAGAACTCGCGGTTGGGCGGCAGCAGCGTGCCCGCTTTGGCGAGACTCGTTCGATACTTTACGCACGTTAGCACGTCGCATAAAAGCGCGTCGTCGGGCGTGGCGTACGCGACGCCGTTGGTCGCGACGTACGGCAGCGCGAGCCCGCTTGCGAGCGCGAGCTGAGCTGCGATGAGGCGCGCGTCTTCGGGCCGCAGATGATGCTGCAACTCAACGTAGACGTTGCCGGCGAAGACGTCGCGCAAGGTTGCGGCCCGCTCGCGCGCCGTCGCGACGTCACCGCGCAACAGCGCCTCTTCGCACCACCCGTGTCGCGATCCCGAAAGCGCGATCAGGCCCGCCGACTTGCCGTCGAGATCGGCGAGGTGTAGGCGCGCGTCGCGCTTCTTGCCGCGCAGTTGGGCGGCGGAGATCGCGCGCGCGAGGTTGGCGTAGCCACGGTCGTCTTCGGCCAACAGCACGATGCGCGCCTGGCGCGCAGATTCTACCGGCGTCAGGTCGCGCCGCCGCTTCGGGCGTAAGTCTGAAACTTCGAGCGTGAGTTCGACGCCGACGATAGCCCCGAGCTTCGTGGGTTTCGCGGCCTTCGCGAACCGGACGGCCCCGTAGATGCCGTCGCGATCGGTCAGCGCCAGCGCTTCGAAGTCGAGTCCCGCGGCACGCCCGGCGAGTTCTTCAGGATGCGAAGCGCCCTCGAGGAACGTGAAGTTCGAACGACAGTGCAATTCGGCATAACGCGCGGCAGCCATGGGGAGGCATCGTAGGCGAACGTACGTTCGTAGTCAAGCCGGATACTAGACGTACCGCGTCCGAGCGTGTAAACGTTCTCGACGGCCGTGGGGTCTAACGAGGCGGCACATCAATCAGGAGTCCCCCTTGTCCCCGATCGCCCATACCATCGAAGAAATCGAAGCCGTCTTACGGCGTGGCCTAATCCCCCAAACCGACAACGAACGGGCCTTGCAGGAGCTTGGCTTCGAGCGAGCGTCGCCGCACCTGGCGCACGGCTACGAGTCGACGCTTTGGGAACGCTCGCGCGACCACGTGGAAAAGGCTGCCGACGGTATGCGACTCTTCGTTCGCGAGCGCGCCGTTCTGATCGACGGCGCAGCAGTTCACGCCGCTTGGGTGTGCAACACGACCTTCTGACACGCGTCGCCCTTGTTCATGAACAGATCGTACGCTTCGGCCGCTTCTTCGAGTGGAAAACGATGTGTGATGATCGAGCGCGGGTCGACGCGGCCGTTGGCGATGTGTTCCATGAGGACCGGTACGTATTTTTGAACGTTGGTCTGTCCCATCCGAAAACGCAAACCTTTCGCAAAGGCTTGGCCGAGCGGGAACATATCGACGAGCCCGACGTACGCCCCGGGAACCGAGACGACGCCGCCTTTGGCGCAAGCGTAGACGGCTTGACGCACGACGTGGATACGATCGAAGGCGAGTTTTGCGACCTGCTTGGCTTTATCGAGCAGCGCGTCGGGCGTCATCGCATGCGCTTCGAGGCCGACCGCATCGATGACCGCGTCGGGACCGCGTCCGCCGGTGCGGCGATTGAGTTCTTTGAGGACGTCATCGCGATCGAAGTTGATGACTTCGGCACCTAAGCGTTCGGCGCGTTCCAAGCGGTCCGGAAGGCGGTCGATCGCGATGACGCGCGCCGCTCCGAGCAGCTTCGCGCTTGCGACCGCGAACAGTCCGACGGGCCCGCAACCCCAGATTGCGACGACGTCGCCCGGTTGGATGTCGCATTGCTCGACGGCTTGGTAACCGGTCGGGAAGATATCGGTGAGAAAGAGCACTTGCTCGTCGTCGAGCTGCTCCGGAACTTTGAAAAGATTCGCGTCCGCGAAGATGACGCGCACTTTTTCGGCTTGTCCGCCGGGGTAGCCGCCGTACAGATGTGAGAAACCGTAGAGGCCGGCCGGCGAATGGCCGGCGACGACGTCGGCCATTTCCGCGTTCGGATTCGAATTATCGCACAGTGAGACGAGTCCGCGCTTGCAGAATCCGCATCCGCCACACGAAATCGTAAACGGCACGAGAACGCGCTCTCCGACGCGCACGTTGCGGACGTTGTCGCCAACCGCTTCGACGACGCCCATGAACTCGTGACCGAGGATATCGTTCTTCGCAACCGTCGGAACGTAGCCGTTGATGAGATGGAGGTCCGAGCCGCAGATCGCGGTCGAGGTAACGCGCACGATAGCATCGCTCGGCGCGAGGATCGTCGGCTCGGCGACCTCATCGACGCTGACCTTACGGGGACTATGATAGCGCAGCGCCTTCATCGTTTTACATCCGTTCCGTTGAGTGCGATGTCGTTCGCTTCGAGCATGGATTTAAAACGTCGCAGATCGATTTCGACGAGCCGCTGCGGCGGAACTTGGGCGGCGACTTTCGCGATGAAACCGCCGAGCTTGGCGCCGGGCATCGAATATTCGATTTCGACCGTCACTTCGGTTCCGCGGCCGCCCGGAGCCGCTTCGAAGCGAATCGTTCCCGCGTGCGGTACGGGCGCGTTCTTCGCTTGCCACGCGATACGGCGTCCCGGCGTGTCGTCGATGATTTCGGCATCCCACGAAACCGACGTGCCGAGCGGTCCGGGGACCGTCCAGCGCGATCGGCCGCCGCCGAAGGTTTCGATGCGTTTGACGTTCGGCATGATCAGTTGGAGACTTTCGAGGTCGCGCCACGCCGCGTACACGTCGGCGGGTTCGCGTGCGATCGTTGCGTGCCGTTCGATGCGCGTTCCACGGCCGTAGCGGACGGCAGCGTCGGCGTTGTGCGCGCCGCGCTTGCGCGTCGCGCGTCCTAAGAGTACGCCGCCGGTCGCCAGCGCCGCGCCGGTAATGGAAACGGTTCTCCAACGATTCATATATCGGTAGGCTTTCCGGCGGCTCGCGCTTCCGAAAAACGCTTGCTCGCCAGTGCGCGGGCCTGCGTACCGGTGCGGCGGAGGAGAAGCGCCGTTTCGGGCAGAGCCTACGCCCATGCGTTATCGAAATCTGGGACGCTGGGGCGTCAAAGTATCTTCCGTCGGACTCGGGTCGTGGCTCACGTATGGCGGAGCGGTCGAAGAAGAGACCGCGCGCGCGTGTATCGCGCGCGCCTACGAGCGCGGCATCACGTTTTTCGATACGGCGAACGTGTACGCGCGCGGCCGGTCCGAAGAAGTCGTCGGGCGTGCCGTCGCTGGCTTTCGGCGCGACAGTATCGTGCTCGCGACCAAAGTGTTCTTTGCGATGGGTGACGGTCCCAACGACCGTGGACTCTCGCGCAAGCACATCTTCGAGCAATGCCATCTCTCGTTGCGACGGCTCGGGGCCGATTACATCGATCTGTACCAGTGCCATCGCTACGACAAATCGACGCCGCTCGAAGAGACGGTTTCCGCGATGAACGACCTGGTGCGCGGCGGCAAAATTTTGTATTGGGGCGTTTCGGAATGGAACGCGGATCAGATCGCTGCCGCGGTCACGCTCGCGCGCGCCCGCGGTTGGGCGGAACCGGTCAGCAATCAGCCGCAGTATAGCGCACTCTGGCGGCGCGTCGAAGAGCGCGTATTACCGGCGTGCGGTGCATACGGGCTCGGCAACGTCGTCTGGTCGCCGCTCGCGATGGGCATCCTGACCGGCAAATATACCGACGCGAACACGCCGCCGGCCGGAACGCGGGCGGCCGGCCAGTCGGCGGACATGATGGAGGATTACTTCACGCAGCCGGTGCTCGATGCGGTCGCGCAACTCGCGCCGCTCGCAAAAGAGGCTGGCGCGACGATGGGCCAATTGGCGCTGGCATGGTGCCTGCGTCGGCCGGAAATCTCGAGCGTCATCGTCGGCGCGACGAAGGCGGGGCACGTCGACGATAATGCGGCCGCGGCAGATCTCGACGTCGATGCCTCGCTCTTCGCGCGAATGGATGCCATCCTCGCGCCCGTCGCGGCTCACGAGCCGTACGTCGCTTAGGGCGTTTGTGACGACGACGTTCGCACGGCGGGTAGGCACTGCGCTCGCGCTCGCGGCGACCCTCTCGTTCGCTGCGTGCGCGCGCCCCGGCGCGCACGTCACGCCAACGGACGTTCTACGGATAGTCGAACTGCAAGATCCGCCGGGGCTCAATCCGGTGATCACCGACAATGCCGATCTGCAAGACCTCGTGCCGTTGCTGCACGGTTTTTTGCTCGGCGTCGATGCGCGCGGCAATTTTACGCCCGATCTCGTAACCCGGGTTCCGTCTCGTGCGAACGGCGGGATATCACCCAACGGCCGGACGATCCGTTACCATTTACGGCGCGGCGTGCGTTGGCACGACGGCGCACCGTTCGATGCGCGGGACGTCGTCTTCTCGTTTTCCGCCGCGACCAACAAGCGCAACAACGTTCCCGATCGCTCGGGTTTCGACGACGTCGCCACCGTTACCGCGCGCGGCGCGTACGATGTCGAAGTTCGTCTGCGTCGCGCGTATTCGCCGGCACTGGCGACGTTCTTTAGCTTCGGGGCGAACGATCCGTACGTGATTCTTCCTGCGCATTTGCTTGCAAAACTGCCCGATCTCAATACGGCAACATATAACGAACATCCCATCGGTTTAGGACCGTATCGTCTCGCTTCGTGGTCCCACGGTTCCGAGCTCGTATTCGAAGCCGATCCAAATTTTCGGCGCGGTGTTGCCAAGATTCGGCGAATCGTCGTTCGAATCGTACCCGATTCGAACACGGCCGTTACCCTGTGGCAAACGGGCGATCTCGATTACTTGAGCGTTCGCGGTTTCGCGGGCAGTCGTGCGATGCTCGCCGGCGCGCGCAGCGTCGCGCACGCACGTCAAGTGCTTTCCGACCACTATCAGTTCGATTACGTGATGTTCAATACCGCACGCGGGCCGTTGCGCGAGCGAGCGGTGCGCGAAGCGCTGGTGCGCGGTATCGACCGCGAGCGGATCGAACGCGACATCCGCGGCGATCTCCATCGTCCGGGCGACGGCGATCGGCTTCCCGGGCAGTTCGCTTACGATAGGGCGATCCGCGAAGCACCGTACGATCCAAGCGGCGCCGCGCGGTTGCTCGATGCCGCCGGTTGGAAGTTGCACGGCACCGTGCGGGAACGCGGCGGCGTGCCGTTGACGCTCGAAATCGTTGGGCCGTCGGGCTCGAGCGGTTCCGAGCGGCTCGACGTACAACTGCAGGCAGAATTAACGAAGCTCGGGATGCGAGCGGCGATCAAAACGTATCAGTACAATTTGCTGTTCGCGCAAAACGGCATCTACCAAAAGGGCCGTTTCGATCTCTCGTTTTACGCCTGGCAACCGGGAGAAGATGCGGATCATTCGTACCTCTTCCGTTGCGATACGCGGCCGCCCAACGGTGAGAATTACGGCGGCATCTGCGACCCGGCGATCGATCGTGCCGCGGCGGTCGAGATCGCGACGACCGATCGCAACGTGGAGATGCGCGCCGATCGCGACATGCTTCGCGAACTCGATGCGCAGAGCGACTTGCTCTTCCTCGGCTTCGATCGCGAAGCGCTTTTCTTACGCGACGGGATCGTCGGGCTCTCGCCGTCCGTCCTCGGGCATCATTTCTGGAATATCGAAACGTGGCGCTTCACGAAAGGCCGCGAGGAGCGCGAAACTAGAGCGAAGCGACGACGTTCCTAACCACGACTAGACGATCTCTGCGACGGCCGCGTCCGGCCGATAACCGGCGTCGCTCGCGTAGCGCTCGTACAGCAGATACCAGCAGTCAAGTTCTTGCGAGCCGGCGGCGCATGACGACGTTCGTGGCACGTTCCATTCGTGTAGCCGCGAGCTACGCGCCGCCCATGGCGGTCGCGAACCAGTAGCCCGAACCCAATAGATTCTGTCCGCCGTCGGCGACGAGCACCGTGCCCGTCACGTACGCCGCGAGTGGCGACGCCAGGAAGACTGCGACGTGACCGATATCGTCGACGTGCCCGAGCCGGCGCAACGGTACGATCTGGGCCAGCTTTTCTTTCGCGCCGGCCGCGGGTGCGAGGCGGCGCATGCCTTCCGTATCGTCGATCGGGCCCGGCGCGATGCTGTTCGCGCGGATACCGTAGCGGCCCCAATCCACCGCGAGATCTTTCATGAGCATATCGACGCCGGCTTTCGCCGCTCCGACGTGCGCCTGAAACGGATAAGCTTGAAACGCTTGACCGGCAGAGATGAAGACAATCGAGCCCTTGGATTCTTTGAGCTGTTCGAAGGCGGCGCGGCAGGCGTGAAACGAACCGATCAGATCGATATCGATCACCGACTTGAAACCGTTGGGGCTGATCGCTTCGGCCGATGCCGGAAAGTTGCCGGCGGCGCCGCAAACCAGCGTCGTGATCGGCCCGAACGTATCGCGTGCGCCGTGCATCGTTGCTTCGAGCGCCGCATAGTCGCGTACGTCCGCGCTACGCGCGTAGACTTTCGCACCTAGCGCTGCAAGTTCGGTCGTCGCCACGTCGATCCGCTCCTGCGAACGGCCGCAAATCGAAACATTCGCACCGACGGCGGCGAAATTTTTAGCAATCCCGAGATTGATGCCGCTCCCGCCGCCGGTAACGAAGACGTGTTTGCCGGCGAAAAGCGTCGGTGCGAAACTCTCGGTGATGGTCACGAGCAAAGCCCTCCGCATGCTGAGTTCGGTACGAAGAAAAGAGCGGTCGCCTTCTCATACGTCGTAATGGCTTCCCGCAAGCCGGTAACAGACGGCGTCCCCGCACGCGACTCGAAATGGCGCACTTGGACCCGTTGGAGCAAAATGAGTTCTACTCGAGACGTTCCAAACGCGCGAAAAAGACAATACCTACGAGTTGCGTTAGGTCTTGTGCGCGACGCCGGAAACGACGGGATCGCCCCCAAAGAATTGTTTCCTAAAGCGGAGATCATACTTCAACCATACGGCGTCGAAACGACGCCGTATGCAGCCGACTCCAACGTCCCGCGACTTCGAACGATCATTCGGTTCATGACGATCCGGGCAGTGAAAGCTGGGTGGCTGGTCAAGTCGAGCGCTCGCTGGTACATCACCCCCGAGGGTGCAGAAGCGCTCGATACGTATAAATCGGCAGACGGTCTTTTTTCGGCTGCGATGAAAGCCTATAAGGAATGGAAGACTTCGACGACGCAATCGACCGATTCCGAAATCGTCGATGTGATCGAGGTGCCGAGCGATGATGCGACGGCGTTTAATGATGGCGATGACTTAGTTGCTGCCCGGCTCGATAGCGCTCGCGATACCGCAGCCGAAGCGATACGAGCGCACTTAGAAGCGATGAAGGAATACCCGTTTCAAGATATGATTGCCGCTCTTCTGAGCGCGATGGGGTATCACGTGGCGTGGGTGGCACCGCCAGGACCGGACGGCGGAATAGACATGTTGGTTTATGCCGATCCCTTGGGGGCGCAGAAACCTCGCATTAAGGTGCAAGTCAAACATGGATCGGACCCGGTGAGCCGAAATACGCTTGAGCAGTTTTTTGGGGTATTAGGTCCGAGCGATGTCGGTATTTTCGTCTCGAGACGTGGTTTTACGAAAGACGCTTCCCGTGAGGCTCGGCACGATAAAATCCGTCAAGTAACGCTCCTCGATGCAGATGAACTCGTAAAGCTTTGGATAAAACATTACGCAAGTATGTCGGAAGAACAGAAAGCATTTATGAGAATTGAGCCGGTCTATTTTTTAGCGCCGGATTGAGCATCGAGATATCTCAGTCGTACGTGCCACATAAAAACCAACGGCCACGTTCGCTGACGATGCGACAGAGCGCGCCGTCGTCGAGCAGCACGTCGTAGGCGTCGCTCGCGATCGGAAGGCCGCCCGTATCGAGGGCTTCGGCCCACCACGCTTCGTCGACGCGCCAGGGGCCCGCGACTTCGAGCACTGCGCGCGAACCGACGGACGCCGGGCGGCCGCCGCGCACGCGCACCTCGATCGCGCGCGGCGTGAGTACGCGATAGGCGAGCGTTCCGAGTTCGAAACGCGCGGCGTCCGGCGTATCGTCACTTGCGTCAGAAGCGTACGCGACGTGCGTATGCGCGATCGTGCGTGCGGACGCGGCACCCGTAAGCGCGGCGCGCGTCGAGCGCGCGACCGCCGTTGCGACGAACGGCTCGTAGGCGACGCGCGCTTCGTAGCGATTACCGGCGACGACGGCCGCCCGCAGCGCGGAGGCGGGCCCGAGTGCCGCTTCCAAACGTGCGAGCGCGATGCCGACGATTTCGGGATCGGGATCGCGGCCTGCGAAGAGCGAGAGTTCTGCACCGCCCTCTTCCAGACGCTCGGCCGCGAGGCGCAAGCCCGTCACGGGCGAGCGCAGGACAACGCCTTCGAGTCGCGCGCGCAAGAGATCGAACATCGTCGCGGTTTGCGACGTCGGCTGTGCGAGCGTCGTCACGAGCGCACTGCGCTCTCCATCCTCGCATTCGATTTCGAGACGCAACACGCCGCAGCGTTTACCGAGATAGGCGACGTCTTCGGCGACGCGTACGACCAAGGTGCGCAGCGCGAAAAGCAACTCGTCTTCGCGTTCCGCCGTGCCTTCGCCGAAGAGCGACCGTTCGATTGCGATGCGTCGCATCCGCGGCACGAGCGGTGTATCGTCTGTGCCGCCGGCACGTGCGTGCCAGCGTGCGGCTTGCGCGCCGAAGCGGCGCACGAACGGACCGTGCGGCAAGGCCGCGAGCGTGCGCAGATTCGAGATGCCGAAGAGTTCGAGGCGTTCGATCGTCGCACGATCGAGCTCGAGGTAGCGCAGACCCAGCGGCGCGACGAAGGCACGTTCGTCGCCTGCAAACACGACGCTGCCATCGCGCACGAGCGCCGCAGCGCGGGCGACAAATTTATTCGGTGCTAAAGCGACGGAAAACGGCAGTGCGCAGAGTTCGGGGTCGTTCGCGAAGGCGTCGCGCACGCTCGCAAGCCACGCGTTCTCCGCGCCGGCGATGCCGCGCATTTCGAGATACGCGACGCCGTCGCCGCCGTCTTCGATCAAGGGCGAGGCCGCGTCGAGCGCGTCGAGCGCGCGTTCCCAGAGAGCCCGATTGCGCGCGGGATCGTCGCAAACGATCGCCGCTTCGCGCGCGCAGGCGGCGGCCTGAACGAGCGTCATGCCCGCGCGCGCTCCGAGGTCGTAGGCGCGCACGTCGAGGGCGAGCGCGTGGCCGCGTTCGAGCCGGTCGGCGACGATGACGGGGCGATCGGTGAGTGCCGGATCGTGCGCGCGCGCAACCGCGACGCGATAGGCCGGCACGAGCGCGCAAACGACAGGCACCGCTACGCATTCACGTGAAGCGGCAGAAAGATCGTCGCCAGGATCAGCCAGCCGAGCGCGGCGACGGCGACGAAGACGAGCGTGCGCGCGAACGTGGCGTGGTTCATCGCGCGACGCTACGTGCGATGCGTTCGAAGGCCGCGCCGGAGGTACTCGCGAGTTCGCGCACGCGCGTCGCACCCAGCGGCGCGCCCGTGCGTTCGAACGTCGTGCACGTAAAATGCGCGCGCCGTCCCGGGGCGGCGCGTTTGTGTTTGAGTACCGCCGCTTCGACGTCGAGCCCCGCAAGCGTGCAGAAGAGCCCGTCGCCGCCCGCAAAACGGACGCGGGCAGGTTCGAGCCGCACGCGCAAGGAGGCGAAGTAGCGTAGTTCGTCCGAAGCGCTGCCGCCCAGCGCGACGAGCAGCGCGTTCGCACGGTGGGTCAGACTCGCCAGACGCGTCCAGACTGCGGCCCGTAGCGAGACGGTGGGGATCGCGACGACGGAGAACGCCGCGGCGCGCAAGAGGATATCGGCCGCCCGGGCGACCGCGACGGCATCGCGCGCCGACACGATGAGGAGCCGGTCGAGGTCGACGCCCGCGGCGCTGAGCGCGGGCGGGTAGAAGGCACCTTCGGGCCCGGCGGCCGACTCGATCAACGCGGCGAGACCGCCGCCGGCGGTCGCGGTTGCGAGCAGCCGCGCGAGCACGGCCGAGCGTCCGGAGCCCGGCGCTCCTTCGAGCGTCGCAACGATCCCGCGAGGGAAGCCACCCCCCAAAGCCGCATCGAGTTCTTGGAGGCCGCTGCGGATCACCGCTTCTTCGGCGAGGGTGAACGCTTCGGGCGAAGCTTCCCGATGGGCCACCGCCAAGGCTGCCCGGAGGCCGTCGAAAGCCTCGCGTTTGCGGTCGAGCGTTGTAAGGGGTGCCATGGGACGCTCATGGTAAACGAACGTATGTTCGATGTCAAATGGAACTAAGTATCGACGACATACACCGTGATAAAGCCGGGCGGGCGTCCGGGCCGCACCGTTCTCAGCTTCACGCAACCGACACTGAGCAATCCGTGGGATAGCCGCCGCGGCGATGTCTGATGAAGAGTTCGTGGTGTGGGTTGTCGAGCGATCTGAGTTGCTGAAACGCTAATCACCTCTAGCCTCTAGACGCCCGTCCGTGCTCTTGCCGGTTCGCAGTCGGGACGTGATATGCAATGTGCGATATTGCGTTCGCAAGGAGCAACTCCGTGGAATTCGTCCGTCCGGCCGCATGCTCGACTCCGAATTCGATTCCCGATGGGATTTGGCGTAGCGTCGTTTCTTCGCGTTCCGCCGCGCAGCCCGACCTTTTACCGGATCGGGTCGAGCGTTCGCATCGTATGCCACTGCGCTCGCAACTCGCGCACGCCGCGAAAGCGGTCTACGACGGCATTCTCGGTGACGATCTCGGTAATGTGTTCGGTAAGGAGAAATCTCTCCAACAACGTGCGCTCGGGACCGTGTCGCTTGCGAGCGGCTTCCTCCCATTCGGAAAAGTCGCCGGGCTCGGGCTCGGGGCTGTGCGGGCCGTGCCAGTTGCGGCAGTTACGACGGGCGCGCACGCGGCCGAACAGGCCGGCGGCGACGCGCTGCTGCATGAAAGTATGGCAGCGGCAAAATCGGTCCTTCGAGACGTTGGAGGAGCGCATCCGTCCTTGGATCTCCAAGCGATCGAGAGGGGTCGCTCGGGCGAGCCGCACACGCTTGCAAAGCATGTTGCGAAGGACGAGGCATTCCTAAAAGACCGCGTACTAAAAGAAGGCAAGAACGATGCCTCCACGTTTACCGATGAAGCGTCGGCGCAACGTTCGGCCGATGCGGTGATCGCCGACCCAAGAAATCAAGCGACTATTGCGAAGTGGATCGACGATGGCATGCTTCGGAACCTACGACTGGATGGACCCGTATCCGGCGATCCGATCGGCCGCGTCCTCACGCGAGCGGATGTCATCGCAGGACTGTCGTCGCGCATCGCGACCAACGCGACCGTCATCCTCAAAGCGGACCTTCATTCGCCTTCGAATTATACGATCTTGACCGCCTACCCGAGCCTCCAAGCGAGATAAACGACGATGAGCGCCGATGTTGATTATCGCACGCAATATCCCAATCTCGACGCCCTGATCGGCGGCTACTTTCACCAGGACTTCGACTTCAATTATGGTTCGGCCGACGGAGCGATCGATGCTTTTGGGGCCGATTGCACCGCCGACCAACGTGTTGCGTTTCTACAGGAGCTCTCGGTACTGCTCGCATACAGCGACGGGTCCTTGGAACGAGCGTTGACCGTCATGGGTAACGCATTCGCTTTCGAAACGCTCGGGCTGAACGCTCGCCAATGGATGCAGCACATGGCGTCACGCATCGCGTCGGGAAGCTCCGAACCGAAAACTCAAGGTCGCTGAACGAAGCGCTACTCGACGAACGATCAACGGCTTCCGTGCGCTGGCGACCGCGAGTCGCAGAGATCGAGGCGACCAAACTTTACGGTCAGTTCGGCTCACGCGTGTCAGGGTGTGACACACGGATGTGAATTATAGAACGATGCACGGCGTGAGTTTTTTCCGCACCCTTGTATCCGCATCGTGTGAGATCGCACACAGATCGTTACTTGCACGTTATTTTCCAAGCGACGTTCGTCCCGACCGGCGGCGATCTTCTAAGGTGGTCCGAGCGATTATTTCTTCATGGCAGGATCTGGCACGCGTGAACGGCGACGACGAACGACCATGCGTGACGTTCCGGAAGGCCTCATTCCCGAAAACATTTCAAACGGCTTCGAAATTCACAACTGGCGCAACGCCGCACAGATTCTCGCGGGTTCGTATCCGGCGGAGTGGAACATATTCTTGAGGTTCTCGGTGACTTCGCTCTCCGGAAAAGTGACATTTCGTTGGAGGGGGCCGCAAGTCAAACGTCTCCGATGGAATCGACGCCGCCTTTACGAAGCGCAGGTGGAAAGAACGTCAAGTTACCTACGAAGCGTTTGACCTTTGGATGGGTCGGGAATTTCCTGACGTTCCATTTGAACGCTACGCGGATGACGTGATGTGCCATCTCCGTAGTGAGGGAGAAGCCGCATTGCTAAAAGACGCGATAGCGCAACGCTTCAAGGCTGCAAGCTGGAACTACATCCTAAGAAAACGCTGATAGCGTACTGCAAGGGCCCCCGCTACCGTCTTCGCGAATCTCGCATCTCCGAAACGACGACGCCGCTCAAACTCAAACAATGCCGGTTGGAGCGCTGGTTCCAGACAGACGCCGCGCAAAGCGGCACGATCTAATGTCATCGATGCGCGGCGTATGGTCTACGAGGTGGTCACCACGTTCGAGTTCTACGAGGGTAGAGGCGGCGCGTGGGGTCCAGGATACCGCACCTTCATCATCGATGCCGCGTCCGGCGACCCGATCACGACGACGACCGGCGTCATCTGATTCGACCGAGTGTGCACGTCCAACACGGACTTTATCGACCGTAATTTCCTTGTCCCGGGATAGCGACGCACGATCATCGCACTGTTGCGCCGCAACCGGCTACTCGAGTACGTACACGCGCGTTTGAACCCGCCACCGACTTACCACTACCGCGCTGACCTCGGTGCGGCCACCCAAATCAAGCCTTCTCGATTAACATGAACTCCGCCCAACGCTTGAGCCAGAGAAGCGGCGAGTTCGCGTTTTACTTCGTAAATCCGCATTCGAGCCGGATGCGATAGGCTGAGAGAATGAACGGCACGAATATATGTATGGATGATTGTCGTCGCAATGACGCCGCGTCTGATCCTGCGACATTGGGAGTTAAACGATGCCGGGGTGACAGATCATATCTACGGCGACGCGATCACGATGCGCTATTTTGGTGACGGCAGCACCTTCTCTCCCGCCGAGCTCGCAGCTTCTTTCTCACCGTTGATTCATGATTACACAACGTTTGGCTACGGGAACTATGCTGTCGTCGAGCGGGCAACGAACACGATACTTGGCCATTGCGGTGCACGATATATTCGCGAAACACGACGTGTCGAAGCTGACTGGGCAATTGACCGACAGTTCTGGAGACGAGGATACGCAATAGAGGCTGCGCGGGCCGTCTTTGCCCGCAGCTTCTCCGTCGACGGCGTAACGAGGATCGTCGGCATCGCTCATCGCGACAATTCAGCATCGATAGCGGTCATGCGCCGTCTCGGCATGCACTTCTCCGGAGAAGTGACGGCTCACGGAGTGCCCTCCGTGCTTTATGCGATCGACCGAGAAGCTTTTCGACTTCCACCGGAAATTTTGGAAGCCATCAATTTTCCGACACACGACCTAAAGGACCCCTTTGGGACCGTTGAGCTCCGTTAGTTAGAGGCCGTCGGGAAGAACTTTGGCCTCTAGCCGATAGTCGTCGATATCCCGAACAAATGCCGCGAAATATCTCTCTCCATACTCCGGACAAAATCCAGGTGCTCCCTCATCAGCTGCTCCGTGAATGAGGGCGGTAGCATGGAATTTTCTGACAGCATCGTTTTTACTTGCGCTAAATGCGACGTGACTTCGATAACTTGATCTTGGCAGTGCATCTTTGTGATGTTTAATCGCAAATTCGTCATCGCTACCGGGACGGCCGTAGCCAGCGGCATCGGCGTTCCTCCAAACGCGCACATAGCCTAACGTGGCGAGTATTGCGTCGTAAAAAACAATCGAACGTTCGAGGTCCGAGACTCCAAGTGAGATGTGACTTAGCATCGCGCAAAGGTTCGATAGGGTAGTTCCTTAGCATCCCCACGCGCAAACCTCCTACAACCGACCCGTTACGGATTGTGGACGCCGGACCGGTGCCCGGTAACATTCTGCAATCTCGCTTCGGCGGCGATTTCCGCGATCGCCATGGCCGTCGACGTCTCGTAAACGGTTGCACGCGTGCGTGAACATGTCGCGCGGACGCAGGGAGGTTCCGGTGCGTCCGTCGTAGCCCGCGACATGATTTTGACGATCCTATTGGCGGCGGTCGTCGCGGATGCCGCGCCCGTCGCGACGGCGACGCCGGCGGTCGTGAACTTTCGCGTTTCCGACATCGGCAAACGCGGAGTTCCGCGCCCGACGCCGCGCGAGATGTACCTAATCCGTCGCGTTCTTGCGGTAAGCTCGAAGCAAAAGCCTCGTCGTGATTTACTTTTCACGTACGCGCCAACGCTCTTGCTTTACTATGGTGATGGGCGCTTTCCAAGCGGCGTCATTCCCCCCGGTGCGAATCCAGGGGGGGCCAGCGCGTTTGCTGACGGAAAACCCGTTCCCGTATCGGAAAGTTATCATGTCATCGGCGGTGCATGTAACGAATATTACAATGCTTCGCGACACGAGGTCTTTGCGGCGCCCGGGTGCGCGGCGTGCACCGGGTTCCATGCGTCGCGCGCAGACGCCATCGTGCGCGGGAGTTTGCGAATTCCCTAGAGCGTACGACGCGCGCCTGCCGCGAAGTCATAACAAATGAAACTTCGTTTAACGCGGGAACGACGATGCCGTTAATGGAAATCTCGCGATTATCGTTCGGATTCGCAAGGGCATCGGTGCCGACAAAGAAGCTCGCGGTTAGGCGTACGCTGGCGTTCGGAGGAACGAGGATTGATCCAGGGCCGCCGACATCGCTCTTCGGATCGACTTCCGCTGTCGTTCACCATCTGATTAGAAGTCATCTCATAATAGTTCCGGAGTTTGAAGTCGTCTTCGCGATCGATCGCGTGATCGACCGTGACGACGGTGAGCGTCCGATGCGAAACAGCTCGCGTCGCGACGCGGATGCGCATTCACGTAAACGATTGAAGGAGCGATGCGTGCGACGGCGGTCGCGATATCGGCGGAGAGTGCGGCCAGCGTGCCGGTTGCGGATGCGTTCATGCATCGCAGTATGCTCCCACCCGCTCGCGCACGCATCCCCGATACGGCTAGTTCTCGGCCTAGGGCAACAGCAGCAGTTTCCCCGTGGTGGTACGTGCTTCGAGATCGGTATGCGCGCGCGCCGCGTCGGCGAGCGGATACGTGTGCTCGACGCGCAGTTTCAAATCGCCGGAGAGCACGCTCGCGAAGAGGCTCGTCGCGCGACGCTCGAGTTCGTCGCGCGTCGTAATGTGATGGACCAGCGACGGGCGTGTGACGAAGAGCGACCCCTTCGCATTGAGGATCTGCAAGTCGAGCGGCGGAACGGGGCCGCTCGATGCGCCGAAGAGTACGAAGTAGCCGCGCGGGCGCAAGGTGTCCAGACTCTTTTCCCACGTCGTTTTTCCGACCGAATCGTACACGACCGAAACGCCGGCGCCGCCGGTGAGTTCGCGAGTTTTTGCGGAGAAATCGTCGCTATCGTAGCGGATCACGTGATCGGCTCCGGCGCGGCGAGAAAGCTCGGCTTTGGCGTCGGTCGAGACGGTCGTGATGACGGTCGCGCCCTTCGCTTTGGCAAGCTGCGTCAGTAAGAGACCGACGCCGCCCGCACCGGCATGCACGAGTGCCGTTTCGCCTTTCGCGAGCGGGTAGGTGCTGTTGAGAAGATAGTGTGCGGTCATGCCCTGCAGCATTAGCGCGGCGGCATCGTTCGACGATATGCCGTCCGGCACGCGCACGAGGCGGTCGGCGTTCACGCACGCGTACTGCGCGTACGACCCCGGTACGCCCGCATAAGCGACGCGATCTCCGGATTTCAGCGACGTTACGCCGGCGCCGGTCGCTTCGACCACGCCCGCGCCCTCTTGACCCGGCACGAACGGAAACTGCGGCGCCTTATAGACGCCAGTCCGGAAGTAAACGTCGATGAAGTTGACGCCGCTCGCTTCGAGCCGAACCAGCGCTTCGCCGGCCTTCGGCTGCGGCGTCGGAACATCGCGGAGGATGAGGACGTCCGGGCCGCCGTTGCGGTCGATCGCAATCGTTTTCATATCGCGCATAATGCCGGCGAGGCGCATCAAGGTTGTGCCGTTGACCTGCCATGGTCCCGGCGGCGCCTTTCGACGGGAGAACGCTATCGCGCCTGGTCGACGCGCCGTAGCAGTCACGTTCGAGCGCCGCGCGTTCGCAGGTCGAGGTAGCACGCATCAACGGCGAGGCGAAAGCGCAAGCGGTGTGCGCGGCTTTGCCTCAGATGCTGCCCGTTGCCTCAGAAGCCGGGCGGTTGCCCCTAAACGGTAGGCTCGGCTGACCGCCGTCGTCCTCGTCGGCATGAACCGGCTTGCGGCCGACCTTCCGAGGGCCGGTCCAGGGCTCGCGTTGCGGCATGTTTTGCGTCCACGTTGGCTGATACGGCTGCGCCAGCGCGGCGCTTCCGTGGTTCCAGAAGCGCGGCTCGACACCCAGCTCAAAGAAGGCTTGGACAAGAACGCACAGGTTGTGCGCGAGCACCTTGCAGAGAACTTCATTCCGTTGCGCTACCGGCGTCTTGGAGCGCACGAACGCACCGAACTTTGCCTTAATCATGGAGAACGTCGTTTCGACGTTCGACCGCTTGTGATAGGCGGCGAGAAAAGTCTCCGGCTCGGCGCGGAACGAGTCGAGCGAATCGCGCCACGCTCCCGGTCCGCCGCGCTTTGCGTTCCGTTTGAACGCGACGAGAGGCGTGGGCTCCTGTGGCTTTGATGGCTTCGACGTTGCTCCGGCCGCTATACCCCTTGTCGGCGGACACGCGCTCCATAGAGAACCGGTGCGCCGTCGATGTGAGCAGTTCCGGCAGGATCGGGTAATCGTTAATGTTCCCCGGCGTGACCTCGACGCTTGTCACAATGTTCGTCTTGACGCCGACCATCGCGTGCGCCTTGACGTACTCGCTCACGGAGTGGACGCGTCCATATTTCGCATCGAACCACCGACGATGAACGGAGGTAGAAAACCCCGTAGAATCCACGGCAAAGTCGGTCTCTACCGAGCGGAGAGGCTTGGCACTTTCCTCAACGAGCGCGCGAAGGATCGGCGTCAGCTCGACGTTCTCCAGCGCGCGAAAGATTGAATTGTACGCGGGAGCCTTGTCGATGTAACCGCGAGCAGCGTACTCGCGAAGATTCGTCATACTGCGACGCCCGGAGGCGCCGCCGTAAACCTTCATAACGCAAGCGAACGTTACGTCCGCGAGTGGCAGGCGCGGGCGCCCCGTCGTCTGCACGGGGTTGTCGATCGCGGAGCACAATTCGCGCAGGAGCCGCGCCATGCCGTCAGCCTCGTTCGTCTGCGCGCGGTTATACGAGGACCATTCTTGCTTGTACGAGACGCGAAGCGCCTCCGTAACGGTGTCCCCGTCAGCAGTCATCGTTGCGCGCATCATAGTGAACTCGACGGCGAAGACGTGCTTGCAGGGCTCGCGGCGGTCTTCGAAATCGGGGCATGAGCAAGTGGGCTCCGCCTCGGTCGGATCGACCACATATGCTCCTGTGCCGCCCTGCGACGGGACGATCCACACCGGACCCTTTTGCTTTAGCGTCTTGCTGGCTGCGATTTCTAGTCCGCGCTGCTGGCGCGGGGACGGACCGTGTCAAGCCATTTGAAAACCTTACCGGCGGCCGATTCATCGCGCCATAATTGATCTTACCGGAGCGTGCTCGAAAGCGGCGTCCTCGGCGAG
>JAABUZ0100000394.1_pt1 | contig 109832 bp, 97 predicted proteins | sample 5562091 | NCBI WGS metagenome assembly JAABUZ01 (sample SAMN12813069, study PRJNA571459) | rock metagenome | isolation source: Antarctica rocks | place: Antarctica: Victoria Land, Linnaeus Terrace sud | collected 2015-12-21
CCAACAGCTCACCACCCCCACCGAGCTGCAAGCCAAAGCCTTCGAGCTCCTACAAATCCAGCCGACGTAGCCAAGCAAAACCCAGCCCAAAAACGGCAAAAACCCCGACAAACAAGGCCGAAACCATTCCCAACACCGAAAACTTCCGTCTAGATGCTGCGCCACCGCTGGTCAACGAGATCACTAGAGGGTCCCCGGCCGCGGGGCGGAAACCCCGGGTTGTTGAGGCGGGCCCTAAGCCGCCAGGTACTGCACCCAGGCGTCCGGGATCGTCGGGCTTGCGACCTGGATGAATACGTGCGGGTTCGGCGTGCGCGGCTGCTTGCGCAGCCTCATTCCCGCCTGACGCGGTAGCGCACAGCCCTTGCGCCGGTTGCAAGGTGCGCAGGAAGCGACGATGTTCTCCCAGTTGGTAGCTCCGCCCTTGGAGCGCGGGATCACGTGGTCGACCGTTAGATTGGTGCGTGCGCCGCAGTACTGGCAGGTCCATTGGTCGCGGGCGAACACGGCGCGGCGCGTGATCTTGCGGCGGTGGGTGTCGCGCGGGATGCGGATGTAGCTGACCAACCGGATCACGATCGGCCGCGCGATCGCCCGCGTCTCGGAGTGGAGCTTCCAGTCCGCGTGCTCGATCACCTCCGCCTTCTCCTTGAGCAGCAGCACCACAGCGCGCCGAACCGTGCAGACGTTGATTGGCTCATAAGTCGCGTTCAGCACGAGCACCCGGCCAACCTCATGTCCACGCCGCCGGTGCTCTGAAGGCGGCGTGGACCAGGCTGGCGCTGGTACTGAGGTAGCCATCGCTGGGCGCCAGTGTAGCGGTGGCGCTGACCCGATCGCCCGATCGCCCGATCGCTCTTCTCGACGCCCCGCTAAGGCGAGGATGGAGGTGAGCCGTCCCCTTCGAGCGCCAGCCGGACCGCGTCTTCCTCCTCGGGGGAGAGCTCGAGCTCTCCCCGGCCCTCGCGCACCTGCTTGGTGTACAGGCGAGCCTGGTCACGATGGTGGATCGAGGAGAGCACGAGCCCCGAACGGGTGGCGTCAAGGAGTGCGATCGACGTCGATTGGCGCCCGGACATCTCCCCGTAGGCGTCGTAGCGAACCAGTGCCCGGTAGGCCATGACTCCGTCTAGGCGGTTTTCAACCGACCTCATGCGGTCGTTGAGCTGGTCCGTCGCTTGCGCCACCTCTTGCGCCAGGGCCTGGAACTGGGTCTGCAAGCCGGCGGCGTGGGAAACGAGGTCCTGGTTTCGATCGCCGAGCACCGCTCGCTGGTCCGCGCGCACCCGCCGCACCCGGAGCGCGAGCCCCAGGCTCAGCAGGAGGGCGAGGAGGGCGAGCGCAGCGGCGCCGATCGCCACGATGCCCGCCGTGCTGGTCACGTTCTGCACGGCGCAAAGGATAGGCGCCAGCGCCGAGTGGGCTCAGATCACTGCTCTTTTCCGCGCCACCCACGCGGGCTAGCCCTCCTCGCTACTGGAAGGTAACTGGGAACGAGAGGGTGTTGTTGATCGCGTTCTTCTCGCCCGGAACCGTCTCCACGGTCGCTTTGATCGTGTAGGTGCCGGCCGCCGGCGATGAGCTGAGCATCACTTGGGCGGCGGCCGTCTGGCCAGGCGTTGTCTGGGGAACCGTTGTCTGGCCGCTGATCGAGGTGCCTGTGACGGTCTGGACGGTCACCTTGAGCACGACGTTTGTCTCGGCGTTCTGGCCGTCATTTGTGAAGTGCAATGTGAAGACCGGCGGTGGGCTGGCCGGGATCGTGTTGGTGGCTCCGGCCTGGAGGGTGGTGGCACCGACGCTGACCGAGCTCAGCGAATGACCGTGGGTTCCGGAGGCGGGCTTGCCGCCCCGCGCCGGCAGCGACGCGCCGAGCTTGGTGGCGATGAAGCTGGGGGTGAGCCATTGCAGGTCGGGCAGGAACTGGCCAGACTCGACGCTGACACCGTTGGCGCCGCCCACGGCTATGCCCGCTGCGTGTAGCGCGCCGGCGATGGTCGTCGTCGTGTAGTCCTTATAGAGCACGTCTGAGGCGTAGAAGCGCGCCATCTCAGCAGCGATCGCAGTGATCGCGTCTTTGCTCGCCGAGGTTCCGAGCGCCGGCTGGATCTGCGAGGCGATGTGTGCCACTGCGTCGCGGCGCATTTGCAGCACGAGCAGCAGGTTGCGCTGGGCTGCGCTGACCTGGTCCGGGACATTGATGGCCTTTGCGCGGCTGAGGTCCGTGCTGGCGTCGACGCTCGTCTGGTTGATCGAGTTCTGAAGCGATGTCGCATTGGCGGTGCCTCCCCCAGCCGACAGCAGCGCAAAGAATCGAGTGCTCGTTTGGTCTGACTCCTGGATCAGCGAGGAGACATTGTTGTTGTAGTCCCTCAGCGAGCTGCTGGTAGCGCTGGCCTGACAGCTACGAGCTCCGAGCACGATCAAGATCAGCACGACCAAGACCGCGACCGCCGCTACGACGCGGCGTGCCAGGATCGCCTGCTGGTCTGCGGGGGGACGCCTGCCGGGGGGCCGGCCACTCGGAGGCCGGCCGCTTCCCGCCGACCGTGTACGCGGTGCTGTACGAGGCTCGTCCGCCTCGTCGAAGAACGACAAGCTGCTCGCTCCTTGGGGAAATCGCTTATTCGGGGCCGCTACCGCAGTATGACCGTCGACGCGGCGGCAGAGCCTTCGTCTAAATCCCCGGACCGCTTATGCAGGCACTTGGGCCTGCGGCGTACCGCGCTGGCGAAATGGCTGGCGTCTGTCAGACGGCTGTGGCGCAGGGACAGGGACGGCGGCGTGGAAAAGCCACAGCTATGAGTCCGACCTGGCCGACCGTCGCGCTCGCCGCCACCAGCGATGGCTCGGGGTCCGGCGCTGGCGGTGACGGCGCTCTGCGCTGGGACGGGCACGGGACACGGCACTGGCAAGGGGCACGGTACGGGCAAGGGCCGCTCGTGCTGGAGCGCTACCGCCTTCATCGCAGGCTCGGGAGCGGCGCATTCGGGACCGTGTGGCTGGCGCGCGACGAGCGCCTGGACCGTGATGTCGCGGTCAAGATCATCGCGCGCGAGCGGATCACGGGTGGGCGCTTCGAGCGCGAGGCGAGGGCTGCCGCGAGGCTGTCGCACCCCGGGATCGTGACTCTGTACGAGGCGGCCGTGGACGGTGAAGGCGCCTACCTGGTCTCCGAGCTGGTCCGCGGCGCGACACTGCAGGAACTGCTCCACGCAGGGCGTTGCTCTGACCACGACATCGTCGCGATTGCGATCGCGCTCTGCGATGCGCTTGGCCACGCGCACGGGCAGGGGGTCGTCCACCGCGACGTCAAGCCATCGAACGTGCTCGTTCCCGAGGGATCTGCGGCCCTCGTCCAGGCCGCAAAGCTGACGGACTTCGGCGTTGCCCGCGTGATCGGGGGCGAGCCGCTGACGGGCTCGGGCGATGTCGTGGGAACCGCGGCTTACATGGCCCCCGAGCAGGCGCAGGGACGCGACGCGGGAGCACCGGCTGATCTCTATTCCCTGGCGCTGGTCAGCTACGAGGCGCTGACGGGTGTCAATCCTGGCCGCATCGGAGGCATCATGGCTGTGCAGCGCGCGCGGCGCCTCGGGGCTGGGAGTGGGAGTGGCGCACATTTGCCGCCTCTGCGCCGCCAGCGCCGCGATCTCCCGCGCGAGCTCGGCTATGGCATCGATCTGGCGCTGCGACCGGCGCCGCGGGAGCGCGGCAGCGTCGAGGAGCTGCGCGGGACGCTGGTGGCGGCCCTGGCCCAGGTCGGGGACCAACCGGGGGTTGTGAGCAGCCCGTGGCGTAGGACGAACGACTTGCCGAGCTCGCACGAGCTCGGAGCAGAGCGCCTCGCTCGGGGGGACCCGGAGCACCCGCAGTCCGAGCCCCGACCCAGCCTCCGAGCCCCGGGCTTGGCGGCCCTGGCGTGGCCGCCACGAGGCCTCGCAGCACTCGCGGCGGGCGCACTGACGCTTTGGTTCACGGGTCACGTACTCGTGGCTGCGCCCCTGCCCCCGGCGCTCAGCGCGCTGCTGGCGGTGGCCCTCGTAATGGCGCTGCCCCGTGCCGGCTGGCTGGTGCTCGTCGCGTCCCTCGCGAGCACCGCTGCCCTCGGGGGCCGTTCAGGCGCGGCGCTCGTGCTGGTGACCGGCGCGTTGCTGCCGGTCTTCCTGCTGCCCTTTGCCCCCTCTGCCTGGCCGCTCTGCGCAGGCGCCCCTGCGCTCGGGATGCTGGGACTGGCGGGTGCCTGGCCTGCCGTCGCGGCGCGCGTCGCCAGCGCGCCGCGTCGCGCCGGACTGGGGTTGATCGGTTGGGTGTGGCTCGAGCTGGCCGGCCCGCTGGCCGGCCAGTCCACCGGTCTGTACGCCGGAAGGGTGCCGCGAACGCCGCCTTCAGGCGTCTGGGCGCCGTCGCTGGGGCAGGCGGTCCATCACGTTCTTCTCCCCTTGCTGGGCTCCGGTGCTCTGGCGCCGGCTCCGGTGTGGGCGCTTGGCGCCCTGGTTCTTCCGTGGCTGGTTCGAGGCCGGTCGCTGGCGCTTGACGCCGTGCTGGCGGCGGCATGGGCTGGCGCCGTGGTGTCGGCTACCATCGTCGTGCTTGGTGGGGTGCACAGCGGCGGCGGCGTGCACGAGATCCACGGCATGGGGCCTGCGCCAGGCGCATGGCTTGGCCCGGCGGCGGGAGCGGCCCTCAGTGCGCTGGTCGCGCTGGCGCCAAGCACACTGAGGAGGTGGCGCGCTGCTCGCCGGCGTAGGAGCGCCCGCGCGGGACTTGCGTAGCATGGGCCTTGCGCCGTTGACTCATGAGCGTTCTCAGAAGCCTCGAAAGCAGGATCGCCGGCCTCGTCGAAGGCACGTTCAGTCGTGCCTTCCGCTCCGAGGTGCGTCCTGTCGAGATCGCGCGCAAGCTCGCGCGTGAGATGGAGGAGCACAAGTCGCCCTCGCTGTCGCAGACCTATGTGCCCAACGAGTACCGCGTCTTTCTGTCGGTGGCGGACCGCGAGAGGTTTGCCGATTATGAGGAGGCCTTGGGGACGGAGCTGGCCGCTTACCTATTGGAGCACGCGCGCGCAGAGCGCCTTGCGCTGCTATCGGCACCGGTGGTGCGGTTCGAGACCGGCGAAGAGCTCGGGCTTGGGGAATTTGGCATTCAGACCAAGCTGGCAGCGCCCGCACGGGACCGCAGCCCCGCATTGGGCCCCGTCCATTCGAAGGACCCCGAGCGCGGCTCACCGCCCGCCCAATCGGGGCGTACGATGATCTACAGCACGGCCGGTCGTCTTTCCGAGCCGCTCGCCGATCGCGCCCACATGCGCCGCCAGACCGCGCTACTGCTCCTCGACGGCAAGCGTGTGGTCGTCGGGCCGGCCGGCGCGACGCTGGGACGAAGCCGCGAATGCGATGTCGTGCTGGACGATCCGAACACCTCCCGCCGCCACGCCGAGATCCGCCCCCGGGGCGGATCGTGGATCCTCGTCGATCTCGGCTCGACCAATGGGTGCAGCCTCAACGGCAAGAGGATCGACGGACCCGGAGTCATTCAAGCAGGAGATCGGATCGAGATCGGCACGTCGGTCATCACGTTCGAGTTGGAGTAGGAGGGCCTGCGCTCCGATGCTCGCGCCCGTTTCGGTAGCGCTGAAGTTCGGCTTTCTCGCCGTGCTCTACCTGTTCTTGTTGTGGGTCGCCGCGAGCGCGCTTCGCGATCTGAGAAGGGGGCAGGGCCGCGGGTCGCAGTCCGGCCAAGCGCTGCCCGCGGACGCCACGAGCACCCACTCGGCGGCCGGGCCAGAGGACGCCGGCCTCGCCCCCGAGCCGCGGCTGCTTGTCGAGCACGCCGCCGGACTGCAGCCAGGGACTACATACGACTTGTCCGCCGGCGCTACCCTCGGCCGCGGAGATGTTGAGGTACGGCTCGAGGATGGCTTTGCGTCCTCGAGGCACGCACGAATCTCGCGACAAGGTCAGTTAGTCGTAATCGAGGATCTGGGATCCACCAACGGCACCTATCTCAACGAACAGTCGCTCGCCGGCCCCCAGCCGCTCCATCCCGGCGACCGGATACGCATCGGCGACTGCGAGTTCTCGTATCTGCAATGAGCTGCTCGCCAGGTCGAAACTGGACGTTCGCGCACTTCCGAGAAGACTGAAATCAGCTCCAAGAGTCGCACTATGCTCCGCGCCGCCGAAACGATCGCCAAGACAGACACCGGTCGCCATCGCCTCGACAACGAGGACTCGGTGCTTGCGCGCGCTCCGGTCTTCGTGGTCGCCGACGGGATGGGGGGCGCCCAGGCCGGCGAGGTGGCGTCCAAGATCGCGGTGCAGAGCTTTGAAGGCGGGCTGCCGGGGTCAGGCAGCGCAGAAGAGCGCCTGGCCGGTCTGGCGCGCGCCGCCAATCGGCGAATTTACGATCTTTCGCGTACCCAGCACGAACGCGCCGGGATGGGAACGACGCTCACCGCTGCCTATCTCGGCGAGGCCGATCTCGCGATCGCGCACGTTGGCGACAGCCGCGCTTACATGTTCCGCGCGGGGTCGCTGAATCGCCTTACGCAGGATCACTCGCTTGTCGACGAGCTCGTGCGCAGCGGCAAGCTGACCGAGGAGCAGGCCGCCGAGCATCCCCAGCGGTCGATCATCACGCGTGCGCTCGGTCCAGAGGCGTCAGTGAAGGTCGATACGTGGACCTATCCGGTGCGTGCGGGTGACGTTCTGCTCCTGTGCACCGATGGCCTGACTTCGATGATCGCAGAGGACCGGATGGGGGAGATCCTGGCGGCACCGGGCACCATCGCCCACGCCGCCGACGCCCTGATCTCGGCGGCAAACGATGCGGGCGGGCGCGACAACATAACTGTCGTGCTCGTCCGGCTGGAGGAGGCTGGCGATGGCGAGGGCGCCGCCGAGCAGCAGACGATGGTGGGTCTTTCACCGCGGGTGCACGGACTCGGCGGGGCGGGAAGCCGTGGCCCGGCCGTGGCGCTCGCTCCCCGGGGTGTGCTCGCTCCCCGGGGTGTGCCCGCGCCGCGGGAAGCGCACGCTGCGCGGGAAGCGCTTGGGGAGGTCGCACCCCTCGCACCCCTCGCACCGAGCGCTCCCCGGGGAGCTCCGAATCGCCCACGCGAGCGCCGCGGCGCGAAACCCGTCGCGGCAGTGCTCGCGACACTCATCGTCTTGGGCCTCCTCGGCGCCGGAGGGTGGCTCGCGACCCGCCAGCTCTACTTCGTCGGTACGAATACGAACGGGATCGTCACAATTTATAGGGGGCTACCGTACGATCTGCCGGCGGGCCTCGAGCTCTACGAGACGTTCTATGTCTCAGGCGTTCCTGGCGCCCTGATCCCGGCCGACCGCCGCGCTCAGGTGCTCGATCACCACCTGAGCTCGGAGACCAGCGCCACGACGCTGGTCCGCGACCTGGAGCTCGGAAGGGTTTCTCGGTGAGCGCGCAGCGCGAGCGAGAAACCCGGTCGCGGGCGGCCGGAGGTAGCCCTGCCCAATTCGAGCGCGAGGCCGGATGCCTCGCGAAGGACTTCCGGTGAGCCAATGAGCGCGCGCAACCGTGAGCTGCTCGGCCTGGTCCCGGCCTCGCTGCTGGTGACGGCGGGGTTCGCGGCGGTCTTCATCCAGCGCTCGAACGCGCTGTCCAACATCTCCTTGACCTATGGCGCGATCTTCCTCGGGCTGTGCATCGCGGGCCACGTCTTCATCCGCATCACGCTGCCCCACGCCGATCCATACATGTTCCCGTTGGTCGCGCTGCTGGCGAGCTTCGGGATCGTGGTGATCTACCGGATCGACGCCACCCTGGCGCGCCAGCAGGCGCAGTGGTTCGTGCTCGGGCTGGTCCTGTTCGCGGTAACGATCGTCGCCTTCCGCGACTACCGCAAGCTCGAGCAATATCGCTACGTGATCGTCTTCGTCTCGCTCGGGCTGCTGCTCCTGCCGCGCCTGCCCGGCATCGGCGCGCAAGTAAATGGCGCCTATCTCGGCGTGCGCATCCCCGGCGTGTTCATCTTTCAGCCGACCGAGTTCTCAAAGATCGGCCTCGTCATCTTCCTGGCCAGTTACCTGCGCGACACGCGCCAGGTGCTGGTGATGGGGGCGCGGCGGTTCTTGGGGATCACGATCCCGCCGCTCAAGCACTTCGGGCCCGTGCTGGTGATCTGGGGGATCGCGATGCTGATCCTGCTCGTGCTCCACGACATCGGCTCCTCGCTGATGTTCTACGGCGGCCTGCTGGCGGTGCTCTACGTCGCCACCAGCCGCCTCTCTTTCGTGGTCGTGGGGATGGCGGCGTTCGCGCTGGGGGCGTGGTACGTGGGCACGCACATCCCCCACGTGCACGACCGCATCGAGGACTGGCTGCACCCGTTCAGCCCGGCGCTCTACAACAAGGTCGGCGGCAGCTATCAGGTCGCGAACTCGCTCTTCGCCCAGGCGGCGGGGGGGATCTTCGGGCAGGGGTTCGGTCAGGCAACGCTCACGTTTCCCGGGAGCCATTACTCGCTGCTGCCCGCCCCGGCGAATGACACGATCTACTCAGTCATCACCGACGAGCTGGGGCTGTTCGGTGCGAGCGCCGTCTTGCTCACCTACCTGCTGTTCGTCGCGCGGGGCTTCAAGACCGCGCTGCTGGCCCGGGACTCCTTCTCGACCTTGATGGCGACCGGTCTGACGGCGGTACTGGCGCTGCAGGTGTTCGTGATCGTCGGCGGCGTCACGCGCGTGATCCCGCTCACCGGCGTGACGCTGCCCTTCATCTCCTACGGCGGCTCCTCGATCGTCGCCAACTTCGTCCTGCTGGCGCTGTTGCTGCTCGTCTCCGACCGTGCTCGAAGGCCGGAGCCTCGATGAGCACGCCGATCGTACGTCTGTTCGGGCTCGTGGTGCTGCTGTTCGTGCTGCTGATCGCGTGGACGACGCGCTGGACGGTGCTGGATGCCACGGCCCTTCGCAACAACACCCTGAACCGCCGTACGTTGATCGACGAGCTGAAGATCAAGCGCGGGCGGATCCTCGCTGACGATGGCACAGTGCTCGCGCAGTCGCTGCCCGCGCCCGACCACACCTGGTCGCGAACCTACCCGACGCATCGATTGTTCTCGCAGGCGACCGGGTACTCGATTGCCGTCCAGGGACGAGACGCGGGCCTGGAGCGCTCACGCGGGTCCGAGCTGCGCGGCCTGCAGACAGGACTCAGCTCGATCTTCGGCCAGCTAACCCCACAGCGGGTCGGCGACGACGTCTACACGACGCTCGACCCCAAGGCCCAGCGGCTCGCCGTCCAGCAGCTCGCTGGTCGCGCGGGCTCGGTGGTGGCGCTCGATCCACGTTCCGGTGCGGTCAAGGCGATGTACGCAAACCCCACCTACGACGACAACAGCCCGGACGCCACCGGTCCCGGCATCTCGACGTTCAACAACTCGACCCAGGCGGGCTTCCCTCCGGGCTCCACGTTCAAGATCGTCACCGCGACGGCAGCGATCGACAGCGGCGCCTACACGCCGAGCTCGAGCGTCAACGGCAACTCGCCGGTCACGATCTCAGGCGTGCCGCTCCACAACGACAACAACCAGAGCTTCGGGCAGATCTCGCTGACCGACGCGCTCACCTACTCGGTCAACACGGTGTGGTCCCAGGTCGCCGAGTCGGTCGGCCGCTCGACGATGACGAAGTACATGAAGCGGTTCGGGTTCTACTCGAAGCCGCCGCTCGATTACCCGCCGGCCGAGCTCGCCGCCAGCGCCCCGTTCTCGGCGATCACCGGCCGGCCCTACCCACCGGGGAGCTCCAAGGAGGACATCGGCAGGATCGGGATCGGCGAGGGGAACCTCGAAGTCACGCCGTTGCAGATGGCGATGGTGGTGGGCGCCGTCGCCAACGGCGGCAAGCTGATGGTGCCCCGCCTGACCGACCGCGTGGTCGACCAGGACGGGCGCACCGTCGAGACGATCAAGCCGAGCGTCTACAACCAGGTGATGAAGCCCTCGACCGCGCAGGAGATCGCCCAGATGATGAAGAAGGTGGTCGAGGAGGGGACCGGCACGCCCGCGCAGGTGGGCGGAATCGACGTTGCGGGCAAGACGGGAACGGCGTCGATCGGCCGGCCGGGGTCCAACTTGACAGAGCCCTGGTTCATCGGCTTCGCTCCGATCCAGAACCCCAAGGTGGCGGTTGCCGTCACGATCGACCAGACCCAGGGCGGGTTCGGCGGCACCGTCGCGGCACCGATCGCCAGCGCGATGATCAAGCTGCTGCTGTCGGAGGGCGGCTGAGCGATGCCAGACGTCGTAACCGGGACCATGATCGACGGGCGCTATGAGGTGATCTCGCGCCTTGGAGCCGGGGGCATGGCCGATGTGTTCCTGGCCGAGGATCAGCAGCTCGGGCGCAAGGTGGCGCTGAAGCTCTTGCACGGGCGCTTCGCCGAGGACCCGGACTTCGTCGAGCGCTTCCGCCGCGAAGCGCAGGCCGCCGCGGGCCTGCAGCATCCCAATGTCGTGAGCGTGTACGACCGCGGCTCCTACGAGGGCACCTACTACATCGCCATGGAGTATCTCCCGGGCCAGACGCTCAAGGCGCTGATCGCCGAGCAGGCGCCGCTGGACCCCATCCGCGCGATTGACATCACGCTCCAGATTCTCAGTGCCGCCCGGTTCGCTCATCGCCGGGGCGTGATCCACCGTGACCTCAAGCCACAGAACGCGATCATCGATGACGCCGATCAGGTGAAGGTGACCGACTTCGGGATCGCGCGCGCGGGTGCCTCGGACATGACCGAGACCGGCTCGATCATGGGAACTGCCCAATATCTGTCTCCCGAGCAGGCCCAGGGGCAGGCGGTGAGCGCCTCCTCGGATCTGTACTCGATTGCGGTGGTGCTCTACGAGCTGCTAACCGGCCGCGTCCCGTTCGACGCTGAGTCCGCGGTTACGATCGCGATCAAGCACGTGTCCGAGGCCCCGACCGCGTTGACAACTGTCAACCCGATGATCCCGCTCGAGCTGGAGCAGGTGGTGATGTGGGGGCTCAACAAGGACCCCGCCGATCGCCCGGCTGACGCGGATCAGTTGATCGCGGCGCTGGAGCACGTCAAGGCGCTGATCGGCACCGGGGCGGGCCCTCAGCCCACGACGAGCATGCCCGCGCTGGTCCTCGGCGCCGCCGTAGGCTCGGCCGCGGCGGCTGCGGAGCAGACCCCACCGCCGTCATCCGCAGCGCTCGACGGCGAAGCTGCGTCTGGACCGGCGGCGGAGCCTTCGCAGGCTCCCAAGCGCGGGAGGCTGAGTCGCAGGCGGCGCCGTGTGCTGGCCCTGGCCCTCGCCGTTTTAGTGGCAGGCGCGGCGATCGCGGCATATCTGCTCACCCGCCCGGCGCAGGCGGTGGTGCCGGCGGTCGTGGGGCAGACGGTGAACAACGCCCGCACCGTGGCCGTGAACGCCGGCTTCTCGGTGAGCGTCCTGGGGGTCCCGAACGGGCACGCCGCCGGCACCGTGATCTCTCAGCAGCCGCTTGGCGGCAGCAAGGCCGACAAGGGCTCGACGGTGATGCTGACCGTCTCCCAGGGGGCCGGCAACCGCACCGTGCCCGCGGTAAAGGGATTGAGCGTGGCGAGGGCAGAGCAGCTCATCCGCGCAGCGGGCCTGAGCGTCGGCCCGATCATGCACATTCCCTCGGGCACCTTTGGCGCGGGCAAGGTGGCCGACACCGATCCGGCGGCCGGCGTAACGCCACCAGTCGGCACGAAGGTGACGATCTTCGTCTCGTCCGGGAAATCGAACACGGGCGCCCCAAGCATGGGTGTCCCCGACGTGAGTGGGCAGACGCAGGCCAGCGCCGAGACCGCGCTGCAGGCCGCCGGCTTCAAGGTCACCACGAGCACGCAGTCCTCCGGCACGGTCCCGGCCGGGGACGTGATCAGCCAGAGCCCTTCGGGCGGCGCCAGCGCGCCCCCGGGCTCGACTGTCAACATCGTCATCGCGCAGGCGCAAGCGCAGGCGCCGTCGTCGGGACCGTCGACTTCACCAACACCCGCGCCCGCCACCGCGTCGGTTCCGAGAGTGGTGGGGAGCACCGCAAGCGCAGCGTCGAGCACGCTCACTAGGGCCGGCTTCCAGGTCAGCCAGAGCCCCAAGCCGGTCACCAACCAGGCAAACGAAGGGATCGTCCTCGCTCAGAGCCCGTCGCCCGGCAGTACCGCCGGCAAGGGCAGCACGGTGACGATCGTCGTCGGGCACTACACGCCGGCCACGCCCACGAGCCCGAGCCCGAGCCCACCCGGCAGGTGAGCGCTCTGCGCGTGGCGGTGCTCGGTGGCGGGCGCTCCTCCGAGCACGAGGTCTCGCTTGCCTCGGCGGCCTCTGTCTGCTCCGGGCTGCGGGCTGCGGGTCACGAGGTCATGATGATCGAGATCGAGCCGGAAGGGTGCTGGCGCCGAGACGGCCACCCAGTTGCGTTGGAGCCCGGGCGCGGCTTGGAGCGGGCCGACGCCGTCTTCCCGGCTCTGCACGGCCGCTTTGGCGAGGACGGGACGGTTCAGGGCCTGCTCGAGTGCCTTGGCGTCCCCTATGTAGGAGCAGGCGTGCTTGCGTCGGCGCTGTGCATGGACAAGGTGGTCTTCAAGGACTTGATGGCCCAGGCCGGCATCCCGCAGGTCGGATACCGGGGAGTCTCCGTGCAGCGCTACCGCTGCGAGCGAGGCGTGGTCCTGCGGGACCTCGCCTCGCTGGGTATGCCCGTCTTCGTGAAGCCCGCCCGGATGGGATCCTCGCTGGGGATCGTGCGCGTCGCCGGCGTGCAAGGGCTTGCGGCGGCGCTCGAGCAGGCGTTCGAGCGCGACCCGCTGGCGATTGTCGAGGCGGCCGCGAGCGGCCTCGAAGCCGAGTGCTCGGTGATCGGCAACGACGATCCGTTCGCTTCGGAGCCGGGGGAGATCGTACTCACCGGAAAAGGAGAGGAAGGCTGGTACGACTATGAGGCCAAGTACGCCGTCGGCGGCATGGAGCTGGTCGTCCCGGCGCGGATCCCGGATCACGTGCGCCGGCGCGTGCGAGAGCTCGCCGTCGAGACCTTCGTGGCGGCGCGCTGCTGCGGACTGGCACGGGTGGACTTCTTCGTGCAGGGCGAGGAAGTGCTGGTCAACGAGCTCAACACGATCCCCGGGTTCACCCGTACGAGCGTCTTCGCCTCGCTGTTGGGAGCCGGCGGGATGCCCTATCCGGAGCTGCTGGACCGGCTCGTGAAGCTGGCGCTGGAGCGCCACGCCGCCGAGCGCCGCTACTGCTTCTGAGGCACTTGGGAAGTTGTAGCCGCTAGCCGCCCACCAAGGGCGAAGGTGGCATCCTGCTCTCGGGCCGCCACGACCTCCACGCTGGGATTCCAGGTAACCGCTGCGGTCGCGACGGCAGCGACGGCAGTTACCACAGCCGCGCATCCGGCGCGGCTACCTGTAGAGCGTCAGCTCCTTGATCGCCACCTGCGTGTGGCTTCCCAGGTTGGTGATCCAGACCAGGTAATAGCGATAGCGGGCCCCGTCCGTCGAGAGCCGGATGCGCTGCTTGGGCTTGACGTCGTTAGCGCCCCCGAGGCGGGTCCACCCCGCGGGGGGGCCCCGGTCGCCGGGCGGAGTGTCGTTGCGTGCGTAGATCGTTGCGTTCCACCCGGGCGTAGCGGTCAGGATCTGGAGCACGCGCGCGGCGGTGCCGGGATATGCGTCGAGGAAGATCCCGACGCCCGCCTTGCCGAGCACGGCGTTGTCATAGGTCTGCGTCGTCCACGCCGTGTTGACGTTGTTGTCGATCGCGAGTCCAGCGGTCTGCTCGTGCTCCTGCTTGGGTGCTCCGAGGGGGTTGTAGCCGTGGGCACAGGCTTGGCACAGCGCGACCTGGGAGAGCGCGTGCGACGGCGCCGGCTGGGCGAGCTTTCCGGTCCCGTGGTGCGTTCGCGTCCCCAGCCACGCCGCCGCCCCGCCGATCGCCGCCACGACCACCAGCGCGAGCAGCAGCGCAAGCACCGGACGGCGGACTCTGAAGGGCACCCGGTGCTGTGCGCCTGAGGGAAGGGTTCGCAGCACTGCGGTCGCCTGGCCGCTCGCGCCACCCGCCCGCGTGGTCTCGATCAGGAGCACGTCCTCCAGGTCGGCGATCAGCTCCGCGTCGTCGGCGTAGCGGTCCTCCTGACGCTTGGCGGTCGCGGTGTCGATCACCGCGGCGAGCGCAGCCGAGACCTCAGGGCGCTTTGACTGCACGTCGGGCAGGAGCTCACGAACGTGCTTCATCGCCACAGCCACCTGGCCCTCGCCCTTGAACGGAACCTCCCCGGTCAGCATCTCGTAGAGCACCACGCCCAGCGAGTACAGATCGGACTGCCCGGTGACGGGTGCTCCGAGGGCCTGCTCGGGAGAGACGTAGTCGGTGGTGCCCAGCACGCGCCCATCGGCGGTCAGGCCCTGCTCGTCGAGCATCAGCGCGATCCCGAAGTCGGTGACCTTGGCCGACCCCTCTTCGTCGATCAGGACGTTCTGGGGCTTGACGTCGCGATGCACGATATGGCGGGCGTGCGCCGCTCCGAGCGCGCGCGCGATCTCGATCGCATACGCGATCGATTCGGCGATCGGAAGGCGGCCCTCGCGCTGGATGCGCTCTTTCAGCGTCTCGCCCTCGACGTACTCGAAGACGATGTAGGGCCGGCCTTCGTCTTCGCCGGCGTCGATCACGCCGACGATGTGTGGATGGGAGAGCTGTGCGACGGCGCGCGCCTCGCGCCCGAAGCGCTCGAGCTGATCGGAGTCGCTCTGATGCTGGACCTCCCGGTTCATCAGCTTGACCGCGACCTCTCGCTCGAGCGTCTCGTCGAGCGCTCGGTAGACGGTCGACATCCCGCCGGAGCCGATCCGGGCCTCCAGTCGGTAGCGGCCATTGAGGGTGGTGCCGAGCAGGGTGCTCATCAGATGGCTCTATTTTGAGGCACGTGCCCACCGGCCACGTCATATACGTGCGACACGGCTCGTTTGGCGCCCGGATTGCGGTGATCGCGCTCGCGGGGCTGGGGATCAGGCTGCTCTACATCCTGGTGATCGCGCCCGTTCCGATCGGAGTCGGCGGCGACGGGGGCTTCTACCACAGCGCTGCGAACCTGATTGCCGATGGCCACTTCTACTACCGGAGGATCTTCGGCCACGCGCACGCGACCGCCGAGCACCCCCCGCTGTACCCGTTGCTGCTCTCGCTCGTCTCCTTGACCGGGAGTCCTGGCCGGTCGTTGCTGGCGCAACGGATCGCCGGGTGCGTGATCGGGGCGGTCTCGGTGGCGCTGATCGGGTTTCTCGGGCGCCGCATCGGCGGTGAGCGCGCCGGCGTGGTCGCTGCGTCGATCGCGGCGCTCTATCCGCCGCTGGTGACCGCCGATGGGCTCGTGATGAGCGAGCCCCTGTTCGTGGCGGCGGTAACACTGGCGCTGCTGACCGCGTGCCGGCTGAGCGCCGCACCGGAGCTTGCCTCGCCGGCGCGGCCGATCCGCGGCGCCCGCCCGCGACATGTCCTGCGCCCGCCTCGCGGGCTCCGCTGGGCGATCGCGCTCGGAACCGTGATCGGCCTTGGGACCCTGACCCGCAGCGAGGGCCTGCTGCTGCTCCCGCTGCTGGCGTGGCCCTTGGCGTGGGCGCCGGCCTCAGGGCGCGCCCGGAGGTTGATCGCGTGCACGGCGGCGGTGGCGGTCGTACTGGCTCCATGGGTGATACGCAATGCCGTGGTCTTTCACCGCCTTACGCTCGCGACGGACTCGAGCACCGTGATCGCGGGCGCCAACTGTGCCGATACCTATTACGGGTACGATATCGGTTGGTGGAGCCCCGGCTGCCTGGCGCTCGCGCAGGAGCGGGGGCAGCTGCTTTCCGGCGACGCCTCGCCCAGCCCCGGCCTGCGCTACGCGCGCGAGCACCTCACGCGCCTGCCGCTCGTGGCGGCCGTCCGCACGCTGCGCACCTTTGACTTCTTCCAGCCGCTGCGCCAGGGCAACCACGAGCGCCGCCGGCGCTGGGTCGATGTCGCCGGCCTGGCTTTCTACTTCCCGCTGGTGGGCTTGGCTCTGGCGGGGTTGGCGGGGTTGGCGGGGCTCGGGTCCGCCGGGGTGGGGCGTCGAGGTCCGCCGGGCCGGTCGCTCGGCGTGGGTCAGAACCTGGGGCGCGTTGCTTGCGTCCTGCGCGCCCGGACCCTGCTGCTCGCGCCGATCTGGCTGGCCGTGATCGTCAGCGTTCTCGGCTGGGGAATCGGGCGCTTCCGGGTGGCGGCGGACGTCTCGCTGATCGTGCTGGCTGCGTGCGCGGTAGCGGGTCTGCGCGGGCGCGATGGCGGGCCTGCGCCGGGGGCGAAGCCGGGCGCGGGACGCTTTGCGCGCTCGCCCAAGCGGCGACCGGTGATGAACGGCTCGGAGAAGGCCGTTTAGCTTCGCAGTGCACGGGGTACCTCCGAGACGGCGACGGGCCAAGACGCTGCTCATAGGCTGCCGCATCAATGAGGGCGCCGCAACGACAAGGGAGTCCAGCGATGACACGAAGGGTGGGGGCGAGACGACTGATGCTGATCGTCGCGCTGGTCGCGATGAGCCTGGGGCTGGCGTCCGCGGCGCAAGCGAGCGCGGCCTTCCTTGCCCTCTGCGCCCCGAAGTCACCTGAGCAGTGCGGACGCCTCGCTGTTCCGCTCGATCCCACCGGCGCGGTCAAGGGCACGGTCTCACTCGCCGTGCGCCGCCTGCCCGCACAGGGCCCGAGCCGCGGCACTGTGCTGCTGCTCGCCGGCGGCCCGGGCCAGGCGGCGATCCCGTTCTGCCCGGGTTCTACAAGCACTACCAGAAGGTCCTGAGCGCCTACGACGTCGTGACGTTCGACCAGCGCGGGACGGGGATGTCGGGGCAACTGACGTGCGGGAAGCTGGCCTCGCCGCATGCGATCAACCGCTGTGGCCGATCGCTCGGATCGGGGATCGCCGCGTCTTCGTCTCGGGGCCCAAGGCCGCGCCGGGAACGCTCGTTCTCTCCCACGGCCGCGTCATCGGCCGGCTCGGCGGTCGGCGGGTCGGGCTTGCGGGGGCGCTGGTCGCAGCCGCGGCGAGCGGGTTGAGCGCGGAGGCACAGCGGGCACAAGCGGGGCCGGTGATTCCCTGAGCGCCTAACGCCTCACGTTATCCCTCACCCCGCGTTCAACCGATCTCCATCGCCTTCCAGCCCAAGCCCCGGCAGGCTGACACGGCCAACCCGATCGGTGAGGTACCCGATTACGGCGCTACCCGGATGGTGGGCGCCCAGCAACTCGAGCGCCGCCGCCGCGTGATCCGCCGCGACGATCGCGCAGAAGCCGCAGCCCATGTTGAACACCTCCCACATCTCGGCCGGGGACACCCTTCCGAGCGCCGCGATCAGCTCGAACACCGGCAGCACCGGCAGCGGCGCGGAGATCTCGTACCCGACCCCCGAGTCGATCCGCAGCAGGTTGAGCACTCCCCCCCCGGTGATGTGGGCGAGTCCGTGCACCCGGACCTCGCTTGCCAGCAGGTCCAGGATCGCGCGGACGTAGATGGTCGTCGGCTCGAGCAGCGTGTCGGCGACGCTCTGACCGCCGAGCTCTGGCGGCGTGTCGCTGAGCGTCAGCTCTCCCCCGCCGGACGCGCGTGCACCCTCGCCGGGCGCGAGCCCCCCGTCTCCCAGCAGCGCACGACGCGCCAGCGTCAAGCCATTGGAATGCACGCCCGAAGCGGGCAACCCGATCAGCGCGTCCCCCGGAGCGCAGGCGCTGCCGTCGACGATCCGATCGAGGGCGACTGTCCCGAACGCCGACCCAACGAGGTCGAATCCGTGCGGCGAGGGGTGGCCGCGGATCACCTCCGGGAGCTGACACACTTCACCCCCGGGAATCTCGACCCTCGCGAGCTCCGCTCCGGCGCGTAGACCCGCGCCCAGCGCGGCCAGCATCCCGGGATCGGCGTGCTCGACGGCGAGGTAGTCGAGCAACGCCAGCGGCTGGGCGCCGACGCAGATCAGGTCGTTGACGTTCATCGCGACGCAGTCGATCCCGATCGTCTCAAAGCGCCGCGTCTGCTCGGCGAGGATGACCTTCGAGCCGACGCTGTCGGTCGCCAGCGCGATCCCGAGCCCGGGCGCGACCCGCAGCACGCTTGCGAAATGGCCCGGCAGCGGAACCGCGAGCGAAGCCCGTCCGGGATCGATCCTCGCCAGCACCTGCACCAGCGCCTGCACGCCGCGGCTGGCCTCGCCCGTATCGACGCCGGCCGCTGCGTAGGAGCCCTTCACGGCGTAATTGTCGTGCATGGGCCGCGCCGCCGGGTCCCGCGAGCCCACGACCCGCCAGGGACCCGCCATGCCCCGGATCGCTGAGAGGAGCGCCGCAAGACGATCGCCGCGAGCGCGGTCCGGTAGGCGACGTAGGGCATCAGCGAGCGCTCCCGCTGCACCTGCGCCATCAGCCGGGTGCAGGCGAGCGTGGAGAGGAACGATGCGCCGGCGCCGGCGGCGAACGGGAGCCCTCCCCCCGGGGGCAGTCCTCTCCTTCGCAGCCGGACCGTCTTCAGTAGCGTCGCCCCCGCGATCACCGGCAGTGCGGCCTCGCGCGAGAGTCGGTTGGCGTCCGGGCGGCTGAAGCGCCGCAGTCTTGCCGCCGCCAGCGTCGCACCGCCCCGTGAGACGCCGGGGACAAGCGCGCAGGCTTGCGCGATGCCGAGGCACAGCGCGTCGGGCGCCCCCGCATCCTCGTGGTGGCGCGTCTGCGCAGCGCGGTCCGCCCAAGCCATGGCCGCCGAACCCGCCACTAAGCCGGCTGCGATCGTGCGTGACGTTCCGCAGCGGCGCTCGATCGTGCGCTCGAGCGTGTAGCCGGCGATCGCCGGTGGCGCGCAGGACAGCGCGAGCAGCGCCGCGCGCCGCGCGCTCAGGCCGGTGAGCGTCTCGCTGAGCTCGTTGCGCAGCGTTATCACCAGGGCGGCCGCGGTCCCAGCGTGCAGCGCGACCTCGAAGCACTTGCGCAGCTCGCCGTCGAGGCGGTGGTAGTCCCACCCCAGCAGCCATGGCACGAGCGCGACGTGAGCGGAGGACGAGATGGGAAGCAGCTCGGCCGGCCCGTGCAACGCGCCGAGCACGAGCGCCCGGCCGACCGAGAGCGCCCCGCCGAGCTCGAGCACGCCGCCCTCAGCGGGCGCCATCCGTTCCCGGCGAGGCGACCCCGCCACCCCGGGGGGCGCCATCCGTCACCGGCGAGGCGACATCCCCCAACCTACGAGACGGCATCCGCCGCCGCCCGAGCTCTCCGGCCACGCATACGGCGCACGATCAGATAGAGGATTGCCCCGATCACGAGCGCGGCGCCGACGTAGTCGACGTACTCCAGGTTTCGACGCCAGCTCACCCAGCTGCTTCCGACCTCGCGCCCGAGCACGCCCAGGCCGGCGATCCAGACGATCGAGCCGAGCGTCGTCAGGGCGATAAAGCGCCCAAACGGCATCTCGGCAACTCCGGCCGCATACGGGAACGCGGCTCGCACCACGGGGATCAGGCGCGAGAGCACGACGGCTGGAGCGCCGTAGCGCGCGAACCATCGCTCCGCCCGCTCGAGCCGTTGCGGGCCCATGTGCAGCTTGGCGCCTTGGCGCTCGAATAGCTCACGGCGACCGAAATAGCCGATCGCATAGGCGATCGAGGCGCCGATCACGTCACCGAGCAGGCCAAAGACGATGATTCCCAGCAGCGTCAGGTGGCCCTGGAAGACATTGAAGCCGGCGAACAGCATCGTCGGCTCGGTCCCGGGCACGCCAATCACAGCCGAGGTGATCGTCAGCATCGATACGCCGCCGAGGCCCAGGTCCCGGATCACGTGCGTCGCGAAGGTGACCAGCGAGTCGGTTACGGAGGCGAGCGTCAGGAGCACGATCCCGAAAGCCTAGCGTCAGTAGGGTCCTTCGCTCGATGGCGGTCCCCCTGTTCGACACAGACACGCCGCTGGCGCCGCTGCGCGCGAGCATCCTGGCGAAGCTCGCCGAGGTGACCGAGCGCGGGGTCTACATCCTGGGAGCCGAGGTGGAGGCGTTCGAGCGTGAGCTGGCCTCCTATCTCGGCGTGCGCCACGTAGTGGGCGTCGCAAACGGCACCGATGCGATAACGATCGCGCTGCGGGCGCTGGGAGTCGGTCCGGGCGACGAGGTGGTGGTGCCCTCGTTCACCTTCTACGCGACGGCGGAGGCAGTGGTCAACGCTGGGGCGCGGCCGGTCTTCTGTGACGTCGATGCGCAGACCCGCAACGTTACGCCAGACACCGTGCGCGAAGCTCTGAGCAGCCGCGCGGGGGTCGCGAGCGTTGAGGCGTCAAGCAGATCCGCCTCTTGCCCGAAGGCGATCGTCGCAGTCGACCTGTTCGGCTGCCCCGCTCCCATCCCGGAGCTGCGAGCCCTCGGGCTGCCGGTGCTGGAGGATGCGGCCCAGGCGGCCGGCGCAAGCCTCGGCGGCCGGCGGGCCGGAGCGCTCGGGGACGCGGCGACGTTCTCCTTCTATCCCTCCAAGAACCTCGGTTGCTTTGGCGACGGCGGGGCGATCGCCACCGACCGCGACGAGGTTGCCGCGCTCGCCCGAGCGCTGCGCTTCCACGGCTCACGGGGAAGCGACAAGAGGCTCTTTGACCACATCGGCTACAACTCGCGCCTGGACGAGCTGCAGGCGGGTGTGCTGCGCGTACTGCTGCCCGAGCTCGACGGTTGGTGCGAAGGCCGTCGCCAGGGCGCGCGCTCTTACGAGAGCGCCGGACTGGGGCGCCACGTCACGGTTCCGGCTTTCCCTGCGGGCGCTGATCCCGCATGGCACCTGTACGTGGTGCTCCACCCGCAGGTGGAACACCTCGCCGCAGGGCTCGCCCAGCGCGGGGTGCAAGCCCGCGGCTACTACCGAACGCCGCTGCACCGTCAGCCCGCGATGGCACCGTACGCCGGTGGCGGGCCGGCGCTGCCGGTGACCGACGAGCTGGCCGCGACCAACCTCGCGCTCCCGATGAGCCCGGTTCTGCGTGCTTCGCAGGCCGAGGAGGTGGTTCACGCGATCGCTGCCGCCAGCAAGCGATGAAGATCTGGATCGACTTCACCAATTCGCCGCACGTGCTCGTCCTGCGCCCGGTGATCGAGGATCTGCGCCGGCGCGGCCACGAGGTTCAGATCACCGCCCGGGACTTCGCCCAGACGCTCGGACTCTGTGAGCGCTTCGGGATCGAGCACACGCTGATCGGTGCCCATGCGGGCGGGGGCCTGAGCGCCAAGGCCCGCGGCTTGGCGGCTCGCTCGGTGGCGCTCGCCGGCTGGGCCCGGCACCGGCGCTTCGAGCTCGCGATCGGGCACGGCTCCAACGACATCACGGTTGCCGCCGCGCTGCTCGGGATTCCGTGCGCCACAATGTTCGACTACGAATGGGCGACCGTCCAGCACAACGTCAACTGCCGCCTGGCGCAGGCGGTGGTGGTCCCCGATGCGATCCCCCCTCAGCGCCTGCGCCGCTACGGCGCCGGTGAGAAGATCGGGCAGTATCCGGGCCTCAAGGAGGAGTACTACCTGGCGGACTTCGAGCCCGATCGCAGCATCCTCGCCGAGCTCGGGCTGGATTGCACGCGACCGATCGCCGCCGTTCGGACACCCCCGGACGTGTCGCTCTATCACCGCTTCGAGAACGACCTCTTCGCGCAGGTGCTCGAGCGCCTGCGCGGCGAGCAGACGGTCGTGCTGCCGCGTACCGCCCGCCAGCACGCAGCACTACTGCGAGCGGGGGGGTTTGTCGTCCCCGACGACGCGATCGATGCCCAGTCGCTGATCGCGTACGCGGACCTCGTAGTGTCCGCCGGCGGCACCATGAACCGCGAGGCGGTGGCGCTCGGAACACCCGTGCTCACGGTCTTCGAGGGCCGTCTGGGAGCCGTCGACGAGCGTCTGATCGCGCAAGGGCGCCTGCGTCGCCTGCACAGCGCCGCCGAAGTGACGCTCGTCAAGCGGCGCGCCGCGTCAGGCGCCGCCGAGCGCGTGCGCCGGGACCCGGCGCTGCTGAGCGACCTGCTGATACAGCCGGCCCGGGCAGGGTGGGTCGGCCCGCAGGGGCCGGTCCGGCGCATGGCGCCGCGGTGGCCGATGAGGGCAGGCTCCGGCGCAGGCCGCCGCGACCGCCGATAGCATTTCGTTTACATGAGGACTCTCACATGCGCCCTGCTCATTCTTTGTGCGCAGGCAGGTGGGCTCGCCGGCCCACCTGCCTCACGCCTCGCATCTGCCGCAAGCGCCCAACGGGCTCCAGCGCGACATCCACCAGCTCCTCGCGCGCCAGCTCCTGCCATCAGCGTCTTCCCAATCCCCGGGAGCCACTTCGCCTTGCCGGAGACCCAGATCACGTTCCGCGGGGTCTCGGCGGCCCGGCTTACCGGCGCCGTTGTCCTCACCGGATCGCGCAGTGGGAGCCACAGCGGCACCATCGAGAGCGATTCGGACGGTCAGGGAGGCAGTTTCCTGCCCGCCAAGCCGTTTGACGGCGGCGAGGTGGTCACCGTGACGGCGGTCGGCTTGAACGTGCTCGGCGCGAGCAACGGCACCTTTTCCTTCACCATCGCCATGCCGGGGCCCGGAATCCACCGCACCCCGTTCGCCGATGCGGCGCGCGTGCGCGGCGACGTCAACAGGTTTCCCAGCCGGCTTGATCTGGCTCCCGCGGCGATCAAGGTGACCAGGCGCTCGCGGACCGCGCGGGGCGGCGATATCTTCGTCGCGCCCCAAAATGGACCGGTGCAGGACGGGCCGATGATCCTCGACTCAGGCGGTGGTCTGGTGTGGTTCGATCGCGTCCCGCGCGGGGAGTTCGCTACCGATTTCCGTGTGCAGCGGTATCGAGGCCGGCCGGTGCTCACCTGGTGGCAGGGGGTGCAGGGAGCAGGGGTCGGCTCCGGCAACGATGTCATCTTCAACGCCTCCTACCGCGAGATCGCAGCCGTCCACGCCGCCAACGGGCTGATCGCCGACCTGCACGAGTTCCAGCTCACTGGCCGCAGCGCGGCGCTGATCACCGCATATCACCCCGTCTTCGTCGACGCCTCCTCGGTGCACGGCTCCAAGCACCAACTAGTGATCGACTCGGTGGTGCAGGAGATCGATATCCCGACCGGGCTCGTGCTCTTCCAATGGGACAGCCTGGATCACGTTCCGTTGGGCGAGAGCTATTCGCGCCCTCCACCCGTGAAGGCGCAGATGCCGGACGACTACTTCCACGTCAATTCGATCCAACGGCAATCAGACGGCAACCTGCTGATCTCCGCGCGCGACACCTGGGCCGCGTACATGGTGGACGGCCGCTCCGGAGCGGTGCTCTGGCGCCTCGGAGGTAAGAAGTCCACCTTCAGGGTGGGCGCGGGAGCCTCCTTCGCCTTCCAGCACGATGTACGCATGCGCTCGCCGGACCTGGTGAGCCTCTTCGACGACGGTGCGGGGCCGCCGGTCGTCCACAAGCAGTCACGGGGCCTGGAGCTGCGCTTGGACTTCAAGCACAAGACAGCGACCCGCGTCGTCCAGTACCAGCACACTCCATCGCTACAGGCCGATTTCGAGGGCAACCTCCAGTGGCTGCCCGCCGGTGAGCGCTTCCTCGGCTGGGGCCAGCAGCCCTTCTTCACCGAGTTCGATGCCCGGGGCCGGATGATCTTCGATGGCCAGTTCGTGGGTTCGACCACGACCTACCGCGCGTACCGCTTCTCCTGGAGTGGCACGCCACAGACGCCTCCCGCGGTGGCCGCCACCAGCGGCAGGCACGCGACCGCGTATGCGAGCTGGAACGGCGCCACGAACGTCGCCGTATGGAAAGTGCTCGGGGGGCCAACCCCACACCGGCTGCATTTCCTGGCCGCCGCTCGCAGGCGAGGATTCGAGACCGTGATCCCGATCCCCTCGCAGCGCTACGTGGTCGCGCTCGCGGTAGATCGGGTCGGCCGCCGGCTCGGGGCCTCGTCCACGGTGCGCGCAGGCTAGAGACGAGCCTGGGGACATGAGAGCCTGAGTAGCGCCGTTGTGCTAGGGCTGGACGCCGCGCCCGGTAGATCCGGGCATCGCGATGCAAGCCTCGCAAGGACCTAGAATTCACATTCGCATGCGCCGGCGGATCAGATCCGCGGCCTTTCCCGTGCACCGCCACGCGCTTCCCCAGCTCGTGGCGGATGGCATCTTGGTCGCCCTCGCTTACTTCCTGTCCTTCCGGCTGCGCTTCGAGGACGGCTTTCACGGTGTCCCTCATCGCTACGAGGACCTGCTCGAGTCCACCGTCGTTTGGGTGGTTGCAGTCGCGCTGATCGTGTTCGCCGCGTTCGGCCTGTACCAGCGCCTTTGGAAGTTCGTCGGCCAGCGTGACTTCGAGGCGGTCGTCAAGGGCGTAGTGGTCGCGACGGTGGTGATCGTCGGCGCGATCGCGTTGCTGCACCCCGTCCAGACACCGGCGACGATCGTCGAGCACCAGTACACGCGGCTCTCGCCCTCGGTCGCCGTAACCCTGCCGGCGAGCGTGATCGCGCTCTTCTTCCTGCTGATGCTCGCGCTGCTCCTTGGCGCCCGTTTCCTCGTGCACCTGGTGGTGGAGGGACGGGTGCGGAGCTTTCACGTCGGTAAGGGTGCGCGGGACGTCCTGATCGTCGGCGGCGGCGATGGCGGTCGGCTGGTGGTCCGTGAACTGGTCCGCAACCCGCAGCTCCGTCTGCGCCCTGTCGGGTTCATCGACGACGACCCGCGCAAGCGGGGGCTCAAGGACGAGTACGGGCTGAAGGTGCTCGGCACCACGAAAGCCGAGGATCTGGCCCGGATCCTCGACGAGGTCGAGCCCGACGAGGTGGTGATCGCGATCCCCTCGGCACCTGGGACGCTCCGCGGCCGGGTGGTCGCCGCGAGCCGTGAGCGCGGCATCCCGGTGCGCACCATGCCTACGTTGTTCGAGCTCCTCCAGGACGGATCCGGACAGCTCAGGGTTACGCGCCAGCTCCGCGAGGTGCGCGTCGAGGACGTGCTGGGGCGCGAGCCCGTGCGCATGGAGCTCGAGCGCGTCGGCGCCTACCTGGCGGATCAGGTGGTCCTCGTTACGGGGGCTGGGGGCTCGATCGGCGGCGAGCTGTGCCGCCAGATCGCGCGCGTGGGCCCCCGCCGGCTCGTGCTCGTCGACCACGCCGAGGACAATTTGTTCGAGATCCTCCGTGAGCTGGAGGAGGACCGTCACGTGACGACGGCCGTACCGGTGCTCGCCGACTGCAAGGAGGACGAGCGGATGCGCGAGGTGCTCGCCGAGCACCGCCCTGCCGTGATCTTCCACGCCGCGGCCTACAAGCACGTCACGATGATGGAGCGCAATCCCGTCGAGGCACTGCGCAACAACGCCCTCGCGACGCGGTTGATGGCTGGGATCGCAGGCGAGATGGGAGTGGGCACGTTCCTGCTGGTATCGACCGACAAGGCCGTCAACCCCGCGACCGTGATGGGAGCCTCGAAAGCTCTGGCAGAGTGGGCGGTCGAGGACGCCGCCGCCTGCCATCCCGCCACCAAGTACTCGACGGTTCGCTTTGGCAACGTGCTGGGCTCCTCGGGATCGGTGGTGCCGATCTTCCGCCGCCAGATCGCCGCGGGGGGCCCGGTCACCGTTACGGACCCGCGCATGACCCGTTACTTCATGACGGTTCCCGAGGCGGTGCAGCTAATTATCCGGGTAGGTTCGCTGAGCGAGGGCAGCGGCGAGCTGTACGTACTCGAGATGGGCGATCCGGTGGCGATCAGCGAGCTCGCCGAAGCGATGATTCGCCTTTCCGGGCTCGAGCCCGAGCGCGACATAGCGATCGAGGTCGTCGGCGCCCGCCCCGGCGAGAAGCTCCGCGAGGACCTGTTCAATCCATACGAGCGCCCGGAGCCCACCTCGGCCCAAAAGATCCTGCGAGCGCAGCGCGAGCCATTGGACGCAGAGTGGGTGCAGCGCACGTTCACCGACATCAACCTGCTCGTTCTGCAGGGCGACCTGGCGGCGCTTGCCGAGCAGGTCAGCACTCTTTCCCGGGCGCGGGCGATGCCGAGCGGCGACTCGGGCGCCCGCGTGGGGACGTAGACTCGGGCGCGAGATCATGGTCTCCCTTCCCTTCGCATTCTCGGTCAGCCACTTCATCAGCTCGGTGGGCGCAGACGCCGGCTTTGCGTCGATCATCGGTCTGGCGATCCTCGTGCTGCTCTACTTCGCGCAGGCGCGGGAGAGCAGCACGCTGCGCGACGGTGCGCACGAGCTCGCCCAGCGCATTGCGCAACTGGACGCGCGCAACGCGCAACTGGACGCGCGCAACGCGCAACTCCAAGCGCGCCTCGCGCAGCTCGCTTCGCCCCCGCCGTCTATGCCTCCATCGCCTGCTGCGCCTCCGTCTGTCGCGCCGGCTGCGCCCGGCCCCGTAGGTGTCCCTACGCCGGCGCCTACGGGTGTCGGCGCGCCGGCGGGCGTTGGCGCCCCGGCGCTGAGTGCTGCCACCAAGTCGATCCCGGCGCCGGCACCCGGCGCTGGCGCCACCGCCGCCGGAAGCCGGCCCCAAGCGCCCAGCGCCACCGCCGCCGGAAGCCGCCCCCAAGCGCCCGCCCCTACCGCAGCCGTTCCCCGCCCCCAGCCGTTCGGCGGGACCGCGATTGCCGGCGTGCCACCCGCAACCGTTGCCGGTGGCACCAATGGCGGTGGCGGGGGACGACCGATTCCCGCCCTGCACACGCCCGCGCCGGAGCCTCGATTCCGCGGGGGCGGCGTTAAGTGGGGGCGCTTTGCGGCCCTCGCGGGGGTGCTCGTCGTCGTCGTGGCTGTCGTGGCGGTGCTGCTGAACGTGACCGGCGGTAGCAAGCCGTCTGCGAGCGCCCCTGGGGCTCCGACGACCAACGCACCGGCGCCACCCCGGCACGGGCGCGCCGTGCGCGTGAGCACCGCGTCAATAACCGTGGCGGTCCTGAACGGCACCGCCACGGCCGGCCTGGCACATCGCGTGGCGGTCCGTCTGGCCAGCGGCGGTTACAAGCAGGGGCTGGTCGGCAACACCACCGATCAGACCCGGACTGCCACCATAGTTGCCTTCCTGCCCGGCCGCATGCGCGATGCGCTGGCCGTGGCCTCGACGCTCAAGCTTCGTTCGGCGTCCGTGCAGCCGGTCGATCCGGGGACGCAGGCGATCGCCTGTCCGCCACCGACACCGTGCACCGTCAATGTCGTGGTCACCGTGGGCTCCGACCTCGCGACGCAGTAGTGGTGCGCACCATCCGGATGGCGGATCTGCTCGGCCTGCCGGAGAGAAGCGCCAAGCCCAGGCTGCAGGGAATAACTCACGTGCTCGACCGGGGCCTCTCGATTGCCGAGGTGGACGGCATGATCGAAGTCATCGGGGGGGCGATCGATCTCGTCAAGCTGGGGTGGGGGACCGCGCTCGCAACCGGAAACCTCGAGCGCAAGCTCCAGCGCTACAACCAGCACGGGATTCCAGTGGTCCTCGGGGGAACGCTGACCGAGCTCGCGATCGCCCACGGTCAGCTCGAGCAACTGATCGCGTGGGTCCACGAGCTCGGCCTGGCGCACTTCGAGATCTCCGACGGCACGATCGCGCTGGATCACGATCGCAAGCTCGAGCTGATCGAGCGCCTCGCACGGGAGTTCGTCGTCCTCTCCGAGGTCGGCTCCAAGGACGACACCGGTGCGATCACGCCCCCTTACCGATGGGTGGCGCAGATCGGCCGCGAGCTCGGCGCGGGCGCCTGGAAGGTGATCGCGGAGGGCCGCGAGGCGGGCACCGCCGGAATCTTCAGGCCCACGGGCGAAATACGGGAAGGATTGATCGACGAGATCGCGCACGAGATAGACCCTCGCCAGATCATGTTCGACGCGCCGCGCAAGCACCAGCAGGTGTGGTTCGTGCGCCGCTTTGGGCCGGAAGTCAACCTCTCGAACATCGCGGTCGCGGACGTGCTCGCGCTCGAGACGCTCCGTCTCGGCCTGCGCTCGGACACGATGGGCATCCGAGCTTGAGCGCTTCGCTGGAAGGGCTGCTGCTCGCCCGCCATGGCGAGACCGACGACAATCTCGCGCCGATCCGGGTGCAGGGCTTCCGCGACACGCCGCTGAACCACACCGGCATCGCTCAGGCCGCTGAGCTGGCGCAGCGCGTCGCGGAGTACGGCATACGCTCGCTGTGGAGCTCTGATCTGCACCGCGCGTCGGCGACCGCCGGGATCGTCGGCGAGCGCCTCGGGCTGGCGCCGCGCCTCGACGAGCGCTTGCGCGAGGGCAACCGGGGTGAATGGGAGGGACGGTTGTTCGCCGACATCGAGCGCGAGCAGCCCGAGCGCTACGCCGCCTGGCTGCGTGCCGGCGAGGGGTTTCGCTTCCCCGGCGGGGAGTCGCTGCGCGAGCTGTCTGAGCGTGTGACGGCGGCCTTGGAGGACGTTCATCGCGCCGGCGAGCTGCCGGCGCTGGTGGTCTGCCACGGCGGCGCGATCAAGGTCGTGCTGTGTAGTCGCGACCTGCGCGGGCTGAAAGCCTTTCACCGCTTCACGGTGCCCAACGTCTCGGTCGTGCGATTGTGAGCAAGCTGCCGGCCACGGCGTTTGCCGTGCTAGCGCTGGCCACCGTTGGGGCGTTCTTCGTCACTCAGCACCTCAAGGTCTCGACGCCGCTGATCACCGGCGCCCCGGCGCCCGACCCGGCGACTATCTCTCCCCGTGAGACCGGCTGTGGCGGGCGTGACCGCAGGACGATGATCTCGTTCTACCTGCTGTACCGCGCCGACGACGTCGACGTCGACGTCGTCGATCGGAGCGGCGCGACCGTCGCCACGCTCGCGTCCGGCCGCCACATGCGCGTCGGGGTGCGCAAGCCCGACGGCGTCTTCTACTGGGACGGCACCGAGGACGACGGCTCGCTCGCGCCCGACGGCGAGTACTACATTCGCATCGACCTGATCCACCAGGGACGGACCGCCGAGGTCTCGAGGGCTTCGGGGCCGCTGCCGATCACCGTCAAGACCGTGCCTCCGCGGCCGGTCGTCACGAGCGTGGAGCCCGCGCTGATCACGCAGGCCCACGAGGCGGTAAAGATCCGCTACCGCGGCAACGAGCACCGCGGCGGGACGGTACGCATCTACCGGACCGGCCTGCCCGGCGCTGCGCGCCTGGTGAAGAGCTTCGGCATCTCGGGGAAGGCCTCGAGCGCATCCTGGGATGGCTTGATCGGCGGCCGCCCGGCATCTCCCGGCACCTACTCGATCGGCCTCGACGTCACCGACAACGCCTGCAACACAGGCCACTTCCCCCGGGTCATCCCGCCCGCTCGGAACTCGGCCCCGCAGGCCCGCGTCACCGTCCGCTACCCTGCCGCGCAGCCATCGCTTCACTCTCTCGCGCCGGTTCGCAGGCGCTCGCGCTGAGGGCGAGCGCGTGGTCGCCTACCTCAAGCGCCTGGTCTCCTCGCTGGCCGCCTACCAGGTCGCCGATGTCGTCTCCAAGCTCATCGCGATCCCGCTGCTGGCGCTCTACACGCGCTACATCGGCACGTCCGGGTACGGCGTCCTGGAGCTGCTCGCCAATGGCGTCATCCTGATCAGCATCCTCGTCCGCCTGGGAATGATCGAGGCGTTCCTGCGCTTCTACTTCAGCGACGAGGATCAGGAGCGAAGGGATGGCCTTGCCCGCCGCGCCGCGGGCTTCCTGGTGCTCACGACGACGATCGCCGCGGTGGTCCTGGCCGCCGCCGCGCCGCCGCTCTCAAAGCTCGTCCTCGGTTCCCACGATGCCGGCATCTTCCGGATCGCGGTGCTGGGCCTGTGGGCGTTCACGAACCTGGAGCTGGCGTATGCCCTGCTGCGGGTGGACGAGCGCCTGCGCACCTACGCGACGGCTTCGCTGGTCAACGTCTTGATGACGATTTCCGGCTCGGTGGTGCTCGTGGTGGCGCTGCGCTTGGGCCCGCGCGGCTTGCTGCTCGCAAACTACGGGGCCTCGACGCTGGTTTTGCTCGCGCTTTGGTGGACGATGCGCCGGCGCCTGTTCGGGCACCTGCGCCCGCCCCTGCGGGGGCGGCGCAGGCACGGAGCAGATCGGAGATGGCTCGGTGCTGCGAAGGGCAGCGGAGGGCTCATCCGCCCCGAGAGCCTGTCGGCACTGCTGCGCTTCGGCTTACCCACCGTGCCCGCCGAGGCTTCCGTCTACGCGCTGAGCCTGATCGACCGCTACTACATCTACCACCAACGTGGCGCCGGCCTCGCCGGCGTCTACTCGATCGCCGTTAAGCTCGCCGGCGCCGTCGCCTTCATCGTGCGCGCGTTCCAGTACGCGTGGCCGCCGCTGGCCTACTCGGTCACCGACGACGCTCAGGCTGCGCGGCTGTACGGGCTCGTGACCACCTACTACCTGCTCGCCAGCGGCTGGGTGGTCGCGGGCCTCGCGCTGCTGGGGCGCTGGATCATCCGCCTGCTGACCACGCACTCGTTCTTCGGCGCCTACCGGGCGCTGCCGTGGGTCGCGCTCGGGTGGGCGATGTACGGGCTGTGGGTGGTCTTCCTGGTGATTGCGGGGCGGGCGAAAGTCACCACGCGCAATTTCCCGGCCGCGCTTGCGGGGCTGATCGCCAACGTGGCGCTGATCGTCCTCCTGGTCCCGCCGCTGGGAATCGCCGGCGCCGGGATCGCGCTCTGCGGCGCCTACATGGCAATGCTTGCGGTGATGCACCTCTTGACCCGCCGGGCGTTCACGGTCGCGTTCGAGTGGCGCCGGCTGATCCAGCTCGCGGTGGTGATCGGCGGTCTGGCGGTGGGCGGCAATCTGCTGCTCCCGACCCGCGGAATCGTGGGGCTCCTGAGCCGGGTCGCGGTGCTCCTGGCGATTCCGCTCGCGCTCCTCCTGACACGCTTCGCCGATCCGGCTGAGCTGCGCTCTGCCGGCGCCTTGATCGGGCGCTTGCGAGGAGGGGCCACCGGTGGGCAGGCCTAGCGTCTCCGTCGTGATGCCCTTCGCGGGCGATCAGGTAGCGGCGGGTGCCGCGCTTGGTGCCCTGCGTGCACTCGACACGAAACCAGGTGACGATCTGATCCTCGTCGAGAACTCGGACGTAAAACCGCTCACAGACTTCGCCACCCTGGCCGCGCTGGGTGCGGATCCGGTCACGGGTGGGGCCGCCGTGGGCGCGCTGGGTGCGGATCCGCCAGGTGTGGCCGTGAGACGGGTGACAGTGGTCAGGGCGTGCGCCGAGCATTCGCCCGCGCACGCTCGCAACGTGGGCGCCGAGCACGCCGGCAACGACTGGATCCTGTTCCTCGACGCCGACTGCCGCGCCCGCGTGGGGCTGCTCGGCGCCTACTTCGCGGCCCCTATGGCACCCGATCTCGGCGCGCTCGCCGGCGAGGTCGTGCCGGCACCGGGGGCGCGGACGCTGACCGAACGCTACGGGGCGGCGCGGAGCTTCCTGAGCCAGGAGGCCCACCTTGCCCATCCCTATTTGCCGCGCGCCGCTGCCGCCAACCTGCTCGTCCGCCGCGCAGCGTTCGACCAGCTCGGAGGCTTCTACGAGGGGGTGCGCGCCGCTGAGGACACCGACTTCAGTTGGCGTCTGCAGCAGGCCGGGTGGCGCCTGGAGCTCCGGCGCGAGGCCAGCGTCGAGCATCGTTACCGAGCCAGGGTTCACGACTTACGCCGCCAGTGGCGAGGCTATGCGGCCGGGCGGGCTTGGCTCTCGCGCCGCTACGAGGGCTTCACGCCTGAGCCCGGGGCTCGCCGGGCGTGGCGGCGGGCGTGGCGGCGGTGCTTGGGGAGTACGGGCGGTAGTGTCTCAGACGAGCGTGGGGTCGGTCTCGGTACCGTCGCGACGAGCGCGGGTGCGGGTGCGGGTGCGGGTGGTAGTGCGGGTGCGAGTGGCGCGGCTCGGACCGTAACCCTGAAGCCGCCCGGCCTGCGGGCTGGGCGGCTGGAGCGCTGCGCCTACCTGGCGCTGGACGTGCTGCTCGCCGCCGAGGAGCTGCTGGGGCTCGCCCTCTCCAATCGACCCCCGGTTCGTGATCCCGGCCTGGGACCGCGGCGCGCGGGCGCGCGCATCCGTACAGAGCCGGCCGAGGTCGTGCTCGTGGCCGACCGCTTCCCGGCGCGTGGAGACCGGCTGGTGGAGCTCGCGCTAACGCTCGGCAGCGCTTGTGTCGAGGCGGCCGGCCGCCCGCAGCTCGTGGATCTGCAGGCAGCCCGCAGGCTGGCCGTGGTGTACCGTGAAGACGAGGGCGCCGCCGCGCGAGCACTCGCACTCGCCCGCCTGGCGGCTCGTCATCCGCTCCGTTGCGCGCTCGATGTCTTCAGCGCGCCGCCGGGAGCACCTTCGCTCTCGGCCCTTGCGCCGGCGGCGCTGCGCCTGGGACTCGGTTCAGGCGCACGAGTGCAGGCGCTCGGTCTCGGTCCCCCCCGGCTGGCCGCGGCGCGGCTAGCCGCGCTCGGTGGGCGTAGTCTCGAACATCCTCCGTGCCGTTGATGCGCACCTCAGCGGACCCGGAAATCCGCGTTGCGCACCAGCATCAGCGCGTAGGCGGGCCAGTAGTCGCCCGTGCGCGGGGCGCCGGCGCCGCAGCGACCGTCTGACTCGCCGGGATTGGTTGTCCATTCGAAGGCGTCAACGTTCCGAAAGCCGGTTTGAGTGGTCGGCTTGGGCCCGAGTCCCCGGCCGGGTGGGTTGCAGAGGACCTCGTTACCTTGGCGCACCACGTCGGGCGGCCTGAGCGGTCCCCGTCCGTTGGTGCCGGTGTTTACAACGAAGTGCTTGCCGCCGGTCATCCGCGAGATCGCTTCTCCGTAGCGTATTTCCTTGCGTGTCCAGTCGAAGTGGGTCGAGTTCGTGAAGAAGCCTTGGATCTTGGCGACTCCGGCACGCCGCAGCAGGCGCGCGGTCCTACGCGCACGAACAGCGTCAGCGGCTCCCGCGTCGAGGTAGACCACGAGCCGTGGACAGTGAGCGGTGAGGATATTGATCGCAATATGCAGCTCGTGCATTCGGATCGCGACGCCGTGAGGGCTGAGGCAGCCGACTGTGATGAGCGAGTCCATCTCGAGGAACAGCACGGCTCGGTAGCCGCCGATGCCCCGCGCAAAGCGCTCGACGAAGTGGCGATAGGAAGCCTGGGCGCCAGGCGGATCGGCCCAGTGACCGCAGTGCCCGTCGACGATCCGGTAGGTGGCGAGCATCGGCACCGTTCCGGGCTCTTGGACCGCGGCGCGGGCGAGGTAGTGCGCGACGGCCATCGCCACACCAGGCCTGGTGAACGAGCCATAGCGTGCTACGCCGGGCTCTCTGGCGATCATGCTCAGCGGCGGGTAGCGCGCTGCCGCCCTAGCTGGTTCACTCTGGTCGTCGACGAAGAATCGTTTGCCTGTGAGGGGGTTTCCGCCGGCTGGCGGAGCGCTCGCCTCGACGTGGTCGTCGTTGACGATCGTGAGGACCGCTGCCGAGGGGGTCGCGAGGCCGGTCGGGTAGGCCCCGAACAGCGAGACCCCGACCGTCTGCGGGATGGTGAAGGCACGGTGATCGACGATTGGCACGTCGAACGTCTCGCTCGCCACCCCGGCGCGAAAGTCGAGCCTTCCCTTGACAGAGGTGAAGTCCCAAGCGTACTGCGCCGTGCACATCGCCCTCCCGCAGCGGTGGCCGGGGCCAACCGCGACATAGCCGACCTGAGCATTGCGGCTCGTATCGGTGCGCCGCACTGTGATCACCGCCTTGCCGGCGTTCTCGTGCACGAGCAGCGCCGCCGAGGTGAGGTGGAAGCCCAGACGTGCGCTTGGCGCCGCCTCTGCAGCAAGCGGAGCGGCCAGCCATACCAGCACGGAGATCAGCAACGACGCTATGCAGCGAAGCACGGGCATCGCACCGCGAGACATTCTGCGCGCCGGCTGATCGGGGCGCCCGCGCAGCGGGTATAGTCCGGCGGCGTCTGACTGTAGACGCTCGCCGGCGTCCAGCCGCGGGCGCCTACTTTCTGCGCCCACGCAAAGGCTTATTGCAACACGCATCAAGTTCCCCACCTCAGTTAGAAAAACCGGACAGCCGTGAACTATAGCAGGTGGACGCTCTGCGTGGCAGTCTGCGCTCTCGTCGTTGCCGTGGCGCGTTACGCCGTAGTGGACGGGCGCGCGGGGCGCGGGACCGCGGGGCGCGACGTGGAGGTCGTACAGACGAACGCTGATCTCTCGCAGCGTCTGACCCGGTTGCGCGACCTCAGCTTTGGTAGCGCCCGGCTGAGTGGCCTTCCCGTGATCCACGTCGATGACCAAGCTCGCTATCAGCCTGTCACCGGGTTTGGCGCCGCGATGACCGACACCGCGGCCTGGCTCCTTTACGACCGGCTCTCGCCGGTGGCTCGCACGCGGGCGATGAGCGACCTGTTCGGCCCCGCCGGCATCCATCTCAATTTCCTGCGGCTCCCGATCGGAGCATCGGATTTCACCTACAACCGTACGCCGTACTCGTATGACGACTTGCCGCTAGGAGGGTCGGATCGCGGCCTGCTGGGCTTCTCGGTCGCCCACGACGAGGCATACATCGCTCCAGCTCTGCGTCAGATGCTCGCGATCAACCCGCGCGTGGAGATTCTCGCAATGCCGTGGAGCCCGCCGGCATGGATGAAGGCCAACCAGTCGCTCGACAACCGGAGCAACAGCGGATTGTTGCTGGGCTCGATGCGTGCTACGTGGGCGCGCTACTTCGTCAAGTTCATCCAGGCGTATGCCCGGTTGGGGATACGGATCGCTGCGGTCACACCGCAGAATGAGCCGACGAACCCCACGCGCTATCCGGGGCTCGATCTGGAAAGTGCTCACGAGGCGCGGATGATCACAGAGTTTCTCCGGCCGGCGCTTCATCGGGCGGGACTGCGCGTCGGGATCTACGGTGGGGATGTGGGATGGGACGCGCGATCGGCACGTTCCACGCGCGTCATCGGCGGTCAAGTCGTCAACCTCCAGAGTGGGCGTGCCTATGTCGATTCGCTCGTCTCTGGGCAAGGAGCAAGCTCGCTCGACGGCGTGGCATGGCACTGCTACTACGGCAGCCCCGACGTCATGAGCCGCCTGCACCGGATGGCGCCCGGGCTGCGTCAAGTGGTCGATGAGTGCTCGCCCGGAATCGCGCCGGTTACCGCCTCTGAGCTTGTGATCTCCGCGGTGCGCAACTGGGCGTCCGCGGTAGCGCTCTGGAACCTGGCGCTCGATCCGCGCGGAGGACCGGTCGAGCCGCCTAATCAAGGCTGTCCGACGTGCACCGGCGTGCTCACAGTCAACGAGCGCACTCGTGCGGTCAGCTTCTCCCACGCCTATTTCGAGCTTGGGCAGGCGAGCGAGTTCGTTGCACCGGGCGCCCGCAGGATCGCCTCCGAGCATTTTGTCTCCTACGACTACAAGGGACCCGGGACCAGCTATGTTACGCAGGGACTGGACGATGTGGCATTTCGCAATCCGAACGGCAGCAAGGTACTCGTGGCCTACGATAACTCCCCATCATCGATCCGGTTCGCAGTCGCCTGGCGCGGTCACTCGTTCACCTACACGCTGGCACCGAAGGCGACCGTGACATTCGTTTGGGACCGGCCAGCCTCAGCTCGGCGCTCCGCGCTATGAAGCACAGCCAAGCACTCGTAAGCCCGGCCCCAGCTCTCGAGCACCGTGTCGTTGACTGAACGCTGTAGGCAGATGCTGACCGAGGCCGTCAAGCCGACCTTGGTCGTGCTCGCTCGCGTGCTCGCGCTCAGTGCCTCGATCGTGCTCGGAGTTACGGGAGTGGGCCGGGCGCAGGCCTCCGCATACGCTGCCCAGCCTCCCACCAAGGGTGCGCTTTACCGAGACGGACAGACTGGTCGCTATCTGCTTGGAGGCACATGGCTGTACCGAGCTGATCTCGGCGACGCCGGCTTGGCGCGGGGATGGTGGCGCGATGTGGCCAGCACCGGCGGCTGGTCGGCCGTCACGGTCCCAAATGCGTACAACGCCGGCAACTTCTCGAGCGCTAGCGACCGCGGTGACGTCGGCTGGTATCGCAAGGACTTCACGCTGCCCGCCGGTGCGTTCGCGCAATACGTGCCCCCGAGCGCACGCCACTGGATCGTGCGCTTCGAGTCGGTCAACTACCGCGCCACCGTGTGGCTCAACGGGCGTTTGATCGGCGCTCACGTCGGGACGGACCTGCCGTTCGAGCTCGACCTGAGCGGAGCGCGTGGCGGCGTCAACCGGCTGGTCGTGCGAGTCGACAACCGCCGCTCCTCCTCTGACCTGCCCCCGGGTCCGGGCGGCGGTTGGTGGGACTACGGCGGCATCTTGAGGGAGGTCTATCTGCGCGCGGTGCAGCGGGCAGATCTCGCGCAGGTGCGGGTTCGCCCGGTCCTTCCCTGTCGCTCGGGCCTGTCGCGCTGCGCCGCCACGATCGAGGAGCAAGCGATCGTGCGCAACGTGACGGGAGCCACGCAGACCGTCCGGCTTCGCGGCGCTTACGGTGCAGCTCGGCTCGACTTCGGCTCCGCGACGATTCCGGCGCACGGGACTTGGACTGCCGAGCGCAGTGCGCGGATCGCGCATCCGCGCCTGTGGTCCATCGATCACCCCGTCTTGTATCGGGCGACCCTGACGTTGTCGGATCCGCGCGGCAGGGCCCTTGGCGGTTACATCACGTACAGCGGGATTCGCCGCATCAGCGTCACGCTGGACGGTCGGCTCGAGCTCAACGGGCGGTTGTTGCACCTGCGCGGCGTCGAGCTGCGCGAGCAGGACCTGGGGCTCGGGGGGGCGCTCGACCCGGCGCACCTGCGCCGGCTCGTCGGCCGGGTCAAGGCGCTGGGGGCGACGGCCATCCGCTCAGACCCGCTGGACCCCGAGATCGAGGAGCTGGCCGATCGCGACGGAATCCTGATCTGGTCGGAGATCCCCGTCAGCCAGCTCGTGCGCAACCAGTACTTGGACCAGCCCGCGTGGCTCACGCGCGCCCACGCGCTGCTCAAGGACAACATCCTCACCAACCAGAACCACCCCTCGGTCTTCCTGTGGAGCATCGCCAACGAGCTGCCGACCCCGGCCACCCCGGCCGAGACCTCCTATGTCTCCGGCGCGGCCGCACTGGCTCACCGCCTCGATCCCACGCGCCCGGTGGGCATGGCGGTCAGTGACTGGCCGGGAGTGCCGTGCCAGCGAGCGTACGCGCCGCTCGACTTGATCGGTGTCAACGAGTACTTCGGCTGGTTTGACGCCGGTGGCGGCACGACGGACGACCGCGACGCGCTCAGCCCCTTCCTCGGCAGCGTCAGGGCGTGCTATCCCAAGAAGGCGCTGGTCATCAGCGAGTTCGGGTTTGACGGCAACCGCAACGGGCCGGTCGAGGAGCGCGGCACCTATCAGTTCCAGTCCAACGCGGCTGCGTATCACCTCGAGGTGTTCGCCTCCAAGTCGTGGCTGTCGGGTGCGCTCTACTTCCTGCTGCAGGACGCCGTCGCCTTTCCCGGCTATTCAGGTGGTGATCCGCGGTCGCACTCGCCGTTCAACCAGAAGGGGCTGATCGACTTCTCCGGGCACTTCAAGCCCGCGTTCTGGACTCTGTCGTCGATCTACCACGCGACCGTCCAGATTGCGCCGGACCCGGTGCTCCGCAAGGGTTCCGGCTAAAAAAGCGCAGGCCGCAGGAGCTGACCCTTCCCTCGTGTGCAGGACAGGCTGACAGTGCTCACATAGCCTGTCAGGCCCCTGGCTGCTGGAAGAAGAAGAGCAAGCCGCGCGGTGTGCGGCGGAAGAGGTGGGGCGCCCGCTTCACGAGCGCTGTCACGCTGGTTGAGATGGGACGCCGCAGGGCGAACCGCTCGATGATCACGCCGGTCGTACTGACGTGGGCGAGCCGCTTGGTTCCCGCGGGAGCCCGGGTCCTGACCCGCGGCATCCACGTCGGTGCGCCAACCAGATCGAGCTCCTGGATACGCACCTTCTGTCCTGGCTGCTGGACCCAGTTGACGCGCGGGAGGTAGATCTTGAGCGGATCGGCATAGCCTCCACCCGCGTAGAGGATTGCGCGGGGGACGGTTGCCGGGCCGATCGCGTGCGCCACGGCTCGCCAGTCCGGGCGCTCCAATGACGGCTCGGTCTGCACCGTCGCCGCCGAGACCGAGAACATCGCGAGCAGTGCGATCGCGAGGCCCCCTCCAAGCACGCGAGCGCGCGGTACGACGCACGCGGCGCCCACCACCGTCGCGAGCGGCACGAAGGCGGGAATCAAGTTTCGCGAGAGGAAGTAGTCCTGGCCTAGAAACCCGAGCGCCAGGGGTGCGAGCAGCACAAAGCCGGCAACTGCGATCGCCGGCTTTGTGGCTGTGCGTCTTCGCTCGTCGCCGCCGAGGACGAGGAGCAGCGTGACGGCGAGCACCAAGATCGCGCCGCCGGCGAGTCCCTCTGTCACCGTCGCCCGGCGATTGACGATGCTCACCCCCCATTCGAGGATCGCGGAGGCGATCCGGTGAATCCTTGGAATCTTGCCGATCCAACCGGCTCCATGTGTGGTGTCCGCCCCCACGAACGGCAGCATTGCGGTCTGGGCGATCACTACGACGGCCACGGCGCCCGCGATGAGACGGGTGCGCGCGATCCACAACAGCCAGAGCGCTTCGGGCGCGACCGCAAACCCCGCGAAGAAGTGGGTCATCAGCGCCAGCGACGACCAGATCGCCCACCACGCGAGCGCTCGCGGCGCCGCATAGCGCCGTGCGCGGATGAACCACAGGAACGATGCTCCCGTCAGCGCCGCCAGCAGCATGTAGGAGCGCGCCTCCTGCGAGTACCAGATCATGAACGGGTTTAGTGCGACGAAGGCGGCCGCGAGCACTCCCGCCTGGCGGGAGACCAGCTCCCGCGCGGACAGATAGGCGATCGGCACGAGCGCCACTCCCGCCAGCGCCGACACCGAGCGCAGCGCGATTTCGCCGGTGCCGAACAGGTGAGCCCACACCCAGATCACCACGAAGTAGAGCGGCGGCGTCGTCTCGACGTGCAGGACCGTGTTGACCATCGACCCGAATGGAGCTCGAGCCTCGTAGGCCGTCAGAGCCTCGTCCCACCAAAAGCTCTGGTTGTCGATGACGATGATCCGGATCACCGCCGCGAGCACGATCAGCCCACCGGTGATCCAGACCTCGACCGGGATCTCTCGGTCCGTGATCGCGCCGAGCAGCTTCAGCGGCCGGAGACGGCGACTGAGGCGTTGCGCCGGATACTCGGTAGTGCTCAGATGAGTCTCGTTTCCGTCGTGCCGGCCCACAGAGCACGGTCCTTCGTTGCCGACGGCACGTCGAGGACCATCTACGCGCGCGGAAATTCTAGCCAGTCGCAGCGACATCGACGCAAAGGCTCCGTTAGCGCAGCAGCTCAGCAGCGATGTGCGAACGAAGGGGTGCGGTCCATCCATCGTGGCGGGGTCCAGATGGTATGGTCGATTCTTCGCTCGATGCTGGACTCACGCAGCCCTACTCGGATTTAGCTTTACGCCATGAGCATCGCTCGCTACGCCCTCGGTGTGGGCGCGTTGGTATGCGTATTGGGCTCGCTTGGTGCTGGTGCGGTGGCGCTGCGGTCGTTCACGCTTGCGCAGTGGCGTGGCGCCCCGGCCCGTCTGGCGGAGGTGGTCCTTGGTCTCGGCCTTCTGATCGTGACCTTACAGGTGCTGGGAACGGTTGGGCTGTTCCGCTTGACCCCGATCGTGGCGGCCTCGCTTGGCGTGGGGCTCGGCCTCCGGGCCTGGCTTCCAGCTCGTGCGGCCGATGACCGCGTGGGCGCCGGACGTAAACCCCGCCCGCGCTCAGGGCACGTGATCGCGGTCGGCCTATCGGCCTCAGCCGCGGCCGTCGTGGTGGCTGAATGGGCGGGCCTGACGTTGCAGTCCTTCGGTGGGGGCATCATGGGCAACGACTCGATCGCGTATCACCTTCCGTGGGCAGCCTCCTTCGCGCAGACGGGCCAGATCACCGGAATCCGCTACACGGACATCGATTGGCTGACGGGCTTCTATCCAGCGACGTCCGAGCTCATCCACGGGCTGGGAATCGTCCTCATGGGCAACGACGTCCTTTCGCCGGGCATCAACCTCGTTTGGCTCGCGCTCGTGTTGCTGGCCGCCTGGTGCGTCGGTCACCCGCGCGGACTCAGTCCCGCAACGTTGCTGGCCGGCGCGCTCGCAATGGCTCTGCCGATGATGTTCTTCTCGACTGCCGGCAGCGCCGACAACGACGTCGTCGGCATGTTCTTCCTGCTCGCCGCGGTCGCGTTGTGGATCAATGTCGCGCCATTGGCTACACCGGCTGCGGGGGCGGGCTTCTCGCCGTCCGCGCGCGGTCGCTTGTGGAGCAATGCCGCGCCATTACCTACACCCGCTGCGGGGGGGCAGTCAAAGGACAGGCAGACGGGGAGCGCCACGTTTGGCCAAGCCCGGCAGATCAGCCCCGCGGTCCTGAACGGTTGGACGCTTCTGCCAGCCGCGATCGCGGCGGGACTCGCGATATCGGTAAAGCTGAACCTGCTCGTATCGGTGCTCGCCCTCAGTGCAGCCGTGATCGCGTCGGCACCGTCCGGATGCCGCGGCAGAGTGACACGCCTGTGGCTCGCGGGCGTGGGCGCCGCGGGCGGGTACTGGTATGTCCGTAACTTGTTCGCGGTTGGCAATCCGCTTCCGTATTTCAGCTTCGGTGTCCTACCGACGCCGCATCCGCCCCCGGCCCAAGCGCACAACAGCTTCTCGGTTGCCAACTATCTCGGGCACCCACGGATCGTGCGCAACGTCCTCGCTCCGGCGCTCGCGCACGGACTCGGTCCGTGGTGGCTTGCGATCATCCTGGTTGCGGTGATCGGCTCTGGTTTGTGTGTCGTCCTCGGACCGGACCGGCTCGTACGGTTGATCGGGCTCGTCGCGCTCGTGTCGCTTGGCGCCTATCTGTTCACGCCGGGTAGCGCATCGGGTCCCTGGGGTCATCCGCACGGCTTCTACTTCAATTTGCGCTACGCGGCACCGGCGTTGATCGTCGCACTGACGGCTGCTCCCCTCGCGGCCCCACTCACGGGCAGGCGTATTCGCTGGGTCGTATTGGGTGGGCTCGTGTCGATCTTCGCAGCGAGCGTCGCGCAAGCGTCATTGTGGGGGCCCGGGTACAGTCTGAGCGGACAGGTCCTGACGGCGGGGATGCCGCTGCTCGGGGGCGCCATCGTCCTTCTCAGACGCTGGTGGGCGATGCGCTCTTGGCCGGCCGTCGGTCGCACCGGGTTCGCGACGGCTACACTGATGTTGATGCTCGCCGGCGCCGCGGCGGGGTACGGGGGGCAGCGCCATTACCTGCGCGAGCGGTATGTCAAGCTCTCCGGACTCCCGTCGGTCTCTGACATGTGGCGCCTGGGCCGCAGCGTGCGTCACCAACGCATCGCGCTGGCTGGCACCTTCGGCTGGTATTTTGGGTATCCTCTATACGGTGTTGACGACTCCAATCACGTTGTATATCTGGGGCACCACGGGCCCCACGGATCGTTTAGGCCGATCGCCACTTGCCGAGCCTGGCGCAACGCGCTGAACGCCGGGCACTACCGGTACGTCGTGAGCACTGCGACACGGATCACTTGGACTGGTAGCCTGGTCTCCTCACCAGAGGGAGACTGGACCAGAACCGACCCTGCCGCACGATTGGTCTTTCCTCATGCCGGGGGTCCAGTCGACGTGTACAAGCTTACGGGACGGCTCAATCCTGCCGGCTGCAAAGATGGATCGCACGCTTAGCTCCGGTTCACGGTGGTGGGCGCTCCTGGCGATCGTCTGGGGGACGCTCGGAGTGGGCGCCGTGACCATTGGCAGCGGTGCCATGGCGCAACCCGCCGGCGGGGTGGCGCATGGCGCCGGGCGGGCGGCGCCTCGCGGCGGCGGGGGCTCACCCCGGACACGAGCCGCTTCGGGGCGCGCTGTCCCGTCACGCTCCGACACGGTCGTGACGATCGGACGGCGAGAGCTGGGTAGACCGGTCCCGTCGGGATTTGTCGGCCTCTCGCTGGAGTACCCCTTCGTGTCGACTTACGCTGGTGCGGACCCGCGCGCGGTCAATCCCGTGCTTGTGAAGCTGATTCAGAACCTGGAGCCCGGTCAGGCGCCGGTGCTGAGGATCGGCGGTGACAGCACCGACGGGACCTGGTTTCCCGTGCGCGGGCTGGTGGCGCCGAGGGGCGTTAGCTACAGCCTCTCTCCGGGCTCGCTTGCGCTGCTCCGGGCACTGGCTGTGGCGACCCGTGCTCGGCTGATTCTCGGGATCAACCTCAAGTCCGGCAGCTCGAAGGTCTCAGTCGCCGAGGCTCGCGGCCTGCTTGCCGGCGTCGGGCGCTCGCGTATCGAGGCATTTGAGATCGGCAACGAACCCGAGTACTACGCAGCGCGGCGCAATTCGGTGAGCATCGGGGTTGCGCCGCCACGCCCGCCGGGGTATGACTTCCAGGCTTACAGCCGCGAATTCTCACGCTTGCGTAGATTGCTGGCGCCGATCGCGCTGGCGGGTCCTGCAACGGGCTCGCTCTCGTGGCTTACGCACCTGCCACAGTTCCTGGCGGCCCAGCGCACGCTCGCGCAGGTGACCTTTCATCGCTATCCCCTCAGTCGCTGCGTGACCGATCCGCGCTCGCCGCATTATCCCACCGTGGCGAACCTTCTCTCCCCATTTGCCTCTCGTGGGCTGATGGATGGTGCCGGGCGCTACGTCGCGATCGCTCACAGACATCGAATTGTCTTCCGCGTCGACGAGCTCAACTCTGTCACTTGCCAGGGCAAGCCCGGGGTCAGCGACACGTTTGCCTCCGCGCTGTGGGCGCTCGATGCCCTGTTCGAGATGGCGCGGGTGGGCGTCGACGCCGTCAACATCCACATGTGGCCACGGGCGGAGCCGAATCAGCTCTTCACCTTTCGTCAGCTGCACGGCCGGTGGGTGGGCTCGGTACGCCCCGAGTACTACGGGCTTCTGATGTTCACCCAGGCGGCTCCGCCCGGCTCCCGGCTCTTGCAGGTCCGGGCAACCGGCACCGGGCAGATCCGCCAGTGGGCAACGCTCGCGCCTGATGGCCGCGTCCGCCTGGTATTGATCAACGACAGCCTCACGCACGCACGCACGGTCCGGGTGCAACCACCAGCGCGGTCCGGCTACGGGATGCTCGAGCGCCTGCAGGCGCCGAGCGCCTACACGACAGGCAGCGTCACGTTCGCCGGCCGGAGCTTCGGTACCCAGAGCTCCACGGGCACGCTCGCGGGGCCTGTACGCAGCATCTTGCTGGCTCCGGCGCTCAGCGGGTATGAGGTGAGGCTGCCCGCGGCGAGCGCCGCACTGGTGATCATTGCCCCGGCGCATCGGGCACGGGTGCTCCCACATGGCTGCACTGTCGTTTCAGGCCTCGAGCGTCGCGTAGAGCTCGCGGACGCGGTCGAAGATCCGTTTCGCCGCGTCGAGTTGATGCTCTCTCGTCGGCTCGGGATTCCGCTTGAACTGCATCGCATCGCCGTAGGCGACGGTGATGCGGGGAAAGCGGCCGCGGCGCCATTGCCGCACTGCCTGTGAGCCGTGGATCGCCACCCGAACCACGGGCGCGCCCGACTCCAGCGCCAGGCGACCGATTCCGAACCGCGGCGCACTCAGCGTGCCCGAGCGTGAGCGGCCACCCTCGGCGTAGATGCCCACGCAGCCGCCGCGCGTGAGGATCGAATGGGCGGTCTTGAAGGCCTCGTCGTCAGCGTGCCCGCGGCGGACCGGGAAATGGCCAGAGACCTTGAACAGGTAGCTCACCAGCGGGTTGTTACCGAAGAACTGGGATTTTGACATGAACCGTATTTGCCGCCGCAGGTAGACCCCGCAGAAGAAGTGGTCCATCTTCGAGAAGTGGTTCGGGGCTAGGATCAGCGGCCCGCTTCCGGGCACGTCTGTCTTGCCCAGTGAGCGGGTCGAGGGCCACGGGAGTGAGGAGGACTCGCACATGCCGCGTAGGTCCATCCCGGCTCGTGGGTCCAAGCCCACTCGTGATAGGGCAGCATCGCCTCAGCCGGCCGCCCGTCGCGGTAGACCTGCGCCCTGATCTCACTCACCGAGCCCACGCTCTCATCCGTACGCGGATAGCGTCGCACATCGGAGGCATTGCTCTGCGGGACACCGGCGCCCCTGCCAACTGACTTGCGCCGGGCATCGGCCGAGCCAGGAGGCTCTCGGCGGGCATCCGGGGCCCAGGGCCCATTTCGGGCGTCAGAGCTCGACACTCGACGCTAGCGCAGGCGAGTGTCGTGTGCGTGTCGCTATGCGCGCTCCGCGCGACAGTCGACCTTTTGGGGACCGCGAGTGTCGAGTTGTGATTTATGCGCCGTCCGAGAACGCGTTGAGTCGCATGCGCTCGCAGTGCTGGTGCTTCGTGTCGAGGGCTCAACCAGACCGCAATCCCGCGCATCGGTACGAGCTCCCGGTCGGTGCGCTGGTGACGGATGGGCGGCGTTGCAAGGTGGGCTGTACTACCGTGCGCCTATGTGCCAGTCCCAATTCGTGAGCTGAACCAGCGCACCCAGCGCCGCGCTGATGCGCGTCCAGATCGTCGATCCGTCTGCGTTCACCCCGCCCTACGACCATGCTCTCTGTGGGGCCCTGGCGCGAGCGGGCGCCGAGGTAGAGCTGGTTACGAGTGCGTTCGCATATGGCGCCGTGCCGCAAGCCGAGGCATACTCGGTGCGCGAGGCTTTCTACAGGCACGCGCGCGGAGCGGCCGGCTCACGGCTACGCACCGCGACCAAGCTGGCCGAGCATCTCCCGGACATGCTCCGCTACCGCGCACACGCGCGGCGCGCCGATGTCGTGCACTTCCAGTGGCTCGCGGCGCAGTGGCTCGACGCGTATCTGCTCCCTGACCGCCCGGTCGTCCTGACCGCCCACGATCTACTCCCGCGCGAGCCGCGGCTGGGGCAGGCACGCGCGCAGCGGCGCTGCTACGCGGCAGTCGATGCGCTGGTGGTCCATTCCGAGTATGGCCGCTCCCGTCTCATCGAAGCCATGGCCGTCGACCCGGCGAAGGTACACGTGATCCACCACGGCGCGTTCGAGCATCTTACTCGCCAGCGCTCAGAGCAGCCGCTCCCCCCGGAGCTGGGGGAGGTCGAGGTCCCGGTCGTGCTCTTCTTCGGCTTGCTGCGTCCGTACAAGGGTCTCGAGGTGCTACTCGAGGCGTGGCGTGGCGTCCAAGGGGCCGAGCTGTGGATCGTCGGGCGCCCGCGGCTGGCGCTCGAGCGTCTGCGCAGCCTCGCACCGCCCGGGGTCCGGTTCATTTCCAGGTATGTCTCCGACGCAGAGCTTCCGGCCTACTTCCGTCGCGCGGATGTGGTCGTGCTGCCCTACTCCCGGACGGAGCGCTTTGACCAGTCGGGGGTGCTGGCGGCGGCGCTGGCGTTCGGCAGGCCTGTGGTCCTGAGTGACGTGGGCGGCTTTGGCGAAGTCGCGGCGACAGGCGCCGCGAAGCTCGTCGCGCCCGATGACCCGGGAGCGCTGCAAGATGCGCTCCTCGCCTTGATCTCCGACCCCGCCGAACGCGGGCGTTTCGCCGCCGCCGCCGCTGCCGCTAGCGCCGGCCCGTACTCCTGGGAGCTTGCTGCGCGCAAGACGCTGGCGTTGTACGGGGCGGTGCTGGAGTAGGCCCGTGCTCAGCGCGAGTCTCATTCTGCGCTCAGAGACGGGTCGGTCGGTGTCTCCCCTGTACTGCACAATTGCCCCAATGCCCACGCGCAAGATCGTGTTCTGGGGCTCGGCCGGCCTGCTCGGCTATACGCACCTAGCGTACCCGGTGCTGCTCATGGCGCTGGCGCGGGTGCGCGACCGGGCCGCCGCGACGCCTGGCGCACCCGCCCGGAGGCCAGCCGCACCCGCCGGCGTCTCCAACCGAACCGCCGGCGACCCGCCTGCCCTACCCGCCAACCAGCCGCCAGCCGCCCCCGCCGGCGCCCCGCCTGATTTACCCGCCAATCAGCCGGCCGCCGGACCCGCCGGACCCGCCGGGCCCGCCGGACCCGCCGGACCCGCCAGACCCGCCAGCGAGCCTTCGGTCTCGGTCATCGTCGCCGCGTACGCCGAGCAGGACGTGATCGCCGGCCGGATCGCGAACCTGCGCGCGCTGGACTATTGCAGCCGGCGGCTCGAGCTGATCGTGGCCTGCGACGGCTCACCGGACGCCACCGCTCCTCGCGCCCGCGACGCCGGCGCGGATCTGGTGCTAGAGCTGGCGCGCGGGGGCAAGATCCGCGCCCAGGATGCGGCGGTGAAGCGCGCCCAAAACGAGATCGTCGCTTTCTCGGACGCCAATGTGCTCTGGGAGCCCGGTGCGCTGCGCGCGCTGGTGGCGCCATTCGGGAATCCCCGCGTCGGCTACGTCTGCGGCGACGTCCGCTTTTTCAACGACAGCGGGACCAACCAGGAGGGCGTCTACTGGCGCTACGAGATGGCGCTGCGCAAGCTCGAGTCCCGCCTTCGCTCTGTCACCGCCGGCAACGGCGCGATCTACGCCACTCGCCGGGAGGCATACCTGGTGGTCGATCCGGCGATGGGCCACGACCTGTCGTTTCCGTTCAACCTGGTCAAGCGCGGCTGGCTGGCGCTCTACGCACCCGATGCCCGTGCGAACGAGAAGATGGTCCCGACAATCGAGGGTGAGTTCGCGCGCAAGCGGCGAATGATGAGTCATGGATGGCGAATCGTCGTGCGGGGCGGGATGCTCTCGCCGCGCGGTTATGACCCGCTGTACGCGCTGATGATCTTCTCCCACCGCATCCTCCGCTATCTGTCTCCTTTCCTGCACCTCCTCGCGCTCGTGGCGAGCGCCGCTTTGCTGCGCCGCGGGACGCTCTACGCCGTCGCGGTGGCCCTCCAGGGCGCATTGCTGCTGGGTGCTCTGGCTGCCCGCGCGGTGCCGGTCCGGCCGCTGTTGATCGTCCGCTACTACGTGCTCATCACCGCGTCGATGGCAGCCGGGCTGTGGGACTGGCTCCGGCACGGAGCGCCCGTGGGGTGGGAGCCGGCCGAGGGCACGAGATGATCGGGCGTGGTTTCGAGCACGAGGTGAACGAGCCCGCCCACGCCGCCGAGCCCTCCGAGCCCGCCCGCGCCGCCGAGCCCTTTGAGCCCGCCCGCGCCGGCGAGCCCGCCCACGCCGGCGAGGCCGCCAACCCCCGCCCCGGTTACGATGCGATCGAGCGCGGCTTGGACGTCGTGATCTCGCTGGCCGGGACGGTCCTGTCCGCACCCGTGATCGCCGTGCTGGCGCTCGCGATCCGGCTCGAGTCATCCGGTCACCCGATCTATCGCCAGAGCCGCGTAGGCCGCGACGGGGAGCCGTTCTCGATCTACAAGCTGCGCACGATGGTTCACGGCGCGGAGCTGATCGGCGCGGGCCTCGCGATCCAGCAGGGCGACGAGCGGATCACGCGCCTTGGCTCGCTGCTGCGCCGTTACTCGCTCGACGAGCTTCCCAACCTATGGAACGTGCTGGCGGGGGAGATGTCGATCGTTGGCCCGCGGCCCACGATCGAGGTTCAGGTGGCGCAGTACACCGCTCGCCAGCGCGGGCGCCTCGCGGTCAAGCCCGGGATCACCGGATGGGCTCAGGTCAACGGCCGGGCTTCGCTGCCATGGTCAGAGCGGATCGAGCTCGACCTGTGGTACGCCGAGCACCGCTCGCCGATCCTGGACTTGAAGATCATGGCCCGGACGGTGCAGATGGTCCTGGGCGGGCAGGGACTCTACAAGGGAGAGACGGGCGGTTGGCACCCCCCGAGCGCGAGCCAGTGACGCCCTCCAGGATGACGCCCAGAGCGCGCGAGCCGGGCGTGCTCCTGACCGGTGTCGGCAAGCGCTATGACATCGTTTCGGCCTTCGCCCGCCATGCGACCGTCGTGGCTGCAGATCCGAGCCCGCTGGCGCCTGCGCAGTACGCGGCCCACCATCGCCGGGCGGTGCCGCGGATCGAGGATCCCGATTACGTGCCGGTTCTGCGCTTACTCTGCGAGGAGTTGGCAGTTGGTGCTGTTGTGCCGCTCACCGACCTCGACATCGAGCTGCTCGCTCGCGCGCGCGCGGCGGGCGAGTTGCCGGCCTTCGTCCCCGACCCCGAGATCGCGCGCGCGACGTTCGACAAGTACGAGACCCACCTGCTGCTGGAGCGGCTCGGCCTTCCCTCCCCTCCGACCGTGCTGCCCGGCGAGCCGGTGAGGAGATATCCGGTGATGGTCAAGCCCAGGCAGGGATCGGGGGCACGCTCGATCCATCGCGCCGACGACGAGTGCGCGGCAGAGTTCTTCGTGCGCTACGTGCGAGAGCCGACGATGGTTCAGGCGCTCATGGACGGCCCGGAGCTCTCGATCGACTGCCTGTCTGACCTGCGGGGCCGTTGCCTGAACGCGATCCCCCGCACGATGATCGAGTCGCGTGGGGGGGAGTCGATCAAGGGCACGGTGATCGCCGATCCCGAGCTCGTCGACCTCGGTCAGCGCGTGGTGGAGGCGCTCGGAGTTCGCGGGCCCTGCACGGTGCAGGTCTTCCGTGACAAGGAGATCGGCTTGGGCATCACCGACGTCAACACGCGTTTTGGGGGCGCCTTTCCCGCGCCGATGTATGCCGCGCTCCCCGGCCACACCTACCCCGAGCTGATCGTGCGCATGGCTCGCGGCGAGGCGATCGAGCCCCATGTAGGGTGCTTCCGCGCTCCGGTCACCTTTACGCGCTACTTCTGGCAGCTCGAGCTCGACGAGGAGCTGGCGCCCACCGGGCGCGACATCGTCGATCCGCCCGGCCCCCCGCGGCCCAGGTAGCCTTCGCGCCTGCGATGATTGGCTTCGTCTTCTCAGGAGGCGCGAGCCGCGCTGGAGCATCCAGACCCAGCCACGCACTGGACGCCGCGGTCGCTGGAGCGGATCAAGCCCCACGAGCACTGAGCGCAGCGCGAATGGGTCAGCGCTGCGCGGCGTGTCGCCGCGCGGGTGCGAGCACCTTGGCACTCCAGCAGCCATCGGCGAAGCCGGCGATCTCGGCGGCCAGCCTGGCCGGGCGCCTGCGCAGCTCGATGATCGAGCTGGCGTCGATCAGCTTGGCGTTGGGGAGCTCGTGGGCGAGCATGTCGGCGTCCGAGAACGGGTGCACGGGGTCACGCGGATGGCCGATCACCAGTGCCGGCGCCTCGAATGTCCTGCGCTCGGTGCGGTTTGGCGCCGTGCGGGCGAAGATGATGCCCTGGATCAGGGCGCCGCTGGGCCCGGGGTCCTGGGTCATGCAGTCGAGCCCCAGTCCCAACAGAAAGGGCATCCCGTTGCGCGGCACCACATGTGCCGCGGCAGCGAGGACCTTCATCACCCGCTCCCCGAATGTGAGCGCGAACAGCAACGGCGTAAACGTCGCGGCGCAGGCCGGGATCGCGTTGTCGAGCACTGGCGCTTCGATGACCATTCCGCGCAGGCGCTGCGGCGCGAGTGAGGCTACCTCGAGGCTGACGTTGGCCCCGAGCGAGGTTCCCCCGACGATCGCTTGATCGAGCGCCAGGTGGTCGAGCAGCGCGACCGTCTGGCGCGCGAAGCTCGACATCGAGTATCGCCACATGTCCCGCGGGCGATCGGAGGCGCCGTGGCCGAGCGGATCGAAGGTGATCACGCGGTTGCCCCGGGCGGCCAGCTCGCGCGCGAGCGGCGCCTGCATCTTCTGGGAGAGCAGCAGGGCCGGCAGCAGCACCGTCGCGCGCGGGCCCTCGCCGTAGATCGTGTAGGCGAGCCGCTGCCCCTCGTGGAAGAAGTGCGGCATCGCCTCAGAATAGCCGCGGCTGGCCGCCCCCGGCGGCCGGCCGTCTGGGTGCGCCCCGGTGCCGCTGCGCCCCGAGCGATACCGTCCGTAGGCCATCGCACGAATCGGAGGACTGTTTTCATGGCCAGAGCTCCACGGTCGCTTGCCGGCCTGGTAGTCGCAATCACCGGCGGGGCCCGCGGGATCGGCCGCGCTACCGCTGCTGCGCTGATCGTCCAGGGTGCGCGCGTCGCGATCGGCGACATCGACGCGTCGCTGGTCGGGCGCACTGCTCGGGAGCTCGGCGGTGAGACGATCGGGCTCGCACTCGATGTCACCGACAGCCATAGCTTCGAGACCTTCCTGCAGGAGGTCGAGACGCGCCTGGGCCCGCTCGACGTGCTGGTCAACAACGCCGGGATCATGCCCGTCGGCCCGTTCACGCAGGAAACGGAGCTGATCGCGCGGGGGCTCCTCGACATCAACGTCCAAGGCGTGATCATCGGCTCCAAGCTCGCGCTGGAGCGCTTCGTCCCGCGTGGACGCGGTCATCTGGTTCAGATCGCTTCTGCGGCGGGGAAGTTCGGTTTTCCGGGCGGAGCGACCTACTGCGCCACCAAGCACGCGGTCGTCGGGCTCAGCGAGACGATCCGCCAGGAGTACCGCCGCACCGGGATCGACGTGAGCGTCGTGATGCCCGTCCTCGCCAACACAGAGCTCGGGACGGGCTTTCCTGAGACTCGTGGGTTCGGGGTCGTCGAGCCCGGGGACATCGCGGACGCGATCGTGCAGGCGCTTCAGAGCGGGCGCTTCGATGTCTACGTGCCCAGGAGGCTGGGCGGTATGGTCCGGCTCAGCGCCCTCGTCCCGCGTGCCGTGGCCGAAGCGATCTCCCGGCTGCTGAAGGGCGATCAGGTGCTCGCGCACCCCGACCCCGCCGCCCGCGCCGCCTACGAGGACCGTGCGGCCAAGACGATCGCTGCCGCGGAGCAGCCGGCGGCTGGCGAGCTGCCCGCGAGCGGGGCACCCGGCGCTGCGCAGCGCAGGCGGGAAGCCGTCTAGATTCCATCGACGATCGCTTGCGAGGCATCTGAGGCCACCGTGACCTCGATTGTCCGCGCTCCGCGCACCCACGCGATCAAATCGAGCTCCTGCAGGCGGTCCAGGGTCGCCTGCAGGGCGAGCGCCTGGCCCCGGCTCGCGTAGCGGCGCGCGATCTGGAACGTGTACCCCGTCGTCGCGGGCGAGTCGGTGAAGCCGAGCAGTTCCTGGTAGCGAGCGTCGGTCACGGTGCTGGCCACGATCTGTGGCGCTGAGCTGCGGCTCAGCGCCCTTACCCGCGCCGCGAGCTCGATCAGCAGGTCGAGCGCGGGCGCGCGCAGGCCGCGGTACAGCGCGGCCTGAGCACCGAGGCGTGGCGCGAGCGAGCCCATCCCGGGTCCGTAGGAGAGCCCGAGGCGGCCTGCATTTGAGGGTAGAGGCAGAATCGTGTGACTCGCATAGGCCCTGTCGAGGGCATCGGGGTTCCCGAAGGACGGCGTGCGGTCGGGAGGGTGGAGAGCTTCCGCGCCGTAGCCATCGGCGGTCTGGAGCGCCGCCAGGCGCGAGAGCTCGGTTCGGTCCGAGCGGTACAGGCGCATGATCGCGATCGCACCGAGGATCCGCCAGTAGTACAGCGAGGAGTCGTCGCCGAAGCTCGAAAGCAGCTCGTAGGCGGCCCTTCCGTGATCGGGTGAAGTGTCGAAGTAGAGCTGGGCGTAGGGGATCGCGTGGCCGCCGTCGTAGTCGGCGAGCACTTGCTGGAGGTTGCCGATGCCCATGTGGTAGGAGACGACCGCGAGGTCTGAGCGCCCGAGCCGCTGGCGCGCGAGCTCCAGGTAGCGAACCGTCGCCGCGAGCGCCTTGGAGGGGTCAAAGCGGTCGTCGATCTTCGCCCGCCGGCGCACCAGCGCAGACACGCGGCCGCTTGCACCCAGCGCGCAGGCGCGGTAGATCGCCGCGGTGAGCTGCCTGCTGCGCGCCAGGTCGACGTGCATCCCCAGCAGCGCCTGGCCTGTCTGGGCGAGGATCTGGGTGAGCCCCGCGGCGGCGGAGGGGTCGTTGCCCGCGATCACCTGTGGCCGGCCGGCGCTCTCCAGGAACACGATCGCCTCGAGCATGTCGGGATCGATCCCGGTGCCCATGGTCGCCGCGCTCACCGCTCCCCTGTAGGAGGCCACCCGGGCCGCGGTTGCGATCGCTCCACCGGGGCTCTTGGCGAAGAGGACGTGCGCGCTTCCGGCGGCGGCGCGCGCTCCGAACTCCGCCTCGCGAGAGGGCGAGTACTCAAACGGATTCCCCCCACGGGCGGGCCGGCCAGCCCCCGGGAGGGGCAGCGGGGGCGGAGGTGCTGCGCCCCCGCTGAGCAGGGCGACCAGGACGGCGATCGCCAGCACTGCGCCGGCCACTGCCAGAGCGAGCCGCGAGCGCTTCCGCCTCACCACGGCCCGGCGCTCACCACGGCCCGCGGCCGAGCGTCCTCATCGCAGCGTCAGGTCCAGGCCACGACAACGGGACGCCGCGGCGACGCTGGCGTGGCGGGGGACGCTGGGGTACACCTTCCAGCCGTAGCTGTGGGCAATGAAGTTCACCAATGGGTGCGGACGCAGGCGGTCGTAATGGCGGTCGAAGTACAGCTCGCCGATCTTAACCCCCAGGTACCACGCGAGGACGCTCTGGAACTCGATATTCACCTCCGGCTGCCCGCAGGCGAGGATGTGCGTGGCTCCGAGTCGCTTGACGACCGTCGAGAGACGGTCGAACTCCAGGGTGCGCGCTCGTTCGTGGACCAGGTCCTTGCGCTCGGTCTGCAGCCTCGAGCGCGCAGCGGGGGCCAGCGCGCCGGCGAAGACGAGCACTACCAAGCCCGTCGCCCAGCCGGCGAGCTTCGCTGATTCTCGCCCCTGCGCTCGGGGCCACAGGCGCCGGGCCGTACCGGCGATCAGCGGGGGGAGATCCAGGATCACGCGGCCCACCGCTATGCCCGCCATCACGCCCATCACGCCCGCGGCCTCGAACAGGTACCGGGGTACCGCGGGGAAGCCGTGCAGCGCGAACCCGACCTCGACCGCCACCCAGAGCACCGTGCCCGCCGCGAGCAGCAGCGTTTTGCGATCCCGCCGCCAGACCGCGAATCCGGCCGCGAGCAGCGATAGGAGCTTGATGCCGAGCGCATGAAGAGCGAGGAAGCGATCGATGGTGCCCGTGATCTTGTTGGCGTGCAGCTCGCGCGGTGAGTGCAGCGCGTTGTCGCCCGCGACGAACGCGGTCTTGGCCGTCAGTGCGGGGATTCCGAACCAGAGCAAGGGAACGAGCGCGACTCCGCCGACGATCAGCCACCGCATCGAGGGAACCCTCCACCACGCCCACAGCACGTACAGGCCGAGCAACGGCCACACCTCCGGACGCCCCAGCGACGAGAGCACCCAGAGTACCAGCGCCCAGCGCTGGCGCCCACACAGCCAGCAGTCGATCGCCCCCAGGCACATCGCGACGATCATCGTGTCGGACTGGGCGCTGAGGATGAAGTGCGAGTAATCCTGGATCCCGAGCAGGGCGCCGGCCGCGAACAGCCCCGCGATGTATGCGGCGTAGCGGCGCTCGGGCGGCGCGTCGAGAAGCCGGAAGGCGATTCGCCATGCGAACACGACGCCGCTCAGCGACACCGCTACCGCTGTGATCATCCACAGCCACAGCGCGTAATGACCGATCACCGCGTATGGGACCGTGAACAGGTAAGGGAGCGGCTTCCAGGATGGTGCACCGTTGGTGTCGAGCTTCAGATGAACCGTGAGGTGGCCCCAGACAAGCCACCCGTAGGGGTCATACCCGGGACGTGTCCCGGCCCACAGCACGACGAGCGTCGAGATAGCCAGCAGCGCAAGCGCGAGGAGCCACCACCGGTACCTCACGATCAGCTCGCGTGCGGACGCCCCGGGCGGCCTTGCCGGAGGCGTGGGGGCCGCCGGGACCTCGGCCGCCGGGTCTTGTAAGGCTTGCTGTGACACGCTGAAGGCGACGCTGGCGGACGCAGGGACGGCTGCGCACGGGCCCGAAGCGACACCGAGGACGCTATCAGCATTTTGCGCCCTGCCGCCGCCCTCAGCGTCTCCCGCAGCCTTTGGTTTGTCCGGTCGGCTATTCTCTTGCGCTTCGCGGGTCAGCGATCACTTCAGGTTTGGCCGCGCCTTGGCCAGCCCCCGAGTCGTCCCCGGAGCACTCCCGGGGCCACTTCCGGGCCACTCTCCGGCCGTTCGCAGGCCGGGAGCGCTGAAGATCCCAATCGAGTGAAGGCATTGGAGCGTCAGTATGCAAATCTTGGTCCTAGGCGGCGACGGATACCTCGGGTGGCCCACTGCGCTTCACCTGTCGGCCGCAGGCCACGACGTGGCGGTCTGCGACAACTTCGCCCGTCGCGGTTACGACGAGGAGCTCGGCGTTGAGAGCCTCGTTCCAATCGCCTCGCTGCAGGAGCGCGTGGCGGCCTGGGTGCAGGTCGGCGGCAAGACGATCAAGACGTATGTCGGCGACCTCTGCGACGCCGCGTTCGTGCACGGGATGGTGGGCGAGCTACGGCCCGAGACGATCGTGCACTTTGGCGAGCAGCGTGCCGCCCCTTACTCGATGATCGATCAGGCGCACGCGGTTTACACGCAGACCAACAACGTCATCGGAAATCTCAACGTCATGTACGCGATCGCCGACATCGATCGCGACATCCACCTCGTCAAGCTCGGCACGATGGGCGAGTACGGCACCCCCAACATCGACATCGAGGAGGGCTGGATCGAGATCGAGCACAACGGGCGCAGCGACAGAGTCCTGTATCCCAAGCGGCCTGGCTCCTTCTACCACCTGTCAAAGGTGCACGACAGCCACAACATCGAGTTCGGGTGCCGCATCTGGGGGATGCGGGCGACGGACCTCAATCAAGGTGTGGTCTACGGCGCCGACACCGAGCACACCAAGCTCGATCCGCGCCTGGCCACGCGCTTCGACTACGACGGGGTGTTCGGGACGGTGCTCAACCGGATGGTGATCCAGGCCGTGCTCGGACACCCGCTCACGGTTTACGGCAACGGCTCGCAGACCCGCGCTTTGATCAACATCGTCGACACCGTCGAGTGCATCCGGATCAGCGCTGAGAACCCCGCCGGTCGTGGGGAGTTCCGCGTCTTCAACCAGTTCACCGAATCCCTTTCGGTGCGCCAGATCGCCGACACGATCGCGGCGGACTACCCCGGCGAGTGCACGACCGAGGAAATCGAGAATCCGCGCGTCGAGGCTGAGAACCACTACTACAACCCCAGGCACACCCGATTGGTCGACCTCGGCCTGGAGCCGACGCTGCTGAGCGACACGCTGATCGACCACTTGTTCGAGGTCGCCGAGCGCCACAAGGACCGGGTCGACCTAGAGGCGATCATGCCGACGGTGCGCTGGCGGGAAACCGCGAGCGAGCTGCCGCGGACTGTGAGCGAGCTGCCTCGGGCTGCGAGCGAGCTGGCACCGGCGAAGTGAGTCCATCCGCCGCGCCGCCGCCGGCGGAGCGCGCTGCCGACTTCACTGGACGCCGGGTCCTCGTCACCGGAGGGTCGGGCTTCATCGGCCGCCACATCGTCTCCGAGCTGAGGGGAGCGGGCGCTTATGTCCGGGTCGCCGATCTGCGACCTCATCCGGACCGCGGAGTCGCAATCGTCCAGGGCGACCTCGCGGACGCTGCCGTGCGCGAGGATGCGCTGAGGGGGGGGATCGACTCGATCGTCCACCTGGCTGCGGTGACGTCGGTGCTGCGTTCGCTGGAGGCGCCCGAGCTCACCTATCGCACCAACGTTGGCGCAACAGCGGGGCTGCTGGAGGCGGCGCGGGAGGCTGGTGCGACGGCGCTCGTCTTCGCGTCGACCAACGCGGTCACCGGCGAGATGCAGAGCCCGAAGATCTCGGAGTCCTCGACGCTCGCTCCCCTCACGCCCTACGGCGCGACCAAAGCCGCCGCCGAGATGCTGATGGCCGCCTACACGGCCTCCTATGGGTTGCGGTGCACCTGCCTGCGGCTGACCAATGTCTACGGGCCCGGCATGCAGGCCAAGGACAGCATCGTCGCGCGCCTGATGCGCGCGATCCGCCTGGGGACGACGTTCGAGATCTATGGCGACGGCCGCCAGCTCCGCGACTACGTGCACGTGAGCGATGTCGCCGCTGCGGTCCGCTTGGGGCTGGTGCGCGAGGACTGGCACGGGCCGGTGGTGATCGGCACCGGGACCTCGCTGTCGGTGCTCGAGGTGCTCGACGCGGTGCGCGCGGTCAGCGGCGCGGAGCTGCACGTGGAGCACGGACCGGCGAAGCCCGGCGAGATGCCGGCTGTGATCGTCGACCCCACCCGTGCTCGCCACGCGGGATGGTCACCGCGCTTCAGCCTGGCGCGAGGGCTGACCGGCGTCTGGGAAGAGTGGTCACGGGCGCAGGTGGAGGGAGCCTCAGCTTGGCAGCCCGCGCCCGCGCCCACGCCCGAGTCCGCCCCCACGTCCGGCCCCGCGCCGCCGTGACCCTCGCAACGCACCAGCCGTTCGCGACCGAGGCGGAGCTTGCCACGCTCTCCGCTCAGGAGCGCGGGGCCGCAGCAGCCTTTCTCGTCGCCCATCCGCCCGGGACCGGCGCGCCGCTGGCGGTCGTGATCCCGGCGTACAACGAGGAGCCCACGGTGGCCGCGGTGATCGCGGAGGTGCCGGCGTACGCCGCCGGCCTGGCGACGGAGGTGATAGTGGTGGTGGACGGTGCCCGGGACGCCACCGCCGCCCGCGCGAGCGCCGGCGGCGCGCTTGTCTGCGACGTTCCGGTCAACCGCGGTCAGGGAGCGGCGCTGCGGTTGGGTTACTGGCTCGCACGCGCGCGCGGGGCGCAGATCGTCGCGACGCTCGATGGCGACGGTCAGTATGAGCCACTGGAGCTAGGGCGCGTCGTGGAGCCGATCCTCGCCGGCCGCGCGGACTTCGTCAGCGGCTCCAGGCGCCTGGGCAGCGAGCTGACCACCGACACGATCCGGCATGCCGGTGTGATCGTGTTCGGAGCCTTGATCAGCGCCTTGATCGGCCAGCGGATCACCGATCCGGCCTGCGGCTTACGCGCGATGCGAATCGAAGTGCTCGAAGCGGTCACGCTGGAGCAAGCGCAGTACCAGGCCTCCGAGCTGATGATCGGCGCCGCGCTGCACGGCTTCAGGATCTCCGAGGTGCCCACGACGATGCGCGACCGAGGGTTCCACGCGACCGCCACCAAGAAGGGCGGGAACCTGGGCTACGGCGTGCGGTTCGCGCGCGCGGCGCTCCACACGTGGCGACGGGACCGCAAGGCGGCACGGACACGGCTGCGCCCCGAGAAGACCCAGAACTCGTAGACCGCGAACTTCGCGACGAACAGTATCCCCTGAACGGCGACATAGGACGCGGTGACCAGGATCACCCGGATGCCGTGGTGGGCGGGAATGCTCTGGACGTGGTCGTTGGTCCACTCCGTGGTCAACGCGGAGGCGATCAGCGCTACCGCTGAGACGGCGATATAGCCGATTATCTCCCGGCCGAACGAAGGGCGCCCCCGGAGCTTCCATGCCCAGCGGCGGTTCAGCACCCAGTTGGGAACCGCGCCCGCCAGGAACGCCAGCACCGAGCAGGTGGTGGTGCCCACGCCGGTGACGTAGAGCACCGCGAACACGACGGCGCTGGTCGCCGCGGCGAGAATCGACCCGATCGTGTAACGGGTGATGCGTGCTGCAAGGGCGGAGCCGCGCAGGTTCTGGATTCGCCGCCGAAGCACCGATCCAATCCTACCGTGTCCCCGCCAGGGCTACGAACGCGCGGGCTTTGGCAAGATGGCTCCATGCTCGAGGATGCGGCGCCGTACTCGCTGGGCGCTGCGTCCACTTCGGGTGCCGCGAGGACCGGCACCGTGCTGATGCGGATCTTCCGCACAACGCCGTGGGCGGTCTGCGCCATCACCGCCGCCGCCGCCGCGCTGCGCTTCACCGCGCTCGGTGGGGTCGATGCCAACGACTTCTACGACGCCGCGGTGCGGAGCATGTCGCTCTCGTTTCACAACTTCTTCTTCGGTGCGTTCGATCCGGGCGCGGCGCTGTCGCTCGACAAGCCGCCGCTGGACCTCTGGCTTCAGGTCGCCAGCGTCAAGCTCTTCGGCTGGAGCTCGCTCGCGCTGAAGCTGCCCGAGGCGCTCTGCGGGACGTTATCGGTGCCACTGCTCTACGACGCGGTGCGCCGCGCCGCGGGCCGCCCGGCGGGCCTGGCCGCCGCGACCGTCCTCGCGCTCCTGCCTGAATCGGTCCTGACCGCGCGCAGCGACACGATGGACTCGGTGATGATGGCGCTCGTGATCGGGGCGCTGTGGCTCACGATCCGCGCCTGCGTCTCTCACCGCCGGCGCCCGCTGATCCTGGCCGGCGTCGCGCTGGGCCTGGCGTTCGAGGTGAAGCTGCTGGAAGCGCTCGTCGCCGCACCCGCGTTGGTGGTGCTCTACGGGCTGGCTGCGAAGCTTCCCGTTCGAAATCGAGTGCGTAATCTGCTGCTCGCCGGCGGCGCGCTGCTGGTGGCCGGCCTGTCCTGGGCGGTAGCGGTCTCGCTGGCGCCCGGACACCGTCCGTGGGCGGTTGGATCCAGCGACGGGAGCGTCTGGAACGCGATGTTCGTGTTCAACGGCGTCGGCAAGGTGTCAGGCGCGTCTAACGCGAAGCCGGGCGGACCGGGTCCGTTCCGGCTCCTCGTGTCCACCGGCTGGCACTACGACGTACTGTTCGGGTGCGTGCTCGCCGCCGCGATCGCGATCGGGCTCGCAGCGGCAGCGGTCTTCGTGTGGCGGGGGCGCCAAGCGCGCGCGAACGGGGCTCCCATACTTGCGGACGCGAATGGTGAGGCGCCGGCGCGGGCGAAAGACGCGGTCCTGGCGCGGGGGTTTGCGATCTCGCTCGTGGTGTGGATCGCGTTCGCGATCCTGTTGTTCGACACGATGGGCACCGTGCACGCGCGCTATCTCGAAGCGCTCGCGCCCGCACTGGCCGCGACGATCGGGTACGGCGCCGTCACGCTGGCGGGCTTGCCTGACGGGCGCGGACGGCCCGGCACCACATCGATGCTCGCGCTCACGGTTGCGCTGCTGGGCATCAGTGCCTACACGTTCGGCCTGCAGCCGGCGTCGGTTGGGTGGTCGGCTACGGCGCTGATCGTCGCGGCAGTCGGCGCCGGACTGCTGGCCAGAGCCGGCGGGCGCATCAGCGCCCCGGCGAAATGGCTGACGGCGGCAATGATCCTTGCCTGCGCGCTCGTCTTCCCCGCTCACGAATCGCTACTGCTCGTGCGCACCGGTGCGAATGACTCGCTCGGGCTTGCGAGCGCGCCCGCGGGCGACGCGGCAGCGCTGTCCAGATACCTGGAGCCGCGCACGGCAGGCGTCCACTATGAGCTCGCCACCGACGAGCCGCTCGCGCTCGCTCCGCTCATAATCCGCGACCGCCGCCCGATCCTGGCCCTGACGAGCTTCGGTGGCCGTCCGCTGGCCGGGATCGGCCAACTGTGGCGGCGGTCAGGACGGGAGCCGTGCGCTACGGGCTCGCCGGCAATTACAAGTGCGGCCCGCGGAGCGCCAACCGCGCCGCGTGTGGCCCCGCCGCGTTGTGGATCCGCCACAACGGGATCGACGTGAGCTCGCCCGCGGGGCTCACGGGCGGGTCGAAGCTCTATCTCCTCTTGCCGAGCGTTGCTGGCTGACCGGCTCGCCGGGGCTCGCCGGCCATCGTGGCGGTTGATCTGCGTCCTCGCGGCCGTGGCGGGCGTCGCCGCGCTCTGGATCTCGCAGTCCCGGGCGTCTCCGGCATCCGGGGCGCCCCCGCCGTCCCGGGCAATCTTGGCCGCGAACCGGGCGACGGCGGTGCCAGCGGCGGGGGCGCCCCAGCGCGTGGGGGCATGCGCCGCCTCCTCAGGGGCCGCGCCGGACAGCAGCCACACGGTTTCGCTCGTGGTCGATGGCAGGCGACGATTCGCGCTTGTGCACGTTCCCCATCCGCTCCCGGCGGGTAGGCGCCTCCCGCTCGTCCTCGCCTTGCACGGGTACGGTGGCAGCGGACCGCGGATGGAGCCCTACAGCGGCTTCTCCCGCCAGGCCGACGAGCACGGATTCGTGGTCGCCTATCCCAGCTCCCTGGGGCTTGCGTGGAACAGCACCGGTGCGGCCGGCGGGCCGGATGATGTCGCCTTCCTGCGCGCGCTGATCGCCGCGCTGGAGCACAGCACGTGCATCGATCCCGAGCGCGTGCTTGGCACCGGCGTCTCCAACGGCGGCGGTATGGTCGCACTCGCCGGGTGCGAGCTGAGCTCCCAGATCGAGGCGATCGCCCCGGTCGCCGGGGGCTACGACGGTCAGCCGCCGTGCCATCCCACACGTCCGCTGTCGGTGCTCGAGATCCATGGAACCGCCGACCAGGTGGTGCCGTACTTTGGCCGCACTCGCCGCCGGACGCGAGACGGCGTCCCGCCATTCGTCAATGCCTGGGTGGCTCGCGACCGCTGTTCGCCGCGCGCGGGAGTGCGTGCGCTGGCGCCCGGCGCGACGATCTACCGCTGGCAGGGGTGCGCGGGCGGCGTGCGCGTCGAGCACATCAAGATCGCGGCCGGGCATCACCAGTGGCCCGGCGCAACGCCGCCCGACCCGGGGCCTCCGTCGGCGATTTGCGCCGCTTGCACGATCTGGAGCTTCTTCTCCGGCCTCCCGGCCGGCGCTCGGGCTTGGCCGGTAAGCCCGTCGTCGCCGCTCCGCGGCTCCTCGCCGGGCGGCGGCGGAGCGCCTCTGCGCAGCTCAGCGTCGTAGCCGCTCGAGCGCGGGGGCGAGCCGCGCACGGAGCTGATCGGGCGCTAGGCTCGGGATCTCGAAGCTGGCGTCTCCCCGCCGCGCACGGATCAGCAGGTGGGCACCCCCCTTTTTTTGGCGCCGGCGCAGCCGGCCGCGCGCGCCTGGAACCTCCAGCGCGGAGATCTCCTCCCAGCGAAGGCGTCCCAAGGCGCCGTCGCTGGATCCGCGGACGATGTCGAGTCCCTGCTCGGACAACCGCAGCGTAATGTGGCCTTGACCCGGTGAGAGCTTGGCGATTCCCGCGAGGTGGATCGCGGGCAGTCGCAGCGGTGGTGAGAAGATCTCGGGCGGTTGGGTGGCGCGAACGTTCTTGGCCGGCTGCTCGGGCTGTTGGGTGGCCTGCGCGGCGTGTCTCTGGTCGGGAAGAGCCGGGGCTTGTGGGCCGCCGGCCTCATTGTCGCCCGCAGCGCTCGCGGGCTGACCCGCGCCCGCAGCGCCTGCGGGCCCGCCTGTGCTCCGAGCGCTGGCGGACGGGCCGGTCTCGCGGACTGCTGCGTCTAGGCTGGCGAGGCTCTCCTCGTAGGAGGGCGCGCCCGCGATCTCCTGCGCCCGCGTGAGCACCGGATGACCGAGCGCCTCGCCCAGGCTGATTCCGAGCTCCTCGCTGGCGACCGCGGCGAGCGCACGGCGCCACTGGAGCCCGTCGGCGCTGTCGGCAGCCTCCTGCACCATCGACTCGAGCTGCTTGGCCCCGATCTCCAGCACGTCGGCGTGGGCAGCCGCTGCCTCCTCGAAGGCGGGGCGCAGACGCGCCACGAGCGCGTCGCGCCCGTGTTGCGCGATCTGGGCAGCCGCCCGCTCGAGCACCTCATCGTTCACAGCGCCGCCCTCGCCAGCAGCGCGCCGGTGGCCGCGAGAAAGTGGGCCGCCTGCGTGCCATACAGGATGCGGTGGTCACAGGCGAGCGTCAGGGTCATCATCTGGCCCGGCACGATAGCTGTGCCGCGGACGACGGGGACCTGTCGGATCGCCCCCGCGACGAGTGCACCGGCGTGAGCGGGGCTGAGAATCGTGGTGCAGCGCGTCACGCCGTACATCCCCAGGTTCGAGAGCGTGAACGTCGCGCCGGCGAGCTCCGGTGGGGTGAGCTCGCCGCGGCGAGCGCGGCGGGCAAGGGCTTCGATCTGCTCGGTCAGCTCGCTCAGCGACCTGCGGTCTGCATCGAGCACAGTTGGGCTCGCGTACGCATCCTCGGTCGAGATCGTGACTCCCACGTTGACGCGCGAGTAGAGCTCGAAGCGTCCGTCGCGGTACGCGCCGTTGGCGCGGGGGACCTCGCGCAGCGCCAGGGCGCACGCCTTGACCAGCATCGCGGTCACCGAGTACCCCTGCTCGTGGCGCAACGCAGCGCACGCCGACATGTCCACGTCCAGATCAAGCTCCAGATCGGGCACGGTCGCTCTCGCCTGGGCGCTCCGCCGCGCGATCGTAAGCTGTGCGCGGCTTGGTTCCAGCACCCGTATCTGCCCCTTGGTGGCGCTGAGCGCGGCCGGAGCTGGCGCGCGGTCGGCCATCCTGCGCAAGATAGCCGCTGCGGGGCCTCAGTCGGCGTCCGCTCCTGCCCAGGCCCGGATGAAGTCCTCGGCGTCGAGGCCGACGAGGTCGGCGCGCAGCTCGCGCAAGAGCTTCGCGCCCTGCTTGGCGGGGAGCTCCCAGTAGAGGACCACCTCGCCATCGTCGACCGAGACGACTTCGATCCGGTCAAGGCGCCCGCGATCGGCGAGAAACGCCGGCTCGGCGCCTTCCCGCGAGACGATCAGGTGAAAGGCGCGGTTGGCTTTCACAACCGCGCTCCGAGTGTCACGCCGCCCGAGCCAGCGTCATCGCGGCGCTCCGAGCGTCACGCCGGCGCCAAGCGTGCCTCACAGCCGCGCTCCCAGCTCGTCGGCAGCGCCGGCGAGCACCAGATCGCCTTCGAAGATCCGGCCGCCCACCTCGATCGCCGGCAGCGAGCCCACGCCGGCGCGCCGCGCGCGCGCGCCAGCCTCTCCGAGCGCCCCGGCCACCGAGCGCAGCGCGATCCCCTTCAGCAGCGCCGCGGGATGGATCTCGCACGCGGCCGCGGCGATCAGCACCGTGTCGCGCTGACCCAGATCACGCCCGCCGGCGAATGCCTGCCGGTAGGCCGCCAGCGAGAATGCCACCGTGCGGCCGATGCGCTTGGCATACGTGGCGGCGAGCATCGCCAGGCGCGTGTCCGGCGGCCACGGCGCAGGCAAGCGCAGCGGCTGCAGCCGCTGCTCGACGATGAGCCGCTCGAGCTTGCACCGGTCGAGGACCCGGGCCGCCCCTCCCAGTTCGGTGGCGAGCACCGGCTCCCATTCGGGCGCCACCGGGAGCGCCGACATGATCCGCTCGGCGACCAGGTAGCACTCCGGATTGCCCAAGTCGTAGTAGAAGATCGGCTGCGCCGGCGATGAGGGCGGTGAAGGTGGGGGTGGCAGTGGCGCACCGGGGTAGCGATTGCGCTCCGGCGGTGGCACTCGAGCCGAGCTCAACCGTGGATCAGCCAGCCGTCGGCGGCGCGCGCGGCCTCCATCACCGCTTCAGAAAACGTGGGGTGAGCGTGGATCGCGCGCGCGATCTCCGGAAACCCGCCCTCCAGGCCGCGCACGAGCACCAGCTCCCCGATCAGCTCGGTAGCCCGCGTGCCGGCGATGTGGGCGCCGAGCAGCTCTCCGTACTTCTTCTCGCCGACGATCTTGACGATTCCCGTGCGGTCGCCGTAGATGGTGCCGGCGCCGACCGCGCCGTACTGGAGCCTGCCCACCACCACGTCGTGGCCCTGCTCGCGGGCCTGTGCCTCGGTCAGACCGAAGCTCGCGACGTTCGGGGCGCAGAAGGTGGCCCGGGGGATGTCGATGTACGCGATCGGATGGGTCTGGATGCCGGCGGCGTCCTGCGACGCTATCAGTCCCTCCTCAGAGGCCTTGTGAGCGAGCGCAGGGCCGTGGACGAGGTCGCCGATTGCATAGATCCCAGTGGCGCTCGTGCGCAGCGCCCCGTCGACCTCGATCAGTCCGCCCGGCGCGAGCTTCACGCCTGCCAAATCGAGTGCGAGGGACTCGACATCGGGGCCCCGCCCCGCAGCGATCACCAGCCAATCGGCTTCATTCTTGGACCCCAGCTCCTCGCCTGCGGGCGAGGAGCTGGGGTCACGCGTCTCGCGGGAGGTGAACTTCACCCCGCGGCCCGTCGACTCGACGTTCTCGACGAGCGTGCCGGTATGAATCGTGATCCCCTGGCGCTTCAGCCCCCGGTCGACGAGCTTGGAGATCTCGGCATCCTCGGTCGGGAGCACGCGCTCCAGCGCCTCGTACAGCTCCACCTCGACGCCGAAGCGAGCGTAGGCGGAGGCGATCTCCGCGCCCGACGCGCCGGCCCCGACGATCGCCAGGCTCCTCGGCAGCTCGGGCAGCGCCCACGCCTCCTCGGTGCCGATCACCCGGCCCCCGAACTGCGCGCCGGGGATCGTCCTGGCGATAGAGCCCGTCGCGAGCACTACCGTCCTCGCGCTGAGCGTCTGGCCCGCGACCTCGACGCCACCGCTGGCCGCCAGCGCGCCGTGACCTTCGATCAGCTCGATCCGGTTCTTCTCGAGCAGGCTCGCGACGCCCCCGGTGAGGGTGCCGACAACCTTCTCACGACGCGCGCCAACGGCCGCGTAGTCCACCTGCGGCTCGCCGACGCTGATCCCGAAGTCACCCGCTCCGCGCACCTCGGAGAGCACGTCGGCGACGCGCAGGACGGCCTTCGCGGGGATGCAGGCGTAGTTCAGGCAGCGACCGCCGACCTTGTCCTGCTCGATCACGGCCGTCTTCATCCCGAGCTGGGCCGCGCGGATCGCGCCAACGTAGCCGCCAGGGCCCGACCCGATCACCACGCAGTCGTAAGAGGAGGCGGGCATCAGCGCCCGGAGCCTATCCCAACGCTCACCGGGAGCGTCCAGGGCCTTCCAGAATTTCTCACTCCGGCTCGCGCTCGGGCTCGGCTGGCATCTGGATCCTGCTCAGCGCCCTGATGAGCTTGTAGAACAGCGTGCCGGCACCCCCGATCACGACGAGCGGGATCACGAAGCCGAGCATGTTGCTGGCGCGCATCAGCGCGAGCGTCGCCGCGAGGATCGTGATCAGCAACATGACCATGAACCCGAGCACCGCCCAGTAGCGCGTTCGCCACATACCGGCCGCAAAGACCAGCATCAGGAGCCCGTAAATCACCGCGGGCGCCGTGAGGGTGCCCGTTCGCGTTGCGCCGATGCTCTTGGTGCTCACGGTGCCGACGGCGAAGAGGACCACGTTGGCGGTGAACAGCACAGCCGCGATCACGGCGCCCACCGTGACCGACGCCGGGCGCTCCCCTGGCGCCAGCGGCGTCAGCTCGGCTCTGACGGCGGCGTTGCGCTGCTCGGCGCGGCTAGGCGCGGCCAAGGCTGGGCTCCCTCTGGGACCGCTTCACGCCGCCGGCTTCGTTCTGAGCTGCTTCGATCGCGGGCTGAGTCAGGAGTGCGGCGCGCAGCGCGCGCGCCGCAGACTGTGGTTCCCGGGCGCCGGTCAGCGCGCGCACGACGGCGATACGGCGCGCTCCGGCATCACGCACCAGAGACACGTTGCCGGCGTCGATGCCTCCGATCGCAAAGAACGGGAGCGCTGCGCTGCGCGCCGCGTAGCGCACGAGATCCAGGCCCACCGGCGCCCGCCCGGGCTTGGTCGGGGTCGCGTATACCGGACCGACCCCGATGTAGTCACAGTCTCTGGCCCGGTCGACTTGATCGGGTTCGTGGGTCGAGAGCCCCACCAGCCGATCGGGACCGAGCAGCGCTCGTGCGCGGGCGCCAGGGGTGTCATCCTGGCCGAGGTGCACGCCGTCCGCTTGCGCTTGCAGCGCTAGATCGGATCGATCGTTGAGGATGAACAGCGCTCCGTGCGCTGCGCATACGCGGGCAAAGCGCGCCGCGGTGGCGAGAATCGCATCCTCCGAGCTACCTTTCATCCGCAGCTGGACGATGTCGGTGCCCCCGCGCAGCGCCGCGGCGAGGAAGCGATCAGGTTGCTCGTCGCAGACGAGGTACAGGCGTGCTGCGGCCAGGCGCTGACGGCGATCGAGCATCGGCCAAGTGTGCCAGGCGAGCGCGCTAGCATTAGCTCAGGCGCTGACTTGACCAACCACCGCAGATCATTTGACCTAGCCGTCGTAGGCGGCGGTGTGATCGGGCTGGCGCTCGGATGGCGAGCGGCCCAGCGCGGGTTGCGCGTGACGGTGCTCGAGCGCGGCGAACCCGGTGGGAGCACCTCCTGGGTCGCAGCCGGGATGCTCGCGCCGATCACCGAGGCCGACCCTCGCGAAGAGGCGCTGCTGCGCTTGGGGCTGGCCGGCGCGCGCGCATATCCAGCCTTCGTAACCGAGCTGGCGCAGGCATCGGGCCTCGATCCCGGGTACCTGCGCTGCGGGACGCTCGTCGTGGCGCGCGACGGCGACGAGGCGCAGGCGCTCGAGCGAGAGCTGGCGATGCGGCGCAGCCTCGGACTGGCCGTGGAGCGACTGCGCGCCAGCGAGGCGCGGCGAGCACAGCCCTCCCTTGCTCCGTCGTTGCGCCTCGCGCTCGATGTGCCCGGTGATCACGCGGTCGATCCGCGCTCCCTGACCGCGGCGCTGGCGCAGGCGCTTCGCCGCGCTGGCGGAGAGCTGCGCACCGGGGCACATGGCGCCGAGCTGGCGCTGCTGGGAGGCCGGCGTGTCGCAGGCGTCTCGCTGCGTGGGGGGGAGCGCGTGGATGCCGAGCACGTGGCGATCGCCGCCGGGGTCTGGTCCACCAAGATCAAGGGAGTACAGCCCGGGGCATCGGTTCCAGTTCGCCCCGTCAAGGGCCAGATCCTGCGCCTCCACGATCCGGCTGGTCCGGGCCTGCTCACGCAGGTGCTGCGCATGCGGGAGGGCTATGTGGTTCCCCGCGGCGACGGGCGCTACGTTGTGGGCGCGACGATGGAGGAGCGCGGGTTCGACACCACGGTCACCGCCGGGGCGGTGTGGGAGTTGCTGCGCGACGCACTCGAGTTGCTGCCGGGTCTCGCCGAGCTCCAGCTCGACGAGTGCTCCGCGGGGCTTCGCCCCGCCACCCCTGACAATGCGCCCCTGATCGGCCCCGGGACGCTGCCGGGGCTGCACTGGGCGACCGGCCACCATCGCAACGGCGTGCTCCTGGCCCCGATCACGGCGGAGATGGTGCTCACCGGGGTGCTAGGAGAAGGGCCGGACGACTGTGAGCTGGCGGAGGCATTTTCCCCGCAGCGATTTGAGACAGCCCCCGCGGCAGGCCGAGCGATGGCCGCGCCGGCCGGGGCGGTGGGCGCGTCGGTGGCAGCGGGAGCAGCGCCGGTGGGAGGCTGAGCGATGGCCGCGTCTGTGGGAGGCCGATGATGCTCGTGACCGTCAATGGCGAGCAGCGTGCGGTTCCGTCGCGGGCGACGGTGGCCAGCGTCCTCGCCCAGCTCGATCTCCTCCCGGGCGCACGCGGGGTGGCGGTCGCCGTCAACGGCGAGGTGGTGGCGCGCGGTCAGTGGGAGAGCGCCGGGCTGCGCGACGGCGACGGCGTCGAGATCCTCGCCGCGGTTGCGGGGGGATGAGCACGATCGATCAACCGCTCCCGATCAGAGGGGACGAGCAGGCCACAACGGCGGACCGATCGCTCCCGGCCGCGGGCGACGAGTACGACGCAACGCTAGTGGCACCGCTCGTGATCGCCGGCCGTGAGCTTCGTTCGCGGCTGATTCTCGGCAGCGGCGGCTTCTCGAGCCACGAGCTGCTCGCGCAGGCGCTGGCCGCTTCGGGCGCCGAGCTCTGCACGATCGCGCTGCGGCGCCTGGATCCGGGCGCGCGCGGTTCGATCCTTCACGTGCTCGACGATGCCGGTGTTGGGGTCCTGCCCAACACTGCCGGCTGCTTCACTGCCCGCGACGCGATCATCACCGCCGGACTCGCGCGTGAGGCGTTCGGGACCGATTGGATCAAGCTCGAGGTGATCGGTGACGAGCGAACCCTCTTGCCCGATGCCGTCGAGCTGCTCGCGGCCGCCGAGGCGCTCGTCGACGACGGCTTCGTAGTGCTCGCCTACACCACCGATGACCCTGTGCTGGCGCGGCGGCTGCAGGACATCGGCGCTGCCGCCGTGATGCCCCTCGGCTCCCCGATCGGCAGCGGCATGGGGATCTGCAACCCCTACAACATCGCGCTGATGGTGGCGCGCGCCGAGGTGCCCGTTGTCCTGGACGCCGGGGTCGGGACAGCATCGGACGCTGCTCTGGCGATGGAGCTGGGGTGCGACGCCGTACTGTGCGCGAGCGCGATCTCCCGCGCGCACGATCCGGCTGCGATGGCGCGCGCAATCGGACTCGGGGTGCAGGCGGGAATGCTCGCCCGCGGGGCTGGCCGGATCCCGCGCCGGCGCTACGCGCAGGCGTCGACGCCCCAGGAGGGCCTTGCGGTGCTCTCGCCCTCACGCGTCGGGAGATGACGGTTGACGAGTTGATCGACCGCTGGGAAGCCGCTTGGTCGGGTAAGGATGCTGATGCGTTTATTGAGTTGTGCGCCCCCGGCCTGCACTACGAGGACCCGCTCACCGAGGAGCCGCTGGAGGGTGCCCAGGAGCTCGGCTGGCACGCCGAGCGGCTCTGGATGGGGTTTCCCGACGCGCGCCTGGAGCGGACCGGCGAGCGTCTGAGCAACGGGCGCTTCGTCGCTGCCCCCTGCAAGCTGCTGGGGACCCACAAGGCACCGCTGGAGGGCCTCCCGGCGACTAACCGCTTCCTCGTCGCGCACTGCGTCTTCTACTTCGAGCTCGAGCAGAACCTGCTTTACCGCGTGCGGGCCTTCTTCGACCTCTACGGCGCGGCGGTACAGCTAGGCGTCCTGCCAGGGCGCGGAACGCTCGGCGAGAAGGCGCTGCTGGTCCTGCGCGGCTTCGGGTTGCGGGTGCCGCGGGGATAGACGCAGGGGCGTAGGTTAGGCGGCCGTGTAGGTTAGGCGGCCGTGGCCTCGGGCACGACCAGGCGTGAGGCGCAGCTGCTGGCTGAAGCGGGGATTACAGCACAAACCCCCCCTCGGCCCTGGGAGCCTGGCCTCTCGTCATCGCTCGGCGAGGATCAGAGCACAAACCCCTTTTCAGCCCAGAGGGCTTGTCCTCTGATCCCCGCTTGTCCCCACGCGCCAACAGCTCACAGGAACATCGTCGAGATCCCGCGACAGGCCCGCGAGCCTCGCGGTGCAACGACTCATTTCCGCTGGCAGTGTGAAGGTGCATGCATCTGTCCAGGCGCCAAACGGCACTCGCCAGCCAACGGATCACCGCCGCGCGGGTCACTCTTCAGATCGGTGAACGACCTCCAACTCGATCGCCACCGGTGCGTGGTCGGACAGAGAGCCGCGATCTAGGACCTCGGCGTTCCCGGTCGCGCGGAGGCCCCGGGTGCTGAACACGTGATCGACGTCGTGGCCGCCCGCGTAGGTGAGCCCGTCCAACGCCAGTTCGCGGACGCGGAGGTTGAAGTCCCCGCCGAGCACCGCCGGGACGCCGGCGGCCCAGGCAAGCGTGCTCTCGGCCGCGAGCCTGCCGTCTCGCAACGCCCCGGCGGCGTCGTGGACCGTTGCGTGCAGGTTGCCCACCCAGGGACCATCCGCCAGCCTCACCGCCTGCAGCCAGCGACGCTCGGGCCGGCGGCAGAGACGCAGCGTGCGGTGCTGTGCGATCTCATGGTCGCGGACGAGGATCGCGTTCGCGCCGCCGCCGTTGGATTTGATCAGGTCGGGCCAGCGAATCGCGACTGCCTGGCGCACGGGCAAGAGGCCGTTGCGCGAGGTCAGCACCAGTCGCGCCCGAGCCCGAAGCGTGGTGGCCAACCATGGCGGCCACCACGGCGGAACTTCCTGTAGCAGGGCGACGTCCCATTCCCAGCCCGCTAGTGCGGACGCGAAGTCGCCCCGCAGATCACGTCCGGCGGATGGCACGGCGCGCCCATGCAGCAGGTTCCAGGTCAGCACTCGGAGCGGCACGGGTTGGCACGCAACGTACACTGCCGCGCTTGACGCGCCACCCGCGCCACCCGCGCCACCCGCGCCATTTCCTCACCGGAGCCGAGCTGAGCGCCGCCGAGCTGGAGGCGCTGCTGGTGCGCGCAGCGGAGCTCAAGGTGTCGCCGCTGGGATCGGACGCGCTGACCGGCCGGACGGTGGCCTTGATCTTCGAACGCCCCTCGACGCGCACCCGGGTCTCCTTCGAAGCAGGCATCACGGAGCTGGGCGGGCACCCGATGTTGCTGCGCAGCGGCGATCTGCAACTCAGCCGCGGGGAATCGGTCCGTGACACGGCGCTCGTGCTCTCGCGCCATGTCGCCGCGATCGGAATCCGCACGGGGCCCGACGAGCTTGTGGCCGAGCTCGCCGGCGCAGCGAGCGTCCCCGTGCTCAACATGCTCACCGCACGCCATCACCCGTGCCAGGCGCTCGCCGACCTGCTGACCCTGCGCGAGGCGTTCGGGCGGCTGGAAGGGCTGACGCTCGCCTACGTCGGTGACGGCAACAACGTCGCGCGGTCGCTCGCGATCCTCGGCGGCCTGGCGGCGGTGCAGGTGCGCGTGGCCTCGCCACCCGGGTACGAATTGGAGCCGGTCGCCGGCGCGCAGCTCTTGCGCGACCCGCACGAAGCGGTGGTAGGAGCCGACGCCGTCTACACCGACGTCTGGGTAAGCATGAACGACGATCTGCAATCAGCGCAGGAGCGCCGCCGCGCGCTCGCCCCTTACCGCCTCGACGAGGATCTGCTGGGGCTGGCGGCGCCCGGTGCGATCGCGCTGCACTGCCTGCCCGCGCATCCCGGCGAGGAGATCAGCGCCGAGGTGCTCTATGGGGAGCGCCAGCGGATCTGGGATCAGGCCGAGAATCGCCGTCACGCGCAGAAGGCGCTGCTGGAGGTGCTGACAGGCTGAAAAGCGATAGCGGCCCCGTGACTTGACGCAGTGCTAAGTCGTCGCTAGTCTTTCCACGATGGAAACTGATGGTCTTCCTCCGGGAAGCGAAGGTGCTCGCGACGCGCTTGTCTGCATCGGGGTGGCACGGCGCCGCTTGGCCCTGATCGAGCCGCCGACGTGGGTGTACTGGATCCTCGGGCTGTGTCAGGTGCTCACGGGGCTCGCCCAGCTGCTCCGGGGCGCGGAGCGGATCGTCGTGGAGCTGCTGGTGCTGGCGGTGATCTTCGTATTGGCCTTCGCCGTGCAGCGGCGCTCGGGGGTCATCACGCGGCTCACGCGGCCCCCGGCCCGCCCGCTCCGGGTGTGGATCGCCTTCATCGCGATCGTGCTGGGGGGAGTAGAGCTCACGAAGGAGGCTTCACACGTGGGACAGGGGCCGCTCGGCTTCTTCGCGCTGGGGGCGTTGATCGTGATCTTCGGTCCTCGCCTCGGAGCGCTGTGGCGGCGCACGCCATGAGCAGCCGTGCCCGCTTCGATTCCACGATCCACGCCCCCCACCGGCTGCGCATCTGCGCGCTGCTGGCCGACGTCAAGGAGCTGGAGTTCGGGACTCTGCGCGACACGCTCTCGCTCAGCGATTCGGTCCTCTCCAAGCAACTCGCGGTGCTGGCGCAAGCCGGTCACCTACGTTCGCGGCGTGCCAAGCGTGACGCCCGCCAGCGAGTGTGGGTGGCGTTCACCCCGCAGGGCCGCAAGGCGTTTGGTGCCCACGTGGCCGCGCTGCGCGAGATCGTGGGTGACGCCGAGCAGGAGCAGGAGCGGGTGCGCAGGCCGCGACAGCCCGCGTCGGGCATGCCCCCGGTCCGCTCACCGCAAGAGGCTGACCAGTCGAGATGACAAACCATCGAGAGGAGCACGAATGAGTCCGCAGGGAAACGACAGACGCTCGGGATCTAGCCGCTACTGGTTGCTTGGCGGTTCACCCGGGATGCGTGCTTGGGGCAATGTCCACCCGATCGGACTCGCCGTCGTACAGGGGTTGCTGTTCGCCATTCTGACTGATAGGGATCTTCAGCGCGGTGACATCGGCGCATCACTCGCTCGGGCGCGACGTAGCAAGCGCCGCGATCGGGGGCGTGGTGTTCGGACTGTTGATGTGGGGATTCTTCGCCTTCTTGCGCCGGCGGACCGCACGCGGCTGAGCACCTAGCTGGTCCGCCGGAACCGGGGCCGATGCTCGGCGCGACCGGTGTGCGCGCGGCGCCTCGCGGATAACGTACTGTTCAATCGCGTTCGCCCGCCGGCTGCTCGTGCTCACGCGCAAAGGACGAGGTTCGCTTGGCGAAGCGGTGGGCCTCTCAGCCAGCACCTGACAGTCGTCGCAGCATCAACAGCGAGGAGATCGATGTGCGCTACGGACTGACGGTGCTGGGGGTGGTCGCGGTCGCGGCCGTGGTTGTAACCGGCTGCGGCAGCTCCGGCCGGCGCTCCGCCGGCCGTACGCCGGCGGCGAGGAGCCAGACCGCGGCCACGAGCACGACCGCTGCGGCGAGACCGCCCGGGGTCACGGGCCCGGCTGCGCACCCGCCCGCACGTATCGTGGTCCCGGCGGCGATTATTCGCAACGCGCAGGGCAGCGTCGACGCCGGGTTTGTCAAGCTGACGATCAAGGGTCAGCCGTATATCTTCAAGGTCGACACGGGCGCGACGAGCACGATCGTGGATTCCACAGTCGCGCAGGCGCTGGCTCTCCCGGACCGCGGCTCGGCGACCACGTTGACCGCGTTGTGCGCCAAGAGCTTCGCGCAGCCGGTCGCGATCTCGGACTGGAAGCTCGGCGGCGCGACGCTGCCGGCGATGACGGTTGCCTCCGAAACAACCGGTTTCGCCGGCACGACCTACCAGGGGCTCCCGTTCGGTGGCCTGCTCGGCGCTGACGTGCTCTCGCGCTTTGGGACCATGACGCTCGACTTCGCGGGCAAGCGCTTGACCCTCGGCGGGAAGGCGCCGAGCGGCGGTCAAGGCCTGCCGGCGGTGATCGGGCACTTGCCTAGCGGCGGGGTGATCGTGCTCGTGCAAGCCGCGATCGACGGGAAGCCGGTCGGCTACCAGATAGACACCGGTGCCGGCAGCACGACAATCGACTCGCGCGTGGCCAAGCGGCTGGGCCTAAAGGCCGCCGGCGAGAGCCGCAAGGCACTCGGGATAGGGTGCTCGACGATGATCACGCCGGTGCGGATCGGCGATTGGACGGCGGGCGGCGTGACGCTGCCGGCGACGATCGCGGTCAGCTCGCTCAACGGCATCACCGACCTGAGCAAGGGGAAGATCGTCGGCCTCCTCGGCGCCCCGGTCATGGCCACGTTCGGCGAGGTGACGATCGACTTCACGGGCAAGCGCGTGGTGCTTGGTGGGACAGTAGGGTGAGCACCCGAGGGCGCCGTGGACCGGCTGCGCGCTCGGCGCCGAAGGTCTCGGAGTGCGTGCTTGGCCTCGATCACGTGCTGGTCGCCGCTCCCCCCGGCTGCGAGCCCGCGGCGCGGCGCTTCTACGGTGAGCTGCTCGGCTTGGCGGAGGTGCCCAGGCCTAAGTCTCTCCAGGTCCGGGGTGGGGCCTGGTTCACGCTCGGCCCCCAGCAGCTCCACGTCGGGGCCGTGGAGCCTTTCGTGCCGGCCCGCAAGGCGCATCCGGCACTGCTGGTCGCCGGCGACCAGCTCGACGCGCTCGCGCAGCGACTCGCGCGCGCCGGCACGCCGATCCACTGGGACAGGAGGCTCCCCGGCGTCCGGCGGTTCTACGCCGAGGATCCGTGGGGCAATCGCCTGGAGCTCGTCGCGGCCGGGTGCTAGCCGCACGGCGAGGGCCCCGCGCGCGGCCCGCGGGCCGCGCGCGCAGATGAAAGGGGGGGTCGTTGGCACTCCGAATCGCGGTTCGCGACTGAGCGCTACGGTGCGCTCGATGTCGATCAGGGTCGATCCGGTCCGCGGGCTTCGCGATCTGCGTGAGTTCGTCGCGCTTCCGTTCCGGCTCCACGCTGGAACGCCGTGGATTGCACCGCTGAAGCTCGAGCGCTACATCTTCCTCACCCGCAAGCTCAACGCCTACTTCACCCACGGCGAGGCCGAGTACTTCCTTGCGCGGCGGGGTGACAGGGTGCTCGGGCGGATCACGGCGCAGGTCAACCACGCGTTCAACGACTTCCACCACAACCGCTGGGGGATGTTCGGCTTCCTGGAGCTCGAGGACGACCCCGAGGTCCTGCAGGTGCTGCTAGACGCAGCGGCGGCCTGGCTGCGCTCGCGCGGGCGCGAGCGGATGGTGGGCCCGATGGACTTCTCGATGAACGACGAGTCGGGTGTGCTGATCGAGGGCTTCGAGCGCGAGCCGATGATCAAGCAGCCCTGGCATCCGCCGTACTACCAGCAGCGCTGTGAGGAGGCCGGGCTGCAGAAGGCGATGGACCTCTTGATGTGGGAGCTTTACTTCGCCGATCGCACGAACATGCTTCCAGCTCTGCCCAAGCTCGCAGAACGGGCGAGCAGCCGCCACGGCATCAGGATCCGCAAGATGTCGCGGCGCCACCTGCGCCGCGAGCTCGACGAGTTCGCCAAGGTCTATAACGCCGCGTGGTCGAGGAACTGGGACTTCGTCCCGTACTCCAAGCAGGACCTCGACGAGCTTGCGCTCACCCTCCAGCTCGTCTATGACCGCGACTGGTTCATGATCGCCGAGAACGACACCGAGACCGTGGCGATGGCGATCACCCTGCCCGACATCAACCAGGTGCTCAAGAAGATGCGGGGGCGCCTCTTGCCCCTCGGCTGGTGGTACTTCCTCAACAAGGGGCGGATCATCGACCGTGTTCGCGTCGGCTTCCTCGGGGTGCTCCCCGAGCATCGGCACACGGGGGTCGGCGCGGCGCTGTACCTAGAGCACTTCGACGTCGCCGGGCGCACCCGGCGCACCGGTGGCGAGATGGGCTGGATCCTCGAGACCAACCGCGCAATGAACCGCGGCATGGAGGCGATGGGCGGCAGGATCGTCAAGCGCTACAGGGTTTATGAGCGGCTCTTGGAAGACGGCGGCTGAGCCCAGGTCTGGCGTCCCTTCGTCCGAGGCCCGGTGTGTCCGGCGGCGGATAGACTTGATTGACTTCGATCGCCTCGCAGAAGTTCTTTCCGTCACGAGCCAGGGGATCCTGTCGCGGGTTTACGCCGCCGCTGGTCGTCCTGATCGCGGCTGACCCGCAAGGCGGATCGGGCTGCCCCGAAAATCGTGCATTGGTTGTGCCTGCCATCCTGGGTCGATGGACCAAGCATCGACCAAGGCAACCAGGCCTTCCCGGGGCGCCGAGCTGGAGCTGAGCATCGATTCGCTCGCATTCGGCGGGGCGGGTGTCGCGCGTCTCGATGGCTATGTCGTGTTCGTGGCAGGTGGGATGCCAGGCGACCGTGTGCGAGTGGTGGTGGGCAAGGCCAAGCGCGCGTATGCCCAGGCGCGGGTGGTCGAGATTCTCGAGCCGGGCCCCGATCGGGTGCCACCACTGGCCGAGCACCCGGGCGCACCGTGGCAGGTGCTCCGCTACGAGCGCCAGCTCGAGGTCAAGCAGGCCCAGGTGGAGGACGCGCTGCGGCGGATCGGGCGCCTCGATGGGTTCTCGCTGGAGCCGATCGTGCCCGCGGTCGAACAGTGGCGCTACCGCAACAAGCTCGAGTACTCGTTCGGCACCGCCACCGCCACCGCCCCCGCGGCCACGGGCCAACCCGCCACCGCCGCCGCCACCGCCCCCGCGGCCACGGGCCAACCCGCCACCGCCACCGCCACCGCGGCCACGGGCCAACCTGCCACCGCCACCGGCGCGGACCAGCCCTCCACCGCGGGCCGGCTCGTGTGCGGGTTCCACGCACCGGGAGGTTGGCAGGAGATCGTCGAGGTCACGGAGTGCCTGCTGGCTTCCGAGGCCGCCGACGCGGCACGCGAGCGCGTCGCTGCCTGGTGCCGGGATCAGCGCCTCGACGCCTTCGATCGGCGCACCGGGAAAGGCTTCCTGCGCAACCTCGTCGTGCGGGAGGGCCGGCGGACCGGCCAGCTCCAGATCCGTCTCGTGACCAGCGCGGGAGATCTCGACCGCGATGGGTTGGCGGCGCTCGCGGCCCCTGGCGACAGCGTGCTCTGGACGCGCCTGCACGACGTCGGCGAGACGACCCAGGGGGGCGAGACCGAGCTGCTGGCCGGGCGCGAGCGGCTAGAGGAGGAGCTCGGTGGGATGCGCTTGCGAATTTCCCCGCAGGCGTTCTTCCAGACCAATACGGAGATGGCCGAGCGGCTCTACGCGCTGGCGATCGAGCTCGCCGGGCTCGGTGGCTTTGAGCGTGTGTACGACCTCTACTGCGGGATCGGGACGATCGGATTGCTGATCGCCCCGCGGGTCGCGGAGCTGTGGGGGCTCGAGCTCGCCCAGGAGGCGGTCGCCGACGCGATCGCCAACGCGAGGCGCAACGAGATCGACAACGCGCGCTTCTTCGCCGGCGACGTGCGCCTCGCGCTGCGCGAGCTGACTGAGCAGGCCGGCCGTCCGGAGGTGCTTGTCATCGATCCGCCCCGGGCAGGCCTCTCGCAGAAGGTGGTCAGGCGGATCATCGAGACCGCGCCGAAGCGGATCGTGTATATATCGTGCAACCCGACGACCCTGGCGCCCAATGCCGCGCAGCTCGTAGAGGCGGGCTACGAGCTCGGGCGTGTGGCACCCGTCGACATGTTCCCGCAGACCCCGCACATCGAGTGCGTGGCGATCCTGGATGGCCCCGCGCGCCGGTGATGACGGCGTGGCGCACGAGTGCGTTGGCGCTACGCGAGTAGGGTTACGGCCTGATGCGCGCGGTCACGATTCGAGCTGGAGAGCTCCAGATCGAGGAGCATCCCGACCCGGTCCCCGGCTCAGGCGAGGTGCTCGTGCGGGTGAGGGCCGCGGGCCTCAACGGCGCCGACATGCTCCAGCGCCGCGGGCGCTACCCCGCGCCGCCGGGGGCGCCGCAGGACATCCCGGGCCTCGAGCTGGCGGGCGAGGCGCTCGCGTGTGGCCCCGGCGCGCAGCGCTTCGCACCCGGCGACCGCGTGATGGGGATCGTCGCCGGTGGTGGCCAGGCCGAGCTGGCCGTGGTCCACGAGCGGGTGCTCGTGCCAGTGCCGGACGCACTGCAGTGGCCCGCCGCGGGCGCGGCGCCAGAGGTCTTCACCACCGCATACGACGCGATCTTCACCCAGGCGGGGTTGAAGCTCGGAGAGCGCCTGCTCGTCCATGGTGGTGCGGGGGGGGTCGGCAGCGCCGCGATTGCGCTCGCGCGAGCGGCGGGCGCAAGGGTCACCGCGACGGTCCGTAACGAAGCGCTACGCGATCAGGTGCAAGGGCTCGGAGCGCAGGCGATCGAGCCCGAGGGCTTCGGCGAGCACGGACCGTTCGACGTGGTGCTCGAGCTGGTCGGCGCGCCCAACCTGGCCGCGAACGTCGGCGCGCTCGCAACCGGCGGGCGGATCGTCGTGATCGGAATCGGAGCGGGGGCCAAGGGTGAGCTCAACCTGGGCGCCCTGATGTCAAAGCGCGGGGCCATCCTCGCCTCGACGTTGCGTGCGCGACCGCTGGAGGAGAAAGCCCTGACGGCCCGGGCGCTGGAGCGCTCGGTGCTCCCACTGCTCGCCTCGGGCACGGTGCGCGTCCCGGTCGCCGCGACGTATCCCCTCGAGCAGGCTTCCGAGGCGTACGATCGCTTCGCGGCCGGCGGCAAGCTCGGCAAGATCGTGCTCGAGCTGGGTGGCTGAGCACCTCGGCGACCGCGGACAGTCTCCTCGGACCGCGCGAGCGTTGGTCCCGACCGCGATCGCCCCCGACGAACGGCAAAGCTACTCGACTGCAAGCCCGGCGCGCCGCCAGGCCTGAAAGCCGCCGGCGAGGTCCGTGGCGAGCGGCAGGCCGAGCTCGACCAGCGTCGCGGCCGCGAGGCTCGACTGGTATCCCTCGTCGCACATCACGATGATCCGCCGTTCAGGATCGCTCACGGCCGGGTCACGGGACTCCGAAGCGGGGTCACAGCGCCACTCGAGCACGTTGCGCGGGACGACCAGCGCACGCGGTACGGCTCCGTCGGGGTGCCGCTGAAAATCGGGACGGATATCCACGATCACCGCTCCCCCGCGCACTGCTTCCCGGGCCTCGTAAGGCGTCAGCCGCGTCAACTTGCTCCGCGCTGCCAAGAGCAGCTCCTCGACGGTCATCCGTTCGCGTCTGTAGGCACAGAGGGGAGTCTAGGCAACCGGGTCCGGCCGGCAGGGCTCGTCTGATTGGTCTCGCTTGACGTGTTGTGCATGCCGGCGCTTTGCCGTGGGACTGCTTCGCGATCCTCCTCGCGCCGGCGCCGCGAGCCTCAATACGGCGGCAGATTGATCCACCACTGCCCGAGCACCTTGAATGCCGACCAGAACGCGCGCTTGGCGCTCTCCTCGTCGAGCGCCTCGTCGATGTTGGGAACGTACAGGGCTTCGATCGAGGGGGTCAGGCGCTGCAGCGAACCGGGCTCTGCTGCCACCGCTCGTGCGAGTGGAAGATTCAGATCATTGAGTACCCCGAGCGCCTCCGCTCCCATCGCAACCACGATCTTAGGCGCGACGATCGCGAGCTCCTCGGCCAGCCGGCCCGCGCAGGCCGGGTCGGCCATCGCCGGGTCGGGCACCGGGCACTTCACGCACAGCGTCCCGTATACCGCCAGCGGATCGATCGCCAGGCGCTTCAGCGACTTCATCAGCGCACTGCCGGCACGGCCATAGAAGGCGACTCCCTCCTCGGCCTCCGAGGGCCGAGCGGAGTGCTTGAGCATGAAGATGTCGGCCTGCGGATGGCCGGACCCGAGCACGGGCATCAACTGACCGCGGGGACAGTGCGGGCACGCCTGGAGCGCGCGCGCGAACGAGTTCAGCTCGCGGATTGCCCGCTCGAGGTACTTCTCGCGGATTTCGTCGTCGGTTGCCTGCACCCCACCCGGATTGGACGCCTGGCGTGCTTGTCCTTGCGGGTGCATCAGGACTTGCGCCGCCCGCGCTCGCCGACACGCCGCCCGCAACGCATCAGGACTTGGGCCGATCGCGGCCGGTGACGCGGCGTACGCGCCGGTCCCGGGAGGCTCTGCGAGCCGACTCTGGCAGCGCCTTGGTTTGCAGGAACTTCAGGGCCTGGACGTAGAGCAGGCTCGCGGGGTTGCGGAGGATGTCGGCGTCGCGCAGCGACTCCAGGAACTCCTGCGGGCCTTCGAAGGCCCGCATCCGGATCCGGACCGAGCCCAGTCCCTGGGGCACATGGGCGTCTGATCCTGCGCCCGCCGGAATGCGGTACTTGGCGGCGAACCGGACTGCCTCGTCATTGAACTCGCTGATCGCCACGCGCGGATTGAAGATCTCGATCGCGTCCACGTCGTCGAGCACATCGAGTAGGTGCTCGTAGTCGGGGACCGAGTGCATGCGGTCGAAGGGATGGGGCACGTAGACCAGCCCGCCTTGACGCTTGATCTCGGCGATCGTCGCCTGCAGGGTCATCCCGCGCGGGATCTGCTCCTCGATGAAGAGGCCGATCACCTCCCCCTGGTCGGCGGTCTTGACCTCCTCAGCGACGATCACCTGGAGGTCGCTTGCGCCGCTTGCCTTGGCCCGCGCCTCGTGGGCACCTGAGACCTCGTTGTGATCGGTGATCGCGATCGCCCCGAGGCCCCTCGCCCGCGCTTGGGCCAGCAGCACCTCGACGGGCGTAGCGCAGTCGTAGGAGTGGTCTGTGTGCATGTGCAGATCGACGTCGATCAGCGGGCGCGGCGCGAGCCTCGAGCGCAGGCGGCGGTGCTCGACACCATCGCCCGCGCTGTGCCGGCGCGCCACCAGGCGCGCAAACAGATCCTCCAGCTCATCGGTCACGCGGCTCCAGCGCTGCGTTGAGCGCAGCTCTGCAGCGCCGTCACGCAATGCTGCGAGCAGCTCGGGCGTTGAGATCAAGCTAACCAGATGCGCGGCGAGGGTCTCCACGTCGCCGGGCTCGAACACGAGGCCGGCGAGGCCGGCGGGGCCGGCGTGGTCACCGGCGCCGGCCTCGACATCGTCGCCCCCGAGCAGCACCTCCTCATACACCGGTAGGCGTGAGGCGACCGGTACCACGCCAGCGGCGAGCGCGCGCGTCAGGCAAGCGGGCACCGGGCGGATCCCCTCCGAGCCGAGGACCGCGATGTCGGCGCCGGCCAGCACTTGGGCCTCGCTGCACTCACCGGCGTCGACGAACCTGACGCGCTCGCGCAGGGCGCGAGCGAGCGTCGCCGGGGCGGCCAGCGGGCGTGGAGACCACACGGTCGCCCGCCAGTCGCGATCCACGGGCAGCAAGCGCAGCGCGCGCAGAAAGGCACGCGTGGCAGCGCGCTCCTCGACTGCGATCATGGCCAGCTTCACCGGGCGCTCACGGCCGCCGGCGTGCACGCCGCCGCCCCTCGCGCGCCGGTCAACCCCCAGTGTCACGTCGGCTCCCGGAGCGGCGCCGGTCACCAGAGCGACATCGGCCCCCGGAGCGGCGCCGGCCGCCGGAGCGAGATCGGCCCCCGGAGCGGCGCCGGCCGCCGGGACGACATCGGCTCCCGGAGCGATCACCTGATACTCGCCCGGGAAGAAGCGCCGCATCAGATCGCGCGTCGCCGTGTAATCGGCAGTGCGGACATCGAGGCGCGCGAAGAACAGGCGTGATAGCGCCCCGGTGAGCTGGGTCGAGAGGAAGCGCTCGGTCGGGGCATGGAAGGTGCCGACGTTCAGCGCGCGGGAGTGGCGCAGCGCGACGCTCGAGGCGCTGGGTGCGAACGGCTCGTGGACGTGGACCAAGTCGAGGGTGAGCGATCTGAGCGCCTCTTCGATCGTCCGCGCGACATCGACAGGGAGCGAAGCCGTGCGGCGGGTGGTAGGCGAGAACGGGAGGACCTCGCCGACGCCGAGCACTACCGGCGCGCCCTCAGCGCGCGCCAGCAGCTCCTCGGGCCGGCTTCGAATCGCACGGCGACTCTCCCGTACGAGCGTGCTCGACTGCGAGGGTGCGATGATCAGGACTCGGTGCCCGCGCCCTGCCAGCTCGTCGGAGACGCGGGCGATGTACGTATTGACCTCGTGGGGCGTCTCCCAGGCGAAAGGCGTCACCTGCGCAATCGCGAGGCGCTCGGAAGGCACGGCGTCAGTCTAGACCTGGCCGTGAGGCCAGCCAGATGCCGGCCGTGACCATCTCGAGCCCCATCGGCCGCCTGCGCACCCGCGAGCACATTGGGAGGGGCCGCTCCGCGGCCCCCCTTTATGTCGTTTCCGCGGCGGCCTGCGCGGGCTTGCGATCCGGCATGCGCGCGTACTTGGCGATGAACTCCTCGGTCAGCTCGCGCGCTTGATCGTCGGGGCGCTGGTGCATCGGTGACTTCATCAGGTACGAGCTCGGGCCGTCGAGCTGGCCGGAGAGCCCGTGCTCGAGCGCGAGCTTGGCGCAGCGCACGGCGTCGATCACGATCCCGGCCGAATTGGGCGAGTCCCAGACCTCGAGCTTCAGCTCGGCGGTCAATGGAACGTCGCCGAAGGCCTGACCCTCGAGCCGGATGTGCGCCCACTTGCGGTCGGTCAGCCAGGGAACGTAGTCCGAGGGCCCGACGTGAACGTTCTCGGGCTCGAGCTCGAGGCCGGCGATCGAGGTGACCGCGTTGGTCTTGGAGACCTTCTTGGACTCCAGGCGCTCACGCTCGAGCATGTTGTAGAAGTCCATGTTGCCCCCGACGTTGAGCTGCGAGGTGCGCACAAGCTTGACCCCTCGCTCGTGGAACAGGCGTGCCAGTGCGCGGTGCACGATCGTCGCCCCGACCTGAGACTTGATGTCGTCGCCGATGATCGGCAGCCCCGCCTTCTTGAAGCGCCCGTCCCAGTACTCCTCGCGTGCGATGAAGACGGGAATGCAGTTCACGAACGCGCACCCGGCCTCCAGGATCTGCTCGACATACCACTTGGTCGCCTGCTCGGAGCCGACCGGGAGGTAGGAGACGACGACATCGGTCTGCGTCTCCTGCAAGATGCCGGCGATATCAACCGTCGGTCCCGGCGCCTTGACGATCTTCTCCTTCAGGTACTTGCCCAGACCGTCGTGGGTCATGCCGCGCTGCACCTCGATGCCGAGCGCGGGGATGCCTTCGCCGAGCTTGATGGTGTTGTTCTGGCCTGCGAAGATCGCCGTTGATAAATCTTTGCCTACCTTGTCGGCGTCGATGTCGAACGCGGCGCTGAACTCGATCTCGCGGACGTGGTAACCACCCAGCTCGACGTGCATCAGGCCCGGCACGGCGGCACCGGGGTTGGCGCCACGGTAGTAATGGCAGCCCTGCACGAACGAGCTGGCGCAGTTTCCAACGCCGATGATCGCGACCCGTACCTTGTCCTCCGAGTGGCGTGCGTCGCCGTTCGCGCTCTGCGCTGATCCGTTGATAGTGGTCACGATCTACGTATTCCGTGCCGCCGAGTTCGTTACACGCCGGGACGGAGGGTGATTGCCCTTCCGGCCCGCTGCGCTTGGCTTGCGCTCGCCGCGCGTCTACGCAACGGGGGCCGCCTTCAACTGCGCTCGCACGTGCAGGATCCGCTGCACGGTGGTCAGCACCGTCAGGCCGGCCAGCACGTAAACCGCTGGCTCCAGTAGTCCGAAGTGCCCCAGCGACGCTCCTTTTGCGAATACGAGCCCGACCGAGAGGATCACGACGCGGACCGGCCGCGTCGCCAGTCCGACCTTGCAGGCGACCCCGATCGCCTCGGCGCGCGCGCGGGTGTAAGACACCATCAACGAACCCAGGACCCCCGCCACCACAGCGGCCACGGCTGTTGAGTCATGGCGCGTAGCGAAGTAGGCACCGACCGCGATCAGCAGGATCCCTTCCTCCAGGCGGTCGAGCGTGGAGTCGAGGAACGCCCCGAACGGAGTGCCCTTGCCCGACATCCGCGAGTAGCGGCCATCGAGCGTGTCCATCACCGAGCCGATGATGAAGGCGATTCCCGCAAGGAAGAAGAGCCGCCCGAGCACCAGGCCGGCGGCGGCGAGGTTGAGGCCAAAGCCGGTGATCGAGATCGCGTTCGGGGTCAGCCGCGACTCGATCAGTCGCTCGCGCATCGCCGGCTTCGGCGCACCCGGAGCACCGACGTGGGACGGCCGCCGTCGCGTTCGGGCAGCGCCCGGGGCCCGGGCGCGCGGGGGCTTTGTTCGCTCTGGCATCCCGCCTATGCCGCCGAGCGCCTCGCGGGCCGCCGTGCCGGTCGCCTGACTGGCCATGCGCGGGGCCCGGGCTGTGAGCTGGCGGACACCGGCCCGGCCCCAGCTCCGACCTGTCGCCTGACTGGCCATGCGCGGGGCCTGACGCGGGCGAGCACCCGGCCGGCGAGCAGCGCGGCCGCGCCGGCGGTGAGCGCTCCCAGAAGCACGTCGATGAGGTAATGGTTGCCGGTGGCCACCACCGCGAAGGTGATCAGCAGCGGGTAGAGCGCCCACGCGATCCGCGCCGGCCGGCGGCGAACGAGCCGTGCCATCGGGAAGCCCAACATCAGCGCGAAGGCTACGTGCATCGACGGGACTGCCGCGTAGAGGTTCAGCAGCGCATCCGTGGCGCCGCCGTGCTCGACTTGCACGCCGGTGAACTGCTGGATCGAGTCGGTGAAGCCCCACTCGGGCATCAGCCGCGGCGGTGCGGTTGGATAGAGGGCATAGCCGACGAGCGCGATCGCCATCGCGATCATGAACATGTTGCGCACGAAGTAGAAGGAGTCGTTGCGCCGCATGTAGATGAACACGAACGCCACGAGCGTGACCACGAAGTGGCCGTTCAGGTAGATCCAGTCGGCGGAGTCCATCAGCCAATGCCTCCCGGCCACCCAGGCCTGAATGCTCGGCTCGGCGAATACGTGCAGAACGCGCTCCAGGTGGATGATCGTGGTCGCGTCGCCGAAGGGCTTGTAGCCTGGTTGGAAAGCGCTGCCGTAGACCAGTGCGCGTACCAGCACGTAGAACAGGTAGGCGCCGACGCACAGCAGCATCTGGCGCAGCGCATCGATCTTGCCGCGCGGGAGGGCCAGCGCTTGGTGGGTGGTGGTTCTGAGCCGGCGCGGCATGGCAGCGGTCATCCTACCCGCGTGGGGCGTCAGGTCCGCTAAGCGCACCGCGGCGAGCGAGCGCCGATCCGCGCCAAAGAGAAGCGGATCACGAGCCTGACTGGGCCGGCCCGGCGCAGCGTGAGGCGCGTGAAATCGCCTGTCGGCGCAACGCATCCCGGGGCGCCAGCCAGCGCCCAGTAGGGCGTGAAGCGCATGCGCACCAGGGCCGTTCCGGGCCGGCTTGCGTACAGCGTGAGCGAATTCGGGCCCAGCTTCCTCAAGCTGGCGGCTCCCTCGACGATCGGGGTGGGGTCGGCCACAGCGTAAACGCGCCAGTGGCGGGTGTGCCGCACGAGGTGCAGGTAGGGCAGCCCACGGTCGATCAACGCGTTCTCTTGCACCGCCGAGTAGTCGAGCTTGGCGTCCGAGACCGCGACGAAGCGGATCGCGAGCCGGTGCAGCCAGCCGTCGTAGCTGGCCGCGGTGAGCGGCTTGCCGTAGAAGAGCGGGTTGTACTTGATGTCTAGCTGGCGCTCCCAGCCGCGCGCGATCGAGAAGCGCGGTGCCACCTCGTAAGTCTCCCCGCGCAGCTGCGTGAACGGGATCTCGGTCCGGAACGGCGGACCCGGCTGGCGGGCGAGGAACGAGAGCACGGGCTGGTAGTAGCTCGACGATGTGGATGGGTCGCCAGCCGCGGTGCCGACCTGGCCTATCGGCGCCTGCCACTGCACGTAGAGGAGCGGCAGCGCGGCAACGATCAGCAGCGTCTCACGCCCGCGCCACCAGATCAGCGCGGCAAGCGGTCCAGCGACGAGCGGTCCGAGGCGCGCTGCGTTACTGCCGACCGGGGTCGAGAGCTCGAAGGCGACGATGCAGCCGAGTGCGTAGAGCACCACCCCGGCCCGTAGCGCCCGATCGCGCGTGGGGATTGCCCAGACGGCGACGAGCGCGATCAACACGACCGGCCACAGCGTCGCGAATGCGAACGGCTCGCTGCCGCCCTCGGGAAACGCGATCGCGAGCGCTACGACGGGTGCCAGCGCCGCGAGCACGACCGCGAGCCCCGCGAGGATTCGGCGGTTGGAGCCCGTCCCGCGCCCACCTGCGCCGGCGGACGCCGCGGCGGGTGGGCCCGTCGCGCCCGTCGCGCCCGTCGCGCCCACCGCGTACGCCGCGCCGGCCAGGGCCGCGAACAGCGCCGCGACCGGGCTCGCCAGCGCGGTCAGCACGCCGAGGCAGCCGGCGATCCAGGGACGGCCGCGCTGCAGTGCCAGCGCAGTTGCGATCGCCGGCGCCAGCCCGAACGCGAACGTGAGGCGCCCGGTGAAGAGCTCTGTCGCCGTCGCGGCGCCGAACCAAAGCGCGCCGAGCCACGCGCCTGAGCCGAAGTGCCTGTGTGCCAGGGACTCGAACAGGGCCGCGGAGGCGATGGCGGCCAGCGCAGCGGCGAGCTGCGGGGAAATCGATGCGGCGATCGCCGGGAACAGCACGCTGTAGCCGGGCACGTGGTGCCCGGCGTACCACCAGTTGTCCCAGCTTCCGAAGCCTTGGGCGTCGAACAGCTTCGCGCGGAACAGGTGCGTGGCCAGGTCGGTGCTGGGGGGCGAGACGATCACGTAGCCGATCGCGAGCAACCCCGCCACCAGCGTCGGCGCGATCCGCCGCAGGTCACATCCGAGGGGCGCGATCGGCCGTGCGCCCGCTGCGAGCTTCACCCCGTGGGCTCCAGGAACGTCGCAACCGTGCCGAGCACGCTCTCGTCTTCCAGCCACGGCCAATGCCCCGCGCCGGCGATCCGCCGCACGCTGGCGCCCGGCAGCGCTGCGCCGTAGGCGTCGGCGAACGCGGCCGGCAGCCAAGGGTCCTGCTCGCCCCACAGGATCAGCGCGGGCGCCCGCACGTCGCCTAGCCCGGCTCCTGCCTGCGCCAGGCGCGCCTCGTCCGCGCTGCGGTGTAGGCGCAGCAACGCGCGCTGGGTACCTTGGTCGAAGTGCTTCCATTCGGAGTCCAGCCGTGCGCCGGGCCAGGCGCCGGGATGCGCAGCACCGCGGCGCAGCCAGCGCGCGAGCAGTCGGCGGTTGATCGACCCCATGATGAGCTCGCCGATCACCGGACGGCGCACCAGGCGCGCGAGGCGGTGCCAGTGGAAATCGGGCAGCAGCGGCAGCGCGTCGATGAGCACGATCCGTTCGATCCGCTCGGGATGACGCTGGGCGAACGCGAGCCCCCCCGCAGCTCCCCAATCGTGGGCGACGAGCGATATGCGCGTGACGCCGAGCTCGTCGAGCAGGTCCTCCACGAAGTCGGCGTGGCCATCGAGCGAGTAGTCGAGGTGCCCCCCCTTGCTCGAGCGGCCGAAGCCGATCAGGTCAGGTGCGATTCCGCCGGTACGCTCCAGGAAGATCGTCCAGTCATCGGCGCTGGTCGGCGCACCGTGAAGGTAGAGCACTGGAACGCCGGCCCGGGGGGCACTGCGGTAGAAGACGGGCGACCCGGCCACTTCGATCGTGTGCTCCTCGACGCGCACCGGCCGGCGAGGATAACGTCCGTCCTATGAGCACCGCTAAAGCCCCCGCCGAACCGTCCCTGCCGCCCCCACCGTCCCTGCCCACGCTGTGCCTGGGAGAAGCGCTCGTCGACCTGATCTGCGAGCGCCCAGTCGGCGCGATCTCCGAAGCCGACGCGCTCACTCCTCACTTTGGCGGGGCGGTCGCCAACGTGGCGGTGATCGCCGCGCGCGCCGGTGCCCGTGTGGCGCTGGCCGGGGGGGCGGGCGACGACGCTTGGGGACGCTGGCTGCGCGATCGACTCCGGGACGAGGGAGTCGAATTGTCGTGGTTCGAGCTGGTTGCGGACTCGCCGACACCGCTGGCGACGGTAACCCTGAACGGCGCCGGCGAAGCCAGTTACCAGATCTACGGTGAGGCGATCGAGACGATCGCTCACGTACTCGGCAGGCGGGTAGAGGATGCGGTTCATCAGTCCGCCGCGCTGTTCTTCAGCTCCAATACGCTCGTTGCGCCCAAGGAGCGGGCAGTGACGATGCATGCTCGCGAGCTGGCACTCGAGCTCCAGCGCCCCGTCCTGTTCGATCCCAACCTGCGCTTGCACCGCTGGCCCTCCCACGCGGAGGCCGCCGCGAGCGCCAACGCTTGCGTGCCCGGCGCGTTGCTCGTGCGGGCCAATCAAGCCGAGGCGGCGCTGATGACGGGCGAGGAAGACCCTGAGCGGGCGGCGCTCGCGCTGCTCAAGGCGGGTGCCCGGATGGTGGTGTTGACGCTCGGTGCCGGCGGCGCGATCCTGCGCGGCGAGCTACGTGCGGACGTTCCCGGCGAGGAAGCCAAGGTGATCAGCACGGTCGGCGCCGGAGACGTGCTGAGCGGAATCCTGCTCGCGCGGCTCGCCCGCAGCGCCTTCTACCCGCCGACGGTCGCCGTGTCGCTGCCCGACGCGGTGGAGCACTCAGCGCTGGCGTGCGAACGCTGGGGTGCGCTGGACTAACTACGTGCCCCGGCAAAATGCGCCAACCGCGCTGAAGGCCTCGCCGACTGCGAGTAAGGCCGGCGCTTTGCCCGCGCGCCGCCGCGTGCGCGCGGTCAGGGACCGCCTGAGGCTCCTCTACGGCGTCCCGCTCGCCGCGCCCCACGGACAGCCGATCGCCGAGCTGGTCCTGACGGTCCTCTCACAGTCGACCAACGACCGCAACCGCGATCTGGCCTACCTCGGTCTGCGCGAGCGCTTTCCGGCCTGGGCCCAGGTACGCGACGCGCCCGTCGATGAGCTCGAGCAGGCGATTCGGCCCGGGGGCATCTCAAAGGTCAAGTCGGCGCGGATCAAGGCGATCCTGCGGGCGATCTGCGACGGCGAGAACGAGGGCGAGGGCGAGGGCGAGGGCCGGGGCGAGGGCGAGGGCGAGGGCTGGGACGAGGGCGAGGGCGAGGGCGAGGGCCGGGGCGAGGGCGAGGGCGAGGGCTGGGACGAGGGCGAGGGTCGGGGCGAGGTCGGGGGCCGAGCGGGCGAGGGCGCCGCCGCGCTGTCGCTCGATTGGCTGGCCGAGCGCTCGGTGCCCGCCGCCCGGCGCTATCTCATCAGCCTTCCCGGCGTGGGGCGCAAGACCGCCGCTTGCGTGCTTCTGTTCGCGCTCGGGATGCGAGACGTCCCCGTCGACACGCACGTCGCGCGAGTCGGCACGCGGCTCGGACTTCTGCGTCGCGGGGCTCCGTTTGAGGAGCTCCACGATACGATGCTCTCGCTGAGCGTACCCGGCGAGGAGCTCGAACTGCACCTGAACTTGCTTCGCCATGGTCGCAGGACGTGCCACGCACGCGCGCCGGAGTGCGCCGGGTGTGCGCTGGCGCGCATGTGCCCGAGCGCCTTCTCGTTCGCGTGACTGCGCGCTGCAACGAGGGCCCCGGGAGCTCGAGGCCCGCCGGTCTTCCGTCCCGCCGGAAGCGCTTACGCCTAGCGCCCCAGCCGCTTGCGCGCCTGCCGTTTGCGCCGCCGCCGGCGCACCAACAGCCAAGCGAGGACCAGGCCGGCGACGCCGGCCGCGACGGCTGGCGGCTTGGGCTTCTCGCCGGCCGTTCCAATCGCTCCGCGCACCGGCCGCAGGGCGGCATCGGTGGCCGAGCGCCGCCCACGCTCGAGCGTCGTCTTCGCCTTCGCCGTCGCGATCGGCCGCAGCTCCGCCACCTTCTGCCTAGCCCGCTCGGCAACTACCGGCGCCAGCTCCGCCACCTTCTGCCGTGCGCGCGCCGTGAGCACCAGCTTCAGCTCGGCGATCTTCGCCTGGGCACGAGCGGTGAGAACCGGTTTCAGCTCGGCGATCTTCGCTTGGGCGCGAGCAATCAGCACCGGGCGCAGCTCGCCGGCTTTGCGCCTGGCCTGCGCCCGCAGATCGAGCTGGGCGAGCGCGGCGACTGTCTCGCCGAGCTCCCGCCGGGTGCGCTCTATGTTCTCGCGAGCTTCGCTCGGGTCTTTAGCCACGACACGTCCTCCTTCACGCTCTCGACCGCCCGCGTCGGCGCCAGGGGCGCCGCCCGGGCGATCCGGGGTCGCGCGACCATGCCGAGGACGGCCGCCGTCGCGAGGTAGATTACGGTGACAATCAGCGCGGCCAGCCAGCCGGCAACCGCCGTGGCGAGCGCGAGCACGAGAGTCGCTGTCAAGGTGAGTAGCGCTAGCAGCCCAAGCAGCCCGGCGGCTGTGAGCAGCCCGGCGGCCACGCCGGCGGCCTTGGCCTTGACCGTGAGCTCGACCTTGGCCAGCTCGAGCTCCTGCTTGGCGAGACGGCGCGTCTGATCGGAGAGCTGCTTGAGCAGTGCTCCCACGTCCACCTCGTCCACCTGCCCTCTGCCGGGGCCATGCCTCTTGCCTTCGACCATCGTGCCTCCTTGGCTACTTGATTGCCCGCACCTGTCGGTGTCGGCCAAGCCTATCGACAGCCGCACTCGTGCGGTGAAACGACGCTTCCGGCTCGGTCCACGCGCAGAACGCGAGGCCAGGCCGACCGCCTACAGCCTGGCCTGCCTTTGCAGCATTCACCCGACGACACGGCCAGGTAGATCTGCTACGCTACGGCTTAGATTTTTGAGCGAATTCAGAGGAGCGAACGCAAATGGGAAAAACAATTGGAATTGACCTTGGAACTACCAACTCCTGCATGGCGGTGCTCGAGGGCGGCGAGCCATCGGTAATCGAGAACTCAGAAGGAGGGCGTACGACACCGTCGGTGGTCGCGTTCACCTCCGGCGGCGAGCGCCTCGTGGGCACTGTCGCCAAGCGCCAGGCGGTCACCAACCCGCAGAACACGATTTTCTCGATCAAGCGCTTCATGGGCCGCAAGGAGCGTGAGGTGCAAGAGGAGGAGTCGATAGTTCCGTACAAGGTGGTGGCGGGAGCCGGCGGCGACGCGCGCGTCGAGGCGGCCGGCAAGCAGTACTCCCCGCCCGAGATCAGCGCGATGATCCTGCAGAAGCTGAGGGCCGACGCCGAGGCATATCTCGGCGAGAGCGTCGACAGCGCGGTCATCACGGTTCCGGCGTACTTCAACGACGATCAGCGCCAGGCGACCAAGGACGCCGGCAAGATCGCGGGACTGGACGTCAAGCGGATCATCAACGAGCCGACTGCGGCGTCCCTCGCCTACGGACTCGACAAGGAGTCAGATCAGACCATCCTGGTCTTCGACCTCGGTGGCGGCACGTTCGACGTGTCGGTGCTCGAGATCGGCGACGGCGTGTTCGAGGTCAAGGCCACCGCCGGTGACAACCACCTCGGTGGCGACAACTTCGACAAGGCGGTCGTCGATTGGTTGGTCGCCGAGTTTCGCAAGTCCCAGGGCATCGACCTGAGCACCGATCCGATGGCGTTGCAGCGTCTCTACGAGGCTGCCGAGAAGGCCAAGATCGAGCTCTCGACCACGCAGGAGACGCAGATCAACCTGCCGTTCGTGACCGCCGATGCCAGCGGTCCCAAGCACCTCGACACACGCTTGACTCGCGCGAAGCTGGGCGAGCTGACGGCCGCACTGCTCGACCGCACGGTAGCGCCGGTCCGACAGGCGCTCGACGACGCCAAGGAGAAGGGCGCGGCGAAGATCGACCACGTGGTGATGGTCGGCGGCATGACGCGGATGCCGGCCGTGCAGGAGAAGGTCAAGGAGCTGACCGGCGAGGATCCACACCGCGGCGTGAACCCCGATGAGGTGGTCGCCGTCGGCGCCGCGATCCAGGCCGGCGTGCTCTCGGGTGATGTCAAGGACGTGCTGCTGCTCGACGTGACCCCGTTGACGCTCGGGATCGAGACAAAGGGTGGCGTGATGACGAAGCTGATCGAGCGCAACACGACGATCCCGACGCGCAAGTCGGAGATCTTCTCCACGGCCGAGGACAACCAGCCCAGCGTCGAGATCCACGTGCTACAGGGCGAGCGTGAGATGGCCACGTACAACAAGTCGCTTGGGAAGTTCCAACTGACCGGCATCCCGCCTGCACCGCGAGGCATCCCGCAGGTCGAGGTCGCGTTCGACATCGACGCCAACGGCATCCTCAGCGTCTCTGCCAAGGACCTCGGGACCGGCAAGGAGCAGAAGATCGAGATCAGGGCGGGCTCTGGCCTCTCCGACGACGAGATCAAGAACATGGTCTCCGACGCCGAGACCCACGCCGAGGACGATCGCCGTCAGCGCGAGCTCGCAGAGGCGCGCAACGGCGGTGAGAACGCCGCATACCAAGCCGAGCGCCAGCTCAAGGATCTCGGCGACACGGTGGACTCCTCCTCCAAGGAGGAGATCGAGGCGGCGGTCAAGGAGCTGCGCGAAGTGCTCGGTTCAGACGATGCATCGCAGATCAGCGCTAAGACCGAGGCGCTGCAGAGCGCCTTCCACAAGGTCTCCGAGGCGATGTACCAGCATGCCCAGGAGCAGGCTGCCGCGTCAGGCGATGGGGCCGGTGGTGGGGCCGGTGAGGGCACCGGCCCGGAGGCCGGTGCCAACGGTGCCGGTGCCGAGGACGTGGTGGACGCCGAAGTGGTGGACGAGGGAAAGAGGTAGCCGATGGCTACCGATCCCAGGTTCGCGCAGACCGAGCCCGCGACGCAGGGTGAGACAGCCGCGGGCGAGCCGGCCGCCGGGGGCGAGCCGGCCGCCGGGGGCGAGCCGGCCGCTCGGCCGGCGCCCCTCCCCGGGGCGGGGGCTGTTGGCACCGAACCCGCTGAACCCACCGGACCCAGTCCGGAGGCCGAAGACCACGAGGAGCACCTCCAGCGCGACCTCGAGGAGCTCGCAGCCCGGGCCCAGAAGGCCGACGAGTACCTGGAGCTCGCGCAGCGCACCCAGGCGGACTTCGAGAACTACCGCAAGCGGGCGGCGCGGGATGCCGCGGCGGCACGGGAGCGGGGCGTGGTAAAGCTCGTCCGCGAGCTGCTGCCGGCCTTGGACAACCTCGATCGCGCGCTCGCGGCGGCGCCAGCCGCCGCGGGATCCCCGTCTGCCGTGGGGTCCGCAGCCACCGCGGGACCTCCCTCTGCCGTGACGCCCGCAGCCACCGCGGGACCTCCCTCTGCCATGACGCCCGCAGTCGACACGGGACCCCCCCCCGGGGTGGGGCCCCCAGTTGCCGGGCCGCGAGCAGCGCCTGCGGAGGCGACGCAGAACGACGAAGCGCCCGCCACGCTCGTGGCGGGGATCAAGCTCGTGCACGACGACGTTCTCGCCGCGCTCGCGCGGGTCGGAATCGAGCGCTTCTCCCCCGAGGGCGAGGCGTTTGATCCCCAGTACCACGAGGCCGTGGCGCAGCAGCCGATGCAAGGCGCCGCGCCGGGGACGATCGTGGAGGTCTACCAGCGCGGCTACCGCCTGGGCGACAGCGTTCTGCGACCTGCGCGAGTCCTCGTCGCCGGGTGAGGGAGTGACACGCGATGGCTGACAGGTCCGACTACTACAAGGTCCTCGGGGTTGGCAGGAATGCCTCCGAGGAGGAGATCAAGAAGGCCTATCGCAAGCTGGCGCGCCAGTACCACCCGGATCGCAATGCCGGCAACAAGCAGGCCGAGGAGCGCTTCAAGGAGGTCTCCCAGGCACACGACGTCCTCTCCGATGCCGATAAGCGAAAGACGTATGACCGCGGCTCCAGTCCGCTGGGCGGCTTCGGCACGCCGGGCGGCTTTGACCCGAGCGCGTTTGGGGGCGTCGGGGACATCCTCTCGAATCTGTTCGGCCCCGGCAATACCGGTGGTGGCTCGAGCGGGGGCGGCGGGCGTGCCGGCGGTGCTCGCGCGGGCAGCGTACGGGCGCAGCCGCCGCGCGGCCGGGACCTCGAGACTGAGGTCTCGCTCACCTTTGATCAGGCCGTCAATGGCGCTCAAATCCCCCTCGCGGTGCCCACGTCGTCTCCGTGCGTCACCTGTCACGGGACCGGCGCCAAGCCGGGAACGGTCCCCAGGGTCTGCCCGGTCTGCAACGGACGCGGGATCGAAGCCCAGAGTCAGGGAATCTTCTCAATTTCTGCGCCCTGCTCGAGCTGCGGGGGCTCTGGGACCGTGATCGACGATCCGTGCCCCACGTGCGGGGGCAGCGGCGCACAGCGCAGCGTCAGGCGACTGCGGGTCAACATCCCGGCCGGCGTGCGCGACGGAAGCCGGATTCGCCTGGCGGGCAAGGGTGAAGCCGGAACGCGCGGCTCGCAGCCCGGCGACCTGTACGTCATCACGCGCGTGGCCGAGTCGCCGGTCTTCAAGCGCAGCGGAGAGAACCTGGAGGTGGAGGTCCCGTTGACGATTCCTGAGGCGATCCGCGGCGCCGTGATCGAGGTGCCGACGTTGAAGGGGTCAAAGCGCCTGCGCGTCCCGCGCGCCACCAAGCACGGCACGGTGCAGCGGCTTCGGGGCGAGGGGCCGCCGCGCCTCGCCGGCAAGGGCAGCGGAGACATCCACTACCGGTTCGTGATCGACGTTCCGGCCTCGCTGTCGCCCGAGCAGACCGAGGCGGTCGACAAGCTCTCCGAGGTGATCAACGGCGATCCGAGGGCGAAGCTGTTCGCGCAGGCAGGCGGCTCGCAGGGCAGCTCGGCGGGCGGGCAGGAGTGATGGGCGTGAGGATCTCCTCGACGCGGGTGACGCTCGCTTCGGACCGGGGCGTGTTCATGATCTCGGTGGCGGCCGAGCTCGCCGAGATGCATCCGCAGACACTGCGGATGTACGAGGCACGGGGGCTGATCGAGCCCAAGCGCTCTCCTAAGGGGACCCGTCTCTACTCCCACCGGGACGTGGAGCGCCTGCGCCGCATTCAGGAGATGACCGCCGAGCTGGGGTTGAACCTGGCAGGGGTGGAGCGTGTGCTCGAGCTCGAGGGCCAACTCGAGGCCACGACGCGCAAGGTCGCGGCCCTACAGCGGCGAGCGAGCGCGTTGGACGCCGAGGTCAGGCGGCTGGAAGGGTTGCGCCGTGAGCTGGCGACCGAGCTCGTGCCCTACGTACGCGGCGGCGAGCTCGTGCGACGGGGGGACCTGCGATGGCTGGGGGTCTCTCTCCGGCGCGAGTAGTAGTCTGCTCAAACCTGGTGGCGAGGAAAGGGAGTGTGCTGGATGAGGCGGAGGAGTGCGGGTGCAACGAGCGTGAAGAGATTGTCGCGGAGAACCTTCGTCGCGTACGCGGTCGCGTGCGCGCTTGGGGCTCTCGCGCTGGGCGCGGCGGCGCCCCGCGCATTGGCTCAGGGATCTCTTGCCAGCGCGGCGGCGCAGGGCCCAGCACCCAGCTCGCAGTCGCTTTCGCTGGTCCTACCGCTCCAGTTCGACCAGGCTGGCCTGAGCCGCTTCGCGCTCGCGGTCAGCACCCCGGGCTCCCCCCAGTACGGCGAGTACGAGTCGATCGAGGCGCTCGCGGGCCGGTTCGGGGCCACGCAGGATGTCCGCGCGCGGGTGCTGCGCTATCTGCGCGGGGTCGGCGCGACCGGCGTGCAGATCGACGCGACGGGCCTGTTCGCCGATGCCACGCTCAGCACCGGGCTCGCGGAGCGGCTGTTCGAGACGCCGCTGGCCCAGTTTCGCGAGGGGCAGAACGTGCCCTTCGTCGCGCCCACCGGGCCCACCGCGCCGGCCATCCCCGTGCCGCTGCGCGGGCTGGTTACCGGTGTCGTGGGACTCGACACGCGCCCGCTGCTCGCGCCGTCCGCGTCCGCAGCCACCGCTGCCGCCACCCGGGCGCCGGCGCCCGCAGCCACCACCACCGCGACCACCGCCCGCCGTACCCGACCACAGCCCGCGTCGGGTTACGGTATCCGCACCGGGACCGCGGCCGGCTGCGCCGCCGGACTGGCGCCGAACGCATTCACCCCCAATCAATACCTCACGGCTTACGGCTACGGTCCGCTGCTGGGCGCCGGCATCGCCGGGCAGGGCGAGCGCGTCGCGCTGATCGAGATCGACGGCTTCAACGACTCTGACATTGCCACGTTCGCGAGCTGCTTCGGGGTCCACGTGCCCCCGATCCAAGCCTTCGGCGTGGGGCTCAAGCGCGCACTCGCGCCGGGCGCCGAGGCGACGCTCGACCTCGAGATCCTGAGTGCGGCGGCCCCGGGGCTCAGCGCGATCGACGTCTACGAATCTCACGGCCGGGCGGCAGACGCGATGCGGGCGCTCACCGCGCCCCTGCGGGCGCGCACCCCCCGGCCGGAGGTGATCTCGGCGTCGATCGGGCTCTGCGAGCCATACGTCGCCAAGGACGTCGGACGGGGCGGAATCAGGGCATCCGAAGGCGCGCTCCAAATGGCGGCCGCCAGCGGGATCACCGTCGTATCCTCCAGCGGCGACTCGGGCTCGGCTGACTGCCCTGGGCGCCACGGTCCGGCGCATCGCCTGGCGGTCAACTACCCAGCCTCCTCGCGCTGGGTGACAGGCGTCGGGGGCACCAACTTCGCGCTCAACGCGGCCAACCAGATCAGGGGCCAGATCGTCTGGAACGACACCAAGCTCGACCGGGGCGCCGCCGGCGGCGGCGGCTTCAGCGATCTCTTCGGCCGTCCCTCCTACCAGCGCGGGACGGTGGCGCCCAACCGCCGCGTGGTGCCCGACGTCTCGATGCTCGCCGACGTCGCGCCGGGCTATGCGATCTACTGCACGGCCGCGCCGGACTGCATCAACAGCATGAACACCAACCCGTGGCTCGCTATCGGTGGGACGAGCGCGGCGACGCCACTGCTCGCCGGCGGCTTTGCGCTGGTGGATCAGGTGTTGCGCGTGCGCGGGCGCCAAGAGCTGGGATTGGCCAATCCGCTGATCTACGCCCTCGGGCGCGCCAAGCGCCACGGGCAGGTCTTTGACGACGTGACGCGCTTTGGCAACGATGTCGGTGCCTACATCAACGGCAACGGCCGGTTCCTGGGCTGCTGCCGCGCGCGGCGCGGCTTCGACGCGGCGTCGGGATGGGGAAGCATCAACGTGACCGCATTTACCAGGGCGGCCCTCGCCAGGCAGCCGCGGATCGCCCGCATCGGCCTCGCGCTGCCGCGCCGCCAGAACCCGATCAGGCGCCACAGGATCCGCGCCACCGTGTCGTGCTCGCGCAACTGCCTGGCGAAAGTCGGCGTGGCGGTCACAGCCGGGCGCTCGACGTTGTTCAAGGTCGAGTCGGGCATCCTGCATCTGAGTCGGAGGGGGAGGCGGACGATCTCGCTGCGGTTCTCGCGCGCCGATCTGCGCGCGCTGCGCGCCGCGCGCGCCAGGCACGAGACGATCATCGCCTTCGTGATAGGCGCGATCGTAGATCCGAGCGGCAACGGCGAGCGGTTCTCCCGTGTCAGGCGGGTGAGGATCAGGCACTGAGCCTTGACGGCGGCGGGGTGGGCTGGGCGCACGCGGATGGCGCGCCCCTTGAAGCTGGGGGCGCGCTCCGCCCTCGGGCGGGTGCCCCCAGAGCACTTGCAAGCGGCACCGCGACGTGCAATAATCTAAGCCTGCACCACTTAGATGTGAACTCGAAGGACGCTTTGTGCAACCTGATCGCTTGACAATCAAGACCCAAGCGGCGCTCCAGGCCGCGCAGCTTCTGGCCGAGGAGCGCCGCAATCCCCAGACGACCCCTGAGCACCTGCTCGCAGTGATGCTGGAGCAGGACGCGGGCGTTGTCGTCCCGGTGCTGCGCAAGCTCGGCGTGGACCCGTCCGCGGTGCGCCACGCGGTTGGCGCCGAGCTCGATGGGCTGGCGAGGTTGACGACGCCGGGTGCCCGCGAGGAGCCCGCCGGCGGATCTGGAGAACTGATCGAGATCCTGCGGGCGGCCGAGAACGAGATGCGTCAGCTCAAGGACGAGTACGTCTCGACCGAGCACTTGATGCTTGCGCTCGCGGCCCACCGCGGCACGGCCGGCGACGCGCTGAGAGGCGCGGGGGCGAGCCACGATGAGCTGCTGCGCGCGCTCGGGGAAGTGCGCGGCTCGTACCGCGTCACCGACCAGAGCCCAGAGGAGAAGTTCCAAGCGCTCCAGAGATACGGACGGGACCTGACCGAGGCCGCCTCCCAGGGCAAGCTCGATCCGGTGATCGGGCGTGACGACGAGATCCGCCGCGTGATCCAAGTCCTATCCCGTAGGACCAAGAACAACCCCGTCCTGATCGGTGAGCCGGGCGTCGGCAAGACCGCGATCGCCGAGGGCCTCGCGCAGCGGATCGTCTCCGGCGACGTGCCCGAGGGGTTGAGGGACCGCCGCGTGATCGCGCTCGACATCGGCGCGCTGGTCGCAGGGTCCAAGTACAGGGGGGAGTTCGAGGATCGCCTGAAGGCGGTCCTTAAGGAGATCGCCGACGCGGAGGGGACTGTCGTCCTCTTCATCGACGAGCTGCACACGATTGTCGGGGCCGGCGGCGCCGAGGGCGCGGTCGATGCCGCCAACCTACTCAAGCCGATGCTCGCCCGCGGCGAGCTGCGAGCGGTGGGGGCGACCACGCTCGACGAGTACCGCAAGCAGATCGAGAAGGACCCGGCGCTGGAGCGCCGCTTCCAGCCCGTGTACGTGGGCGAGCCCTCGGTCAAGGACACGATCGCGATCCTGCGTGGGCTCAAGGAGCGCTACCAGGTCCACCACAAGGTCAGGATCCAGGACTCCGCGCTCGTCGCCGCGGCGATGCTCGGGAACCGCTACATCGCCGACCGCTTCTTGCCCGACAAGGCGATCGACCTGGTGGACGAGGCCGCTTCACGGATCAGGATGGAGATCGACTCAAAGCCGACCGAGATCGACGAGGTCGACCGGCACATCATGCAGCTGGAGATCGAGCTGCAGTCGCTGCAGGGCGACGAGGACCCGGGCGCCGTCGCGCGCCGCGAGCAGCTCGAGCGAGCGCTCGCGCAGGAGGGCGAGCGCTCGACGGCGATGCACGCCGTGTGGCAGGCTGAAAAAGAGACGATCGGGGCGGTCGCCGAGCTTCAGGCAGAGCTCGAGCAGGCGCGCACCGACCTGGAGCGCGCGCAGCGAGAGGGTGACCTCGGCCGCGCCGCCGAGCTTCAGTACGGGACGATCCCTTCCATGGAGAAGCAGATCGCCCTCGCGGAGTCCGCCCAGCACGAGGCGGCACTCGACGGCGGCGCTCCCAAGTTCCTCAAGGAGGAGGTGGACGCCGACGACGTAGCCGAGATCGTCGCCAAGTGGACTGGCGTCCCGGTCTCGCGCCTGATGGAATCTGAAATCGAGAAGCTCGTGCAGATGGAAGCCCGTCTGCATCGGCGCGTGATCGGCCAGGTGCAAGCGGTATCTGCGGTCGCCGGCGCGCTGCGACGCTCACGCGCTGGGCTTTCAGATCCCGACCGCCCGATCGGGACGTTCCTGTTCCTCGGCCCGACCGGCGTCGGCAAGACCGAGCTGGCTCGTGCGCTGGCGGAGTTCATGTTCGACACCCAGGAGGCGATGGTCAGGATAGACATGTCCGAGTACATGGAGAAGCACTCCGTCTCACGGCTCGTAGGCGCCCCGCCGGGCTACATCGGCTACGAGGAGGGAGGCCAGCTCACCGAGGCGGTCCGCCGCCGCCCCTACTCCGTGGTGCTGCTCGACGAGATCGAGAAGGCCCACCCGGACGTGTTCAACACGTTGCTACAGGTGATGGACGACGGCCGGCTGACCGATGGCCAGGGCCGGACGGTCTCGTTCAAGAACGTGGTGCTGATCATGACCTCCAACATCGGCGCGATCGGCGGATCTCTGATGGCAGGCGTGCAGGCCAGCTTCAAGCCCGAGTTCATCAACCGCTTGGACGACATCGTCGAGTTCGAGCCGCTCAGCCGGAAGGAGATCTCGGAGATCGTCGAGCTCCAAGTGGCAAGCCTCGTCCGGCGCCTGCGCGAGGCGCGGGAGATCGCGCTCGAGCTGACCGGCGCTGCAACGATACTGCTCGGCAACCTCGGCTATGACCCCACCTACGGTGCGCGACCGCTGAAGCGGGTGATCCAGAAGCGGCTCGCAGATCCGCTCGCGTTGGCGATCCTGGAGGGGACCTTCGTTGCCGGGGATACGGTCCGCGTAGACGCCGCGCAGGGTGAGCTCGAGCTCGAGCGCGTGCGGGAGCCGGCGGGGCTTACGGTCGAGCTTGCTTCGCCGCGCTAGCGCTGTCCTTCCCCTTTCCGTCGCCGGTGTGCGCTGCGCGAGTCCGCGGCTGCGTCCCCGTGGCGCCCAGCGCGTGCAGCTCTGACTCCAGCAGCGCCGGCAGGCCGTGCACGTCGTCCAGCACGCCGGGATCCGCGTAGCAGCCGAAGAACAGCTCCTGGCGGTAGCGGACCATGCCGATCGCCAGGGCGTGTCCCTGGGTGATCGGGACGACCGAGTAGACCTGCTCCAGCTCACAGCCCAGCAGGTACAGCGACCCCCGCGGAGCTGGCGACTGCGAAACGGTGATGTTGAACTGACGCGGTCCAGCCATCGCCCGCGCCAGCGGTGAGCGCAGCACGGGTGGCAGCAGCGCGGCCGCCTGGTACATCGCCTGCGTGGTAGCGGGCCGCTCGGTGTGCTTGAGAACCCGCGTCTGATCGCGTACGAAGTCCAGTCGCTCACGGGCGCCGTCGAGATGGGTCGGTAGCGGGATGCTCACCATCGCGATCTGATTACCGGCCGTGGTGTCCCCGATCCTGCGCGTGCTGACCGGAACCATCGCCTTGAGCGGCGCATCCGCAGGATCACCATGGCGCAGCGCGAGCGCGCGCAGCGCTCCGGCCACGACCGCCAGCCCGACGTCGTTGAGCGTGCCGCCCCCGGCGCGCGCCGCGCGCATGTCCTCGCGCTTGGCGTGGTAGCCCACGAACGCCCGGCGGCCCCCGATCGTCGCATTGAGCGCGGACTGCGGGGCGCGCGGCAGGACATCTTCGCGGACCGCTCCCACGATCAGCTTCGCCTCGCTAGCGAGGCGATCGGCGGTCGCTCCAGGGTGCGTGAGAGCGCTCACCCCCCCGCGCAGCGCACGCGCACTGTCATCCAGCGTGTGGCTGACCGTGTGCAGCGCCCAGCCCACAGCGCCGGGCCTGCCACGGGGTCGCCAGGGCGCAGCCGGGTCCGAGGTTACATCGGGCTCAGGGTCGAGGACGAGGTTTACGATCCCCAACGCGGCGATCCCGTCGACGAGCGCATGGTGGATCTTGCCGACCATCCCGACGCGCCCGTCCCGCAGGTGCGGAACGAGGAAGATCTGCCACAGGGGGCGCGAGCGGTCCAGCGGCGTGGACAGGACCGCCCCGCGCAGGGCATCGAAGCTGTCATAGCTGACGAGATCGTCTGGCTTGGTGAGCTCGACGATATGGGCGCGCAGGTCGAAGTCGGCATCGGGCACCCAGCGCGGGTCTCCCAGCCCGAATGGTGCGCTGTCAAGTCGCCAGCGACACCACGGCACTTCGTGCAGCCGGCCCGCCGCGCGTTCGCGCAACGCCCGCACGGATGGACGAGGATGATCGGCGGGCGGCGCGAAGATGGCGCTGAAGCCGACGTGCATGTGCGCCTGCGCGGACTCCAAGCGTAAGAACGACCCATCCACCGCCGACAGTCGCCCGCCCTGATCGCTGTCTCGATCGCGCTTGGGCCTGCGCGGTGTGCTCGCGCGCGGCGTGGTCATTTCATCCGCGCGCCAGCAGGACGTGGATCCTCGCGACCGGTCCCCGGGGATGGGGCGAGAAGCGCGGGCGCGTGTCGAACTGGAACGTCCAGTCGCCCACCGACGGCGGAAATGGGAAGACGCGCCGGCGGGAGGTGCGCAGGAAGCCGCACTGGCCCCCGGTCTCCCCGAGCGCGTACGTGGCCCGCGGATGCCCGGCGGGCGTGAGGTAGTGCAGGTACACGGTGCGCGGCCTGCCATCGCGTGCGAAGCCCCAGACCTCCAGCGGCGCCCGCACCGTGCGCGGATCGCCCCCCGAGGCGAGTATCCGCCCGCCTGGCGCCCGCGTGAGGGTGAACGAGGTCCGCTCGGTGCTCGTCCCGTCGGTGGCCTGGATGCGGTCGACCGCCTGAACCTCGCCGGCACCGAGCCCTCCGGGGCGCAAGGTGCTTGCGAATGCGCCCGCCGCGTTGGTCCTGCTCAGCCCGAAGTAGACCCCGTCGATCGAGACCGCGTAGGGCACGCTGGGTGCAAAGCCGATGCCTTGCAGCGCGACGGGTTGGCCGACCAGGTAGCAGCCGCGGCTCGGAGAGAACGAAAACGCGGCGCCGTCCACCGGCAGGAGCCCCAGTCCGAGCACGCTCAGAGCCGCCCCGATCGCGAGCGCCCGGGTGAGCCGACGTGTCGAAGGGCATGCGACGGACAACGCTCATCATGGTACAAAGTCCGGCCAGTCCAGGTCAGCCACTACTCACGAGCTCAGAAGGAGGCTTGCGGTGCCCACTTACATAATGCTCACTACGCTCACGCCTGACGGTGTGCAGACGATCAAGGGCAACCCGGAGCGGATTCGGGAGGTCAACAAGGAGGTCGAGCAGCTCGGCGCCACGGTCAAGGCGCAATGGGCAACGCTCGGCCAGTTCGACTTCGTCAACGTCGTCGAGGCGCCCGACGAGAGGACGATCGCCCGCGTCTCGCTGGAGCTGGGCTCGCGCGGAACCGGTCGGTACGAGACTCTGAGCGCGATCCCGATCGACGACTTCATTGGCTCCATCTGAGGAGTCGCATTTCCGTGCGGCGGCGCACCCGAGCACGCGGCCGCGCAGTGCGTCGCGGTCCAGTGCGCCGCCGCGCGTGCTCGTGGTGGGCGCGGGGGCACGCGAGCACGCGATCGTCCAGGCGCTCGCGCGCTCGCCCCGGACGCCAGAGCTGATCTGCGCACCTGGTAATGCCGGGATCGCGGCCGACGCTCGCGTGCTCGACATCGGCGCGCAGGACAGCGAAGGCCTCGTGCACGCAGCCCGCCGCGACCAGGTCGACCTCGTGGTGGTAGGACCCGAGGCACCGCTTGTCGGCGGGCTTGCGGATGCGTTTGCGCAGGCCGGCGTCCCCTGCTTTGGACCGAGCGCCGCCGCCGCGGCGCTCGAGGGATCGAAGGCATTCTGCAAGGAGGTGATGGCGGCGGCGGGCGTTCCCACGGCTGCCTACACCGTCGTCAGCGATCCGCAGGCGGGACTGCGGGCGATCACGCGCTACCCGGTGGTGATCAAGGCCGACGGCCTGGCGGCGGGCAAGGGCGTCGTGATCGCGGCCGACGAGACACAGGCTCGCCGCGCGTTACACGAGTTGCTCGCCGAGCGGCGCTTCGGGACCGAGCGCGTGCTGGTGGAGGAGCACCTCGAGGGCGAGGAGCTTTCGGTGCTGGCCCTGTGCGATGGGCTGGGCGCGGTTGCGCTCGCGCCCGCCCGGGACTACAAGCGGATCGGCGAAGGCGACCGCGGACCGAACACCGGTGGGATGGGCTCCTATTCTCCGGTCGCCGCGATCGGGCCCGAACGCGCGCGGGCGATCTGCGAGACGATCCATCAGCCGGTGCTGGACGAGCTTGCCAGGCGTGGAATCGATTTTCACGGGGTCCTCTACGCGGGGCTCATGATGACCGGCGACGAGATCCGGGTGCTCGAGTTCAACGTCCGCCTCGGAGATCCCGAGACGCAGGCGATCCTGCCTCGGTTGCGCTCGGACCTGCTGAGCGCGCTGCAGGCGGCGACAGTCCTCGGTGGACTGCGAGGCGCGGCTTTGCAATGGGCCCCGGAGACGGCGGTCACGGTAGTGCTCGCCAGCGGCGGATATCCGGCGTCGTCGTCTTGCGGAGACGTGATCAGCGGTCTCGACGCACTCCCACGCGGCGTGCACGTCACTCATGCGGGGACGGCTCGCTCGGGCTCGGGGGACCTCGTGACCGCTGGGGGACGGGTGCTGAGCCTCACTGCGCTCGGCCCCGACGCGACTACCGCCCGCGCCAAGGCTTATGCTGCCGCGGACATGATCGATTTCGATGGCAAGCAGATGCGTCGGGACATCGCGCGGCCGGCGGGCGGCGTCGGATGAGCGTGCAGCCCCCGCTGGAGCCGCAGGCGCCGCCGGAGCCGGCTGCGCCACTGCAGCCCCCGGTGCAGCCGCAGGCGCCGCCGGAGCCGGGTGCGCCCACCGTGCCCGATCCCCTGCCGGACCTCGAGCTCCCCCTGGACCCGCAGGTCTCGCCTGCGTCCGAGCTGGAGGACCGCGCGCTCGGCGAACCGGCTCCCGAGGCCGAGGGGCTCGGCTCCGACGCCCCACTGGTCGGGATCGTGATGGGCTCCAAGAGCGATCTGCCGACGATGGAGGCGGCCGAGAGAGAGTTGGAGGAGCACGGTATCCGCTCCGAGGTGAGGGTGATGTCGGCCCACCGCGAGCCCGACAGCGTGGCCGACTACGCGCGTAACGCGCGGTTGCGCGGCTTGCGCGTGATCATCGCCGGCGCCGGGCTCTCCGCGGCGCTCCCCGGCGTTGTGGCGGCGCACTGCGATCTGCCCGTGATCGGCGTGCCGCTCACGAGCCGGACCTCCATCGCCGGCGGGCTCGACGCGCTGCTGTCGATCGCGCAGATGCCACCCGGCGTTCCCGTGGCGTGTGTCGGTGTGGACAACGCGCGCAACGCAGCAGTCCTGGCAGCGCGGATCCTGGGGGCGTAAATCGATCGCGCGTCGCGGATCTCCCGCCGCCCTGCGAAGACTTGCGAGTAGCCTTTCACGCGAGGCGCAGCTGATGCAGGCGAGGCGCGAGGCGCAACTGATGCAGGCGAGGCGCAACTGATGCCCGAAGAGACAGTTCAACTTTCTTTGGTGGCTGGCAGCCCACTGCTCGACGGCGCCGGCGAGCGCCTGGGCCGCGTGGAGGATGTCGTCGCCCGGCTCGATCACGACGATGGGCTGCCGCCGGTGATCGGCCTGAAGGCGCGGATCGGGGGCCGCGAGTTGTTCGTGCCAATCAGCCGGATCGAGCGGCTGGAGCCCGCAGCGGCCCATACATCCACCACCAAGCTCAACCTCGCCCAGTTCGAGCGCCGTGAGGGTGAAGTGCTGCTGCGCTCGGATGTCCTCGACCGCAGCCTCATCAACGTCGATACCGCGCGGCTCGTGACCGCGCGCGACGTCGAGCTGACCTGCGAGCAGGGCATCTGGCGCGTGGCGGGGATCGATCCCAGCCTCCGCGCTCGCCTGTTGCGCTTGCTGCCGCGCCGCGTGCGCCCCCACGACTCAGAGCCCGCCCAGTTCGTCGCTTGGCGTGACATGGAGGCGTTCGTGGGGCACGTTCCCACGTCGAGGCTCAAGCTGGCCTCTCGCCGGCTGGCGCTGCTTCACCCAGCTCAGATCGCCGATCTCGTCGAGGCTGCCTCCCACGAGGAGGGAGAAGAGATCCTGGCGGCGGTCGGGCAGGACAAGGAGCTCGAGGCCGACGTGTTCGAGGAGCTCGACGACGAGCACCAGGTCGAGTTCCTGCGAGAGCGCTCCGACGAGGAGGCCGCGTCGGTGCTCGCGAGGATGGCCAGCGACGACGCCGCCGACCTGCTGCTGGAGATTGAGCAGGATCGGCGCCTGCCGATCCTGAACCTCCTCCCCGCAGCCAAGCAGCGCAAGATCAAGGATCTGCTCGGGCACAACCCATCCACCGCCGGGGGGCTGATGAACCCCGACTTCGTCTCGGTGCCGTCGGGGGCGACGGTCGGCGAGGCGCTCGCGCGCGTCCGGGGCAGCGAGCTGGGGCCACAGCAGGTTTCGATCGCGTGCGTGACCGCAGAGGACGGCACCCTGGTCGCGGCCGTGTCGCTGGCCGAGCTGGTGCGCGCCGGCGAGAAGGACGGGCTCTCGGAGTTGATCGACGCGCCGACGCCAACCGTCCCCGCCGAGGCCGATCTACCCGAGGTGGCACGGTTGATGACCGACTTCAACCTGATCGCGATGCCGGTGCTGGACGGCGGTGGCGCCCCGGTCGGCATCATTGCCGTCGATGACGTGCTCGAGCTGCTGCTGCCCGAGGAGTGGCGCCGGCGAGCGGGCACCGCCCGTGGGTGACAGAGGCGAAGCGGCCCGGCACCGCGCGCGGCTGGCCGCCGAGGCTGGCCGCGAAACCGGAACATATGGCGTGTTCGCGGCCAGCCTCCCGCCGAGGGCCGAGCGGGGGCTTCCGACAGTGCGCGAGCGCTGGTAGTCTCTTCTCGCCGCCCTGCGGGGCGGCGAGAAAGGAATTCGCGATCAGCCATTACGACGGATACCAAGACGGCGACGAGCTACCTCGAAGTAGCAGGCTCGCGGGCGTCGTGGCGGTCACAGAGACGGGGCCTGACCCCGGAGTCTGAGTGACCTCCGCCGGCCGCGGCAGCGCTGCGGACGGGTGGAAAGGAGGTCGAGCAGATGACGCCAGAGCCGGGCGCCCCGCGGGGTGCTCCGACGCCAGAGCCGGCCACCGGCTTGGTCGGCGCGCGCCCCACCGGCCCTGCCGGTAATGCCCCGCCAGGCGCCCCGCGCGAGCGGGCGGTGCTCGACTCCGCGCACGTCGGCGACATCAAGGGCGCCTTCGGCACGATCCGCGAGCACGAGGAGGGCCATCGCGGCTTGCGCTCGCGTGCCCTCGCCCTGCTGGCGATCGTCGGCCCGGGACTGATCGTGATGGTCGCCGACAACGATGCCGGAGGCGTCTCGACCTACGCGCAGGCGGGCCAGGACTATGGCACGAGCCTGCTTTGGGTGCTGCTGCTGCTCGTGCCGGTGCTGGTCGTCAACCAGGAGATGGTGGTGCGGCTCGGTGCGGTGACCGGGGTCGGCCACGCGCGGTTGATCATCGAGCGCTTCGGCCGCGGCTGGGGATGGTTCGAGGCCGGCTACCTACTGCTGCAGAACTTCCTCATCATCGTGACCGAGTTCATCGGCGTCAGCCTCGCGCTCGGCTACTTCGGCGTGTCCCCATATGTCTCGGTCCCGCTCGCCGCTGCCGGTCTGTTCGCGATCAGCGCCAGCGGCAGCTTTCGCCTGTGGGAGCGCTCGATGTTCGTGTTCGTCGTGGCCAACCTGCTGGTGATCCCGCTCTTCTTCTTCGCCCACCCCCATGCGGGTACGATCGTCCATCACCTGTTCGTGCCCGGCATCCGCGGGGGCGCCAGCTCCGACGCCGTGCTGCTGATCATCGCCATCGTCGGCACCACGGTGGCGCCCTGGCAGCTCTTCTTCCAGCAGTCCAACATCGTCGACAAGCGGATCACGCCGCGTTGGATCAACTACGAGCGGATCGACACGGTGCTGGGCGCGGTCGTCGTGGTGCTCGGCGCGGGTGCGCTGATCTGCGCTACGGGGTTCGCTCTGGAGGGGACCCGCTTCTTCGGCGCCACCTCCGACGCGGGCGGCGTCGCCGACGCGCTACGGCACACGGTCGGGACGCTGGGCGGCGATTTCTTCGCCGTCGTGCTCCTCAACGCCTCGCTGATCGGGGCGGGAGCGGTCACCCTGGCCACCTCCTACGTGGTCGGTGACGTGTTCGGCACCAGGGGCTCTCTGCACCGCAGCTTCCCCGAGGCCAAGGGGTTCTACACCGTATTCGGCCTGCTCATCATCGCCGCCGCGGGGATCGTCCTCATCCCGGGCGCTCCGAAGCAAGTGATCACCGAGGCCGTGCAGGCGCTGTGCGGGATCCTGCTGCCGATGACCACCCTGTTCCTGCTCATGCTCTGCAACGACCGCGAGGTGCTGGGCCCCTGGGCGAACCCGCCGTGGCTCAAGGCGCTGGCCAGCGTGATCGTCGCCGCGCTCGTCCTGCTTTCGCTGATCCTCACCTTCACCACGCTGTTCCCGGCGATCGACGTCACGGCGCTGGTCGAGATCGGTGGCGCTGTGCTCGTGGTGGTGCTGCTCGGCATGGGCGCAGCGGCGCTGCGCTCGCGTCCCCGGGGTGCCGGTGCAGTGACCTTCGTCTCGAGTGCACCCGAGCTGGCCAGGGAGCAATGGACGATGCCGCCGGCGACGCTGCTCTCCCGTCCCCGGTTCTCGCCCGGTCGGCGGGTCGCGATGCTCGCGCTCGGCGGTTACATGGTCGTCGCCCTGGTGATGCTGATCGTCAAGTCCGTCCAGCTCGCCGGTGGATGAGGCTGCGCGCCCGCGGCGCCACGTTGGGTGCCCGCACGGTGGGTGAGGCTGCGCGCCCGCGGCGCCACGTTGGGTGCCCGCACGGTGGGTGAGGCTGCGCGCCCTCGGCGCCGTTACTCTCTTGGGTGGATGGTCCGGCTTCGGTTGATCGCTCTGATCGCGTGCGCGGCTGCACTTGCCTCGCTGTGCCTGCCCGCGAGCTCGCTGGCGCGAACGCCGGACTTCACTTCGAGGACGCCGGGTGCGAGTCCGCCGGTGGGGGGCGCCATCCAGTCGGCCGATCAGGCCGCGAGCGCCAGCTCCGCACCGTCGGTGACGCTCACCGCCCCAGCGCAGGGAGCGTTTGTCAGCGATGCCCAGCCGGTGTTCGCGGGCTCCGCCGGCACCGCGCCTGGTGACTCCGCACGCATCAGCGTGGCTCTCTACCGAGGTTCGCAGGTTCGCGGCCGGCCGTTCGGAACTGCGAGCGTGGCGAGGAGCGGATCGACTTGGGCAGGGCGCTGGCCGCGCGTGCTGAGACCGGGGAGATATACGGCTCGTGCGCAGCAGGGCGACGACGCCGGCAGCACCGGCTACAGCGCCCCGCACACCTTCCTGATCGTCTCTGGCACCGGACCGAGCGGTCCGGGCGTCAGCCTCGGCCCGGGCTCTGTCAGCGTGCCGATCACATGCCCGGCGCCCGCCCCTTCAGCAGCCAGACCTCGCGGCTCCGCGCAAGCGGACTGCACGGGGACCGTCATGATCCTGACCGTGGGCCGCTTCCGGCCGCTGCACGGCGGGCCGGTGGGGCGCCTGCTTGTGCTATTTGCCTACTTTGACATCCCGGGCGGTCAGACCCAGGATGTGAGGCGGGCGGTCCCTGAGCCGGTCGTGCGGGCGTTGCGCCGGGCGGCGCCGCTACGCGTCGACGTGACGACGATCCTCAGTCGATCCGGCGGGCGCTCGAGGACGGTGTCGGGCGTGAGGGTGCTGCGGACGGGGTGAGTAATCGCCCATGATCGCACGCTACACGCGCCCCGAGCTGGCCGCGATCTGGTCAGAAGAGGCTCGCTTCGAGGCGATGCGCGAGGTCGAGGTCGCCGCCTGCGAGGAGATGGACGGCCCCAGTACCGCGGAGCTGCAAGCGATCCGTGACGCCCGCTTCAGCGTCGAGCAGATCGCGCAGCGCGAGCAGCTCACCGACCACGACACCGCCGCGTTCGTCGACGTGCTCGCCGCGTCCGCCGGGCCCGCCGGGCGCTGGGTCCACCATGGCCTCACCTCCAGCGACGTGCTCGACACCGGGCTCGCGCTCCAGTTGCGGCGCGTGAGCGAGATCGTGCTCGCCGACGCCAGGCGCGTGGTGCAGGCGCTCGCCGGGCGCGCGCGCGAGCACGCCCAGACGCTGTGCGCCGGGCGCACGCACGGCATCCACGCCGAGCCGACCACATTCGGGATCAAGCTCGCGGGCTTCGCCTTCGAGGCGGATCGCAACTCGCGCCGGCTGGAGCGGGCGTTTGCGCAGGTGTCCGTCGGCGCGATCTCCGGGGCGGTGGGCACCTATGCGGCAACCTCAACACATTTCGAGCAGCGCGTGCTCGGGCGCCTGGGGCTGGCGCGCGAGCCGGTCTCCACCCAGGTGGTCGCGCGCGATCGCCACGCCGAGCTGCTGCAGGCGATCGCGCTGGCCGGCGCGGGGTTGGAGCGCTTCGCGACCGAGGTCCGCCACCTCGCGCGCACCGAGGTCGGGGAGGTCCGCGAGCCCTTTGCCCGCGGGCAAAAGGGCTCGAGCGCGATGCCACACAAGCGCAACCCGATCAAGTCAGAGCAGGTGGCGGGGCTGGCACGCGTGCTGCGCGCCGACGCCCAGGCCGCGCTGGAGAACGTAGCCCTCTGGCACGAGCGCGACATCTCGCACTCCTCGGTCGAGCGGGTGATCCTTCCTGACGCGACGATCCTGCTCGACCACATGCAGCAGCGCGTGCTGGGATTGGTGGACGGCATGGTCATCGACGTGGAGCGAATGCGTGAGAACCTGTCGCTGACCTGCGGCGCGCTCTTCTCTCAGCGTGTCCTGCTGGCGCTGGTGGCGCAGGGGTTCACCCGCGATGACGCCTACCGGGCGGTGCAGCGCCTCGCTCAGCGGGCCATCGACGAACGTACGCCGCTGCGCGAGCTGGTCGCCGCAGACCCCGACGGCAGCGGCCTGCACCTGGACGAGATCTTCGACTACGCGCCGTTCGTGCGCTACGCGGACGAGATCGTCGGGCGCCTGGACGCGATCACCTGAGCGAAGGCACAGGAAACGCTTGCGATGCAGAAGCTCTGGGAGCGTTTCGACTGACCATGCTTGACAGATCCCGGAATCCGGGTAACATATGTCACTATGTTCCTGGCATCCGAGGTGGATGAGAATGGAGGATGATCCATGTTCGCATACACAAGTAGGGTTCCATTCGGGACGGTATGGGGTTGGCCGGGTGGTGCTCGAAACCCGCTGATGAAGCTGGTTGCGCTCGTAGGCGCGCTGCTGGGCACGGTCGTGCTCGTCGTGATGGCGGTGGTTTCGATCATCATCGACATCGTGCTGATCCCGTTTCACTTGCTGTTCGGAGGCGCCAGATAGGGGTTCGCAGGGCGTACGCGACCAGCGCAAGCGGCACGGGGTCGCGGCGCCCGCCTCAGCGCCTGCGGGTGAGCTTCCCGACCCGTAGCTCGAACAGCGCCTCGAGCCCGAGCCGCTCAGACAGCACCGCGGGAAGCATCACGCTTAGGGCCTACGAAATAATTACTGGGTCTTTGTGGTGGGGATGGATCGTGTAGTTCCAGTCTGGATGGAACTGATCTCGTTCGATGTTCACGGCGGCCAGCTGGGCATCGCTGACCTTGATCCCT
>JAABUZ0100000398.1_pt1 | contig 109450 bp, 116 predicted proteins | sample 5562091 | NCBI WGS metagenome assembly JAABUZ01 (sample SAMN12813069, study PRJNA571459) | rock metagenome | isolation source: Antarctica rocks | place: Antarctica: Victoria Land, Linnaeus Terrace sud | collected 2015-12-21
TTCTCATCTGCCCCTGACGGTCAGGATGAAGCGCGGGCATCATGCCGATGGTGTGCTCTGTCTCTAGATAGTTTAAGTAATTCGTTTTCGTGGTTTCAAAAGTTTATGTTCTAGAAAACACATTGCTCCAAGAAAGCATTTGATTGATCTTTTATACTTTAATGAACGCAGTTCAAGATTCTATCAAAGAATTCAAAGCATGAAGTTAAACATTTTTTATTGAAACTGTTGAATACTCGCTTGAAAAATGCATCTGAATCATGTTGAAAGAACATTCAAACTTATACTTATAATATTTAATCATCATTTTTGAATGTTTGATTAATAATGATATGTACTTAACACAAATGATCATCTTCTTTCATTTTATCAATGTCTTCACATTACAAAGTTTAAAAGCAAAAGATCAGATTAATTTTTATGCTTTTATGTTTTTCATGTTAATGATTGCAAATTTCTTTGAATATTTCAGCATTGAATGAGTCTGCAATACAATCAATCAAGCGATTATTTATCACATTCATTGAAAGATGATTGAATGTATGATATATTTTGATCAGAACTTCTTTGATCATTTTGAGAATTCTTCAAAATTCATGATCTTTAAACTATCATTTATATTGACATTATTATAGAAATTAATATTTCAGAATCTCAATCTTATTTTGAATGTTTTAATCAACATTGTGTTCAATAATACTTTTAATATCACGTTCAATTGAAAGCTAAATCTTATTATTATCTTTGATGAATTTTCTTTTTTCATTGCTGTTGAATACATTTACATTCAAATTAATCAAAAGTTTAAAGCTTTGACAGAAAAATGATTTGCAAACAATGTTGACTTAATCATTAAAGCTGTTATTTTAATCAGAATTATCAGTTTCTTGATTTTAAAAACATTGATTTTACGTAAGTACAATGAGATTCTGAGAAACATTGTGATCAAAATGATTTCAAGTCTAGTAATGATGTTCATACTTTATGCGCTTTTGCAATTAATCAACTTTCTTATTATGAATCTTGACTTCTGATATAAATTTTGATCAATTGCAAGTGAAGAATATATCACAATACAGTTCTTCATCATCTTCATTGCAATGATGTTCAAAAATCAAAGCATTGCACAATTCTTCTTGTACACAACTTTAATCATCAAGATCAAAATCATTGCAAATTACATTTTCTGATTTTGAACTATTAAAGTCAATTATCGCGAAATTGATAAAAATTGAGATAAAAAGTCGTTTGAAAATGAGTTCATTGACATCAAGAACATTGAATTTCAATACAAGTAATGAAATGCTGTCAAAATATTGCAAGAAATTTCAATGAAAATCAAATTTAAAATGCATGTTGCAATTGTTGAATTCTTCAATTGTGACAAAAGCATAATTATCTCACTTCTGAAATGCTTCTACGACTCAACGTCTGATTGCATCACATTGAATGAAGATGACATCTTACTTATGTTTTCATATGTTTATCATTGTTACATGTTTCTGATGCAGCAAGAATTGTCTTTGTATCTTGATTTTATTTACAAGAACATCATAATTGATCTGAAGTATGAATCTTCTGAAGAGAAAGTGCATGAAGCTTGTTGTTAAATCAACGCTCTGAACTTTATATTTTCATTGCTCAAAGATCTGAATACGTCTTGCGACTTGAAGAATCTTCAATTTTTCGATGAACAGAGATAATGCATTGCAGTTGCTAAAGCATTGATTTGAAAGTCGCGCTTGTTGTTGCTTGATGAAGCGACTTCTGCGCTGAATATTCAGAATGAACGCATTGTGCAGAAAGCGCTGAATGAAGCGACATTGAGTTGAACAACGATCGTCGTCGCACATCGACTCAGCACTATTCGACATGCGAATGTCATTTTCGTCATGAAGAATGGCAAGATTGCAGAAATTGACACGCATGAGAAATTGCAGCGACGTAAGGGCAGATACTACGCTATGTGCCTGACGCAGTCTTTGAATCAGGCATGATGTTCGAATCATCGTTTGAACATCAGGTTCCGCATAAGGTCTCGTTGAGAGCTTCTGCAAACATTTTTCCAAATTTGCTAAGCATGTTGAGCAGGCCTCAACTTTACCAATCTGATGGCGCTGTTGGGGACGCGCTGGAGCCACCAGACATCGTCGCTCCACTCATCGAGCCCTGCATTAACAATAATTTTGACCGATTGCGCGCAATGCTGACGGAAACTAAATGGGCTACTATTGCTTTAGCTAACCCTCACAGAATTTACGGCATAAGTGACGTCGGACTCGCAATGGATGATGGACAAAAGGTCTATTCAAGGCGTACGCTCAATCTCGCTTTCTTGATCGATAAGGTCGCGCTCCATGGTCATGCTCCGGTTGTGCCCACAGTACTGGCATTTGGAAATGAGCATGATATTCCCTACGACAAGCTCGTACAGCGCAGCTTGATAGAGGCAGCGCTTCGCAAGGGAAGCTTATACGTATTCGAGGAATTTATCCTGGCTGTGCCAGACGTCGTCAACCAGGATTTATCTCTCAATGGGTCACCACTGTATTTGGCAGGGTCTAATAACAATGGCGATCTTGTAGAATATCTTCTCCAACACGGTACCGATACCAACAAAGCTGATACCTGCGGAAAAAAGGGTTGCGACGTCTTTCTTCTCTCGCTTGCAGCTCGCCAGAATTCGGCCAGATTGACAGAAATGCTCCTGGAACATGGCGCACGGCTTTCTTTCGCAGTCTGGCGCCATCCAAGTTGCGCCCGAATGTGGTTTCATCGACGTGCTTGAAACGCTAGCAAGCTATGGTGCCGATTTCAACGAGCGGCTGAGTGTCGAGAGCATCTACTATGAACCCAAAGAGCTGCTAGCCTCTCAATCCCCACTACACTTTGCTGCTGCCAACGGTGAAGTTGCTGCTGTGGCGTGGCTGTTGAAGCATGGAGCTGACCGGGATTCACTGAGTCTTTCTGGGCAGACGCCGCAGGCCTTTGCGTTGAGCAAGGGGCTTATGAGGCCAGAGAGCATTACGAAGCACCCTTGAAATGGCTATCACGGTGTCTCCAGTTCGAAACGTTTGTTTGAGAGCGCCTAGCAACGTCTAGGCGTCTATGTGAAACCTGCTTAGCTCGTCCTAAGGTCATGGAATGTCACAGTCACGGCACTAAGATTAGTCAAACAAGGGATGATTTATAAATGGTTGCTGTGCTGCATTCCCACCATAACAAAATCACTTCCCACTCGCAATACCTTTCTCAACCTACTCGGTCGAGCCAAATCGCACCCATTGACAGTCTTTCACGTATATGTGCAGAGAAGCTTCGCTGCCTCGGGCCATCGACAAATTTGTTCTCTCTCAGTGTCCAGTCTACCAAGTAAGTAGGTGAAGGAAATAATACTACGCCTGAATGTCTTCGACGTGCTCTGTAACGCGGTTGTAACAGGCTAGACTCTATTTGTGCTCAACTTCAATTCTGTGTGTGCTTCAATGTTTTCATTGACAAAATCTCTGTGCTTATTAACGAGGATTTGTCAATCTAAGATGACATATTGATGTCTTACAGCTGAGATTAGGTATATACAGATCATTGAGTCATATTCAAACGAACATAAGGATTTCGTAACCCATAGAATTTACTCTTACAAACAAAGATCTTGACAGCATCGATAACGATGTCTACTTGATGATCACATGCATCTTTTGTCTACGAGCGATCTTATGCAACATGTCTGATTTTCGATCGAGGAAAGACTTCATCTCTTTCGCAATTCTATCAACGAGTCCATAGGCACGCGAATACTACTTTCAATCATCGATGCCACAACCGCAGGGTTCACTGTTTGCGGCGCCATCTGGTTTATCGATGCCCCTTATGATAGACTAGACTCATCTGCCAAACTTCATCTCACACATCTTCGCGTGGCTCTTCGAAGAACCCTAGACTCTTACTCTCAATGAAGTGAGCGAATGCGCATGGTACCATTTCAGCCTAGTGGAGGCCATCTTCACCGCCAACGCTATGGCCGAGTTGAACTCTGCCACGGATTTCCATCGGACCCGGCGTTGAATTCAGGATTGCGAGATCTTCTTCCACAGTGCATGCCGTAGTCCCAAGTCTTGATCAAAATCGAAAGGTCCTTGGTGGAGAGATGACGGGATACCTCGTGAAGACGTCCCGTTTCGCGCAATAACCCTCGCATCTGGGAAATCTACAGTACCAGACTCCGATGTCCCCCCGATGGTGGTCCAGGTTACCACTTTCGTATACGAAGGAACAGACATGGCCGTTGGGATTTCTCATCCCTTGGCAGACACCTAATCGATTCCCTGCTTTGTTCGAGATTAGACAAAGATTAACTCTAGTACGCTTACAAAAGGACCGTTACCTAAATTGTCCGCCAACTTTCAGTCATCATTGATTGATGCAGCAGCAGCAGGAGATATTGACGCTGCCACCCCGTCTCCTGACTTACTCTGGACAGCATTGTCTCTCCCCAGCCATCGCTACGACTGGTGGGTTTCTGCCTCCAACTGCCCCTGGCCTTCTGTGACAACCGCCGTTCCTGCCGCCATTGCCAACCATCCAGCTGCCAAAGAAAAAGTCGCTTCAAGCACCCCTATTCCCTGGAAGGACTAGAAGACACTACTCAAATCTCCCATACTATCGTTCATTTCAGTCCTGCGTAGATTGACAAGGTTCGACATGCGACAGGAAACCTCATCTCTGTGAGCCGCCATGACGCCCTTGTTGCGCACGTTTGGGCAGCCATCAACCGCGCATGTGGATAGACTGACCATGATGGCATAGTACATTGCGACATCAGTTTCGGACTGCGTAAACGGGTGGAACTGCCATTGAGTGAAATATTGATTGTAGATGTAGCGATGACGCGACGAGAGGCTTCTTCGTCCAGCGCAGCCGTTGCTACTAAGATTTGTGCTACCTTGGCAGAATTCACTGCCGAGAAGATAGCTGCCCACATCTATGGTGTTGCTTTTGAGCTGAGTCCTACAAGCGCTCTTTAGACGGAGAAGTATCATAGTAACGTCCTGAGTACATGCCGGCTATAAGCTAAAAATTTGGGTCTGTGCGAAACAACAGAGACTTTATTTCGTGCAAGAAATAAATTGACTGTTCGATAGTTGGACGAGGATCTGTAGAAGAGAATAATAGATCACATATAAATCTTTCTACATAACACCTTGCATAATTTAGAGCTCTCCGCCGGCCTTCATAGCTATGCAAAATTTTGGCAATACCTCGTATCATTCATCGGTTAGACAGACTTTTAGTAAAGCTCAGGTACGACGTTGCTAACGATCACGCTGAAGAGACATGGAAAGTCCCATTGTTCTGAGTAAGAGGCTTCAGATCCGATATGAAGGCATTTGTCTTCGAACAAAGAACCCAATATTCAGACAATGAAACTCGATTCAATTAACTTCAGCCATGACCCCATTAGTTTAGCTCTTGCAATGAGTATTCGATACCGCATTGCCATTTTAGTGCATTCAATACCATACTCTGTCAATCCTGAATATGTCCTGGTCAGCCATCGCTCCGACTCCCGTGAACGCGGAACAGGCCATAGAACTACTCTCAAACACCCGGAACCCCAACATCTCTGGTTATTTCTTCCTCGGCACATACGAGCAGCCCATCCTCCGATGCTACAATAACAACCCGAACAGATGGTTGAATAAATTCTCCAACCACATAAATTCAGGCATCCTAGATTGTTGGCTCCGCGAGAGTACTATTTTCAATGCCCTCAGTGAGTATGATCACATGTTTGAGTTGGCGTCGCCTCCTGGACCTTACCATGTCCCGAAGGTTCACCTTTCGGCGAGATTGCTTGATCAAGTGAGCCACATGGGGAAGGACTCGTTAGTTTTCTTCTTCGTAGTCAGAGGACTGGCCTGTCCACAGACAAAGCTTATCATCAGATATACACTGCGGCATACCATCTTAGCCATGATCGACGAAGCCATGCAGGGATTCTCGACCGAATTTTGTGGAGCGATGCTACGGTCAGTCGGCTTAGAATTCTTTGCGCCAACCACTCGACGAAAAGACTGGAAGTTGGTGCCAGTTGATGAATTGGCAGAAAATTCTGATCGTCTCGAAAAAGTATGGACGGACGGTCCCGATTCCATGGCTGGGGCCAGACCGATGATCGAATTTCTTTGCTGAGCTACTACTGAAATGACACTCCTTTATACGAAATTTCGATATCGAGTATTGTGCAAATCGATACTTCCAGAACAGAAGGCGGATTTTTCATTTGCTTCGTCATCTTAACGCGACCTTGTCGCCTTGTACAACCTAAATTCGAGTTATTCCCCCGGTCTTGTGCCGGTTACCAACGCGAAGTATCGTCTGCTCGGCGACAGGGAGATAATGAATCGAAATCAGAGATCGTCAAAGAAGTACTAGGCCATGACTTTCGGTGGTATTTAGGTATTCAGATCAGCTGTTGCATCGTACGTGTTGTCCGACACTTGGTTAAAGACTGCTCCCTCTGTTTCTTGGTCTACTAGGCTTTCAATGGTTTTCTTCGCTTGTTTGCTGCTTCATATATTATTTTGTTTGGCCGCAGAGATAGGAACGGTCTTAGACGTATTCTTGTAGATTATTCTGTGCACATAGCAGTACTCTAGACCGCGGGAAAGGCTGTTGATAAGTTCAAGCATGGGAAAGTATAGAAGCATATCTTAGTTACGACTTAGGGTTCTCCGTGTCAATGGAAGCCGAGTGTTTAGCATTTTCTATATCTCAGGACTTGTCTCTGGCTGGTAGTTGGTGAAGCGCTAGCGCATGAGTAGCGTGTGAGGGAAAAGCAATTGACTGTGTTGCGATTGCGATGGTCCTTATATGCGGCTATTGACATTGAACGTAGGAAATTCAGTAAGCTCATGGTGACAGAGAATAGAGAAGCACCACTACCGCGTGTTTGCAGAGGTAGCATCGTAGTAAACGACCTTTCAAGGGGCGCGTAGCAATCGATTTGCTCCCAAGTCTCATAAGGCTCTCTGGTCTGATCGTTGGTTTCAGTAGCTTCGGACTATCTCAGTAGCCTAATCTTTCAAAATCTTCTCTTCTAATCACACTGTGTCTTGCTAAGAAGTTTTTGAAGTCTTCTCAGGTTGCAGTTTCGATGGCGTCAAGAAGTGCTCTAGGCCACTCGGCCTGATATCTTCGGATCTCATAGTTAAATTGCAACAAGTGCACAAATGGGAATAAAGTCACAGTTGAATTCTCGGATGCTACGTTTACCTTTTCACGCACAGTGACTACATGATGCGCGGTTTAACGAAGGGCCATCCAGGAATGCTGAGACTGCCTTCTGTCAGTCAAACTCTACTGCTCATGTCCAAAGCGGTCGACGTACTGGTCGCGGGCTTGGTATCGCTTTGTCTCTCTGTTGGGACGACGGAAAGAGCTCGTAGTTCCCCACCTCATGGCTTCGTGTAATGGCGCCATTGGTTGCAGCGCCTCTACTTTCTAAACTTAGTGGCATCAAAGAATCCTCAATCTGGGAAAGGATGGCTCGTAAACACACTAAACGTTCCAAGAATTTCGTATCATGAGATCACCCGATTAGGGAAAGGACCCGAATATGCTACGACTCCGAGTCCTCGATGACCTGTTAGACACAGCTGCGCCTGGAATACTGAAAATCGCTGATCTTCCAGCCCCCAACATCGAGGAAGACCAGAAGCGCGACCACCAAAATAACATTACCACACGGGTATTAAACCAGCTTTTCGGAGGTTTCTGGGCTCATCCTATCTATCCGAGGTGCAGATACGACCTTCAGTGTATCCTCCCATAGTTATGATGCAAAAAAAGCGGAGCTTCCGAATTATGATATCAAGCAAGTGCTACTTCCCCACACCGAGCATGCGTTCTATGATTCGCCAGTCCAGACCATTGCATCTAAAATTCAGAAGGTAAAAGCGAAAACACCTGGGTTTCGAGCCTTGCCGCACTGCACACGTTCAAGGTAGAGAACCCAGATTTGTTCAAGCACCTGTGCACAGCCCCAATGGCTATTGGTCTTGTTTCTCGCTTTAATGGGGTTCCATTGTACCAGGCAACAGTAGACGCCACAGTCACAATGCAACCTAGCTCTCTCAACGAAATCAAGCGTTTGCGTTGGCATCCAAACCTGACAGGGTCGTTGCTAGCGCCATAGGATGATTTCAAGATGGCACGGCTTGCGCATCAGAAGCTCGAAGAAATCATGCGACGTGATAGCCACCAGCGGAAGTTGGTTCTCAATTCTTGTGATCTTTACATCTGTAACAAAACCACGCTTCTTCATGGGCGGGAGCGAGTCGGCGAGGTTCCACGTGCCCGAGCAGGTAATAGCCGGCAAGTATCGGGAGCCTCAGGTGAAGGTATTAAGCACATGCGTTGACGAGCAATGGCTTATCCACATGCCAACATTTCAGGTACGTAAGATAGCGAAGTTGTTGCAAAATGGGATAGACGCTGGCGGATCCAGCATCAATAGCACAAGCGTCACAAAACAAGGACATTCGAGTCGATAGCTCGAGGAATAGATTAAGTCCGTGGCTCACACTGATCTGTTGAACCTCTCTTCTTCTCCGAGAGTTCCACTAGCTCGCTTCTTTGTTGATTATCAGCCTAGATGTGCTCTCAGTAAGGCACGTTTCAAGTTCATCATGACCAAGTGCCTGGTATTGTAGCGTAGACAATGAGCTCTAATCATTCAGCTCAATACTACAGGTTTCCATTTGATCAAACATGCTGGCGTAATGCGGACTGCGGTCAGTAACTTCGCTTCAAGTTCCTCAAAGTACTTGTAGCAAGACGTGTATTGTGATTGCCACGTCCTGAGTCTAGTATATGTCGCTGAACACCGTATCTAGTAAGGCTCTGGACGCCACCATGAGAACAAAACCTGCCTGATTATTGTTATAAACCAGCACATGATTCGTCTTTAAGCACTTGAGTAATTTATAGTATATTTCATCGACTCGTACCTTGCTCGCAAATCCTCGGAAATACACGCACGACCTATCCTTGTCGTAAACACACTGGATAAGTGCCTCATCGTACCTTTCAGGGAATATACACACCTTCACAGCTACAAGTCCTTCAAAACAGTTCATTAAGGTTCGAGGTCTTGCGTTCACTATTCATAAATTCTGCCTATCTTTACTGGGTCCATGCTCTTCTTGGCCCAACAGCAAAATTTCCCACAATTTCTCAATACGCTCTTGATATCGATAGCGAGGTAAGAAATTTCGGAGCGATCTAAGAATCAAATAAACCTCGGAATACCTATTCAGTAACGCTTCGTATCTTACAGCGTGGATGCATAGTTGAACGCTAACGCGTCATCAAGACTTCGTCGTTCAGTACGAGTACCTTACTCCAGTTCATGGTGGCCCCCTTGGCAACATCCGTGTACTGTACAAAAGGTTTTGAACTACCTTCTACTCCGTAACCAAGGATATAGTGTTGTTAGGGCCTGCTGATTGTTAATCATTCTTAGTTCACTACAGCAATCGTTCGTGACGCGGTACCTTCAACCTCTATTCTTGCTCGTACCCGGCTCCTCCTGCAACTCGATCAATATCGCGAGTATAAGAACCATTGATTTACTCCTGAATCCCGCTTCAACTCACAATGGCCGCCAAAACCGCGAGCAAGGCCTTGCGCTTCTTGACAACTGCTCAAGTACAGCGGCTCCATACTACTCAGATCAACCCGAATCCTCTGCTCTCCCAGCCAAATTTATTGGAGTCGGCAGTACACTCGCCAAGGAATATTAAATACTACACCAACCAAGACAACGTGTTCCAACTCGCTGCAGCCCTCTCGGAGAGTATTATGAAAAATCACGCTTACCAAGATGGCAACAAACGGACGGCGCTTCTGGCAGCAGACATGTTTCTCAAAATCAACGGGTACAACCTCCGGAAAGTACCACTGCTGGCGGACAATACCAAGGATTGTGTCATCCAACAGCTAGCGGACGCGCATGTTGCGGTGTGTACTAATGCATGGACCGCCGAGCAACTGGGCCAATTGTATCATTCGGTGGCTACAGCGACTGAAGAATGGGGGGCCGATGTGGAAACCTATAGAGATGGAGCCGTTGAGTATTAACGGGTTTCACTCGGTCTGATATCCATCCGTTTCATCGGGAACGGTAACGACACATCGCTCGTATGCTTCGGGAGTCACGGAGGGTGGAGAAGTCCATTGACATGGGACGTTCTTCAAGCGGGATGTAGATTGCAGAACGGGACATACGTTCACTTTAGGTGAGTTGATGGTTATGATGACGATTGCGCAACCCACTGCTCATATGAAGCGCCTTTAAAGGTACTTAGCTACCAGTATGGACATTCATAACGCTCCACAGCTACATGTCCTTCAGTTTTTCCAGCACAGCTTTGATGCTTGGTGAAATAGTGCTCGCGAGTTCTGCAAATCCCGCTGCTTAAGGTCAGAAGCTGCCATGTAGCTGCAGTAAGAACAAAAGTTTTACCGTCAGGAGTTCCACTTATAGCAATTGTATGTTGCAAGCCATCGGGATATAGTGTCGCTGGGCTCACGTTGGAGGCGGATCGACGGGGAAGCTGTTGGGGGATTATGAGGCGAGGATAAATAGGCGGCACTCCTAGCAGTTGAGAAGCTTAGCAAAGCTCATAGAACCGACGTAGTGGGGCTAATTTACCATGCGCGAAGTGTTGCGTGTCATGAAAGAAACTCAGTGCATATCTCGCACAGCCATTGGTGAGAGTGGGACCATTGATGAGCGAGGTACCAGCTTGGAGGGCGTGGCCAATCTCTGGTGGGATCATCACATAGGAATCTCCCGGGTCACCAATCCTGATAGACACCTTGCTGGTAACAAGTTCCCCGTTTACACCATAATTGACGAAATCAGCTGTCGCGGAGTGAAAAGCTCGCGCTCGCACAGCCGGCTTGATGCAGTAAAGAGCGGTGAGGGGTCTGGGACTGAGACTGAGACGAAGCATGAGCGGAGGTTGATTACAGGAGAAATGAGGACGGGTTGCTTGCTCAATTGCGAGAGTATGATGAGGATCGACCGTTACCGGACCTTGGGAGCTAAGGTACTGTACCTTAGTACCGTAATTATTATACTGTATGTGGCCAACGGACTAGTGTCACATTGGGCAAAGTGAGATAGCGTATGGTAACATAACATACATTACCTTATTGCCAGTGCTCTGGATACATCGCCGAAGCAACAGGCCCACACAACAAAGGAAAGAAAAAGGATGGATTTACAAGCAACAGATGTTATCGCTGAGTTCTAAATAAGATACACACTCTTTAGCCAACTAGACTCGAGTCTCTGATTTGTCGCCAGTGCGTCAAAGAAAACGAAAGGCAAATCAGTGGTCAGCCACCGAGCTGATGATGAAGTACGAAATAACTCCCCTACCAACATCGCATGCAAAGGGTTACTACATAAAGGAAATGGATCTATTTGAGCTTCCTTGACAAGTGTATCTATCATCGTCAAAACCTCCGATTGTCTCGAACATGCCACGAAATGATCGACTTTTGGGTCTGAACGCGAGGCTGCATCCATCATGCTTGGATCGACGTCCCCGCTACTCATACATAGCTCATCCTGCATGGCTTATTCCAGTCAAACTCTAAGGTTGCCCCATCTTTGACCTTGCAGGCTACCCAATCAGACTTCCACGTTTTTCGCTCGGTCTGCGTGTTCCGAAGCATTCTTCGCGCGGCAAGTATCTCACTTTCTTCTAAGGTAAGCCTGGAGAACTCTGATGGTTCTTTCATGCTATCCTGAGTTTGTACGAACAAAACGCAGATATCATATTCCTGATTGACACTGTTCATGCACATGTATTATTGATCGATCGAGCTTTCTCTCTTTGCTTTTAATGGTACATGATCTGTGGGTCAACAACTGCATGCCATCTCTCATACCAGTCCACAGCTCACCATTATAATATCTTAGTGGGAGGAAATTTTGTACCGCCAAGGTCATATATTACACACGAAAGAACCCATGTGCTTTTAGATGCTCCCTTTTGCGCAGTAATATGCGCTATGATTGATTTCCAAGCCCTCATTATGTCTGAATGTGTACAATGCAGCAATACTCAGACTCCCTGATTCAGCTGTACCGGCTGCTCGATGATAATCCAGGGGCCCGCCTTGACGCTCTCTAGTGTCGGCGCGCCCGGTGCATCGGTAAGGAGAGCGAGAATTACACCTCTTGCTTCGAAGTCGGGAACCTTTGACGCTTTTGTCTTGGGATCGTAAGGTACGGTGATGTTTCTCAATCCATGGAAATAGACTATATAGTATTCTTTGCCGGATGCGAACTTCGGTTGGTTCTTGGGATTGGGAAATGCCAACGTGACAGAAGATCCAGGTAACAATGTCGACGAATTGGTAATGTAGGTCATCGTGGGCAGGTTCTGACTAGGATATGGGTACGAGGGGTTGCCAGGAGGGCAAGAGCCAGGAACAATGTATACGCGTGTTGTGTCCAGGATTTCGTTTGCGTACGGAAAGGCGGTATCAACTGGCCCTCCAAAGGGAGATTGTTTCCAGGCCTCCATCAATCCCCAAGCTGTGTGTCGTGCCTCGACTTGACCGATGGCAAGCAGTGCCTGTTTGGACGAGTCTAACTTTGCTTGGAGGATAAGGCCGGTGAGGAAGGCCATACTAGAGATCTCCACAATAGTGTGGGCCGCAAGGTATCCCACAGCATCTTTGATGCCAAAATTGTACTTGCAAGGGGCGGGCTTGTACGACGTTTCCGATATTGCCTCCTGAAAAATGCGAGCATGGCCGGCTTCATTGTTGCGGATCTCTACGATCCTTGCGTAGGTGTCTTTGGGGAATCCAGACTTGACGAAGTCGGCAGCGGTGAAGGTATCTACACCGTATTGGTAGAAGAAGAAAATAGCCCACTCCGCGCCGAGAAGGTTCTGGAAGAGGAGGTCATCAGCGCCAGGAGGGCCGCTCTTTGTGGGAGGAATGGTCGTGGTGTAATTGCCAGGAAAAGGGACTGCTGTGCCATTGTAGCTGGTGTAGTAGGGTGATTCGCCTGGAATGGGGCCGAAGTCTGGGTCGTTGAGCTCTGTCGCGTTTTTGTTCTTCGGAGAGACCGTTGGTGCAGCGTGCAGGTTGGGGAGAAGTAAGAATATGGTGAGAAGGTAGGCAAAAGTTTGAGACATTTTTGCGGAACACCAATTGAGAAAGGTTGGAAGGCTGCCGGAAGAATGTTAAGATTGGATGGCTGTTAAGGACGGCTACGAACTATTTAAGAATACGGAAAGCGTCTCGATGACGCTCACAACACATTCACAACGGTAATACGAGATACACAGCCGTTTCGGTACTACTGTGTCCGATGACCAGGGTGATTGCCAGAAGAGGAGTTTCATACCCAAGCAATCAGCTCTCCTAATAACGTTGAAGGTTCAAAATGGAACCGCCTAATACGGCCCAGTGAACGAAATCGACCAGTGATTGCCCAAATCGATCCGACTGGTTCGGGACGACGACGCAAGGAAACAGTAAGGTTTGGGGGGATGACAGATGATGGCCAAAAAATCGTAATCCAGCCAACCTTCGCCAATATCAGGCATATTCTCAGCCAATGGAACGGCCATTCGGCCAGCCGCAGCTTCCATAACTTGACGTTGTACAAAGGATGGACAGCCTGTATTTGCCGCATTGGAACATGCAGGTCTCTCTGACACCAAAGCCTCTATCAGAATTTGCCGGGAAAAATGATGCCGGGACGTCAAACACACCTTCTGGAGTACTTTCGGTAATTGGACCGAGGTTCGGGTTCTTAGAAGGTTATCAGGTACCTGAAGGCTGAAGCTTTGGAACTGGAGGATGGCGAGGCCAGTACATGGATCGCCGGTGAACGAAACTCCGCTTTTCATACAAAGTTGCACTCAACTTTCTATCTTGTCATGAGCTATATTAGCAATATCACGAATGTTTCCATACATAAGTCCAGAGGCTTCGTAGAGAGATATTTAGATACCATTGGCCCCCCTGTTGGAGAGAGATTGGGTACGGCCCGTAGGACTCGGTCGAGACGCTATCAGACTAACTTCTACCGTCTTCCGGGCAAGCGCACCAAAACCTTATACAAGGGCCCTTATCAAAGTTTTCCTTCTTCGCTTCCACTCCGATGCATCGCAGATGCACGACCAACGAATGAAGATGCGATGACACGGAAAATAGACGATCAGTGCATCGAACTTGATTGCGGTCTACCATGGTTCATGCCTTGATTGGCTTGTCTGTATAACCCCGGAAGAGGAACACGAGTGGAACGCTTGATTGAGAATTCAACAGGCCCCACACATGATGCATTGAAAATCCACCCGACAAAGGACAACAACAATCTTCAGCCACAGATGGATTGATAACGAGCTCATCGCGCACGAGACGTTACCTCAACCATTACACCGGAATACACCAGTGGCTTGGGAAGATGATGGAATGGCGTTCTGTGTAGCACCTCAACATCGGCGAATGTAGACTCGAGGTAACCAGACTTGGAGCCACCTGGCGCAGTGCTCCCGGGGGACCATTCAAATCGATTGTCCACTGGCGACGGATAAGGTACCTACATCAGTTGTATGCTAACACTCTTTGCGATTAGATACAGACGCCTTAGATTTTGTGTCGCACCTTTCGCTCCGTCGACCTTGTCCTTCTTTCACTCTCACAGCACTGATCAACGCTGCTCCAACTCTCGTTCCAGAAGCTGTAGAATACTGGAGGACTGCATAAGATTTAAAATCTAAAGATGAAGCTCATCTCTCCGCTCACTTTCTTCCTTGGCACCGTTGCTCTCATTGCTTACAAGCTGGTTCAAATTCGCATTGCGAAAAGGCGTCACAATGTCGAGGCTGCCCGCCGAGGATGCGGCGCCGTACCTATGCTTCCCAAGAAGGACATGTTGGGCATGGGCAGATTCTTTGAGAGTCTCAAGGCCACCAAGGAAGAACGGGGGCCCATTTATGTGATGAACACAATGGATGCGATGAGCAAGAATATCCATACAGTGCAAGTTCGTGTCTTGGATTACGATTTGTTGGTTACTCGCGACCCGGAAAATGTCAAAGCTGTTTTTGGCACGCAAGCCCCAGAATTCGACATCGGTGTCCACAGAACCCAGAGCTGGAAACCATTGCTTGGAGTAGGGATTTTCACCTCGCAAGGAGAGCAGTGGAAACACTCACGAGCCTTGGTGCGTCCTCAATTCTCGCGGGAGCAAGTCTCGGATTTGGATCTTGCAGAGAAACACACCAAAGAGCTCTCAAACAGACTGCTTCCTGGCCAAGATGGCTGGACAGGAACAGTCGATCTCCAACCATTTCTCTACAATTTCGCCCTCGATACTGTCACTGAATTCATCTATGGCCACTCCGTATACACTCAAAACCCCTCTGCTCGTTCCCAACTCCCCATTCTCAAAGGCATCGACAGCCCCGACCGTGCAGGCCTCGGTCCCCACCTTGACGCTGGAAAATACTGGATTGAAACGCGCGGCGCATTCTACAAGTGGTACTGGCTCATGACCTCCAAAGCTTTTGACGAGCACTGCGCCGAAGTGCACAAATTCGTCGATTGGTTCGTGCAAGTGCGCCTCCGCCGCGGTCCGCAACCCACCGAATCAACCAACAAAAAGAAATTCATCCTGCTCGACGAACTGGCCCAGGAAACGCAAAACCCGCTCGAACTGCGCAACGAGACACTCTCCATCATGTTCGCGGGCCGCGACACCACTGGCGCGCTCTTAGGCTGGGTCTTTTACTTCCTCGCGCGCCACCCGGCCGTCTACGCCAAACTGCGCTCCACCATCCTCGCCCAATTCGGCACCGACCACAATTCCACAGCCGACATCTCCTTTGCGAAACTCCGTGTCTGCCACTACCTCAACTACTGCATCAATGAGACCTTCCGCGTCGCCGCCGTGATCCCCTTGAACGAGCGTGTAGCGGCGCAGGACACGACATTACCGCGGGGAGGCGGCCCAGATGGCAAACAGCCCATTTTTGTGCCAAAGGGGAGGCAGGTACTGATTGCGACGTATGTGATGCAGCATCGGGCGGACATCTGGGGGGACGATGTGGAAGAGTTTCGACCGGAAAGGTGGGAGGGGAGGAAGGTGGGGTGGGAGTTTATTCCGTTTGGGGCCGGGCCGAGGATGTGTCTTGGTCGTGAGTATCCATTCCATTCGACCCGCATTGACTGTGCAGGAACTGTGGGAGGGATACAACAAGTGGCTAACACGTGGGTCCAGAACAATTCTCCCTCATGGAGACCTCAGTCGTTGTCGTCCGCTTCCTGCAGCGCTTCGATCAAATCGAAAACATGGAGCCCCCAGGGCCGATCAAATTGCATCATGCGATTGAGAACCGCAGTGGGACTGGGGTTCAGATTAGACTTCATGAAGCGTAAGGAGAAAGGTAGGGGTTATGAAATTATATCAATGGCGTGAGGCGTTACTTTTGGAGATGATCTCTCATTTCCATCGAGAGGTATTGCCAACCACGACATTCAACGGATTGTACTCGGCAGCTGGGTCCGACTGAGAATGCAGATGGTGAGACGGCGCTGTCGTACACTCTCAAAACCAACAAGTATTAAGAAAGAGCTCTCCTATTCGGCAATATGTGACTTCAACATGTTGACTTCTCTACACTCTCTCGATATTGAAAGCAAATCCGGTTTTTATTGCATGAGCGTGTGATTACTAGCTACTGGAAGCTACCTTAATTATGCTTGTTGTGCGAGAGCCACTGCTTCTATTGCTTCTTCAGCTGTGTTTCGTCACTTCGGTTCGAAGTCTTTCCGTTCGCAACTCTTTCGGTGGTAATCTTGGATTCTAGATGCATCATGCGTACCCACCTGTTTTCTACCCTACCCGTTTCCTGCTCAAACCAAGTCCTACCCAAAAAATCCCTCTCAACCATCTCCTTAATCACCTCCCCGTCAGTCTCCACTCCTCCCCCCTCAACCCCCTCCTCTCCACTCACCCCACCCCTTCCACTCACTCTACCCCACCCCAACACCAAGTATCCCAACTCCATCCATCCCCCAGAACCTCTTACAGTCTATACAATTCCCCTCTTACTTGCACACTCTCCATTCACACCTACTGACGGACTTGGCTACTGTACCTCTCTTTCACACCAACAAGAAAATTTCCAACTCGTCCGGTGCATTCCCAAACTCAACCCCCCGAAACCATTCCGTGTCGCCTCCCTCAATCTACCTCTCTCCCACTGTCACCTCATCACCTTCCTCCAAGCCAGGGTTTTAGTAACAAGACACCTAAGCGAACAAAGCTGGATTTCTGCGGTTTAGTGTCTTCTCATTAAAACCGGTATGAAGTACCGCCTCTCTTTCATCCTCTTCCTTCCCTCACGAATCTTCCTCTCCTCACAAACCCTTCCCTCTAACACCATTCACCCTTACTGCGCCACCCAAGTCACATTACTCCTTCCAACCAACCCCACACCACCAACCCCCCCCCCCCCCCCCCCCCCCAGCCCGTTCCCATGCCCGTTTCCCTTCCCTATTCCACTGAATGCACCTCCCAGCACCCCTCTCACATCCGCCCCAGAGGCCTTTAAGCCACCCATTCCACCCATGCTTACGCTCCTTCGCTGACCTCCTCGCATACACCCTCCCTTCGCCAATCACAGCTTGACTTCAATTCAACGCAAGCCCACAACGGGACGAGCTATCTTTCATCCTACCGCCCTCTGCACTTGGTCGCAGGTCGGCGTGTACGATAGAAAAGGCTTTGGGTGGTTTGGTTGGGTATGGTGGCTGGTGAGATGGGAAGGGGTAGGTGGGGTGGGGTGGTTGGGGGTTTTATGGTGATGGGGGATGGGTAGGGGCTAGGGGAATGGTGATTTGGTGGTGAGGTGTTTCCCATCGTTTCATCCTCTCTTACTTCCCTTTCCATCACCTCTATCCCCATAACCTACCATTCCATCCAATTTTAGCGCCTTCCTACCGGCACACCCGGCCTCCTTCACAGCGCGGTCTACTCTACACGCTTTCACCACTACTTTGCTCAACTAGGTCCTTGCTTGTGAGATATTAGTGAACTGAGTAAGGAGAGTGTGGAGAGTAAGGTGGGGAGTAGGGAAAACGGAATTGGTTGGGGGAGTAGCTTACAGTTTTCAAAGGAGTAAGAGGATCCATATGTAGGCCGACGCAAGGCGAAATCATACGGGGTTGGTAGGAATGAAGTGGAAGTGAGAAATATCTTCGGAATGAGGATGGCAAGAGGAGGAGGGTAAGGGCGGGGAGGATGAAATCAGAAGAAAAAAACAGTTTAAGAGAAAGGGTGGGGAAAAACCGTAAGACAGCCAGCAATGCCAAACCAAGCACCCTTTTCAAACACACCGCCAATCTTCCCTCCTAATCCGTCGACCGATGCCACCCCTCTAATCACCACCCCAATCTCTCCTCCAATCTCCAAAGCGATCCTCGTACAACCTAGTCCCAACAAAACTTCTCGGTAACACGTTCTTCGCTCAACTGCCGTAGCAATACTCCTGCTGGCATTCCAACGACATTGGACATTCTGCGATTTGCAATCGTGTTTTACTTGATGGCGGGAAAAGGACAATCCTGCACGAAACGAGAGAATGAAGATATCCACAATGAAAAGCCCGGGGAGGGAGGGGGGTTATGGGCTGTATAATAGGTGTTGTGAGTAGGAAGTTCGATGAGGAGGGCTGAAAGGGGCTTACCTAGAGACGGAGGTATGGGGAGGGAGAAATGTGCAATGGTATGGTTTTGTGGGTTGGTGCTGGTGATGGAAATTGTCAGAGTGGGTGTCGCGGGTTTGTTACACTCTAGGGCTAAGGGGTAATAAACCATTCCTTCGGTTTTTCAGTACTCAGCATGCTCGAAATTTCATATGGTTTTCTTTCATCCTATCCACCCCCAGTAGACTGTCTACCTTTCATTGTTTCCAATTGGAGCAGTCTCTCAAGCTATAATTGTTTCCAGTTCCACCGCAAGGCTTAGTGTTTCCGATTGGCTATTGCGTATGTTCGACCTCGAATGTGTAGTTATGGCGTGCGGGATCTCTTTCATTCTCCCAAAGAGATGTCTTTTAGTCTGCCCTGTGTATAGTGGCACATTTTCCATCTGCTTCCCGGCAATTTTGGGCTCCGCCGAGATCATCTTCGAACCATCTGCTCATAGCACGTATCTAAAATATGGATTCTCCTTGTCCGTCAAATCCATGAACGCCAATCGATCGCGATCTTCTTCATTTAGTTCGAGGGCATCTCGCCTCTTGTTCTCTGCGCGTAGGACAAAGTAGAGGGTGATTGCAAGGACGATGACGATGCAGTAGCTTTTATGGTGTCAGCGAGTTGAACTAAAGAGACAGTAAAAAGAGATGAATATATCTTATACCAGATGATGAGTCCTAGCCAAAGCTCTGGATAGTGACGTTTCAAGGTTGGCGTACGGATGAGTTGCGGTCCGATAATCTACAAAATGTCAAAATCGATATAAAATTAACGGAAGGTGCAGAACCTACATTACCGACACAGTAAGCAATGAATATGGCCGCGGCAGTAAAACTCTTCTTTGTCGCCCCTGCCACGTTGGCCATTCCAATACTAATAATCAGACTAACCACCGGCCCAAAAAATCCAATAATCGTATATCCGACCACAGGGGTGGCGGCATGGTGGGACCAAGTGCTCTTCCAAATCATGGCACAGCCTGCAATAACAGGGAGGCAGCAGAGGATGATGAGTATAAGGCGAATGTTGGGGATGCGGCTTGAGAGATAGCCGGTGAGGAGAATAAAGATGAAAACTATGCCTCCCAAAGGAAATTGGAGGAGGATGGAGTCGAGGGTTGTATAGCTAAGAAGACCCGGTTCAGTGTGGGAACCAGGTGAAGGACAGGATCTTGCTGTACCCAAAAGTAGACACAATCAATGGACCGAATCCACTGACAGCGCCGTTGACGGTATAACTATGCCTGTCAGGTGGTGCACTGTAGGCTTTTTTAAAAGGACGTACGCTCCAGCCATCATCAGCGCCACAAGCCAGACCTTGATATCGAACAATCCTTCTTGTATTTGCGACCACTTGATCTTCTGGCATCGGACACCAGTTTGCCCTTTTCTTAATCTTTCGACTGCGACTCTTCGCTCTTCTGGAGATAGGAACCATGCAGTCACAGCCGAGTTGGGTATAGCGAAGCAAATGACTCCAAATAGAACCGTGAGGGCCCCCGCAAAGAGATAGATGTATTGCCATCGCTTCAAAGTCCCACCGGTAATTTGTGCAAAACCATAGTTCAAGGCACCCCCTATGACAGTCCAGGCCCCGGTTGACGAAAACCACAAGCTTTGCCTCATTGATTGCTCCTCTTGCGTATAATATCCGCTGACTATACACATGAAGCCTGTGGGGATGATGCTCTCGGCGAAACCGAGGAAAAAGCGCTGAACGTACAAACCGCGGAAGGAAGTAACGGCGGCTGTGAGCATGGCAATCAATCCCCATAGCATGACGACACCGCCGAGCACTCTCCCTAACTGGAACCGTTGGAGCGTGAGAGTCATGGGAAGCAGCCCGGCAAGCATCCCGAAGTAGAAGACCGATGTCGCCCAGCTCAATCTTGCTGTGGATGTTGTGGGTGGTTTCGCATGGGTGTTGACAACGCTGAGAGAAAGGTCTTTGGCCATCCCAAAGAGGACGGCGCTGCCTAAGATTGCCTGCTCCGGTCAACCACTTCTCCATTTTGTCACTCCCACATGGGGCGACGTGCCTTGTCATAATACACGAAGCCATAGCCCATCCACATCCACGGGATTAGAAAGAGGTCGATTTTGCGCAAGACTCGCCGTTCCACGTTGGGATCAACGCTCTGTGCATGCTCGGATACAATCGTTGCGGCGATGTCCTTGTCGAGAGAACCGATGCTGGAAGCATCTTCAACGAAAGGCGGCAGGAAAGTCGAGTGTGCTCCCTTCTCTTCGTGATGTTGTCCCAGTGCTGCCATGCTGTCTCACTGCGACTGCTACTGGAGGACGACGCTTCAAGAGTAAGACCTCTCAGGCTGGGCAACGTGGCCAAGTGAATCAAGAAGCCTTTTGAACAGGAGGGAAACGTCACAGGAAAGTCGAGGGAATCAGATGAGATCCACATTTGAAAAATTCCCAATGAGATGGATGCTATTTCAAGCTTGGAGCTATCAGCAGAGCTAAGGTACCAAGAGAGGATAGCACACATTACATACCTTACCTTACGAGTACCGTAACCTGGAAGGTACGGTACCTTACCAATACCTTCATCCAGGGATTTTGGTGCATGGCAACCCCCACCGCCCCACTCTTTCATTGGAACCGCGGAGAACCGGCGTCTCGGGGGCAAGAGAAGAGACCATCATGACGACTACGCGATTGATTAATCTCTTCTAGTCCTTGTACGGAGTAGTCGTCATGTTTCTAATGAACCATTACCGTATCGCCCCGCCAAAGAAAAGAAAACGGCAGGTTGGTGGATGGATGGGTTGATGAATTGGAAAAATGACGCCATCTTATCTTACAGTACGGAAGTACGGAAGTACCGTAGCGCATTCCCCGCTTAAAGTCAGTCTGCACGTGTCTGCCAAGCCGCGGTTACAGGTAAGGTAGTGGAATATAGAACCCAATGCGTCTGCTGCTCCAATCTCAGTACTAGTAGGATCATCGCCCACTTTTTCTCGTGCTTGAACATGCAAGAACCAAGAGTAGTAAGGTAACACCATATCTCGAAGCTGGGAAGTCTTCCTCCAGAAGTGCATGCACCAATCCTTCGCCTGGTCCGATGTCGTGGACTTTCGATTCAACACGTCGTGCATCCAAGAGAAGGGGAAACTGTAAAGGATGATACTCCTCGTCTTGAATTCAGACCGAGTACCGTGTGGCTGCTCTCAAGTTGGTCAGCACTATCAACAAAGCTGCCCTTGTCAAAAGTAAAACTGTATAATTGTTTTATATGTTTCTTTTACCTGCTTTTCCCTCACATCTTCCTGATCGTCGTTTCCTTTTTCTCAATCACCGTCATCACATTAGTCCTGTAAGGTTGGGAGCATCCCCAGCTCCTAAATATAAGCTCGAAGTCCACTGAAGCCCACGGTGAACGCCTGCGCCTTTACGCCGCCGCAATCTCCGTGAAAAATCTCTCCAACGTTTGGTTAACCTCATGTGGCTTCTCCAATTGTAGCCAGTGACCCGTGTCTACACTCTCGACCTTGAGATTCTTGACATATGGTCTCATACCCTGCTCTTGCATCGAGGGAATAGCGATGTAGTCATTAGCAGCAGTGATGAGCAAAGTTGGTTGCTTAATGTGGCTCTGCTCAGCCGCAAGGGTTGCTTCGTCGTGGACATTCACATTCGCCATCTGAGCTTTGTACCACATAAGAGGTGGACCATAACCGCCATTCTCGGGTGCAAAGATCTGATCATGGATATCAATTTCTTCGGAGGAAACATAAGACGCCAGAGCCGAAGTTTTGCCATCTGCAAACCATGATCTTGCAGCGCCTATGAGGCACATGCGATCCTTGAGCGACACTGGGTCTGGACAATACGTCACAGAGTCCGTGCATTTGGCCTTTGTTGGGTACAACCATTAGCAAGATATAAAAGCCCAGACAATGATGGGGGACGATGATGAACAATGTTTTCTAATGGTACAGTGAGACTGCTACTTACATCACGATTCATCATATCCGCAGCGTCAGGATCGTTGAAGAAATACCAGTACCCAAAGATAGGATAGCCACACGTCTTCTCGGTAATCTCGTTAATCGCCTCAACGGAAAAAGGGCCAGAGGGCGCTTGATAAGCTACGTCCAAGAATGCAAAGCTGATGAATCGCTCGGGGAAGTAGTTTGCGAGCCGAGACATCAGGAAGGACCCGCTACGAGCCAGATTCACATCAGCTCTTTCTTTCATGCCACAGGGATTGATACTCACAAATCATGTGCAACAGCCAGGACCTTACCGACTTTCTGAGCATCGAGGATACCCACTACCTCCTCGCTCATCTTCTTCATGCGGTAAGCTTCCAACATCTCGGGCTTGTCGGTACCTCCGTAACCTAGCAGATCAGGCGCGATGATTCCATACCCGAGTTTGGAGAAGTAACTGATCTGATGCCTCCAGTCGTACGAGGAACTCGGAAAGCCATGAAGAAACAAAATATAAGGCTTTTGGTAGGATGGTTTAGAATGGACATAGCTGTACGTTGTGCCGTTTGGCAATCGCGTCGTGGTGCTGAGCGAAGGAAATGCGATTTCCGCCATATTATTCTAGAGATAATAGGTGAATAGAGATATACCTATATCATGAAGAAGGGTTTACGATACAGAAAGAGAAGCAATGAGTGATTGCTATATCGAGATCGCATTCACTTTTCACTTGGCAAGGAGTCGCTCGGTCTTTCGGCATTTGAATGGTTGCATGATTACTCACTCACCTGTGACTCACCTACACTCCACCAACTCGGAAGCTGGCTTGGAGCAAAGTCATTGGCGTTTGTTGCGAATAAGGAATATGCATCGCCGGGGATCGAGAAGATGAGATCCCAGCGGCAGAACAAGGTCCTGGTAATGTCTATTTGTTGGTCTGTGTGCTCTTGTTTCTAGTTTGCAGGGCACTATTACACGGTGGAGGTAGCTGACAGGTCTGTGGTGCCTTAGTTTGTTAGATTGTACCCATCAGCAGTAGCAGCGCTATATAACAACCTCATGCTACTTCTCAACGTTAGTGGCCCAGTCTCTTCGCTCTCCACCAGAACACGCTAAATGCTGCTGCAGCGAGAGCACAGGAACAGAATGCAAAGCCAGCCTGAATGGCTATGCCATAGCACTCTCGAATAACAATGCGTATCTCTTCTGGATATTCTTGAATATACCCGATACTTTGCCGGATCCTCTCTATGATGTGATCCGCTTCTTGGCCTTTGAGGTGTAGGTGGAGCTCAGTGTCAAGAACGCGGTGGATAAGGATTCCGCACAAGGATACGCCTACTGCTGAGCCCAGAGACCTGGAGAGGAAAGAGCATGCGGTTGCAATTGCTTGGTCTTCAGAAGAGACATTGGACACTTGTATCTGTCAGTGGCAGCCTATGAGAGTGCTCGTCAATCGCTCACATATCGCTATCAAAGACGCAGTAACCACCATACCCTGTGGTATGAAACTGACGATGGAGCCACTATAGATACCTGGCAGAGAACCCCGACCCTGCCCTGCAGCCCAAGCAATTGGCAGTGATCCTAGTGTGCCGGTTATTCCGGCGCATACACCAAGCCAGTAAAATTTCCCCGTCCTCTTGATGATGATGCCTCCCAGAAGCGTTCCCACTACAGAAGAGATGGCCAGGGGTATCATGCTAGCACCGGATTGCGCTGGACTCATCTGCAAGACGACCTGGAGGAACAAGGGGATGTAGAACCCAAAAGCCGTGAATGCTGCATAGCCAAAGAAGTTGCAGGCATAGCATACAAACAGTGCTCTGTTGAACATGATATGGCCAGGGGTGAATGGCTCTGTGGCAAATTTGGTTTCCACCAGGAGGAAGCCGGCAATCAACGGGAGAGTGGCGCAAGTAAAGGCGATGGCATAGGGACTTCTCCAGGAGACGTTGATACCGCGATCAAGGCCGAATAGGAGGGCAAACACCGTAGCTACCAGCAGAACAGCTCCCAGGAAATCAATGCGTTGAAGTTGTTTCGTCCAAGCTAAATCATCTTGACGCTTGGGGAGGTGGAGGAAGAATCCCACAGCAATTATTGCGAGCAGGCACAGGGGCACCTGGCCGAGAAATGCCCTGTGATTCAGGTTGATACACAACCTCTGATCGGGGCGTTATTGGCTTACCATCTCCAGCTAGTGTTCTGGACTATGATACCTCCTTTATTTCTGATATCAGCGTCCATTCCCACAACGAGACCCAGGGAGGCTAGTACCAAGGGGCGCGCCAGAAGTGGATCCAAGAGCACCAATGAGGTTGAGATAGCCCTGCCATGTGCCTCTCTCTCTCGTTGGAATAAAGTCGGACAGGAGTACGGTCACAACAATGCTCATACCGCCTCCTCCAATGCCTTGAACAACCTGCACTAATCAGGTACTTCACTCTGCAGTTTGAGCACATAGGAAAGCTCACCCTCGACGCTATTAAAGCGGTCATTGTGTGGGCCAATCCACAGCCAAGAGAGCCGAGTCCGAATAGACTGTAGGCAAACAACAGACATGGCTTGCGTCCGAAGATATCGCTGAGCTTACCGTACAATGGCTGAGAGCATGTCATGGAGAGGAAATATCTATGTAGTTTCAGGTACTATGTCACCTCACAGAGATCACATCATACCCAGTTGCTATCCAGGAAACATTTTCCAAGGCATGTAGATCACTACCGATATTTCCATTAATGGCAAATACAATCGACTGGTCCAAAAATGCCAGAAGTATCTATGTCCATCAGCTTTTCTACAATCGTGTTGTTCCAATCCCAGAGACCGTACTCCGACACCCAGCACTGGTAGAATGTATTTAAGGCTTCTCGCTGTCCTCAAAGTGTCAGGATCATCTTCTTCACTAGGCTCTCCGCGTCTCTCGACATCGGCTTCGTTGGCATTATCATTTGGGGCCGACCCATTGTCGGTTGCTTTGACCCCGCTCGGAGCTGGAGTTACAGCACTGGTTGTCGCTGAGTCGTCAGTTTGACGCTGCCGGTGGTCTCGTCCAAGAAGAGGAGACCGTTCTGTAGCGGTGTGTGGACTTGACATGGTTTGTACTTCGAGACTGGTTGCTTTTTGCAATGTGTGAGACGAATGCACGTTGTTATATAGACCGGATAGATAGGAATCTCTCTCTACAGCTGACGCTCGCGTACTGTAACGCGTGGACTGCCGCCGGTGTGGATTCACGACTTCAACGCAGGAAACGAAGTATCTATTCTTGTAACTTTGTAACGTTCGGCAAATATACATCAGATGTCCATGCCGCTAATGTCAGCACTGTCTAAGGTAACGTTCGAAGTTGGATGGTTGATGGTTGATGGATCTGATATATTAATCTATTCGAAATGCAGCTACGGTTTACGGTTTTCCTACGCCGCGAGAAAAACAGGTTGGGCCAATCATCCACCGATCTTGCCACCTCTGCATATCGATACGGCAGCTATCCGTCACAGCTGAAAAAACCTGGTGGTTGTAGCATGTACCTGCCGACTTCCTCCTTCCAGAACTACTTGCACTGCAATATCTACATGGTTGAGATTGTGAGTCACTCCATAAAGTTCGGCACTCTTTGGAATGCGCAGAAACTCTACTCTGTGCTATGAGTTATCCCTTCCGCTTGTACTAATATATATATTGGACCAGACAAGGAATTATCTACGACGTGACTCTCATCACTTTGCTGAACCCGCAACCCGTACCGTCGTACGGAATACATGTACCTGTCCCTGCTGACATCTGCGTATAAAGTGTGTTTCCATGCTGACAGGATCCTAGGTGCCTGGGCTTCAGCCACCAGCAATGAATGATGGTTTGTTCCAATAGGAATCATCCAAATACGATCTGCGGTATCGAACCCCACATCAAAACCCATTCACGCCGTTTTACCCACAGCCTCCTGACGGCATTGCACGAATGAGTCGATGTATGTTGCCTTGATACATATGCCTGTATTCCTGCGTAACAGCCTTGAAAGTTGATTTCCTTGTCTATCTGCTTAAAACATCTGCTCAACATACCAAGAAAACTATCCCACCATGTACAATACAGTCCCTATTGGCGGGCTGCACGTCGGTTTTGACTGTTACTGAGTTGGGAAGAAATGACTGCTAAGATCATCATAGGCGATACTCTGGACGCTTACCTCTGTCGCAACGATACTATCGATCGGGCGATTCGCCATCCGATATGCCAATAAAAAGCGGCTCCTTTGGGACGATGCTTCCCACCTGCTCTCCTTGGTCTTCCTTGTTTGTCTTGCCATCGCCTACACCGCCAAAGGGTTCCCGTACTCCCAACGAATTGCGAGGATACAAATGAAGAAAGAGAAAGCACCACCGCTCAACGATGCGTTCTATCGTGAATACTTGCAATGCAGAGTAGCTGTTACACTTTTGGTTTTCTTTGTTCTGTGGACGGTTAAAGTTACCTTTCTGATCCTCTACCGCATCTTGTTTGACGTGTCTCGAACATTTCTTCGGATGTGGTGGGTAGTTGTGGGTCTTACTTTCGCCAGTTTCTGGGTTTGTATTGGAACCACTCTGACCCTCTGTGGGTCTGCGAGTGACCTTTACAATTTCCGTAGGTGGTTCTTCTCAGAATGGTAGAATTGCTTTCCGGAACTGAAGTTTACAGAAAAGTGCGCTTCGCCGACTACTCAGCATGCCGTAAGAGCTACATACAAGTACTGGTGTGCTCTTAATGTGCTAACAGATCTTGCTGGTATGACTTGAATCCAATCTATACAAATATGCGAACTGACATCAAAGCTGCCTAGTTATGGCCTTACCAATATACATGTTATTAGGTTTGCAAATGCGCAAGGGCCAGAAGGCTGGTCTCGCTGGTGTCTTTTGTCTCGGTCTCGTGGTTGTTGTATTTGACATTCTCCGCACCGTTGAGTCCCTCGTCTCGGGGACCTTCTCGGGTGTTGCTTTGTGGTCAAGTATGGAGGTTTCCATGGCGGTAATCGTGGCTTCTCTGCCACCATATCGCACATTGCTTGGCAACAAAACAAGAAAGGGCACGGTTCGCTACCTCAGCTGGGACCGATATAAGCAATTCGACAAGAGTAATAGCCAAAAAGCTAGCACGGGCTTCGACAGCGCTAGAAGCTATCCGACCGGGGCCTTTTCAAGCGTCGACGAGGAAGCGCTTGAGTTACAGAGATCAGCATCGTCGAGAAAGGGCTCATCGGCGTCGTTGCCGGCTCCGCTGGCTCACTTTGGGGGATCAAAATGAATGTCCATCTTGCAAGTACTGAGAAATATGCGAGTAATGTAAAACAGTGTCAGATGAAGCTCGGTGAAAAAAGCCAAGGCAAATCCTGTAATCTAGATACTTTCAACATATATTCTCTACACTCTCCGCAGCATAGTCTTTTTCAACCACGTCACAACTGAAAACAAGCAGGTTTTAAGCAGTTTGAACCGAGCGAACGCCAAGATGTCGTGAATGTGTCCCGGCCTCACCCTCGAAACGCATCGCGAGTGACCATGACGCGATCAAAGGTCATTCTATTTATTTTAATTAGAGGTAAGTTTCTTACTTACCAGAAATCATTACACTGTAGGTTTCTCGCCCATCTCAGTTCTGCAGCTTGTTCCATAAATATGATTGGTCTCACGTCGTTGAGTAAAAGACGCAGTCACTGATATTCTTTCTCCACTGATCTTTGGCCGCATATCTTATTTTGGCCTCTTATCACGCCTCCTTCATTCATCCTTAAATAGCCCCCATCGCTGCAACGCACCCAACTCGTCCTCGCTGCTTCCTGGGCCTCTTTCCCCCTCTCTTCGCCTCACTTTTCCAAATCTTTAACGTCGCTCCCCCTTCTCTCAACCTTATCAGCTCCTTTTAACCTCTACGTCAGATGATCTCTTCCCCACCAGAAGGCTCGAGCTCCCTCTTGCTCGCCATGAGCTCTTTCGCACCACGATCCGCCAGTCTCTCCCGTGTCTGCGCACTACCTACTTGTTCTTCGGAATACCCTCTACCGAGCCTCAAACATGGTCATCGCACAAGCCCTCTGTGGCCGGCCGCTCAGCAGCCTGGTCCCGTGCCCGTCTCACCAGCACAGATCTTCCAGCCGTCCATCGCAGAAGACACAACATGCAGCCCTGCGATCAACGAGTTAGCGGCTGCGTGTCTCTGCAACACCAGCCTGCGTCACGCACTCATTGTTTGCGTGAGTCGAGCACTGATTAGAGCCGGTTTCGGGGCCGGACCGAGCACAAAGAGGTTGATGACAACATGCGGCTTGGGCAACAAAGAGCTTTGTCCTGAGACATGTGTTTCCGCCAAGTGTCATGGTTGAAGATCCTGTCCCACGTTCTCAAGGTGTCTGGGTTCCATCTTGTCAAAGGCGAATATGTTTCACGAGGCATAGTAATAGAGTGTTGAGCGCGATATATAACTTTCAATAGGATCCCTCACTGTGTACTTTCCGCTACTGAATTGCCCTAAGCATTCAACATACGCCATCTACCCTCTTTCTTCCTTCCTTCCACCGGCCAGCTCGAGCCGTACAACCGCTGTGCTGTATCCTACTCACTCAGACGCCATGCCATTCCCCGTCCCCGAAGACACACCCGCAAATAAAAACTGCTGTCTGGATTGTCACTACAACAGCCCATGGTACTCCGAAAGATGTGAACGTTGTAACAAACCCCTGGAGCGAATTACCTCAGGCACGCTATCGATCACCAGCCACCTGTCCTCCATTCCCGGCGCATCATCTTCGGCTGGCCGCTTGGGGACGAAGGCCCCAGACATGGTGGAGCCTGGGATTGGGAATATGAAGAGAGAACGCATCGGGCATGATGCAGAATGGAGTTGGCGAGGAGGTCAGTGGACCAAGACAGGGTAGTCCGTGTGAAGAGTGTGATCACAGTATCTGGATTATGGTAATCGTTGGATATGCAAAGTCAATAAGCGTATTATTATTATTATTATTATTCGCATAGCTGAGATTGAGCATAATACACCCCGCGAACAGTTACAGATTCAAATCAAGATGAGGATTCAGACTGGTTCCCCAATCTCAAGTTGTTCAATCTGATGCTCTCCTCTCTAACAACCGCCACCCAATCGCGATATTCCTTACCTGCTCGTTCAGATCTCAAGTCTTCGGAGCTAAATCGGTAAGAATCCCACCACGCCCCGACATTCTCAAATCCTAATTGCATAAGTGCCTTCCTAAGAAACTGAGGCCAGCGCACGTCGAGCTTTGATCCGTAGTCTGTGATATCTGTGATAAACGCTCCGTCTGGATTTGGACAAGTGGCCACCCAGTAGCGGGGCCAGTATGCTGTAAAATCCCAGTTTATGATCTCTGCTAGCCGGCCTTTTTCGCCAGGTAATGGAGGATAAACAAAAATATTACGGGTCGTGAGCTTGGAGTTGTAAAGGACGAATTCAGGTCCAGAGTCGGGGATCAATGTCATGTTGGAACTTTCTTTCAGATGTGTCTTGAATCCTTCCTGCGAAAACCGAGGCCATTGGAACTGCTTCCAAGATTCGCTGTGTGGGACGTCTTTGAGCGGGAACCATCCGACAAGTCTAGTTTCTTGAACGCCATGTTGATCAAGCGTTTCCAGCATATTAGAGGTATGCTGTGTCAGTGTTTTAACATGAGCTGCAACCTGATCCGCGACGTCTTTGACCTGGCTGTCATCCATATAGACCAATGCTTCAGCCATCAGCACTCCCCGTGCACGTTTCATGATCATAAAAGTTCGGGTCCAGGTGGGATCAATCCACTCATAGATAACCCGGGTTGTGGGAATCTCAGGGTGTTTATCATTGATGAATTTGACGGTACGACCTTCAAGCTGAGCGCCTTTCTGCCAGCTGACGACCTTGACGTACGTTTCAGGGGTGATATGCCAAATGCCGAAAGATGTGGTTGACACAAGTTTACCAGCTTGTGCCCATCCGGCGGCCTCCGAAGTCAAGGCTGGATCTTGTGGTCGAAGGCATAGAATGGCGCCATTATCCGCCCATTGTACCACAGCATCGCTTGGTACCATATCGGGAGAACTGTAGTGCTCACAAAAGAACATCGATCCCATCGCCCATCGCCCAACCAACTTGATAGACTTGCTCGCCGGGACGTCCATCTCCCTGCCGTGCGTTAGCAGATTCTACGATGAAGGTAGTTTGAAAGCACATTCAAGCAAGGGTGTAGTCAGACGATCGACCTACTTGATAGCCATGGTGTCTGACAGGCTGCTTCTTCGTCAGAAGGCTTGCGTGTGCTATCAAGTAAACAAGAAAAGAATTTTGTTATCAGGATGAACTGCCAAACTCTTAGAACGTTGACTACTTAAAGATGATGGATCGAGCAATTTATCTCAAGTAGATGATGTTAACATATACGGTCTTCGAGATGCAAGCAGCCATTCAGCAGCTCGCATGTTCAAATCACTGCAAACATCGCTTGTACCAAGAGATAGTCGCGGCATGGAGTAGAAAACAAAGACAAGCACCTTACGATCATGGTCAAGTTCCATTTCCGGTATGATAAATCGAGCCATAAATCTCAAGTAGACGGTGCAAAAATATACTGTCTTTGAGATGCAAGCAGCTATTCAGCAGCTCGCATAATCAAAGAGATGGTTGCGGTATGCAGTAGAAGACAAAGACAACCACCTTACTCAAGTTCCATTATTCGGTCGGCTCAATCATTGCAGATGTTACAATACCGTACATTTCCTTTCATCCGGTCCCTAAGAAGCGAATAAACAATTTTCTGACAATTGTTCGCAGGAATGAAAATTGAAAACGGAATGAACTTCGTGAAGATCCGTTCTATAGAGCCTGGCCAGCAAAGTAGACACCTAAGGACGAGGATTCGCAAAAGAGCGATCAACGTACGAACATGCAGAGGCAAGCAGAGAAAGCCGATGAGCTCTGTGAGTGGAACTGCGCGCTCGGGAGTCAGCCTTACAGGTCACGTTAGAACTACCCCTCGTGGAACTCTGAGTAGGTACAGTACCTTGAAGCGCAGGCTTCTGCCTGCGATGTTTCCCACTCACGTGCAAGCCGAACGACATGATCGCAGCTTCATAAGGAACATTGATCAAAGATGTCGTTGCAGGGAGCTGACAGACAGCAGCTTCGAATAGCTGGCAACAGTAATAGATGAGCTACGAGCACCCCACCTTACACTCCCTACCGCACTACAGAAGGTCCAACGGCAAGGACTTTACTTCGGTAACAGACAAGTCATAGCCTCAGAACCACCGCCGACAAAGAACTGCACATTTCCGGCGCCGAGTATTTTGAATTGCGACCATGGCCTCTCTACTTCCGTACCAACAGCGCGACGCTCATAACCATCGCCTGCCCATCACTTCCGACTCCATCATCAACATTCTACAGTTTCCCCTGCCGGTGCAGATTTGGCTTGACAGAGGTGTGAAACAACATGACTTGGCAGCCTCCCCGACCACATGATGCCTGTTCATGAAACCACAGCATTGTGCGACAACCAACGGATTTTGGGGCAGATACAGAGAAACAATCCCGAAATGAGAAGGCGAATGAGGCTGTGAGCAGTAAGACCGTGATGGAGGTGGAGAGCAAGAGAATTGATGCTGTTAATCGGGAATGGAACCAAGACTTCTTCCTGCCTTGGTCCAGAGTTTTCCCTCATTAAATTCCCACAACCAGAGATAGAGGGATTTTTCGAAGCTGCACTGAAGGGTGATCAGTCGATTGCTCGACCCGTCGTAATGATTGGTGTCGATTTGGAAATAAAAAGACGAAATTGGGGCAATGGTACTCGATCACTCGGTCCGGAGAGGAGACACGTCGATGGCCACATTTCTGATCAAGAATAGTCCTGATTTCAACATTGCCCTTGTGGGATATACTGCATGACATATCGCATGATCTAGAGGCCAACACCGGATAGTCCAGAATTTACTAGCGAAGCCTGTCAATTTCGACCTCGAGTCGCCAAAAGGAGAGACCTCGCTTTCCCAAGCTACTTTGATGGAACATCATTCAACCGGGCAGCCACTTTCAGGGAAGTCGGCTGATATCAACGCCAATCCAGTGGGAGCTGACTCCATGCTATACCTAGCTACCTCGGGCGTGAGTTTGTCATTGGCACAGGTACTGCAGCATGATGGGGCTGAGGTTGAAGAAAGGATGGTATCTCAAGCCGCTGCACGAGAGGATTCGATGTTGGAATTAATACCACTGTCGAAAATCCCAGTCAACGTCAATTTCAAGACTACGAATGAACAGGCTCCGCTGTTACAGGCTGTTGCTCAAGGGGATCAGAGAATTGCCAAGCTCTTGCTGGAGAGCGCGTGCTGTAGTCCAGGAGAGCATGTTGTGTGGGGCTGCCTCACCCGGCAAGTCATCGATTCTGAAATTGCTGCTCAAACACTCGAAATATTGATAAACGTTGGCCTGGAAAGTTGACTCACCTTTGGCATCGAAGTCAGCGGACCTTGCATGCCGATCAAATGAATGTACGACTGTCCGTGCTGGAACATGGCTTTTCTACGCTTTCTTTCATATCTAAACTTGGAATAGCATTTAATCAGGTGTATCGGCCTCTTCGTCTCCCAACCCAGTCAGTCGTGCCTAGAAGTATCGTATCGTAGCTGTAGGCAAAGCAGAAAACTTCGTGCCAGAGATGCAGCGTTCGTACTCTCTTCACATCGTAAATCCCGCGTTGAATAGATTTCACTCTCGAAAAGTGGGACACCATCGCGTTTTGTAATTGACGTTGTGCCGAACTTGGTGATGTTCGCCACCGTCGAGCATCGTTTCGGAAGTGTCTCTGGCCGTCGTCATGGCATCTGACATCACCCCGAAGTGGACTTGCTCTTTACCGACAATTACCTTGTTCCTTCAATGAATCCCCTCACACCAAGTAAATCTACGTTTCGTCTCTCGATCTGTTCTCACCCCCATCATCTCAAGGGATTGTGCCTTTTGACGGTGGGTACTTGCTCAAGTTTGGCTCTTGAGCAACACGGGTAGGGCGGAATTGGACGAGCAGCCAACAGGGAGAATGGAGCAAAGCATGGCAGAGAACAGTTGTATTAGGTGACGGCAAAAAAGTAAGGACATCACCACAAAATAAATGCATATTGGCGAGCAACAGGTGAAGAGATGATCTGCTCAATGATTCTGCGCCGACCGGACGAGATAATCAGCATAGTTCCACAGTATGAGTCGGTGGGCTCAATCAAGCAGAGATTGTACCTTCGCCTTCTCGTTGCATTCTTTCAACTCTCCAGAGCATGTTGCTGCCCACGCGCGCGCTTCTTTTCTATCGAAGCTTAGAAGCATGTAGCGAAAATGTACAAGAAAGGGCTTCATTGAGCCATCAACCGCCATTCTACCACTCAAATGACGAGAATCTTCGGAAGACGTGGTTTGGTTGCTGGGCGATGTTGAAAGTGTTGGTCGATTTCCCAAGCTTTTCTCTGTCTTGCGAGGTATTAGCGTATGCAGAAAGGTTTAGAATCCTTGGCATTCATTTTTGCGCTGCCTCACGGTCCCTTTTGTATGAGCCATTCGACATTTAACCCCCCACCACCTATTATCGCATTCAAATAGGTGAAAAAGTGAAGCTATTCAGACCTCCTCGCTTACTGATCGCTTTTAGCTATGCCGGGACCACTTCCTGCAAGCCTTCGCTCCAAAATACTACGTCTTCTGCTACTTCATTGAACTTCTTCGACAATCGCTGAAGAGGTTCACTGTTGCTCTGTCACTGTATATAATATTCAAGAGAATCTCTTTATGTATCACTCATCTTTCAGATCTCAGTTTCGGCTCAAAGAGACTCCCCGCAAGATGTTTAAGGCAGCTGAAAATGACCTCATAGTCTACCTCGAAGAACAGTCGTGAATCATGCAGAAAGAGATGATCTGATACATATGAAAGAAGTGAAGCATTAACGTGCATCAATCCACGATATCAAGAATTCTGAAGAGAAAAGACTGAAGTAATAAAAAAGGACAGCGTGTAGAAGTCAGACAAAACGATGAGCTTCGTTTGAATTGAATAGCAGACATGCTTCGTTTGACGGCCGAACAGCTCGTGTTCATGAATGAGTCTTTATTCAATGAGATCACAGGCTGACGTCATCAAGCCTATGCTCCCGTTGATCAATCAGCTCGCTATCAAGCCTTCAGAACGAGAGAGCATTGCTGAAGTGTTCTTTCGATCTATATGAAAGATGAATATCTATTCTGTATCGATATTCGTGAAGACTGATTCAACGACGAGACTTTCTTTCGATGACTAGCAGATGAAGTGCTACCTCTATGCAGTTCCTTTCCGACCCCGAAGAATGTGATCATCATGAACAATGCGAGTGTTCATTGCAATAGTCAAATCGAAGAGCTCATCATCTCACACGAATGTCAGATAAGCTATTTGCCTCGTTGAATTGAATGAAGATCTATCACTGATATGAATGTCAGGTGCGATATTTGCCTCCCTACTCGCCGAATTACAACCTCATAGAACTCATCTTCAGCGTATTAAAGATCTGAATTCGTAGGCATTTTGACGAGATATGACCCCATTTTGAAGGCATCTTTGATGACTTTCTTCATTACGCTGTTGAACGAAGCAGATGTGATAGATATCCGAGGCAGCACTTCAAGCATTCAGGCTACATTTTTGAGGCTGATATTAGAGCTTTGGAAAGAGATCTTGAAGCGGGTACTATAGATTTTGATTAGTAGTGCCTGAATAGCTTCACTTTTTCACCTATTTGAATGCGATAATAGGTGGTGCGGGGTTAAATTTCGAATCCCCCATACAAAAGGGACCGTGGGGCAGCGCAAAAATGAATGCCAAGGATTCTAAACCTTTCTGCATACGCTAATAGCTATAAATAGAAATAGATAGTCCCGCCAAACCGCATCGTCACACCAATGGAAAGTTCAAAGCAAGTGAACCCACAGGGTTCCTCTTGCAACTCATAACGTCTCGCAAGAGACTGGAAACCCCTTGTTCGATATAAAGATCGAACTTGTGAAACTTACCTTACGAGAGACTTGACTCGGCAAGCCTGCCGATCAAGTACGAAGTAGGATGACGAAGCTCAAATACCTGTTTAGCGTGGCGGAGTATTGACATCCTCGTCTCTTGCTCACGCTCTGTCTTTACCGTACATACTTTATCGATTGCTCTTCCTATGGAAGTCTCTATTTGCTCCTAGCCGTTACTTGCTCTTTTCCTTGTATACAGTCGCTTCTGGACTCTTATTGAGCCTTTGCCATTTACCTGTTGTTAACGCTACATGAACCAGATCAGATACACATCCCTAAGACCCGTTCCAGATATTCTACTCCCGTACGATGCATATCTTAATATGGCTTCTTCCCTCGTTGCCTGTGGCATTCGGAGCTGCATTGGTACCTCGCAACGCGACATATGCCTGCAACAACTCTCCAGACTTGTGCAGTAGATCGTATTCGAATGTCACATACCTTGGTGCTCACGACAGTCCTTTCCTGCGGAATAGTTCCAATGGCTATACCGATTCTGGTAACCAGTAAGCCAGTCCCTCTCTGGTGGCAAACACATAGACTCACAGCCATAGAAATATAAACAGCTCAGCTCAATTAGATGCCGGCGTCCGACTCCTCACTGCACAAGTCCACAATAGCAACGGGGAATGGCACCTCTGTCACACAAGCTGTAGCTTGTTGGATGTCGGAAAATTGAGCGGTTGGCTATCAGAGATCAAGAGCTGGATGGACAATAACCCACACGAGGTGGTCACAATCCTTTTGGTGAACTCGGACAATGCACCAGCATCGGCTCTTGATTCAGAGTACAAAGCCGCCAACATCACCTCATACGCTTATACACCTCCAATTACAACAACTACCATAATGACCTGGCCAGCGCTGCAAGATATGATTTCAAATAATACGCGTCTTGTTACATTTGTCGCATCGTTACCTCCGTCATCAAACACAGTCGCTCCATATCTCCTTGATGAATTCACGTTCGTTTTCGAAAACAATTATGACGTTACAAGCCTGTCGAATTTTACGTGTACCCCGGACAGGCCTCCGGCTGTGCAGGGAAATACACAAATGGCTATAACATCTGGACGACTCCCCCTGATGAATCATTTCCTAGATACTCAGCAGGCTTTTTTCCAGACACCAGATTATGGGAATATAACAACCACAAATGCTCAAAGTGGAGCTGTTGGAAATCTGGGAGGAGCGGCCGCGAACTGCACAACCATCTATGGGAAAGCTCCTACATATGTCCTCGTGGATTTCTTCGATCAAGCCTCGGCCATTAGCACAGTCGATGTTCTCAATGGGATCACACCTGTAGGCCGAGCCGGAGTATCCAATGTGGCAACTCAAGCCAGCACCTCTAGAGGCTTCGGAAGAATTGACGCAGTGAGCGGTGCGTTTACGAAAAGCCACTTGGGCCTCTTCTTTGTGGTTGGCTTAATGTGTCAACTATGAAAGGGCCTCTTTCGGATCATGGATTGACGATATGGAAGCATGGAAAATTAAGCTAGGGAAATATTGCATAGCACGGAGCAAGGGGCTACCTGGAAAGGGAATCACTGCATAGCGATGGGCGTTCTGCTGGATGTCATGACAGCCCAATAGCCATTGTATCGGGATACATATCATATTGTATACCCGGCCTTGAGCAACATGCAAAGAGAGTACACTAGACTCATAGAAAGGATTTGAACATCTAGGATCGAGCCTGCTATTTAAGTGGTAATTCTTGTTTTTAGCACAGATAGAACATAGAAGCAATTCCGACCTCACAGCTAGATATGTATGCCTCCTTAGACTCATCCGACCCAGATGAGATCTCGACTCGCGCTACACGTTAACGGGCCGAACGCTGCATGATCGGTCCTTGCAATGCAACTGTTGATCCATCATGACCTCCACATCGCCTAATGGCCAAACATCCAAAGCTTCCGTTTTGCACGGCGTGAAAGACCTTCGACTAGCACGTTCAATTCTACCAAAATCACGAACCTCAGCTAATGTAGCGCCCCATAGGAAGACCGTCATATTGGAGCTCCGGCGCCCACCGAGCTTCAGATCTCGGTTCGCTCAACTGGTCTGTGCGGCTCCGACCTCCACAACTACCACCACTACCGCAATGGAGACATATTGGTTCGAGAGCCCATGTCGCTGGGCCATGAATCCGCAGGAGTGTTGTCAGCAGTAGGATCCGCGGTGGAGGACTTTGTGGTTGGGGACAGAGTGGCGTTGGAAGTGGGATTACCATGTACAACATGCAAGAGGTGTTTGGAAGGGAGATACAATATCTGCCAGGAATTGAAGTTTCGCAGTTCTGCAAAAGCTTTTCCACATTTCCAAGGCACGCTTCAGGAAAAAATTAATCATCCGGCGGCCTGGTGTCACAAGTCCGTGTTCACGGTCTCTTTGTTGACTTGAAAGGTGTACTTTGGCTGAGATATGCAGGTTACCAGACAATGTTTCCTTCGATCTTGGGGCAATACTCGAACCCCTGGGAGTGGCCATCCATGCCTCAAGAAGAGCCCAGATAGCCCCGGACTCTTCCACTCTTGTCTTCGGGGCTGGCGCCATAGGCCTACTGTGTGCAGCAACGAGCAAGGTAGGGGGCTCTTCGAATGTTACCATCGCAGATATACAAGCAGAAAGGGTAGACTTTGCAATCAACAACGGATTCGCGCACTGCGGATTCGTCGTGCCTCGAAAACAGGGGCAGGGTATCGAGGAGAGGCTTCGGATTGCCAAAGAGACCGCAGCTATAGCAGCCGAAGTCAGGACCGCCGGAGGCTCTAGTCTGGGCGAATATGACACTGTGTTTGAATGCACGGGAGTCGAATCATGTACACAAGCTGCTATCTACGTAAGATCGAAGCATCACCCCATGAAGAACGCATCGCTGACTGAAGCAGGCAACGCGCGCTGGTGGAAAAGTTGTGATAGTCGGTATGGGAAATCCTGTACAGACATTGCCAATCTCAGCAGCTGCACTGCGTGAAGTCGATATTATAGGGACATTTCGATACGCCAATACCTACCCGAGGGCAATCGAGCTTGTTGCGAGCAAAGACTCGGGGCTGCCAGATCTCCAGAAGCTCGTGACCCATCGCTATCATAGCCTAGAAAGTGTCCCACAAGCCTTTGAGACGGCGGGTAAGACAAGTGATGAAGATGGAAAACTTGTTTTGAAAGTGATCGTCGAGATGGGTAAGAAAGAAGTTGATGGGTAGTCGGAGGCTTCGAGCTAAGAAAGAGTTCTCACGTTGGATTTCCGATTATTAACGCGTACAGAATAGCAACCATATAAGATAACACCACGGAAGTTTTCCTCGGCTCCGTGGTTCGTAGAGAGCGCAGCACTTCCCCCTACTGGGTACAGAACGTTGAATCATGCTGAAAGATTTCGGGCAACTTGGATCAGAGGGCAGACCGTCCATTGTTTGAAGGCAGCGCCCGCCGGCCCCTGGGGGGAAGTTCGCCAAAAATTCCAGGACAAACTCCTTCGAAGCCACGCGAGCCATTTCCCTGCCGAAAGAGGTGATGTTCCTCAGTCCTTGGGGGTCCTGACGACAATTCCACGATTGTAGGTTGAACCCTGAGTATCCGGGACACACTCATTGTCTCAAATCGTAAGCGTGGGGCAACCTGTAGGGGGAATCTCTTGAAATTTCTTACCACAGCTCTTCGCAAGTTCCTTCGAATATCACATTTTCATAGATTCGGAGATTCTTGGAGCATACATTTGTAGGCTGTCCTTCCCAGAAACCCCGAGTGAATCCCGGTTCTGTACATCGAATTCATTGAGCCAACATTTCACTCCCGACCTCCTGTGATTTGTTTCGCCGTTTAATATTAGGCCTTGAATTTTTTAAGAGCAGCGTCAAGTCTACGGTCGAAGCCGTTGGGAAATTGAGGATTTACGATGGCACTTGCAAAGCCCACCGTGAGCTGTGCCGGCCTTGGACGTATGGGGAAACGACGTGCCCTCCATTGTTCAAACCGCACTCCTTGACTAGAGCTAGTCGCTGCTCGTACTCCTGACGATACGGACCTTCAATGGGCAAAGACAGCCCTCGAGCCTAATGGAATTAAGCAATATAAATCCTGCGATGACGTTCTATGCAAGAGTGTCTGCAAGCAGTGGTCATCGCATCCTTGACAACAGAACGTGTCGAACAAGCAATCATATCTATAGAAGCGAATAAGCACGTGCTCTGCGAGAAACCCGTTCTCCACGAGCGTCGAAACAATAAATCGCGCCTCCCATCGAATCATCTCTCTGGACCCCATGAAAAAAACAATCCACAGTCCCGATCCGTGGTCGACGCTCGCAAAGAAGACCCCATCCGAAAGACGTTTGCGGTATCCTCCGCAGCTTCGACTCTTCCTATCGCGACGCCTTGTCAAAGACTGACGCTGGCCTCATAGGCCGCCCTTCCATCTCCCGCAGCCAAACATGCGACAAGCTCGATCTTTCAGGGTTCTTCGTCGCTTATGCAAAACCTTTAAAGGGTATATCCCTGAACTGCAGTATCCATGCCATCGATCTCGCGCTATGGTGTCTCGGCCAAAACAGCATCGCCAAGTCCGTCGTCGCAAGTGTTATCACCGCCGTACAGCCCGAGCCGCGCCGGTACGGAGACAGGGACAACGCCGTCGGCATTGTCGAATTCTACGGCGGCCGCATCGCATACGTTTACTGCTTCCGGAAATCACCGGCACCAAGGGCGAGCTGACCGTCAACATGAACGCCACGTCTAAACTCATCGGCGTCTACGGTTCCTAGGGGTTTTGGAGGGAGTTCCCGAGGCCTGCTACGGGCAATTCGAGCAGGCGTTTTCAATGGAGGCAAATGAATTCACGCCGTGCTGTCTGGATGCGGCGGTGCCGGTGAGGCTGAGTGGGGCCGTGAAGGCCGTGGGAATTGGGTGTACGTTGCAGAAGGGTTTGAGGTTGGGCGGGACAATATGGTTTGATGAGGTTGGGAGGTGGGTGGGGATGGCAAGGTTAGAGAGAAAGAGTGTGAGGTGTGTTGCATTGCATAGACTTTTTGGGTATGGCTGTTCATCAATATATAATAAACAATGCTACGTTGGCTTAACGAAGTTTTTACCATTGACTGATGCTTATGGGACTCTAAGATACTGCTACACCATCTTTTCTGAGAAACCCGGAAGTGTTCAGCTAGGGAGAAGCAGGACTCGAGCAGATGATTATATCGACTCTCGAGAACTTCTCACGTCGGTTCGAACCGCTATCAATCGTTTAATGATGAAGAATAGGAGATTTCCGGAATGGTATTAAGATTTTGTTTCTGGCTCCGAAAAGAGTGCGACAAAAGGTCAGAGTATGATGACTCGCATCAAATGAACAGCAGCGAAGTGTTTTTAAATACAAAGCACTGAAGCTGACAGAAGTGCAAGAGGAAAAGCTCCAGATCGAAGATTCATGCATCGATAATGTTCAGCAATTCAAGATTGAGACCAATGTTCGAGCTCGCCAGGTCGAACTTTAGCGGTACAAGAAAGAGCTTTGGTCCATATTGAGTGTACACATTGATCTCTGCCTATGCAAAAAGCGTCTTGGAACCTTTCACTTTCGTGTCTGATAGCTGTGGATAGTGACTATATATCATTCAAGTACCGATTTCTCACTTGTTGTCGCTGTAATCTCATTGGCCTTGAATGGGGTATGCGCCGTAAATCCAATTACGAAGCTTCCCAACCCAATAATTCACAACTCGTACCTCTTTGTTCATAATCCCAAACTCTAGCTCCGGAGAATGGCTTGTGCTCTTCGGCGCTCATACCGGTTTGGGCTTGACGTCTTTAGAAATCAGAGAGAGGTTGGTATGGTGGATGCAGCAGGGTAAGGACGGGGCACCGTTGCATCTGACGTAGCAAACAACAAAGACCATTCTGTTAAGGAGATCGCAGGTTTATGGGAAGATGAGCATTATAGTCCGATGGTGTTGCTAATGGGGAATGAGAATCGGGAGTAGGATACGGAACCTCGAGAGGGAGAAAGGCACCAAGCATTGAGCTGACTGTGGGCAGTGGCGACCTCCACGACATATCTTGCCTCAATTTTCCAATGTCGGCCTGGCTCCATGCTTTTGTAGACCATGATGATCTGATTATGGAGGTGGACTCCTGCACCAGGTTATGTAGCTCTTAAGTAGAAGCCAACGAACTTCAGACATGCTTCCTGCTTGGAGGCTGAGGATGCAAAATAATTTCTTCACATCCAGGCCTGTGCTTAGACAGTTCATGATCTTTTGGGCGTGCCTATGTAGTCCACAAGGTCCAAGCTTCCATGTTGAGAGCTGGCACATCGATGTAGAAGATCACCAGCAACAAACCCCATACCGATTATCTTAACCCTTTACGATCCAAATCTAACATCTGATTCGATGACAAACGTGCTCCATGGTAGAACCCGATCCCACATTGTACGATGCAGGATATATCATCAGAGGCTTCCCGACATAACCCCTACTGGTGAAGGTTGCCAAAGGCCCCTTTACAACTTCGGGCCCCCTTCAGCCCCCGATAGTCTTACGTTGAATTGGATCCTAACCAGTGTCTGGAATCGAAGCACAAATTTGGTGACCATTGTGCTGTATGGCCGATGAATCCAGTCAACGAGGTGCAACCACTTCTTCAGGTTCTAAACCTTTATAGCAGAAGGAACATACAAGTGCTCAATACACATGTGAATGCATCCTTAGAAGACATAAGTCCCTAAAGGACATCTACTACCGTTACGACGATATTATCTGGAGATCTAGGGTCCTGTTTCGATGGATGATTTCTGTTCTCTCGCCTTATATTCACCTACCACAAGCGCCAAAACGCTGCTCGCAAAGCTTTGTAGGGATCGTGAGGTGTAAAATCTCCAACATCCAAACCGTTGCTAGACTCCCACTACTTATGATGGGCGACCTCGAGCGAAATGTCATCTTTGCACGTATGAAACCCGTTTTCGCCGCCGCTCCATCGGATGTGCATGCGGCTTTCTATTCGAATCAGGTGTCTTTCAAGCGCTACTAACACTGGCTCAGTCATCTCCGGGGTCCACTCTTTGATTAGTTCTGGGCGAGCGGACAATATCTCGAACGTTTTCTGTTGTAGTAATTGGAGTCGATCGTCGTGTTGTCGGACTAGGGCTGGCAACCAGCCTCCAATGTAATCTGGGTGGTCCAGCAATAAAATCCAGTTCTCGTCATGTATAGGTCCACAGCGGTGGTAGTACATTTTTGCAACTTGCCAAGCCAGCTTGTTACCACCCAACAAGAGGAAAACTCGAACAAATTTGTTGAAGTTGATATTTAATATGTCGTTGAGATGACTGTCTGTACCGTCTTGTAGGGCTTCTAGCATTTTATCCCATTCGGAGAAGAGAATCTGAAAGATGCAGAGCCATTCCTGCTCCTTACGCTTGCCATCCCACCCCTGGAATGTCCGTCGGTGGGGCTCTAGATCTATGAACTCGGTGAGAAGTGTCGTGATGGGCAGCCACTGTCGTGAATTTCCTTCGTTTCTGGACTTCATCGTCGATACATACGCCATTACGGCCGCTGGGGATCCCCTTCGTATAGCTTCTATCATGAAGAACTCGAGTAGCTGCTCTGGCAATGCAACTCCCATACATTTCAGACGTGCGATTATTGCATTGGCGTCGTTTAGTGCTTCGATTTCTGTAGAGTGATGCCAACACCTCTTTAGCGCACTTATCAACTCAGGATAGACTGTACAAAGCCGAAGACCATCTTCGTGGCTGACCACATTTTCCTGGATGGCATATAGAAGCTCCTGTCGGGATTTGATTATCTTGAGTCTTTGCCCTATGTCTTCATGTGATGTCTGATGTTGGCGCTGTTTCTGTAGGATTCTCTTCTCGAAGAGGGCATTACGAATTGCTGGCACGATCCTAGGCTGAAGCTCGAGTTGAGGAGCCTCCTTTGTGGCTACATCAAGGTCGAGGTCTGAGGAAACGCTAGTACTGATAGACCTTCTAGGAGCAGTGCTTCTTATACCGCATAGTATCTTGAAGATATGAATGCAACGTCTATTGAGACTGTGTTGCTGGAGCATTGGATGCAGAGGTCCTTGAGCAGCATGATTCTGTTAGGCTCCGCTGCAAGCTCCGCAACCTGAGCTTTGGCGCTAGTAGCCCTATTGATTCTAGTTCCTGAAGCCTCTTATTTTGCTACAATCTCCCCCATATTATCATTCTACTGATCCTCGCTGATCTATATCAAATTAGAGGAACGGATAATACCAACATATTGATGATGCGTCTGTCAAAAAAGCGCAAGATTGCGGCGACTGTGGACCAGCAGAACGAGACCACTGTTGAAGAAGCCCGGCCGGTAGTAGATACTGCTGAATCTCAAGAAACGGTAGCATCGGACCAACCTCAGCAGAAAGCTAGTACCGAAAATGAAAACACATCAGATGCAGTACAGGCAGCGGTGCAAAATGACGAGAGACAGGCAAGGTTCAAAGCCCTTCAGGCGCGTGCGGTATGTCCCATCAGCTTTCTACTTTGTTCGCACGGCTATGCACACCCTCGATTAAAACCTGACCTAAAGTGCTGGCTGATATCACGTTCAGAAGAAATCCGCTCAACGTAACCTCAAGGAAGCCGCGGCTGAGTCCCAAAGACTGGCCACGGACCCAAATCTCCTGGCTTCGCTATCCCGTAAACAGGCCTTTGCATCACATAACCTCCTTAAGGCTGATACAGCTGCTGCTGGCGAAGACTTTGAAAGGAAACGAGCATGGGATTGGACGGTTGATGAGTCGGAAAAGTGGGATAAGCGGATGGAGAAGAAAGAGAAGCACCGAGAAGATGTAGCATTCCAGGATTACCGTCAAGACTCACGGAAGATCTATAAACGGCAGCTACGAGAGATGAAGCCGGACATGGAATTATACGAAAAGGAGAAAGCGGCAGCTGTCCAGAAGGCCGCCCTTAGTGGGGGTCTGGAGATTGTAGAGACAGAAGATGGGGAGTTGGTCGCTGTGGATAAGAATGGCACGTTCTACTCTACAGCTGACAGCACAGACTTTGTCGAAAATAAGCCTGATCGAGCGGCTGTGGACCGGCTTGTTAGCGATCTTCGGAAGGCTGAGGAAGTACGGTTGAAAAAGAGGAGGGATCGAGGCAAGGGTGATGATGAAGGTGATGTTACGTACATCAACGACAAGAACAAGCAGTAAGTTTTAGAAGCACCGTCTGTGTACATTCGAGGATTCTGACCATATCCCAGATTCAACCAGAAGCTTGCGAGATTTTACAACAAGGTAAGAACAGCCCTGGTACCCATGTACTGCTAGACTGACATCAACTTCAGTACACCGCGGAGATTAGAGATAGCTTTGAGCGTGGAACAATGATTTAAATGGCAAAAGTGGAGAAAAGATTCCAGGGCGGGCAGCAATGAGTGTTCCATGGCTAGATCGAATATGTCGATCAAGGATCCCAATGGTGGTCTGCCCGATCTACAGGCATTGCCATGGTATGACATGTTTATAGCATGCCTCTCCTCCAAGCCTTGGTAGCAAGTGCCTCAATATCAGTGGTCCCGACCACGCCTTTGACACCCTCATCTCCAATGGCCTCAACAACAGCCTCTGCAACTAGATCCACCTTCAACGGCTTCTCCACTGCAGCTCCAGCTAACCACGTTAACCGGCCTCCAATCATGCCATTGACCATATTACCTGCACTACCAGCAAACGCTATTGGGAGGGTGAATTTGCGTGAACTATCATACAGAAATCCAGGTCGAATGAAGATGCTTCTTAGCTTTGGTAGTGATGAGGCTATTGTGGATTCGGCCTCTCTTTTCGTGGTTATATATCGTTTTGGGAGCATAGGCGCTCCGGCTGCGGCAGATATGAAAACGAATGACGGGACGTTCTGAAAGGATGCTTCTTGGGCCAGGGTAATTGCTAGAGGATTCCTCGGTATTAGGCTGATATCATAGATTGACACCAGCAGTGTTTCATACCTGTATCTCTATTCATAAGCTCATACGTTAACTGTCCGTCTTTCTCCTGTGACTCCAACGCCTCTCCCTCTTTCCTTTCCAAGGGGTTCTGACTTCCTCCTTTCGTAGCACTAAATGCTCTTGATAAACCTCCCCATATCGACTCCTTCCCAGTGAGCACTCCTTTATAGTCCGCCTCTAGCAGTATCCCCATCGAATGCACAACCGCATCGGCATCTTTCAGCATAGATTTGTAGGTAGCTGGCTTCAGGATGTCTGCTTTTGCCCATGAAACAGAGGTTGACCATGGTGGAGGATCGGGAGAGGAAGACACTGATGACCAGGTGGGCTCGCCGGAGCGGCTGATGGAAGTTACGTCCCATCCTCGACCGACAGCGACTTTGCAGATTCGCGAACCTTGGTGGTTTTAGCTGGGAGCTTGTGGAACAAGGCCTATAAACAATTACCAAGGAAGCCATTTCCCCCACAGACAACAATCCTCTTCTTCGCCATATGTCAGATCTTAAGCCAAGGAAGATACAATCTCATCGAGGATTGTATTCGCACTTCATGCCCGATTCCAGAGCTTTGTTTCTGAATGCACTATTGACGACATTGCTTGTCGGCGACTCGGCGAAATCGACTTTGTTACAGGGATCAGCTCATGTCAAATCTGATCTGATTAGATCTTCACATGTCCCCTTCGTCGACTTCTTCTCCATTTGCGCCTCTGCTCCTCCAAGCATTGAATTACTTGCCCATCTTCATACCTCGACGTCGAAAGTGTGGAGATGTGTTGTAGAGCCTTATTGGAGTAACCTTGTAAGGGCTTGACACAAGTGGAAAGCACAACACAGCAGTGGGAAGTGCACCTGCATATTCACCAGAACCTCATGCCTGCACCATCAGGAACAAAGCGAGTGAAGGTACGTAAGATCTTAGAGACCAGGAAAATTGTATTGTTTAAATAGCCACTTTCTCTTCGAATTCTGCACATACACACAAGATGCCGTACAACCGCAATTCTGCTAAACCTCGGCGTGTCAAGGGTGTCTCTATCTACCGACCTTTCGGTTCGTCAAAGCACGTTACTCGATATCTTAAGTGCTCTGACTGACCATCATTACTCTTTAGTCTTTGGCAGTATCGCCAAACCCATCGACCCGAACCATCGCCCTCTAGGTATCAACGCCGAACACACACATCAATGGTCCGTCTACGTCAAGGGTGTTGACAACGAGGACATATCCTACTGGCTAAAAAAAGTCCAATTCAAGCTGCACGAAACCTACACAAACTCGCTGCGTACCGTAGAAGCCCCGCCATTCGAAGTTGCCGAGACAGGATGGGGAGAGTTCGAAGTCCAGATTAAGCTCTACTTTGTCCCGGAAGCGAACGAGAAGGCGCAGACGTTATGGCACGCTCTGAAACTACATCCGTACGGTCCAGATGCTGAGGGGCAGAGGGAGAGGAAGGAAGCTGTAGTCTCGCAGAACTATGAGGAGATCATTTTCAATGAGCCCGTGGAGCCATTTTACGAGCTCCTGACTAGTGGCGCCCCTCCACAGCCTACGAGGGGCAAAGGCTCAAAGGGTTCGAAGCAGGCAATGATGAAGCGGAATAGCGAGAGATCCGCCGAGATTCCATACTCGGAAAGTGCGGAAAACCCCTACAGTCAGAAAACCGAGGGCACAGAGTTGGATCGGCTGAATGAGGCGATCAAGACGGTGGAGCAGATGGTCAAGGATGAGAGAACAAAATTGGCGGAGAGGGAGAAGGTTCTGACGGAGTTGAGAAAAAGTGAGGGAATCCCGATTAAGACAAAATAAAATTTCGGTAATCTCTGAGGCTTAGCGGAAAAGTGCATGCGGCGTTCAGTTACGTAGGATATGGAGAGCTGAGGAATGTGATCCTGAAACAAGATATGACGTACAGGAGTTGCCTTTAAACAATGGTCGAAATGATTCTATGATCGTTCTGTTGCAACGTTAAGAACGAGGTCGACGGACTCATTTGATTGTCTATTCTATCTAAACCTTGACCACTTCTCACTCTATAAATCACCGGTCTAGCAGGAAGACTTTGCAATTCGGTTTTTCAAAGCTTTGCTGGCGTCTCACGTTGAGAGTGCTTACTGATATTGAGCAACAGTAGGGAAGATCCCCCGTCTTTGCCTACAATCCAAAATATTTCACCCTCTCCTCGACCGGCTCGAATTTCTTCTCGCCTGGTTGTCCAGTTGGCTTCCCGAAAACCAACTGTGACTTCAAAGCCCAGGTCTCAGGGACATTGAACTCGGTTTGGAGGCGGACGTCCATCAGAGGATTGTAATGCTGAAGGTTACATCCGAGACCCTCTGCTTCGAGAGCCGTCCATACTACGGTCCTGGAGTTTAGCGCTATATTAATCATAAGGATCCAGGTGCAACTCACGGATGTAAGTCATCATGCCGTTGGTTTGCTCGGACCCTATGCGCCTAATCAGTCTATAGATCAGGAGACGACAATAGCAACACCTACATTGTGGGAACTTGTCCTCATACATCTTGAATTTCTGTTGGAACTCGTGAATCCTCGTGGTATCCTCGTAGAGCATGATCTATGGCCACATCTTATCAGCATTCTCCCATTGTCCAAAACGAACCCCGACTCTCGACGCACAGTGCCATAAGCCGCCCTAAATCCATCAAACCGCTCCTTGGCAGGCTTGAATTTGTTCTCGGGCAACTGCTGTTTATACACCTCGGTGGTCGCGTCCCACATCTTGACATGGTGCTCCTTGAGCAGCACAACCATGCGGGTGGTCTGCGAGTTGAAGGAGCTGGGGGTGTGGAGCATAGCGTCGTTGACGATTTCCTTGATGCGGGAGTCCGGGATGGTGGATTCGTTGCTCAACTGGTACATCGTGCGGCGGGCCTTGACGGCGTCGAAAAAGGCATTGCAGTTGGGAGCCATGGTGCTGATTGCGCTGGCGAAGGTGCGGGAAGAGGGTTGGTGGACTTGGGAGGATATTCTGGAGGTGGGGAGGATTTTGCTCGCTGTGGTGGGGAGAAAGCGTCGAGCCAGCGTTGCAGCCATTTGTGGGAACATCGGGAACTGCAGGCTTAGTAGCACAACTACGAGGGCAATCGATACCCCGAAGGTGGTCCGCATTGGAGTCTACCTACAATAGGTCATTACATATCATGAGAAAGTACAGTACCGTACTCGTAGTAGTACCTGGGTTATGCAGCGTTCGATGATCGAGATCTTATCGATAACAGCCTTACTCATAGTGGGGGTTTTAGGGCGGCCCGTCCAGGTACACCTTCTCCAATCGTTACACACCACCTGCACACACTGCCATATCCATTCTCAGCGTCGTGATCCTCTGTGTAGTCCGTGTCCGTATCCGTAACAGCTACCATGGCGGCACAACAAATCACCCTCCGCCCACCCACAACATCCCCCCTTCCCACACCCAGCAGCTTCACCCCTCCAACAACCGACTGGCTCTCAGGAACATGGCACGTCACCCACTCCACCCTCCCGATGTGGTCCTCGAAGCGCAACGTAACCATCACCTACAAGACCCTCCCTCCAACCCCTGGCACCACACCCCAAGAAACCACCGACCGGCTTGACAGTACTGTCTCCTATCAGCCGCTTACCTCTGATAAGTTCAAAACCGTCCGCGGCGTCGAGACTGCCAGTGGTAAGGACACTGGTGCTTGGGACTGGCGGGGGAAGGGCTGGTTGATGATAGCTTCCTCGCATTGGGAGGTGTTGGGTTGGGGAGACTTGGAAGGGGAGGGGCAGTGGGCGGTCACGTATTTTGCGAAGACATTGTTTACGCCTGCTGGGATTGATATCTATGCAAGGGAAAAGAATGGACTACCGGGAGAGGTAGTAGAGGGGATTAAGAGTGCGTTGGGAGGCATTGGGGATGAAGCGGTGAAGAAGCTGGCGGGGGAGGTCTTTGAGGTCAAGAGGGATTAGGGAATGGCCTACGGATGCGACAAGAGTTTGGGTTGGTCAGTAGCTGTGATATTGAACTCCCGACTCTTCTTGCATGGCATGGTACATGGACGAGAGGGCGTCCCTCACCGTCCACGGTTACTCCAGCATGTGCCTTGAGACTAATGCAGGACTATTAGCGAACCCGAATCCAAACTCACGTTTGAGTGCACCCCCCTTTTTCCATTCCCTTCTTAGGATGACTGCTCGACCAGAGTACTGCGAAAGGCCTTTAGCTCTTTCGGTTTGATCGGCGAGTGCAAAGCCTGGAGAATCCTAGAGCGAATGCGGTGTCCCAACGCTGCGCAAAGAGCAAAGCAACAAATGGCTTCAATATTCTTGAACGCTCAAGGCTTAAACCCTTGGATTTCTCCCCTTTTGCTTGCGAAATTTTCCTAAGCGAAGGTTCGATGAGGGCTGTCAAGCATGATCTCTTGATGCCTGTTACAGAGTGCGCGACGACGAGGATTAGACGTATCGATGGGATTTTCCGCGAAATTTGTTAATAATGGACAGAAATATGAAGTCGGGAGTTTTGGGTGCCATCGACCGAGTCGCTAGGAAACTAATACGACGGTATGCTACTCGTAGATGAATGCTACAATCTGTGGTTGTCAATTAGGATCCTGAATATCTCAGAAACGAAAGTCTGCATTTCCTAAACTGAAGTGCTCCCATTTCCTGCCCCTGGAATGGCTCGCGGTGGGGTCCGATAACATCGGCGAGTATTCACTAGCGTATATTCGTCGATGGTGACCCCGGGCTAGGAGCCATAATGGCCATATCATGACCGTGCCATCCGTGAGTTGTGCCTTATTGGCTTATTGTCGGACCTTCAATCGATTGATACCTGGAGACAATCGCTCGAGCCGCATCGCTGCACTAGCTGCAAGCGTACGCACTGTATTTGGGGCCAGAAAACCAGGAGTTGAGAGATATGCCTTGTTGCTCTAGCGAAGCAGTTCACCATAGTTGACCGCTGAAGAAAGAAAGATTTGTAAGAAGGCTTATCAGAATGACACTAATAACCCTCTTGTTATAAAAGGGCTGTTGTAAAAAAAATCAGAGCTTGGTATATAAAAGCAAGTAGCTTTTGGTCTGGCAGGATACTTCCACGGCCTATAGTCAATCATGCTCTCATTAACTTTGTGCTTTAGCTGTTCCAAATTACAGCCCTTTTTCGAGGCAAGCGGCTCGTACGTAAGGTACTATAAATCTTTCAAGCCAGTCTCCCGTCTTCAAACATGATTCATTTCAAGCCCTAGGGTGGAAGATGTTACTTCATGCTATACCACGTCAAGAAACTTATAGACATAATCGTAGCCTAGAGCGCTAACGGCCGGATTGTCGTTTACAGCCTCGAGTACTCTGGCAATGGCAGTGTTTACATCAGCCCGACGTTTGGCCGTGATTGGGTCCTGCCCGGTCACGAGATGCCTGGGACTGTGGAATAGGTTGTCCTTAATGGCTAGAATAGTCTGTATAACAATAAGGGCGGCCGAGGAGATAACAATGAATTTGTAAGCTCCCTGGTATGCTCGGTGAATATGCTTCCGTCTGAAGTGGCTATTCTTGAAGCTTCCTGGGATGACGAGTGGGAGAAGAAGAGGACAGAAGAGGAGAAATCGGATGATGAAGACAATTGGGACGAACATGTGAGTGCCTACCAAGAACGGGGCTAGGAATATGGACATGGTATATGGCGCGAGAGGCAATAGCTGTAATGCTGGTTTTGGAGTCAACATCACACCTTCGGGATCCGAGATTGGTGTCAACATGGTTGCTAGGAAAAAGAGATTCTGTGCGAATGACACAGGGAGGATCTGTCCGATCAAAAGAAAGGCCCAGAGTCCTGGGATTCTTCTTCCCCGGCCTTGAAATGAGAGATTGCATCAGTGTTTCGAACAAAATACGGTGAGAATATATAAAAGCCTGTCCAAACCTTCAATGCTCATAAAGAAACTCCAAGCCATTGTACCCGATAAAGCCTGCTGAGTGGACCAGTACCTGGCGTTACTTCCGCAGATGATCTCTGCAAAATCTCGAAATAGGGTCGAAGACGTCAACCATTCCCAAACAAAGATACAAGTTGTCCCGTGCTGTATATCAATGAGGCCGTCGTGGCCAAGGAATTTCTGCGGTAGTTCTATACCCTGTTCTAAAACCCAGGCTTTATACGAATAGATGAGGAAACTCATCATATGATGAGAGAACCGCAAAGCTCAATGTTGAGAGTGCTCTGAATATCTGTACTTTGTGCTCATGAGAAGACCTTTGGTGCTTCTTTGTACTAGACAAAGACAATGAGCGATGAGTGCTCTCCGGACTATATAACAGTATACCGATGATGATGCCGGTGAAGAAGAGAGCTGAAACGACATAGATGATGAAGATTACAGCGCCAGCCAAATGAGATTCAGAAGAGACAGACGCAGACGATGCCATAATCTGGAAACGAGAGGTACTTTTGCTCTTTAAAGACAACGTTGATAGATATTCAAAAGCGAGGCTCGAATACGCTGTATTATATTCCCTCTAGAGGCATCTCGTACCGTAAATTACATAATAGCCGAAACGACTTTCACGACCCCAGATTTTGATCTGGTTCAAAGCCTCGTGTCACTTCTTTACTTCGATTGAGCTCGCTCTTTCGACGTTGCGGTTTCTCCATCTTGGTGATATCTTTCGTCATGGGCGACTACCTAAAAGGCCTCTTCGGGGCCCAGAAGCCTATGGCTTCACCAGTCTCTACCGGTGACGATGCCGGTACGTTCAATCACATCCACTCTGCAATAGTACCCGAGTTGGCCTAACTTATGCAAATAGACTTCGCCGACTTTGCTGGGGCACCAGATCCTACCCCGGCTTCCATTTCCGCCATTCCAGCTCAACCTTCAGGACCACAAGCAGCAGAGCCTACCTCCCAATTCGGGCAAGGAATCGCTTATTCAAAGTGGTACAGAGTCTGGGAGCGAGCGTCACCGCGTGACTTTTATCAAGAAGGAATTGTCCTCCCATTCGTCCTCTTGATTTTCGGGTTTCACCTGTGGGGTCGCCGCAAGAATAGAAGTAAGGCGAAGAGCTGGATCAGAGCGCATGGCACAGCCTTGGAAAAGGAGTATGCAGTTGTTGGCTTTGGGGGGAGAAAAGCACCTGCGGCCGACGGCCAGCAGACCTCTGCTGTGGCAGACGCACTGGCATTGGATAAAATCCCCCAGACTTTACTCAAGGAAAAGACCGCGCAAGAATTTGTGACTTATGCCACTGGACGGCAAAATGTCGCGTTTGTTGATATAAAGCTCACCCTCTACAAACGATACAACCCTGCAGTTTTGCTCGTAGAATGGATCATGAGCTTCTTCCTCGATAGCGTTCGCCCGCCGACAGAAAGAATGGAAGCAACAGCCTATGCCTTTGATGGGAAGGAGAGGGACCTGGTACCGAAGCAAAAGGGGCAAGAGCAGGAAATCAGGGTCCCTCAATCATCCTACGACAACTTTGTATGGGCCGTTGTCCACAAAGAAGCGATGCGTAATCTAAGAGACGATCGCTATGATATATCCCTGACTACCACAAAGGACCACGCGAAACTGCCCGCCTGGGCAACCACAATGAGCGAAAATGCCGAAATCACCGACTTCTTCCTCACGCCCGAGCTCGTCAAAGCAATCGAAACCGCCGGCGACGCCTTCGAGTACTTGGTGGTTACGGACCAACCCCTCGACAAGCCTCTAAAGTAAGCCATTAGCCTCCTACCCGTACAGACTCCCCTAACTCCCTTTTTCTTCCAGACTCAACGAAACCACCCCCCGCAAACGCCTCACGCTCTCCCTCCGCCTCCCCTCTTCCACTTCCCCCACCACATACAACTCCACAACCCCCCTCTTCATCCACTTCCTACGCCTCCCCGACACCCTCGCCTCCTCCGCACACTTCCGCCCCGAAGTGCAGCGCAAGATACGCGCGACGCGCGAGTCCGAAATTTCGAAACTGAAGAAAGTGGACGAGGACGAGAAGGCCGAGGAGCGCAAAGCGGAGGTTGATAAGAAGAAGAAGGAGATGCGGGATTCGAGGCTTAAGGGCATGAGTGGGGAGGAGCAGAGGAAGTTTTTGGAGAGGGAGAGGGAGAAGGGGAATCGGAAGCAGGAGAGGAAGATGAGTCGGAAGGCTTGATTGGAGGAGGGGAGGGGGGCCAGCGAGTGAGATGTGGTGTACTAAAGCCGAGGCGGGCCTTCAGGGGGGTGAGTTTTTAGGTCAATAGGATATGGGAGGTTGTAGTGTATGTATGTAAAGATACCAAAAGAGAGAGATTCCGACCTCCCATACCCGAGACACATCCAGGATTGTAAGTTCCGCCTATGGCCCGAGAAGAACAGGCCTTCCCCACAACGTTATTTTATATTGGTATTCGAGGACGGACATCGAGGTCGTTGCGTTTTCGACTTCACAAGAGGTCGGGCATCTCTCTCCCTCCCATGTACGGCTGTAGTCGTGAATCGCGTCTTTGTACTGCGGACTGGTATCGTTACTCTGTACCATGGTTTGTTCGATCGTACAATGGAATGATAGGGACATGAATCATCTTCGTATATGGTTTCAGTGGGGTTTGTAGGCCTCGATATCTATACAGTGACAGCCAACCAAGTTACTGTATTCCCCTTTCATCCTGCATGAGAGGTGAGAAGGGGTATTCCAGTGTCCCGCCTCCAGAAAATGCACGTAGCAAGCTCCACCCCACACAGGCACACAAGTCTCACGTCCCATAAGCCGGCGGCGGTGCCTCCTCCCTCTCTTCCTCCCTCTTCTGCCATTCCACCCCACCCCCCGCCTTTTCGTCCTGTACCCTCCTCGCAATCTCCCCCGCCATTTTCATCATCCAAGCTTGCTCAAGTATGCCGCTAGAGGCAGACTCTAGATAGGGAAATGGGGACGGGAGTTGAGGTGAGAAGGGGTGAGAGGATGAGGATAGAGCTGGTTTTTCCGGGGGGTATTGGAAGGAGTAGGTTGGGCGATGGAGCGGGGGTCGAGATGGGAGAGAGGGGGCAGAGGATGAGGAGTCGGTGAAGGTGAGGGGGATGGAGGGTCTGGGGGTTGTGGTGGTGTCGTCCCAATGGGACTGTGGCGGACGGGGAGTGAAGTTCCGTAATCGTGGGGGTGTGTCCCGGAGATCGATGCCATCCGCATCAGCCTGCAGACGTAGTTTTTCCGGCGACTTTGGCGGAGTGATGAGCTCAACTTCTCGTTGCCTTGCTGGTTCGGACGCGAACCCTGACGGCGCGGATGATACGGTCTCGGACAATGTCTCGGACATGGTGCTGCCTTCTCCGCTCACACTCTCCATGTCATCTGAGTTTGACCCTTTCTTCTTCCTGAGATTCACAACTCGGTGGTTCCGCTTGCGACCTCCATGGGCTTTCCCATGTTTGTTTGAGCCAAGTCCTAGCCCGGTTGCAGCTGATCCAAAGCTCGTAAGACTTGGTCTTGCAGTATGCGATGGTCCATCTGAGCCTTCCGGGAATACATAGGTGGTGCTTATGCTACCAATATGCGAATGTGACCGAGACAGAGCTGGAGTGATGGACGGGGTGTTGCGGAAATGTTCACCACGTTCTGTTGGCCCTGCCCAAGCCCTGAAAACCGCATCCCGGATGCTGGGGGTAAATAGAGACAATGTTCTGTGCGAATCGGTCAATGCTGCCAGGCGAAGGAGGTTCTTTTGCGAGAAGAGCGAATGTGCCTCTGAGCCTGCATCAAGAGAAATTGAAGCTATCTGGTTGGCGTCTAGGGGTTTTCCAAAGAAATCCACAGGATCTTGCGGTGGGCTTGCCAGAGGATCCACTGCCTTCTCCTCTGGTATTGATTTCTGGTCTTTCCGAGCAAGTTCTTCATCCTCCTTCGCCCGATACTCCGGAACCCATAGCCTTAAAGATAAGCGGTGAATTATGGCCGGGACCTCATCCATCAATAGCGTCCGTAGTTGTCCTTCAATCTCTGTTTGTAGATATTCCCGCACGAACGGTATTGAATCGAAGGTTGACGACACCTTGAGTGATTCAAGAGGATCGTTACGAAATACCAAAGTGAGCCCTTTTTGCTTAGAGAACACCAATATTATAAATGCGGAGAGTTTGATCTCGGACAGTGTGATTTGAAGAGGTATTGTTAGGCTAGAGGAGGCGGCGAGCGGTTGAGGAGACGTGAATGAGGGTTTGGTGGACAAGTAAGTATTTAGCGGGTTGGCCTGTCTTAAGTTAGCAACAATATCGAACATGTCGCGTGTCTCCATCCAACATACCTGAACCCTAGTCTTCAGGGTGAGGAAAGCATCTCCGGTATATACCATCTTAAAGATACCTCGAAACCTATCCTCTGCCAGGTCTCCAATCTCGAGGATTTCCAAGTCTGGCGGTACCGATCCCAGGTTGAGTTCATTGACGAGGATATCATCAACGATAATGGGAGGCTTGGGCGACTTGTTCAGAGCAGTGGTCAGTAGCTCCTGCGCGCGAGTGTAGAAGGAGGCGTCGGCAGTCAAGGGCGACCAGTTAAAATTAAATGCCATTTTTGCGTATTGTTGAAGACGGTTCAAGCGAGCGATTATCTATCTCTCATAGCTCCTTCGGATCAAGACGTAGATAGATTGGAAGTCTTGACTTCTTCGTCTCGTGCCTAGCCGATCAGGTTGTCAGCTGGGCAGTGGTCTATGGTCGCGTCGTCTAAAGAATAAAGACCTTCAGCCCACGTTGATTTCTGAATCCGAAGGTTTAGATTGATGCTCTATATGGTACTCCAAGTGTTGGGTTGAGAAGTTTGTCGGACGCAGGGCATCATCATGAAATGTTATCTTGCAGTCCAATTAGAAGGAAGGCAGCCTTGCGGCTTAAAGTCGGCTAAAGTGTACTCTAGTCGGCCCGGGCAACGATTCAAATGCTCAGACTCGCTTGGCTCTTTTATCTGAAGTTAAGACAAGAAACTGAAATGTGCATGAAACATACAGGACATGGAGCGCGATCCGCTCTTCTGTAAGCTGTTTGTTCAAGCATCTAAAGACTTCGAAATATTCTCACTTAGATACTCTTCGATTTATTTCGTCGCATTACCAATACATATATATTGACCGAACTTGTATGCATACACAGAGAGCAACTCTCCTCACTTTAGATTCATCAATTCACCTGCTCTTCAGTAAACCAAAAGCCAAAGACTACCTGGAAGCGACCGACATAGTTCCAGCTCAAGTCATGCCGTCTTCTGAGCACAAAGACCACGTAACTCGCAGCGAAGCTGAGTAAGATATCAGCATGCGAATCATTGCGGCAGAAGAGTCCCTGGATGTCCAGATTGTTGGTGACGAAGACTTGTGGGAAGTGATGGATCGGTCTGAGTGCTGCGTCGATGCTTTTTTAATTTCCAACCTCGTGTTCCAGATACCTTGAACTATCTAGAAAAGTGTGATGCGGGCATATCATGCTTCTTCTTGCCGTGAAGACTGTGAATTCTGTAGCTACTTGGGCTCGTAAATGTGACTACACAAAAAATAGTAGAAGTAATAGATTACACAGATACGATAGAAGAGTATCAGGAAAAGAGCAGGTGTCTTGAAATATCATCTCAAGGGCTCAACGTGCATTTGCTAGAATCAGGATAGCCCACAGCAAGGACAGGCAGCGGACTGCGAGAAATCGGGGTCCAGTGGTCAAGCATGTAAGCGTTCGCCTCCTGTCTCCCGCATGGACCACAAGCATTTTTTTGCCCTAGGGACAACGTGATTCGGGCATAAAGACTCCAGGAATAGTGCTCTTACACGAGGAAGCTCACGTTTCTAGAGCCAAGGACAATAGCAGCCCAAAAAGCGACAACAGACATGAAAATTATAATCTCAGGATTTGGCCAAATATAGGTCTGTAAAGGCTTGAATGATAAAAGAAATCTAAAACTCTCCATCCTGTGATAGTAATGTAGCGATGTAGAGCGAAAATCCAAAGAACAAATCTTGCATGTCCCCTTAGACGCAAGACTGGCGCGTAAAGGGACAGGACACGTAGGTAGACGGAACGTAATTAGTCTTGATGAAACACTAGAGCATGGTCTGCAGCTTTGATAGAGAGGTGTTATTGGGAAAGTACAATTCTTGTGAAGACAGATTTGGAGGATTATCGATTTTGAACAAAATAAGATAGGACAATTGCTATACTCTTTGCAGCCCATCTTTGGGTACGATATAGACCGAGTAAGCACTCGTAAATGACCGTAAGAGAACTCATGATTGTGTTTACCCAGTGGTTATTGGACCTGAACACTTAGCTGTCTTGACTGGCTAATATGCTTTGAAGCTTCTGGATATTATTGCCTTCCCATGTCAAGATATGTGTGCTGGTGAAGCTTGCAGGATGATACGGGTAGGATCTCCAAAGGAAAACCTGATTCGCTGTGTAAGTTGACCTCTGATATCTCCACCAGAATTAACCAGTGTGCTGTTGTTGTCGTCAAAGATCATCTCATTAACAGCTCAAGCGCAATGGCAAGATATACTTCGGCAGTCTTGAATAAACCAATCAAACTTTACTGCTTCTTATCAGCAGCCAAAAGCTCATTCACAGCCTTAACCTTGTCATCAAAGGACTGCTTCTTATCGATCCTACAGTAGAAACCAGTCAACCATACTCTCTGCCCCAACCCTCAAGCCTAGAACCCCACCCACTCACCTCGACCCAACACGAATATCGGTCTGAATCCTCACAATCCCCTTTTCATGCAGCATAGAATGACACTGCCCAATCAATTGCATCACATTATCCCAGGGTCCTTCTACTCTTCCACGTCAGCCAAAAGCCCCACTCTCTATTTCTTCAAGGTAGCGTGAACCCACCGACAGTGGTGCCAGCAGAGTGCATCGAGTATGATAGTTTACTTTTTTGCATCAGGCGCTGTACGTCCGCTACTTGCTGTGATACGGATGCTGAAGATGTGCCGATCTAGGGGTGCTCAGAAGGCGCGGCTAATGGCTGGCAGGGTTTGATGGGTGACGTACAGGGATGAGGCAGAAGTCTGCTACGCAGTTTGGGGGTGTATTGAGGCTGTCAAGGTTGAGATTTGGTTGGGCCATGCTTGTGGATTTGGGGTTGGGATCTATTAGAATTTTGACGGCTTTGAATCGATCTGGTGGCCAAGAACGCTATGGAAATTTAGACATCATATATTCGATAGATGATTCCGACGGTAAATATATGTAAATATAAGAAGAACCTGACATTGGTATATCTAGTCCAGTAAGTCAAGTTTACCGATCATTGATCATATTTGTTTGGGCTTGACTTGGAGGGTTCATCGTCCGAGATCTTGCAGCACACATACAGGAGGGCCATACTACGCTCATAATACAAGATATCTATATATGCTAACATGGGAGGCACCATGTAGTGGGAGCATTGCTGTTAGCTGCGTTAAGCTGTTTGGGGGACTTCACGTTCGGTGATTGCCTTTCAAGGGCCCCTAGAAGTCTTATGGCTGTCCAAATGTTGATTGTTCTCAATAGCGAACTTCGAGATACAGTAAACATTCTCGTAAGACTCTTCTCTTCATCTGTCTCTAGGCCCATTTGAATTGAGATTTCCACGTGGATAGACCAACTCATCTTACTCTACTCCTCCGTTATCCCGACCATTTTCAACGAATCCTCCCACAACTCTGCCTCCTTTTCCTTATCGAATGCATGCGCAACATATCCCCCATCGCCGTTCTTTGTTGGCTCTGCGGTGTCACAATCTTCCAAGTAAAGTCTTCCCTTTTTCTCATACACCTTACCTACAGCAGCTAGAATAGACGTAGCAGCGCCTTGCTCCGTACTTTTCAGAAGATTGTCAACATTCGGCCGAGCCTTCCACTGCTTCATTGTCTCCTCGGGGATGAACTTCTGCAGTCCAGTCCAGATACCACCCGGATTTAGAGATAGTCCATGTAGACCCTTTGCTCCGTAACGGTTTTCAATCTCATTTGCCATATATATGTTTGCAGTCTTTGATTGCCCATAGCCCCCCCACGGGGTGTAGTTGCCGCTTTGGAAGCCGTAATTCCCAAATTGTACTTCGCCTGCCATATGACCCGATGACGAGACGTTCACAACACGGGAGTGGAAGCCAGGAGTGGATGAGGCGAGCATGACGTCCTTCACGAGGCAGAAAAACAGAAAGTGCGCGAGATGATTGGTACCAAATTGAGATTCAAATCCGTCTTCGGTCTTGCCTTCGGGGGCTGCCATGATGCCAGCGTTGTTGACTATGACGTTAAGTCTATCACTCTTGGCCAAGAAGCTTTTTGCAGCAGTGCGAACACTTTTCATGGAGTTGTTGTCCATTTCCAATAGCTCCACGCGACCAGGCTCGAGGAAGGACTTGCAGGCAGCCTCTCCCTTTCTCATATCCCGCACGGTAAGGAAGACCCGTCCTCCTGTTGCGGCCAATGCGCGTCCTGTCTCGAGGCCGATGCCTGAAGAGGCTCCAGTGACAACGAAGACTTTCTCGGTCATCTTGCCTTCAATCCCCTCATCTTTGATGATCTGTAGAGCGCTTGGGCGCGTATCGCCAGGGCCTCGAAGACTTTCGGATTTATGGGCTTCGTGGTATTTGCCTGGCATGCTTGCTATGGGAGATAAGTGATTGCTGAATCAAGTAAGTCACGGTGCAGAGTCCTTGATATTATATTTAAAGCAGGCGTCAATGTTTCCGTATTCCGCAGCAGTAGTAATACATTTTCAGCATCGCCGGAGTGTCCGGAGTGTTTTCGTACGGACTACGGAGTACCTTTAGTCCTTTACCCTCGATTCTGCCTTGTAATGCTATAAGGTATTCCGTACGGACTACGGAGTACCGTATGATACGTCAAAGTCGACGTCCATCATGTTGCAAGACATCGTCTCTCTTTCCACGCTTGATCTTGGCCCACGACACTTTTCATTCCTGTTACAGTCTTCTTGATTTAATACTTCGTTGCATACATTGGAGGCTCTTTGTATTCCCAGTACTGCCGTGACTGTTTGATGGGAAACTAGAACAAATCGGCTCTCTCATACTTGGGAACGTATTACATTTCCATTGCCATGACCATGATTTGAATGATTTAGGAGCACAACAACACATTCATTATCACTAAGCACCCATGTTTACTTTTGCAAGCTCGCTGAACACATTCTCCATCATCTTCTCATGGTCCTCGAGAGTTTAAGAAACACCCTTACATGGTGGATTGAACGCTTTACAAAATGGCTGGGACGAATACATTGGAATTAAGCCTCGATTCGATGATCACCTTGGAATATCTGGCCGAAGGCACTGCGAATGTTGTCTACCGAATTGTCGCCCCACCTCCAAGCCCCAGCACCGCCGCAGACCTCAACTTCGAATCTGACGGGAGTAGCCACGATGTTCCTCTGCCATCCGAAATCCCAGCGTTACGCCTCGATCCCCGTTTAGAGGGCAGGTTGGTGCGGCTTAGAAAAGATCTTCCTTCCACGGTCCCAGTCATTGAATCCCAGACTTATTTGGAGAACCTCATCGTTCCATTGTTCACTAGTCGCTTCAATAGGGGTTTCTTGGTGCAGCAAATCTTATTTCGTCCGTCGCGAGATCTCATAAGAGAATGTAATGCAAAACTTCGAGAAATGGAGGCCGAGGGGTCGAGAAGCCGCAAGCGCCATTACGTTTATCTTGTAGAAGACGAAGACTACGGTACCTTAGTCACTGACATGTCGGCCGGAACCGACGACTACTACGCATGTGTGGAGTTCAAGCCAAAATGGCTTGCTCAATCGCCTTCCGCGCCCGCTGGCTCGAAGAGATGCAGGACATGTGCCTTATGGGCGATGAAAAGCACAACTGAAGAGAATTCGAAATCTAGCTTCTGTCCACTAAACCTTATATCAGGGGATAAAGTCAAAGTAACTAAAGCTGTGAGCATCATTACGAGTACGCCAAAACATTCCGATACACTTACCGAACCTGCGCGAGCTGCATTGGTCGATTTTCTATATAATTCCCCTCTGTTAAATCTACTCAAAAAGCTACAAATTGAGAAAGATCCCCTCGGCGTCTTACGTGCAGATCTCCTAGACCAAGATTTTCTTACCGCAATGACACTACGAGACTGCACTCTCTTTCTCAAGGTCTGTCGCCCTCAACGGCCCTCTTTAATAAACCCCCTACTATTGTCTTACAGCTAATATGAACTCCACAGATCCCACGCTCCGGCCATGGTAACATCGAAGCGCGCCTCGGCGATCTTGATCTCAAGACGTCCAAGGGGCAAAAAGCAGAGTACTGGCGGAGTCTCGAGACGACGCTAATTGATGAGGGGTGGTATACCGGGATGGAGAAGCATCCGGATATGGATGGGAATGGGTGCGAACTCGAAGCGTTGAGCGCGGCCTCTTAGGGAGTATATATCGGCTCAAGGTTATATATGGTGGATGAAAGCGTTCCAGCCTTCTACCGGTATATAACCCGCACCAAGTATATCACTGACGTAGAGAAACCCCTTCCCGGTCCTGACCTCCCCATCGACCATCGCCTCTCCCAAGCCAATGTCCATAGACCCCATTCTGTGTCTGTCCGTCCCAATCTGCGATATGCTAAAGCCACAACGTATCATCGGAGGCACCCTGGGAGGGCCAAAAGTCCTGAACAAGCACCGATGACCAGATTGTCTACTTGAGCATATGTTGGTTCGGCGCAAAAATGGACCCGGTCCTTTTGTTTCGTGTTTCACCTCTTCTAGACATTGGAACCTAAATTGATGGTTATACTTTGCCAAAAACCAACGAGATTACTAAAACATTTGCATATATCAAGATGAGATATGATGACCCTGGCAATGAATTGAAAAATGCCGTGCTTTGTTTGAGCAGCCTATGAAGACGTCCGATGATTGATTATTGGTTTTTCGAAGAGACAGCGAAGATGTAGGTATGGGGGAGCACAGCCGTGGCGGAGGGGGTTTGCGAGCTCATACCGAGGGTGGGAAGGGAATGGGAGGGGGGGAAGGGCGGAAAGCGGTAAAGGTGGATGGAGGAGGCAAGTAGGGTGAGGAATGGGTGATATTTTGAGTAGGCGGAAGTGTGGGTATGAGTGGATTGATCCCCCGAGTAGTGCAAAATTTTTGAGCATAGGCACCATGTATGCAGACGATGGACCGCTAGCAGGCCTTCGCTGCCTCACCTTATTTATAAGCAATTGTGTCGTTCTTGGTACCTCGTTGCCGCCACGGTCTCCTTCCTCAGGATGCCTGTTTGGACTTGGGAGCAATAGCCAGTAGAACAAGGACATATCAATAAGAGAAAAGGAAAGCTCGGGGTTGAAAGATAAGAGCTGACTTTACCGTGGGAGTGATAAGAGGTTGGCGGATGGAAATAACGCATGCAAGACCGCGGGAAGGCGTGGAATGCCTTGGCCATGGTTGGTATGACTTTCAATACAAGAAGTTTGATGGGTGCCGGCACATTAGCGCTTGATCGGAAGTATCGGCAGGACTGGGGGAAATAAAGCAGAAGACGATCTACTGATTGTACGGCCCAAAATCCCAAGATTGAAATCGATCTGGCAAAACGTCAATTGGCCACCTGATCTACACAGATCGTCGAAGGCGCTGTAGAGAAACATCTCGTGCCCCCCCCCTTCTTCAATTATGTTATGTTCTAATCCTTTCCGAACCATGTCTTATGACCCTACTCGCTTGTATAAGCACTCAAGAATATCATATAGTATGGCCCGTTTAACAAGACGTAGAGTCATGGAAGCAAGTACGTGGGATTGAAGATGCCATACCAGTGTTAGTCGTCCCATCATATACATCGTTGCTAAAGAGAAAAGTGAGCGAAGGAGTAGAACCCAAGAGGGGGGTGCGGATCTTACATCCAAAAGTCCCCCATAGCAGAACGTAGTAAGGATACAGCATGAACTTGCTTCGGGGCGTCTATTCGGGAAAGCGGGTCAGTAAAGTCGTCGATGCCAGCGTTCAATGCGTAGCCCGGCCTGTTTTAGAGGGCCTTCGTCGCTCCGCACTGTGTCCACTTGATGAGGTACGAAAGACCAGCACTAACCTTTCTCCATTGTCGTACTCCATCGTTCTTCTGGAAAAGCCGTTGGTAATGGGGCACACGGTTCTCTCGGTACATTGGCCAGCTATTCAATAGGTCAGATCATAAACTCTTGTCAAAAGATTTGCTGGAATCGAGATCAAGGTTGCAATTCCTAACTAGCGGGTATGATATCTGGGGGCACTTGAACCGTTGAAAGGAAGTAAGAACATACCCTGCCATTGTGACGTGTAACTGGCTTGTTTATGCCCCTGGGGTGTCGTATGATTTGAATGATCGGGGGAGAGCTCGAGTCTGGAGAGACATGTCGTCAAGCCGCGATGGACCAATAGGATTAGCGTTGCTTAGTCAGTATAGCTGCTCCGGTAATAGCTTTGCCGAGATCCGAAGCCCTTGTGTTGCATTTCAACAGAATGTTCCAATACATCCAAAACTATACCTAGGCGTATGCTGCATGCGACCGGCGTCGCAAAGACTGTTGAGAAACATCTCTGCTCTAGGCGCTTTGTGTAACACTTATAAACCGCCTCTTACGCTGTACTACTCACCAAAACTTCTCTGTGGCCGTCGAGCCGACGACTATGGATCAAGAGCCACTTCATCGAGCGGAACTTTCGCCGAGACATCTCCAGTCGATCACGATACTAAAGCCTCTCGTCGGTCAATACGCAAACGACTAGGACTAATACGCAAACACGACAATCGTACCAAGCTCTTAGCTGTAATACGCAAGATCGCCAATCGAGGGAGGGTTGAGGATTGGAGACAATATCTAGTAACCTTTGAACGATGGCAGTACGAATCAGATCTAGACAATTCGGATCCAAATGGCTCATACCCGCGTCTCGTTGATAGTCCGAAGTATGCCATGGACTTTGACTTATGGTTAGAATTGGTTCGCTTTCGCCAAAGGCATTACGGCCTGGAAGGGCTCATAACTATTTGGAAAAATCTATCGGGAAGGGGTCTACAACTGCCATGTGGAGGACGCATTGCAGATGAGCTTTGGAGTGCTCTACTAGAACTAGGCTTCAACTTTCCCGAAATACTGAAAGAGATCGAAGTCTACGCCAAAAAGCAACGGGCTTTAACCGGGCAGAGTTGGCCAAAACTCTACCTGACGATCTTAAGGTATCATTTGAGGTTTAAGCCAAATTACGCCTACGAATGGCACGCACACCTCCATATAGATTTCCCACCTTCGCCAGAGCATGTGGTAGAACTGTTCCGGCATGCTCTGATGAATGAGGCAGCCCTTGGGTACTTCAGACGCATATACATCGGGCTTGGGATGCGTCACATGTACAACACCATAATCCCAGAGTTCTGTGCAAGGGGGGATTTTACTGCCGCTCTAAAATGGCATAATCTTTTGATACGAAAATGTGATCTCCCATCCAATGCCTCCATCAGCGAGCCGTTGCTACACCACCTCGCTATATATGGCAATCATGACCATCTCGTAGAGATAACCAAACGAATGGTTGATGCTGGGGTTTCATTCGCAGATCGTACGAGGAGCAACTTAAAACCAGCACCTTTAATCTCTCGGGTGCTGATGAATAGACAGCTCGGAGAAATTCATGGGATTTCTCCAAAAGTACTCACTGACGGATTCTGCGCACGGTTATTTGCCACGACGATGTTCACCATTGACATTGTCATCAACGGGTTGTGTGTGCTTGGTGTCGAAGCCATCGGACCATTGTCGTTAAAGGAACTCGCGTCGCGCGAGAAGTCCATACCCGAAGCTATTAATAGCAGGATTGATCAGTTGAGCAGAGCTGGAATATCTATTGGCAACTCGACTTTCTCTAAGTTGGTCCGCAAGCTAGCCTCGCAAGGAAAGAGTACCCTTTTGAATGATGTGTTAGCCTGTGATCTTCATCCGGACACATTCGAAGATCGCAACCTCCTGGAGTCTTTGTTTCTTTCTTATCATCAAGCCGGCGACACTCGGCAGATGGAGAGAACTCTTGCTATTTTAACAGTCAATTCGACCCACGAAAGTTTGGCCGCCGACTATTTGAATCTGCTACTTCGACTCTATCTAACACGGCGAGATCTCAATGGCATCAAGCTCACGCTGGATAAAATGCGAGATATGCACCTCATGGTCAGCCCAAGATCAAGTAGCTATGTTCGTGTATGCATGCTTTCAAGGAGGCAGGTTGGACGACGACCTTACCGCACTGATGATCTACCGCTTGTTATCAACATATGGCAACAGCTCCTTCAACTAGGAGGAACGGTACCACCGATTGCATGGAGGGAGATCCTCAAGCGACTGGGAATAGCGGGACAGCTGATGGACTTTGAGGCTTTGTCATTATGGCTTGCCAAATGGTATTCGGACCCTACAGCTCGAGCATCACATTTGAGTCTAGCGTCGTCTGAAATGGAAGATAGAAAAGTGTCTACGCCACGAGTGCTAGCGATCCTGTCGCCTCGACATCATTTACATCCTCTTCGGAGTTTGTTCCCTACTGTCATGCAAGAAGCCATCGTTACTTGGGGATTTCAGCGCGGAGTCAACGGTAAGATCTTGAGGGATACTTCATCTACAGGTCGGACACGCAGACTACCTTGGACTTGGGGATTACAATTACTTCGAAAGCTCAGTCAATGCAAAGTACATGTTGCGCGTCAGACTGTTGCAAGAATCTGCCGACAACGTCTTGTCTCCTTGTTCGGATGTGGGTTGTCAAATCGTAAAATCAACCGGCGAGCGCAGCAGGTGAACAAGCACTACCTTAGCCACTATGCCAATGAAATCCGCGAAATATGGGGCGCTGATCTATTCGATGAAGCCTATCTTTTGCCTGCTAAATCTCGGTATAGGCGCTCAGTTTTGGAGCATGGAACCACATCTAAGCGCATGGCTCCGCAAATAACAAGGCCTACGAATGAACCAACACATAAGATTACATAGTAAATCGATAAACTGCTATTGCAGATCTGGTACTCGCAAATCGTAGGGTCAATATCGAAATGCTTTCGTTGAACCTTTTCGACAATATCTGATTCCAGATGATACCGGCCTAGGGTCAACAGAGTCCAGACCCTGCACACTCGTCATACCTCATCAGAGCCAACGTATACCCGGCAGCCAGGACAATTCATGAAGTAGTCGGTTGTTGGTTTGCTTGCTGTCATTTATTGCTTGTTCTTTCAAAGACGGGTGAACAGTCTGCTGGTTATTCGCTTGCTGGGTGGCAAGGGGCCATCCTCACAGTTGGATAGCTACTTAATCCCATGAAGAATCGTATAACAGTTTGTATCTGACGCTTTAAAGAGTCTCTGATTGTGGAGAGTAGTAAAGTTGCCGTGCAGTCCTGAATTGTGACTCCATCCTGTGAATCGAAACGGAAGTGTTGGGGTGCGACAGCCTTATCACCCGAGTAGATAGAAGACTAACGCTTTCTGGACAAACGCCACCGCCGCTTTTACACAGTCCAACACATAGCAACCGGAACAATGATGAAGCGATCCGGACCATCCAGTGAGTGTTTATAAATCTCAAGGAGCTCCTCTAAGGAGCTTCAACAACATATATGTATATATATATGGGTGTAATTAGCTGACGGTGTGAGCAGAGCTCTGGCAAGGCACCAAGACCATGGCGTCGAAGGCCAAAACTTATGGCAAGAAGACTACGAGGAATCTGGCTGCGGAGTTCGCAAAGCTCGGGGTCTCATCCGCCCACGGTAAGATCTACCAATTATACCTAATTTATCAGAGAACATCAGCTCACTACGTGGCAGACCAAGACCGCGTCCCGCTCCTCGAGCGATCAGAGAATGTGCGGACTCATCGCATAGAGGACCAGCTGACCGCATTTGGTCAGAGCCAGCTACTCGGGCAGCGGCTGACTCTTCCACCTGGAGTTCTTCCGCAAGGAGGAGCTCCAGGTGGAGAGTCCTCAGATGACGTCTCGTTTGTCGCGGAGTCTGCCGGCGCCGTTCCTGCTGGATATTCGCCACTTGACAATCCCGCATTTGACATCCTTCCTGGCAGCATTTTGGCTCGTCCAACCATCGAGCAACCCATTCGTCCGGCTGGACCAGTGCTCAGATCGAGGCGCGGAAGAGGGGTGGTTCCCACCGTAGCTGCGACACTGAGCGCTGAAGATCTCGACTATTTGACGCCTCTTACGAGTATTGACGACGTCCTATCAACAGTTGAACGAATCGAAAATTGGCATGACGAGTGGACACGTAATTGCACGGTTACCAAGATCGCTGAAGGTAGCTTCGGAAGCATCTTGCGATTGCAAAACAAAACCGACCCAAGCCAATTCACGATTGGGAAGCTGATGCCCTTACGACCTGGAAAAGGGCCCGGCTCCAGGACGACCAGTTTTACACGTATCCAGGATGCAGCCAACGAGGCAGAAATGCTCATAACCATGAGCAATTACCCAGGGTTTGCCGAATTCCGTCGAGCAGAAGTCCTTCACGGCCAGCTGCCGCCCTCACTGGAGCTTGAATATATTATCTTTGAAGTCGCGCACGGGTCCGAGTCAGGGACGACTGCGAAATTTGTGGATCATCAACTATGGCTGTTCCTGGAGATGAGCTATGCAGGTGTAGACTTGGAAGAGCTTTTCGAAAAAAGTGTCACCAAAGATCCGTTATGTATCAGAGACACTTGGGATATCTTCTGGGCTGTCACATTAGCATTTGCCCGTGGAGAAGAACATTTCAAGTTTGAACACCGAGATCTGCAAGTTCAGAACATATGCATCAAGAAAAATGGCGAATACCTTGAAACTCAAGACGGTGACGACCGCATGGGGATCAAACGATATACCAACACCGAAGTCACTATTATCGACTATACCTTGTCGCGAGCCACCCTAGAAGACTTGCGAACTATCTTTAACCCGATGCATGACGAACGAATATTCGATGGGCAAGGAAATGAACCCGATGAGACCTTACAGTACGATACATATCGTTTCATGCGGCAATTGGTCGAGAGGTTTTCATTAGCTCTTACGAAGAAGCATAGGAAGATCGTCAGATGGGATACCTTTGTACCGGCAACGAATGTGTTATGGCTTTACTATCTTCTAAAGATATTGTTAAGACATACAGTAAAGGATGTCGAGCCGGATGATAGGGCTGCTAAAGAAGATGCGGAAATCTGGTCAAAATTAAAGCAACTCATCGAAAACCTAGGACCTGGATATCCTAACAAAGGAGGCTATCACTCCGCAATGGATCTGGTCAAGCCGGCGAGCCACGGGAGTTCAGAATCGTCAAGCCTCAACCAGAGCGCGGAAGACGAGGATGATGAAAAGGAGCTTGATAGTGAAGATGAGGAGGCTAAGGGCCGAGATAGTTTACGGTGAAGATCACGAATCGCCCATGCTCCAACAAAGTTTCGGATAGCTGGCTCATTGGCGATGAAACTAGTCATTTGAAAAGCTACGATACTTTGAAGGGTTGAGGTATATTGCTGGATGATGGAAGGATGGAGTTTGGCAAAACGAAGGAACCTTCGGAGGTGGCATTTTAATCGCATTCTAGCGGCGGCGGCGGTAGTTGGCGCGTTTCACCGGGCGTTTATGGTCATTATATCAATAGATACCCGGGCACATGCTTTCTTTCAATCAGCAGACTTTTTGTCTATTTGACTTCCTTATGACAAGAGCTTGTATGATGACATCTTTGATCCCACCATGAAGATGCTGCACCTTTCATAGACACTTGCAAACGTCCATATAGGTAGCCATGCAACGCATTCGCGACGCCCTCAAGCGGCGACGGCAGCCTTCCTATGAACCCCTCGATGCCTCCGATAGCCAGCTCCTCGAGAACCCTCATAAACCGCTATTCTCATGGCTTGAATACTCCATCTTCCTTCTTCTCGGTACTTCTATGCTATGGGCCTGGTAAATCATCCTAATTAAACTCCGCACATCCCATCTCCAACCCCCTTCTCCCAGGCTCACGCATCTCAACTTACAGGAACATGTTCCTCGCTGCCTTTCCGTACTTCTCCAACCGCTTCTCGACCTCGCCATGGCTCCTCACTCACTTTCCCTCGGCCATCATCTCAGTATCAACCCTTACAAACCTCGTTTCTATGGGTCTCCTCACTCACCTCCAAGCCACCGCTTCCTACCCTAATCGCATCATCTCCTCCTTAATCCTCAATATTGTCTGCTTCACCCTTCTCGCCATCTCAACCGTCACATTTCAACACGTCTCCGCAGAGCTCTATTTCGCGTTCCTGATGTTCATCGTATTTAGCGCTAGCTTAGCAACGGGCCTGTGTCAGAACGGCGTCTTCGCCTACGTTGCGGGTTCCGGGGTTGGCGAATATACACAAGCGATCATGACGGGACAAGGGGTGGCGGGCGTGCTTCCATGCATAGCGCAAATTGCCTCCGTGCTGTCAGTCCCAGAGCAAGACTCCAGGAAGGGTGCAACGCAAGAGAGTCCCAAATCAGCATTCGCCTCCTTCCTCACCGCCACTGGCATCTCCGCCCTCGCTCTCTTCGCTTTCCTCTTTCTCCTCCGCCAGCACAGCTCTAGCACCATGGCAAAGCCCACAATCGAAGGCCTCGATAGCCCCGAACAAGACTCTCCCCCTAGCTCAAAGAAATCCATCCCTTTCCTCGCCCTCTTCATCAAACTCCGCTACCTCGCCCTCGCGGTCGCCGTGGCCTTTGCAATAACCATGCTGGTCTTCCCAGTCTTCACACAGGCTATCCCATCGGTTCAGCCCCCATCCACCGCGCCTCGTCTCCTTAAACCCGCCTGCTTCATCCCGCTCGCCTTCCTCCTCTGGAACACAGGTGACCTCCTCGGCCGCCTTAGCACGCTTATCTCCTCCATCTCTCTAACCTCACACCCGCGCATCCTCTTTCTGCTATCTATACTCCGCACGGGCTTCATACCCCTGTACTACCTATGCAACATGGGCGGCCAAGGGGCGGTGGTGAACAGCGACCTATTCTACCTCGTCGTAGTGCAGTTTCTGTTCGGACTGAGTAACGGGTACTTGGGTAGCTCGTGTATGATGGGCGTAGAGGAGTGGGTCGAGGAAGAGGAGAGAGAGGCGGCTGGGGGTTTTATGGGGCTGTGGCTTGTTGGGGGGCTGACCGTGGGAAGTTTGGGGAGTTTTGGGTATGGGTAGGGCTTGGTGAGCGGTGGGATATATTGCAGTGGGATAGAGGAAGGAGTTTTGGTGCTGATAAGGTTTGGGATATGTGGAGTTTTACGTTGCATCGTGCTTGGAGTCCGTCTTGGGCTATGGTCCGATGTATGTCTGATAAACTTACACCTTTTGAGATGGATTTCAGACTACCTACTTTACAGGGCTTGAAGCTTGAAACTTTGCCACAATTCGTGCTCATGTACACTTTTCAACCTACTATATAAAACATCTCGTAATCCAAGCATAGAGCGACAGCAGAATCAGCCCTTGGATGGCTTGCCCGGTTCTATGACCCGTCAACCACTTGAGAGACTCTACTTGTTCCCTGTGCACTGTGACTTGTTGAGGTTGAAGTGTATCTTCAGTGCAGACTGATCACGACAGTTTGATAGACGATTTAACCTGTCATTGAATAAACATATCATAATCTGCAACTCTTGTTGGAGGTCTCCTAAAGAGCGCCAGGATGGTTAAAACGGCGCTCCCTCTGCGCCCTATTCGGCTCTCTTGGTGCATCGCTCACTTCATGGCTTTACTATCTACTTCCTTCGTTCCTCCTCCTTCCACCACCTGCTGAGATTCGATCTGCCTGGTCGTTGGCAGTCCATATTAGACGCCAGGTATTTGCCTGCTGCGACAAGGTCTGCATGGTCTATAGCCATGGAGAAACAGAGCCTAGACGAATCTCAACATGGCTTGCGATTCGCATGAAATTCAACATTGGCATTATGCCCGGGCGTGCGCTTGTCACCCAATGTCATGGTCAAGAGAGGTCCACTGGTGACCCTCGAAGAAGGTGCCAATGTTGAATATATTAGGCTACACTGCGCTTTCACCCGCAAGGGTTGCACCTACATTGTAATGGAATACATACACGGACAAACTTTATGGGAATACTGGCAACGGGCGTCCGAAAAATCAAAAGAAATCATACGGCGTCAGCTAATAAGTCTGATGCATGATTTACGATCTGTGCCAAACCCAGTGCCAGGACAAGTATCTGGGCTGATTGGAGGACCAATTTACGATTATCGATATACCGACGGCATAAAAAGGAGTTTTGGTCCTCTAAGTAACGTTCATGATTTTCATCTCTGGCTCCGTTATGGACTCACTTCCCCATTCTCACCGGAGCGGAGTTCTAGTCCAGATAGATCGTGACGCGGCGATTGAACGAACTATCCAGCTACAAGACAAGCGCCAGTATGAGACAAAACTGACGCATGGCGACTTTAACAGCCTGAATATATTAGTAGAAGATGACAATATCGTCGGCATTATTGACTGGGAAATGGCTGGATGGTACCCTGATTATTGGGAGTCTACTTCTGCATGGCATGTCTACCATATGGATGAGTATTGGAGACCTGAAGTTGAAAAGATCTTGGATGCGGACTATTATGCGGAAGAGTTGGAGGCTGAGAAGATCCGGCGACGCTACTTTCAAAGTGCTTGAGACATATGGAAGACTCCCCCTAGTTTCACTGTGTTCGATATGGCATTTGCTGCCACTTCGAGTAAGGTGTGCAATCAACAGTAACCGGGGACAGTTTATAACCATTACAAGATCCACGCTAAGCGGTTGAATCATGAAGTGGAAGCTACTCGCCGTACACCACCCCCAGGCGCACGGTCAGAATACTCGAGTATTTGGAACCTTGACCGAGGATCTTCCGCCCCTTTTCTTCGTTTCATCAGATAGCGTCTGCGAAGTATGAAACCTCCACTCACACCAGTCACTTGGAACAGTGCTGAATGCTCAAACGTAGATCAAACAAGTTCGACTTGAGGAGTCCTAGTCTGGTGTAATATCAAAGAAATATAGCTTGAGGAACCACATAGAGATTTAGTGAAGTATCTATCTGGCTAAAAGCGCTCGAGGGATTACCCACATAAACTATTATTATTTTTCCGCAAGGGGAATTCAGCCGAATCTAGGATCTAACATACAACCTACTACTTTAATGAGGCCTACGGACGAATGATCGAATTCCATTGTGATCGCTCAGATACTGCGAGAATGGGGACCACAACAGTTGAGCAGAAGATATCTAACGCAAAGCCCGACACTCGATATCTTTCGAAGTATCCTACCAACTCTTTCAATAACTTGCTCAATTTTGAGAACAATAGTAGATAGGGAGAGAAGGATAAAAAGCAAAAGCGAATCACTGATGTTGTCTTTAAACCATTGGAATTGAAGGATTCAAGGGAAGTTGCAGGATCGGGAATAAGATTCGCACACGCGCTAAATCCGTATGATTCAATCGAGGACGATCAAGCATCTCTACGTATCACAAAAGAACTTACAGCGCAAATCAAATCCGATCAATCCTTCGTAGCGTTCGAGAGGTCATGAATGGATCTCAAACCAAATTTCGCGAATTACTCGTAGGGTGTAGCCATCCAACCCTGCGGCGTTGCCTAGTGCAACGACTTGTATGTAAACAAAACGTCACCCCCAGCCATCAAAGAAGCCCCCAACCACCAGCACCACATATTCTACAGGCTATACCATGGCAAATTTGATATGTAAAAACTTCTACACGATACTCGAATAGTTTCAGTATCGCGAATATAGAGAAGAAACAATTAAGCAATCAAATTATACACAAAAGACTCAATCTTTGGTAAATTACGGATTCCGAGCTTTGGCCTAAGATTTCTCTACGACCGAGACCATCTCTACACCACAGCCATGGCTCCTCTACCCATTGAGTCTGACCCCTCTCGCTCGCCTCTCGGCCTCGAAACTCGCTCTTCCAGCCAAGGCTTTCCCCAACGCTCCAGCACCCTCTCGCCCATAGAAGCAGGTTCTTACCTCGCAACTCGCAATGCCGCCCCCCCAACCTCCAACACCCCTCCCGGCAGCGGCTCCTTCGACCCGCACAACGTAAACAACAGAGGCATCCTCGCGCTCTTCGGCCTCATCGGTGTCGGAATGGTGCTCGCCAGCATCTGGTTCTTCTTCTGGGCGAAGAACGGCGGCTTCCGCTGGCGCAAGGGCGACTGGGACGATTACAAGAGTACGGTTTTGCGGCGCAAGGGCCCGAATGGGACGACGCTTAGTGGGGCGACGAAGACGACGGAGCTGGGTGGCGGGAGCGTGGTTGGGGAAGTGGATCGGGATGACGAGGGGGTATTCATGAAGGGTGGGCTGCAGGGAGGAGGGCGCAAGGGGAAGGTACCGAGGGGAAACAAGAACGGACATGACAACGACGTGCGCGCTTACCGGCACGAGAAAGCCGCTAGAGTGGGTGGGCTGAACCGAGAAGCGGATGGGAATTACCACACCGAATACACCGACTTCGGCTACACGGACGCCTCGGATATCTCGCAGCAAAGCATCCACAACGAAAAGAAGCAGTACTCGCATAAGCCCGCTGCTGCAAAAACGCCGACGAAGCAGAAGAGCACCTTTTACGCCCACACGCCCTCTTCCACCGACTCGCACCGCCCCCTCCGCCCCAACGCCGCTCAACCCTCCTCGAGAGACTCCACCCCAACGCGCTCCCGCCAAGCCTCGCCGCGCAAACACACCCCGAACCGCAAACGCAACAGCAACAATTCCAACCCGTCCGTACCGGGCAGTTTTGGCAGCTACACCGAGCCGCTGGATTTCGATGCGAGGTATACCGCCAGCGAGGCGGACACGGATGGGTCGAGGGGCACGAAGGCGTATTTCCATCCGATTCCGGGGTTAGGCGCGGGAGGAGGCAGTGCGGGTGGGTATGCGGGTGGGGGATTTAGGAGGGGTGGGGCGGGGAGGAGGAGGGACAGTTTGAGTGATAGTGAGGGGGAGGATACGGTGAGGAGCTGAGTGTTTGGTGGAAGAGGGGCTGAGGGGATGTTGGGATGTTGATTGACTATAGCGTGGGATATCAGGGGCAGACTGGTTGATTTGTTAGAAGAGGGCGTTGTTTGTGAATGTGCTTGATGTTTGCAGCGAGCGAATGAACGAATGAGCGAGTTGGCATCACCGAGTGGAATTGAGTTTGTAGATAGCATAGCGTAGCAATTGATTCGGAATCCAACAACGATAAAGATTTTTACTATATAGACGTACAGTTTCAACTTGATCCTCGAGGGGGTTGCTACGCTATTTTCCTTCAGGCTTCAAGTCCTTTCTCGTATAGAAAAGTGGGATATCCCGTTGCTTGGATAGGCCAGGCCAGACCACCATTCTGTGTTGGTTCCCATTGGACGTGGGGTGCGGTTATAGAAACTGCAAGCGAACCCGCATACTCCTTGTTCGTGTTGCTGCTCTGGAGGGGCCGTGGGGATGATAGGCGGAGAGCGGCCCTGCGCTTGTAGAGCCATCAAAGACGCTTGAGGGGTTTCCCGAGGAGGGCATGAAGTTGATGATGTCCCATTGCCTAGCTTCTGGCATTGCAGGGTTGGGTATGTCTTTCCCTTCTCTCTCGTGTTTTGCATTGCAATATGTGGGTGGAATGATAACGCAAGCCGGATGCTGATAGACGCTTCGGATGATACAGCCGACACGGGCTGGATTAAACGATGTCTCGGGTTTGGTTTTAGGACAGTGATTTTCGTTGGGAAATTATGATCCATCGTCGGGCTCATACTGGGCGCCTCAAAGGATGAGCCTCGGTGTTCAACACATACTCGTCCAGGCTCAGAACGCCCGGCTCACTAAAGATGAGATAGAAGTACTTCAACGTCTCTGCCAGCCAAAAGCTCTCCATGCGGTTGTCCTTTGGGGGCTCCGACACAGTCACATCCGAGATAGCTGAGTTGGCAATACTGGTTCTGGTATGCTTCTCAATCGCTTGGAACATTCGCCACGCCGCATCCTGTAACGTGACATCCCCAGTGATACGGTAAAGGATGAAAACGCTCTCAATCGCTTCCGGCCGTAGTATATACCTTCGATCCGATATATCTGAGAAACCAGGAGGGAGCCGATTGTCTTTAATGATTTGTTCTACGCGATCCATGGGCGGGCTATCCCCATTTTGAGTGTTGAAAGATGCAATTGCCTCGTGCCACTTTCTCTCATCCCACTCGCAAGAGGCGGGGTTCTCGCACCGAACCATATGGAACACCTCTGGCATTATTCCAGTCACTAGCTTGTCGTACGCCCAGATACAGCCATCAACGAGCTTCCGGGCGACTGCTGTGTCTTCCGGCCGATCAAAGATCTTGGCGCCAATGCCAACCATGCCACCGGTAAAACATCCTAGATGCTGTCCTCGCGGATCAATATTCACCGTCAGATCTTCAAGAACGTCTGCGGATCCAGAAACCAATATATTTGCATTGTCTGGTGTCATTGGTCGAAAGAAGATGTAGTTCTTGATTGCTATCATTGCCAACTGGTACATTTCCTTGTACTGCTCGGTCAAGCCGCCTAGTAGCATGTGCTGCTTTGGCAGATATTCGTAAAGTGAGTCAGCCATACCACCGAGCGTGAAGCCACCGTTGGTGAAAGTCATTTGTCTGGCGTTCATAACAACGGGCCACAAGCCGGGAATGTGGGTCTTGCTCTGGGCTTTGTATAGCTCAGTCATGACTCTTTCTATAAGATCAAAATATTTCAGATCTCCAGTCAATTGGGAGAGCCTGGTGAACTCCAGGGTAAGAGAGCCTATTTCCGCAATAAGCGTGCTCTCGCCTGCTTCCTGCGCTTCGCCGTCCATCGCCGATTTCCAACGCCATCGGGTCACTGGCATATGGTTCGGCGTATCAAATGCCCGACATAACAGATCTCCTATCTCTATGGCTTTCTCCAAGAGCACCGGATATGTTCCATTGCTAAGGTCGTAAGCGCCAAGGAGACCACCAAGATACCTGATTGTCGTTTCGAAAACATTCAGCTCGTCTGATTCGGTTGTGGTGAAGTCGATCTGGCTCATAGCTTTCACAGCGTGAGCAAAATCCTCCTCCATTCCCATCAGCCACAAAGTATCCAGTGTATCGACCAAAGTCGCAGCCCACCCCCCAAAACTTGTCACATGCCCACCATTTACGGGAGACAGCTCATCCTTCATCCACGCATGTTTCTCGTATCCTCGCCACGAGTGCTCAAAACTGGACTTGACTGCCGCGAGCCTTTGTTCTCTCGAGGTCTTGTCCTCTGCTGATTCGATGCCAAACTCATGTTGTATTTTGGGGATTTCGACGCGATCTCCGAGTGGCAATCGAGTCATTCGCATGATCGGGTACTTTAGGGAAACATCACGGAACCAGGCATCCCGTCCTTGCTCCCCAAGCTTTGGCGCTAAGGTTGTACGAATAGTTCGAGTGTAGTACCATAGGGTAAAGCTGGCAAATATGGCGAGAATTACGGCCGTTGACCTTTTGCGAGGGAAGAACATGGTAAGGATGGTCAGGGCAGTCCTGTTAGTGGAACGCGATCTTGAGAGAACGAGCGTAGGTGTTAAGACTCGAAGGAAGACAGCGGATGGGGGCAAGGGAGCGTAGGCGAGATCATGGGAGATAAGGCAAAGTCCGGTTGGTAGAACGATACCTACGGCCGCACGCGATATTAGCGTGTGCAGAAAGGTTTAGAATCCTTGGCATTCATTTTTGCGCTGCCCCACGGTGATCCGTTTATATGAGGAATTCGAAAATTCAACCCCACCGCCTCTCCAATTGCCCAAAATTGAAGCTATTCAGACCTCTTTGTTTGTTGACGTTCCTGACGTTCTTGCAACCGTTTTTATTCGAAATGCCTCAACGCCGAAGTCAAAATCTACCTCTAGATGACCCTCTCACCCCTCTAGATGACTTCCTCACCCCCTCTAGATGATCCCCTCACCCTCTCTAGAGCATCCGAAAGACTCTATTAGAACTAAGTCGTTAAATAGAATCAAATTCCTGATTTTCTACCTTCAATTCTCGTTTCAAAGCTCTGATATCTGCCTCAAAGATGTAGCCTGAATGCTTGAAGTGCTGTCTCGAATATCTATCACATCCGCTTCGTTCAACAGCGTAATGAAGAAAGTCATCAAAGATGCCTTCAAAATGGGGTCATATCTCGTCAAAATGCCTACGAACCCAGGCCTTTAATACGCTGAAGGTGAGTTCTATGAGATTGTAATTCGGCGAGTAGGGAGGCAAATATCACATCTGACATTCATATCAGTGATAGATCATCAATTCAACGAGGCAAATAACTTACCTGACATTCGTGTGAGATGATGAGCTCTTCGATTCGACTATTGCAATGAACACTCGCATTATTCATGATGATCACACTTCTTGAAGTCGAAAAGAAACTGCATAGAGATAGCAGTTCATCTGCTAGTCATCGAAAGAAAGTCTCGTCGTTGAATCAGTCTTCACGAATATCGATACAGAATAGATATTCATCTTTCGTATAGATCGAAAGAACACTTCAGCAATGCTCTCTCGTTCTAGAGACTTGATAGCGAGTCGATTGATCAACGAAAGCATAGGCTTGATGACGTCAGTCCGTGATCTCATTGAATAAGAACTCATTCACAAACACGAGCTGTTCAGCCGTCAAACGAAGCATGTCTGCTATTCAATTCAAACGAAGCTCATCGTTTTGTCTGACTTCTACACGCTGTTCTTTTTTATTACTTCAGCGTCTTCTCTTCAGAATTCTTGATATCGTGAATCGATGCACGTTAATGTCTCACTTCTTTCTGTTAGGGACCGGCATAGAGCGAGTCATATGGGTGTAATATAACTAATAGATAAATACTAAGGAAGAAAAGTATCTACAGGAAAGAACTCGCTGTTATATGAGTGTGCCCTAGCCCTGTGCTAGGCCCGATAGGGTTGGCGCCAGGCGAAGGCTAGGCGAAGGCTAGGCGAAGGCTGGGCGAAGGCTGAGTGAAGGCTGAGCGAAGGCTAGGCGAAGAATAGACGAAGGCTAGGATCGTAACATTACCCCCCCCCTCTTGACTATTCATGTCCGCATGAATGTTATTCCGTCGAGCCTTTCTATTGACCTTTCAGACCATCAAAAATGCCTATTGTAGCCGGCTCACTATGTAGAAAAAGAGGGATAGGGTGACGGCCTTTTGTAGCAGGCTCACTATGAGAGGGGAAGGACGGCCATTGAAGCAGGCTCACTAGCCGACTTGCTCATCGAAGAGGTCGGTCCTGACCGTGTCATTGAAGCAGACTCACTATCGGGTGACTGGCTCGATGACGAGGTCAATATCGGACGCGCCTTTGAAGCAGGCTCACTGTCGGTCCGTCTCTACTAGACGCATGTAGCAGAGCTTGTTCCGTTCATGCCTTTGTAGCAGGCTCACTATCCTTGTCATTCAAGCAGGCCCTTTTTATCCAGCTTCAAATATTCAACGATGAACGGATTTCAGCTCATATCTTCGTGGTTTCAGACATATAGTATATGTTTCATCCTGTCCCCAGTACATATCATCTTGCTGTTGTCCGTCAATTTTGTGAATAGAGGTAAGTCGTAGAAGGTACGGATAAAAGACGGTTCGTTGCTGAATCGGGTGGGTTGCCGTTGTAGCAGGCTCACTTCGAATGACTAGCTCAGTCGACGAGATCAATCGTTATCTGCCCTTGTAGCAGGCTCACTAGTTGACACAGGAACACGAGGTAGGCCGGTTCGCTGATTGGTAGAGCGATGTGAATAGGTAGGTCATCGCATTGACGAAAGGTGCCTTTGAAGCAGGCTCACTAGCCGACTTGCTCATCGAAGAGGTCGGTTCGAATCGTGCCTTTGAAGCAGGCTCACTAATTTGATCGAACGGCACAGATTGTTTTGACTCGCCTGATTCACGAGCTCGGGTTGATTCTCAAGCAACCAACGAAGATCCTTTATCGTTGATCCTATGAGCGACTGTTCTTAGCTCATTTAAATATTCGAAGAATCTCTTGCGAATAAAAAGTGATACAAATCCGAAGAATCCCTTGCGAATTTCTGAACAAACGAAGTAGATTGTTTCATATCGTCTACACGTCGATAGTAGGATTGGTGAGTATTTATCTAATGTTAGAAGCCGGCATAGAGCGAGTCATATGGGTGTAATATAACTAATAGATAAATACTAAGGAAGAAAAGTATCTACAGGAAAGAACTCGCTGTTATATGAGTGTGCCCTAGCCCTGTGCTAGGCTCGATAGGGTTGACGCCAGGCGAAGGCTAGGCGAAGGCTAGGCGAAGGCTGGGCGAAGGCTGAGCGAAGGCTGAGCGAAGGCTAGGCGAAGAATAGACGAAGGCTAGAATCGTAACACTTTCATATGTATCAGATCATCTCTTTCTGCATGATTCATGACTGCTCTTGGAGATAGGCTATGAGGTCATTTTCAGCTGTCTTAAACATCTTGCGGAAAGCTTCTTTGAGCCGAAACTGAGATCTGAAAGGTGAGTTATACATAAAGAGATTCTCTTGAATATTGTATACAGTGGCAGAGCAACAATGAACCTCTTCAGCGATTGCTCAAGGAGCTCAATGAAGTAGCAGAAGACGTAGTATTCTGGAGCGAAGGCTTGCAGGAAGTGGTCCCGGCATAGCTATAAAAGCGATCTGTAAGCGAGGAGGTCTGAATAGCTTCAAAATCAGCTTTTTGAATGCGATAATAGATGGTGGGGTTGAATTTTCGAATTCCTCATATAAACGGATCACCGTGGGGCAGCGCAAAAATGAATGCCAAGGATTCTAAACCTTTCTGCACACGCTAATAAACGCCGGTTAATGCTGCCTCGGGTATGCATGCTTCCCAGGTGCCATAACCTTCAATGTTCATCCATACTCTTAGCATTTGATCAGTGCTTCGACGCCAGATCAAGACAACCACGCTACTCGGCCTGATTGCTCGCTATGTAGTGCGCCGGTCTTTGCTGCAATCTATCTCCCTCTCATCCTTGCATGATCGTTTCTCATGACTATCGCCTCCTGTCCGTCTCGAATCCATAAGGCACCGGGGTTACGCTGCGTGATGGTCTGAGGGGATTAGGCCACTGGGCTGACAAATTGGGCTAAAGCGCATGGCGTACAGGGCTAAACTTGAGAATCTTGGCTGGAGCTTTTAGATTGAAGAAGTGATTTACCGATATAGGATTGGTGTTTTGTTACCAGAAAATGCTTTGACCACTACACCATTAAACTAACAACAATGTCATGAAGCAGAAATCAGTCGAGTATCTTCAATCTCTTTCGTCACATAGTCAATTTGGATTCTTCACATTCATAAACCGTGATCTGTCGGGACTCTTTTCGTACTTAATTTGAGTACGTTTTTTACTCGCTTCTTTCAAATAACTCCACGCTGTTCGTAATATGCTTCGAAGAGTTCCTGACCAAAAGCTGCAAGATACACGCGAATGCTTTGTGTGCAGATGAGAACACGTCCGATTGAAAATGGTCTCGACGTCGACTTAGACGAAATTTTTACTTGTTATTTTTAGCATCTCAAAAGTGAATCCGGTTTGACGATATTATCCGTAATTATCAGAACGATTTCGAGATGACTGTCTAGAGATCTTGCTACGCGAACTGCTACCTGGACTGCTGCCTAAATCATCAACATTCTTCCGAACTCTGAAGCATCGCTCCGAAGGCTCACTATAAGGGACTCGTTGGCTCCATTGATCTCCGGGCGCTGTTCACAACACGTACAACTTCATATCACCACTATTTACGGCAGTCTACTGTAACAGAACCGCTAGTACCCGAGTTATGGAATCTTCAAAATCTCAAAACCAGATCCTTGATAATGCACCCCTCGAAGCCATTGGTACTACTACTTCTGAAGGACCCTCTCAAAGCTGACGTCCCAAGAACTCCCCAAGATATTCCCGTCAGATCATTCCCTCCTCCAAATATATATCCTCTAAACATACCTCCGAAACATCCCCAAAAACCGCCTCCCGAAACCATCCGCCAAATTATACCCAGGGGCAAACCAGAGCTTTCCCACAAGCCAATCCCCCAGAACCCCCCTTCGGAGCCTTCTTCTCAGAGCTTCTCCCTTGGGAACTCCCCCTCTCGGAGACCTTATCAAGAGGCTACCCGAGGGCTGCTTCTAGAGCTTCTCATAGGAAGTTCCTCAAGAATCTCTTCAAAGGCTATGAATTCATCAGTTTTGGAATTTTGAATCCGGAAATTCCGGAAATTCGGCTTTTGGGGGTTTTACTCCAATAGACTGTCATACTATTGCGCAAGAATGAAGACAGCCGACACTTGAATTTTCTATGCACAATCTGGTGAGTCCGGAAACTAATGAAATCAGCGAGGAGGTCGAGGAGGTCAGGAGGGCCCGACATACTTAAGCCCCGGATTACGTTTCAGAACTATGTAAGACGTTAACGTAGTCCTAGAATTTGCGTCCATTTAGTGCTCTGAACACATCATTCTGGAACGCGCCTCGAATTTTATCAATTGATGCGTAATACTTTACAACTCCCATTTCTTTCGTTTCGATAGCTCCATCAGCCTGATCATTTCATTTCTTCGCTGCCTCTTATGCGTTCCTTCTTGCCCTTCGGAAATTGTTGGATGTTGCACGAGATCAAGTACCCCCGTAGGGTGTTCTCGGTCTTGATAGTATACGAGGTGCAAAGGGAGCACGTTGAGATGTATATATGCGTCGAAGTACAATAGAAAGCTACGAAGGAAAGAGGTAAAAACTCCAGATCCCTAGCCCTATAGGGCGAAGCGAGATTGCCAACCACAGGGGGAGCGCTCTACGGGCATGGTAGATACGTCAGTCTGCATTGAAGTATTGAGGCGGCCAAAGGGTGTTTTCTTCTGCTTCAGGTCGAGCTGCACACGCCTCATCGCCAATGCGGAAATGATTGGAAACCCCTCATACGCCGAATTTGCAAACGTACGCAAAGAGCGTTTTATGGGACCTACATGACTGCATCATGTCGAAACACGGCGTGCATTATGCAGGTTGCAGGCCATGTGCTTCGCCGTGAGAACAAGGCACGCATGTCGGAATCTTGTCAGGATTGCAGTTCACTTGGCCCAGAGTATCGAATGAAAACCAACAATTAACGTTCGAAGCAAGTGACGACAGCTGGACTAGAGCACTGAATGAATTGAAGGATTGAGGATTACCACCCGCTCATTGAGAGGTTGAGATCAAGAGAGATGCACTGCTACAGAAGTTCTTGATGGGAGGAACGGCAGGCAGGCTGTTCAGCTGTCGATCTACACGTCAACAACAGAAGGATAAGAACCAAAGATACTTGACGACAACATCAAGAGATCCACCAATCCCGTGTAGTTCTTTTGAACTAAGTTCCGAAGGATCACTACGGACAAGGTGTAGTCGTCCTTTTTTGCAACACACAGAGAGGCTCAGCTGTCGATCCACTTCTTCACATTGCTTGCCAGCAAGCCTCATCCAGTACAAAACCCTCCATGGTCGGTCTAGCGTGCTCCCGATTTAAGGCTATCCAACGAACCCTTGCCATTTTTTGAATGTTATTGACGAAAAGAGTGATACTGATTCGATACGTATCCTGCATTGATGGTCAAGATCTGCGCCATCTATGAAACATTCAAGGATAGAATTCAAAGGAACCATTTGATGGTTGTACAGATGTTACTGAGCTGACTCATGAGATATCGCCCCCAATTGCCTATCCAAGAAGCGAATGCATCCCTCCCGCGCGCGAGACCACCCACACATGTTCTAGAGCAGTCTTCTACCTTTAAAGTGCTTCAGCCTTGCCTGAATTTGATCTACAACATGCCTGGCAGAACATCATATCTTCAACAATGATGGTGTGCACGCAATCGTTCTACTCCTCTTTGTTGCGGTTCCTATCGCATGCTGGTTGGAACAACGTCGCCTTATTCGTTCCTCGCATGAATGCCAAGATGGGATTGTATATCAAAGCATGGTGTGCACCACGTCTGCAGGATCAATATTGGTGCCCAGCCGGCCCATATTGTCAAGGAATGTCTCGGGTCTGGCGTTGGCTCGTCTGTTTGCGCCTTGATTTATATATTGTCTTGGTAGCTTCTACGAGGATCATTTTCTCTCATACCAGTTACTCCACCTGGGAAAATGAAAGCCGCAACAGCACAGTTGTTGCCTCAGCAGCTCCAGGCACTCCTAAACGCACCAGCTGGAGCACCACCTGCCGGGGTCACGCCCAAATTCAGTGATCCGGCGAATCTCAATGGCCTGGTCATCTCGACGTTGGCCTTGTGCTTGGTCTTCGCAACTCTGGCTGTCTTGATGCGCGTCTATACAAAGTGCTTTCTCATTCGGTCTTGGGACTTCGAAGACTGTAATTTGACAGACTTCTCACCAACTATTCTGAGCGAGGCTGATAGATTCTAGATGTCATTGTTCTAGGATGGGTAAACTCATTTGTAACACATTTTCGTGTCGCAGACGCTGACCAATGCAGCTTCTTCAGATCGGAGAGGCTATTCCCTCGAGGTTGACCATAAGAGATGGCGGCGGAGTCCATATGTGGAACATACAGTTGAAAACATTTTCAAAACTACTTTATGTAAGATCCCACACTATGATGTGACAGGAGAAGATAGTGATTGGGTGTTCAGGATGTCAATGTCACTTCAATCATCTACAGTATTACCGTCTTCTTCATCAAGCTCTCGATCCTCCTTCAATACCTTCGGATCTTTGTCCCATCCAGGAAGGCAAATATGGCCATGTTCATTGCGATTCAAGTGGTCATTTGGAGCAACTTTCTCTTCTATCTACTTGATGTCGCATTTTTCATTGGTCTATGTAAACCCCGCGAGAAAATTTGGCAGCCGTGGCTCCCCGACGGTCATTGTTTTAGCTCCGATGTTTGGAACATGGCGAGCGGGGCTTTCAATGCCGTCTCCGATATAACCATTTTGATTCTTCCCATGCCTTGTTTGTGGAGGCTTCAGATACCTTTCAAGAAGAAGTTAGTGACGATCGGAATCTTCGCGACGGGTTTCTTGTAAGTTCTCCTGCGCCCGACTCCTGTGCACTACCCTTAATCTTGTAGCTCATCTCGTTTTAATCGTATGGTATCTCTTCATGTATCGAACGCGTTTTTATTCCTTCCCGGAACAATAAAGCTGATCTTGTGAAACATGCAGTGCCTGCATAACATCAATTTTACGGACATACTACACCTGGAAAGTTGTCAAAGACCCAGATATCAGCTACAATATCATCGTAATGGGCCTGTGGACGCTGGCTGAGATTGCAACTGGCATCATTGTCAGCTGTCTTCCCGTCCTCCCCAAGTTCGTCCGACACACCGGTCCCAAAATATACCGAGCATTCTCGACTGGCTTCCAGTCTGCATCGTCCTCGAGTTCTGTGGGCACAGAGAAAAAGATGAGACCATCCTTCACGTCTCAATTGCCTCTGACCAAACCTAGCCAGGCGGCCGGCATGTCGAAACCCTGGCATCATGGGAGCATGCAAAAGGCCCAGACCAATGATGATTACATCGAACTGAAAGAGTACAATGCAATGGTATGACGAAATAAGGCTATAGAGCTACAACACTGACTTCAAACCACGACGCGGAGAGGGGTGATTCCGGGCTCCACGTTCAGGATGAACGACATCTTGAGTCCTGGTTTGCTGCACCCAAAATTGAACCTAGCATCTGGACTCGGATTGATATAGCCTAGCAGCAGCGAAGTGAGAACTTATTCATTAGATTAAAGTAGTCCTTGAAAGGATTGAGCTTCCATTAGGTTGATCGTTCTCGAAGCAGTCACTGACGAGTATTGTATTGGTAATTCATCTCATGTGATGCTCTTCTGAGAATGGAAGTAATCTTTCAAGTGTGCGTAGTGAAACACGATCTTGAGACAACGAGCGTAGATGTTAGGGGGCCGGTAGGCGAGATCTTGGGAGACAAGGTCGTTGGTTGACAAAGCGGCCAAAATGTGAACACACTTTGGAACAATCCTATCCAGGTATGCATAGCATATCGCATCAAAGGTCCGGTTGGTGGTTTTGGAAACGGCCTAAGCATTCCACACGCGATCATAGCCGGTAAGGTGCCTGAGCAGCCGGAAAGCCTACCTGGCACGCCTACATGGGTAGTAAGAGCGGCCTGGGGCCTAGGTTAGCTTTAGCTGTTGAAGCATAGGAGCAGCAGGAGCAGGAGTAGTAAGGTAGTAAGGTAGTAGGAGGAGCAGTGGTATTACACTGCTCACTAATCAGATTAGATTAGATTGATACTAGCGCGAATATGTTCCGCCCGTGGCACCAAAAACACATATGTACATACTCCGTACGAGTATCTTTAAGCAATTGTCGGATTTTTACTTCATCGTTAGCGAGCACCAAGGTCTGATGCTGTCGAGCCCGAAGATAGACCTGGGTTGTCCGATCCTGGACTCTGATTTCCAGGCTAACCAAAAGCGGGAGAAAAGCTTGACTACCTAATGATATGCGACTGAGTCGCATATATACCGTGAAACATCGTCAGCACGCCTTGGGTCGCATGTCGCTGAATTGACATCGCCAGTACATTGTTGAGACGGAGCCCTGAGTAAAAAAGAGCAACGCTATGACTGCTGTCAGTGACAGATTTTGTGTTGCCGCAAAGAAAAAGAGCCCCTTCCCAACGTCTCTTTCATTCAGATCTCGTTGTTGTTCGTCGTTACAAACCTTATACACTTCGCAATGGCTAGCTTAGTCCGCCATGTCCTGATATTCATATCTATTTCAATCTTGATCCCTTTCTCGCAAGCTTGGGCGAGCTTCCCTGTGTGCAGTATATTCTATGGTCATCCATCTCAAAGCGATTGCACCAGATTATTATGGCAGAGCCGAAGCGTCATCAGGGGCACGGATGTGGGTTTTGGATATACTGATACGATTAGCCATTGGTTTGTGCCAGCAGGCATGGACCGACCAGTAAACAATCTGTATAGGTCAGCCAATTGGGGAGGCAGGGTCGAGCTCAACATCTATCGAGGCAATGGTGCAACATAAATCCAATCCCGTTTTAACGGAGCCGTGGCTAACAGTTTGTGGTCTTGGGCAATACCAGGGGGCTGCAAATTAGCCGTGATCGCTAGGATACGACCGGACGGAACTCCAGCTGGGGACAGAAGCACATACCGAGGGGTGGCCGACCAGGCGGAGAGGGTCTCGGTTTCTTGCGTGCGGCTTGGTTCTGGAGGATGGAAAACATTACGTAAGTGAGCTGCGCGAACGTGGTGGATCTCGACTGCGTTCCGGCTAACCACTTCGCGCAACGCGGAAACAGACACGGATTCCACTGTCATTGTGGTCCTTTACCAGCCTGGCTCCCCTTACGACAACTATGTCACAGCAGAGGTAGCAGCGGGCAGGGAAGTCTTGGCCGACGCGGAAGGAGTTCCCTTCGGCGACCCTACCGCCGTCAATCCCCCAGCACCAATAAACCAAGCCGGTGCTAACAACCAGGCAACCGGTGGCACCTCTGGCTCGAACCCGCCAGGTACGCAGCAACAAAGCAGCGGCCCCACATGCGGCCAGAACTGCGCTTCCGTCAACCTTTGCACCGGGCCCGACGGCTGCAAATGCATCGCCGACCCTTGGCAAGGCGTCGGATCAGGCTTTTTCACCGGAACCTGCAAGCTGCCCTATTCCGCGAGCGGGCGGAAGCTCGGCGAGATCTCTATCAACTCCACCAGCTTCATCAATTCCGCCGGAACCTCCAACCCGGTAGGCTCTCCTCCTCCGGCGCAGGATTTGATTCTAGCCGGTCAAGCCTGTCCGTGTAATTGCACCTATGTGTCCAAAGCTTGCTGTCTGTCCGCTTCGGGGATTGTGTATGAAGCACCCAATTTGAGGCTGGGCGCTGTCAGGGCTCCTAACGATACTGCGATCTGCGATCCCACGACTGGAGAGTTTCGGGTAAGTGGTGGATAGAGAGAGAATCTTCGTGGGAATTTTCATGCTTCGATGGTGCGGCGAGATGAGTGTTTTACATTATGAAGTGGATACAAGATTGCTGGAAGATAAGTAGATATGAATTTTCATCTGCCTTGTTCGTTAGTAGTCTGGGTCAATTATGAAACGGACGTACGTTCTTTAACCAACGATTGTTTGCTCTCTATTACCCGAAAGAAATATATCCGCGATAGAAGTTCCTTTGTCAAGTCCACGTAGTGGTGATTCAGATTTTACAACATACCAACTGCACGGCACTGCAACCAAGCAGAAGAGGTGGCAAAATACCCGTAAACTTCTCATGGCGATTCGTATCTCTCAGAAAAGGGTTTCACTTGTCCTACGAATCTGAGCAACAACATCCACCTCATAGATATCATAGAACCCTTGCCAGTCCAGCTACAGCCAAGTATCTAACCTCCCACACCCTCTTCGCCGAGATGAAGTACAGTAATTAACGTGTCATCTCGCAGTAAGATAACCATACACCTCCTTAAACCCCAGCCCGCTGCCAAACGACCAAACTCTCTACAGCCGCTATACCTTTCTACAATACACTGGAAATAGAAAATGAGTAAAGAGAAGAGATGTGTAAAACGAGAGAATAAGCTAAGAGTTTACGAGAGAGACAGAGAGTATAGAAGAACAAGAGAAAGAAGAAGAAGAAGAAGAAGAAGAAGAAGGAGAGAATGTTGAGAAGATGATAAACTCATTGATATGGCAGTTATAACGAATGAATAAGAGCTGATAACACATACAGACTCCCGTCTTCTACGCGAGTGAGTACAGTGTGCTCAAACACGCGAGAACACGTCGAGTATCACCCTTCTCACTTGCTATCTAGCTATCAGAAAAGTGGAATCGACCTTGCTACCAAGAGTGGTACCCAGACTACAGATCGTAGTTATGCCGGGTAGGTTTGGCTTCAAAAACCGGCTTCCAACCCGACGCAACTGGCACACCATCGCCGAGGGGTTCATTGTCAAAGAAGCACTCTTAAAACTCGAGCTTCCAAGGACGCGGCAAGGCCGCCACCGTTCAAATCCCAAGGGGAAAAAGAATAGCACAACGCTCGAAGCCCGCTTTCCTTGCCAAGAAGGTCCAAAGCCGAGTCGTCAGAATTGGGGACGAAGTAAGACGGGGCTCTCAGGATGAAAAATGGGCTTTGGGTCTTTGAGCAAATTAGCCATCTGCTACGGTACTGCCAGGATTAATTACTACCATAGCGTATGCATTAAAAGCCATCGTCGAAACCCATCTTTCAGCAGTGCTTCACACAGTGCTGTAAACAGTGCTTCATGGTCAACTGCATACACGGTTCATACTACGCTGCTAATCAGCTTCATAGCACGCGTTGGACAGCTTCATGACACGAGACAGACACTCCCTCGCAGTCATGCTTAACTCCTTGAGGTATGAGGGTCAGAAGGAGCATATGTGCATGTGTATATATATATATTGGTTGAATTACTGTAGAAAGCTGAGAACGAACGGAGGAGGTGAAAACTCTGAATCCCCTAGCCCCTGCCCTGTAGGGCTCGAAGCGGAGATTACTACTTACTGTAACCACAGGCGTAACGGCAACTGTTCCCTGTTTCCAACATCTCTGACGTTCCCTTCGTCTCACATTTCTCCAAGAATGCTCGGTTCGTTTCCTCTCAGCGCTGAGACCGCTGAGGAAGTTGGAACATACTGCGCAAGTAAGAATCCGTGTCCCAGCTGACGTCCCCTCGGTGAACTACATTTCCAAGGTCCATGACCTATGGCGAGATTGAGCGTGATGGAGCCTTGATAAGGACAGGCTGGACCCTCATGCCACTTGTGTCTTGTGTGGCGCCAAGTTTCAAAGGTTCAGTTTGGCAGAGCCGACTATCGGAAGAGGAAACAGTGCGTAGGTACTGAATTTACGGAGGCAAAGCGGAAGTGTACCTAGAAGAACGCGATTTTAACCTGAATATGCTCAAATTCAATATCGGCCGAGACTGTTTCTTGTGTCCCCTGCTGATCACTAAAAGTCGCGATAGTGTTGATCACTGATAGAACATTAGGCGCCTGGAATACCGAGAGTCACTTAGCACAAAGCTAGATTGAGTATAGGAGCACACGGAGTACAGGTGTCAGACTAGTATGGTAGAGGAAAGAGCATGATTTGGCAATGGAAGTGCTGTCTTGGCTGAAGGGCGTAGACCATCTATATAACTTCTCTGGTGAGCTCTCATTGATCTGAGCTCGAATCTCTCACTTGGCTAGAGCTGATCATGCTTTTTAACTCGATCATGACGTTTAATGATTCTCAGCAGTGAGCATTTCACCCGAACTTTCATCTGCGAAGCTCTTCGCTTGCTTCACAAAATCAATCAACTTTCGCGTGATATATCGCCTCATCACACGACCTGTTTCTGTAAATCGATTCATGTCTTTCACTTGATGCAGTTCAACAATATTCATGCAGCTCATCTTCACGTCTTCAGCTTGCAGGCGATCTGTAAACTTCACTTATGATTTGTACAAAATGTCGAGTGTCGCAAACATCATGATCGAACTCGACAACATCTTAACGATCTCATTAAGCATCTTGAATGAGTTGTTGTGCCAGTGATCTCGACGATCTGAATGCTTCCCTTCAAAAGTCGTTCTCAGATCGCTCAGCAATCGATCAGACGTGAGTTTGACAGTGCTCTCGTTTTCGTCTCATGAGTTGTCAGCAAGATCTGGATCTGTCATGACAAGTGGAATCAGTACAATCAAACCGTATGCTGGCTCTGCGTTCTGAGCAGCAACTGCTGCGATGATTATAGCCAGAATCGTGTCACTGGCAATGTTCGTTAGTCTCATCTGCAGTCCATTTTGAGATGCAGTACTGACATTGAGAAGCCTGACAACATTATTCTGGTGGGATCAGTGTTCCACGAGCTCGTATGACCACTGGCATTCTTTCAAGATCTGTCGAAAACTGACCCCAAGCGCCGAGGGGTAATCGACACTGATGTATATGGAGCCGGAACCTGTGCCGTAAGTTGAATTCTGCGACACCCTCACAGAATTGATTCAAGAACCCTTGGCCATAATTGAACACCAGCTTCGGTCCCTATCTATACCTCTCTTGCAGATGCCTGTGAGTGTTAGCGCCATTGCAGTGAAGGTGCTCCTTAGGCCAACCTCCCGGTAGATGCATACAGACAACAATTCTACTGCTGGAAGAGACTGGAAAACATGCTTTGATCTCAAAGGATCCCGCCGAGATAAATTCGGAGACAACGTCGGCAGGCCCCTGTTCGCAGACTGGAACATCGGTAATAGTTTTTTGCGTAAGTATGTATTGAAACTGGTCTGGAGGCATGCGTTCAAGAACGGGTTTCGAGAAATTTTCTATTCCATCGGCCATTCCACATCAATGCAGCTTGACCGAAAGCCATCGTGGTTGGGGTACTGGAGCCTTTATGTACTACCGATTGTCTAGCAGAACAGGGGAAAAGAAGGCCATATAGTGGGAGCACGATGATTAACTGTAAAAAATGGATGCAGGGATTTTCAGGCTTCTGCGTGCGCCAATGTCAGGGGCCACTTTTGGCACGTCATGGTCTGGCCCATTACTAAAAATCTCTAATTCAGATAGAAGAGCTATTGGCCTTCACGAAATCGTTCTGTTCAATGGAGGAAGAGCATGGAAGGACTTGAACATGATGTATCTTAAGGAAAATGGAATCACTGATCGTTCAAGAGCTCTTCAGCTGGTGGCCTCATGCCTAGATCCAGTTGCAAGATCCGTCCAAAAATTCCTTGTCACCAGGTTGGAGCCCTTCGATATCTCTCCATAAGGAAAATCGGGAATGGTGGGTATGATACCGGGCACCACGGTGAGCATAATTTTGAACTGGCTTTGTAGAGAAACAGAATGAAATGAGCGGGTTCTGGGGATTTGAATATCGACGTCGTCATGAATGAGCACTGCACATGTCATTTGGTTCAAGAACTCTTGACAGCTTTTGAGGATGTTCGAAGTTTCCACTTTAAGTCGTGTTCAGCGATTGCGTAGCTCCGATGCTTATGCTTCGTCGATTACCGCTTCATAACGGCAATGGACGCTGAGAACCCTGCTGGGCGTTGGCTGCGCTTATACGATAGTCAACTCTTTGACAGGACCAAATTCCTGCAGAAACTTTTCGCGGTCGCCTCGATTGTCCCACCTGAAACCATGGGCGATGGTGCGGCAAACTCCTACCCTTTGCCAACAATCGTAACCATGGCTTGCTGGCGCAAGTAGGATGATTTCGAACCTTGGATCGAATGGTGAGTCGAATGAGTATGCGACACCCCAGATACTCATACCACTTTCAAGTGGAAGATCCAGCCAGAGATCTGCAGCTTCCATAGAGTACGTATGAAATCTGATGGAGAAAGACCCGTCAGCACTGCCGTCCTGAGAGACATAGCGGAAAGACCGCACATGACCAGAGATTTTCAAAGGATAGCACTTTGGCTTAGTCGATTGGCCAGGCAGATCCGACGCCTCGTACATTACATGCCATGTACAGTTGCTCATTTGCTTGTCTGGCAAAGCGACAAGGGTGGCCAGAAGCTCGTCCGGCTTGACAATTCTCGTACCCACCCCGGACCTACACGATAGCCATGACCACGTGGGCGCTCCGTTTGACAGTTTGCCAGCAGGAGAATGGCTCCACCAAGTCATGTCTTCTAACAAATGATCCCAACGAAGTCCGGCAACAAATGTCTGGCCCGTTCTCTCCATGTATCTTGTAGCAAGTCCAGAAACGGCAAGCCATCTGTCGGATTCGTATGTCAACTCGGTGCTTGTATATTGTTCGACCACCCTGTTCCATAGCGAATCACGCAGAGACTCGTCTGAATATGAAAAGGGCTCAGTTCCCGTGTTCCGAAAATGGGCGAATGCGGATTTATAGCCTGGGGCTGTTTGGGTATAGCACAGACGTGCTTCCATGGTTTGTGCCTCGTCCGCCTCGTCCGTAATGCAATCCCACAAAATACGACCGGCGCCATAATATATTGTCCTCGGGGAGAGCACGAGTTCCTGAAAGACCCATCCACGCTTTCCCAGCGGCTCTTTCCCAAAAGTCTCGTCGCGCGATTCCGTATCGCTCAATTTTGATGTCATATAACGCTTCCCCCTAGTCGAGAAATAAAGAGTGCTCGACGCAAGCGTTGGTCCCATCGTATAACAGCCCTCGTGGTCATCTTTGGCTGCCAAGGCTGCAATGTTGCATGTGGCGTTGGAGTAGATGTCTCCCATCTTTGCTGATTCCGCGAGCCAGTCGTCTTGATCATCTTGGCAAATACACAGAGAATCTATCCAGAGGTATGACAGGCCAAGATTCAGTGTGATTTGGATTGCATCAGCAAAAGTCTTGGGTAGGATCTCAAATGGTATGTGGTGCTGGAAGCTTCTCAGTAATCCCCTGGTCAGTCGCACTGGCTGCCTTCTACCCCAGCAATGGCTTAAGGTGCAATAGCTCAAAGGGATCTCGGTCAGCTCATGTGCGCTCCGCAATCGCAAGGAGATCTGTCTCTCAGAGGAGCTTAACTCAAGTAAACGGCTTGGTTTGATAGTGGATATAGGTTGGCCAGTGCATCGATGATGCCAACGCTGACAACTTGAAAGCCAATTTCGCGCTATCTGATTGTGCCATACCGATTCTGTCCCGTCTGCATCACTCAGAGATGCTCGGTCTCGTTCGTCCAGGCCAAAATGTAGCTTTTTAAAGATTAAACTCTGCCCCTTGAAGCTCGATTGCGTGCTCTGTATTTGCATACATAACGCCGTATCTTTTTTTCCAGTGCGTTGTAAATAAAAGTCCCGTTGATCTGGGTGGCACCGATCCAAAATCATCTCACACATGTGGCAACCACTGGCTGACGATTGTCTGAGTGATTGTACATCGCCATTATGGGTAGTAGAGTATACTTTTTTCACCATCATATCATAAACGAACAGTAGACATTGCTCGCACCAGTGACTTGCGGACCTCAGCTCAAATGTGGACTCCTTGTCATCGGAGAGTACAACTTGATATGTCTTTTCTTTCATAAATCTTGATGTCGTGGGTTTGGCCATACTTTCAGGCGTGCTTGTTCGAGCATGCGAGCAGAAGACGTTGGGATTCAATAGCTAAGGCGAGCTTCATAGAATAATTGCACCAAGTCAGTAACATGCATCTTTGTAATAACAGACCACGACTGAAGACTCTACGAAAGTTGACGAGCAATTTTCGCTGCATATGAGTGTTAAATTACTTACTGGTATATACAAAAGTCTAAAACCAGATTAAGAGATAGTAATTTTTTGAAATTCAAAATTCAATTTTACATTCAATTAAATTCTTTACATTTATCTCATTACCGCAGCATTATCATTTTTATCATAATTTTAATGTTTAGTAAAACATAATATTAAAAGAATTAACAAGATATTATTTTTTAGACATAGTAATTTTTCCCGTCTTACGGCAATGGCTCAACATCTTCTAGGCCTTAGCCTTGGGCCAAAATTAATCACAGTGGCTGAAGTATGTCTATAGCTAGATAGCTACCTCTTACAGTTACTTAAGGTAGTGACCCTACCGGTTAGAGTGTATCTAAAATCTTCCGCCGAGGATGTTGTGTACTTGCATTGAATACCCCCAAAACCACAGTACTATACGCATGGAATGCACAAGGGATGATAACGGCCTGGACTCCGCTGAAACGAGATTGAGGGGAGTAAATTTCCACCCATCCTATCAATAGGAACTTGTGTAGCGGGTGTGGAAAGTGCAGTCGAAGGGAATCAGGCTGGGTCGTTGGGGGCATCGAGTGCACTGGCAGTAGTCTTTGCTTTCGTCAGGGAGGTTCATAACGCTTCTTGAAGTGCGCCGAAGAAATGAATATATAATTCGGCTGTTTTGTGCCCGCTCACACAGGGAGTTCTCCTACATACACATGTACAGATGAATATTCTCCACAAAGAGCGATAGAATGTTCCTTTCGTTTTATACGCAACCACCCCTCGCTCCTCTCAAAAACCTCCGCCCCGATTCTCAAGACCACCTCTCCCCTCAGCAACTAAACCCAGTATCCCCAATCCTCATCCCGCCATCATACCCGCCAAAATTACTATGATGCGGCTGATCATTACTCCCCCAATTCTGATCGCCATACGCAAAGAGAATCGCATCGCTATCCGTGGCCCCGACCGTGATCTCCATGCCCCACGGCAGATAGCTCTCGATGTAATTCGCCTCGCCGTTCAACGCTACGGAGGTGGCAATGAATTTGCAGCCGTTGCAATTTGTGATCGGAATCGGCGCCTGGTTGGCGTCGAAGAGACTGACCTCGACCATGTATTCGGCGTTTGCGGGATGGTGAGGGACGTCTGGTACGTTTTTTTGATATTGGACGATGTGCATGCCGCACCAGCCGGGAGCGTATTTGGCGATGTTTCGGGTTGAAAGCGGAGAGGCTTGGACCATAAGCATGGAGCCCAGGGATGTGAAGATGCAGATCAAAGATTTGGAATACATGTTTAGTGCTGAGAGGTCTCGGTCCTTTGTTGAGAAGCCAAGGGCTACAGAAACGAGATACGTTGCGAAAGGTGATATGAAGTACTTTTGAGGATACCCGTGAGAAAGAGACTGGTTTTGTCATGGACATGACACTCATATATAGCTCCTCGTGAATTTGAACGTCAAAGAAAAATAGTACTAGCTGAAGAGCTCACCGCTGCTAGCAACGAGCACAGCTGTACTATACTATCTAGGCTGTTCATGCCGTCGTCCAATCTGAGATTCGGCAGGTAGGATGTTGGAGATCTTCAGCTGCGCTATGATCCTTCTTGACTGAGATACCAGGAAGTGATACAATCAATCGCCAGCTAGTTCTCTCACGTAGCGTAGGGCGCAGTATGTTTGTGAAACCACGCGCATCAGGGCTGGAGGGAGGCAGATGAAGACTTGAAAGATCACCCAATGATGGTTTTTGAGATCTATTTTCGAAGGCGCCAGTGTGTTTGGGGAGTTGGGACTAACGGTTGTCTGTTGGTGGCGCATGTCGTTCTCCTTGGCTGCAAATGATATCTTCTTAAACGTTCAAAGGAAATCCAAGAGCTGTCTGACAAATACAATAAAATACACTGAGGGATGGCATGCGATACCCACATTGAAGGGATGTGCAGGATCACGATATGCGTTGACTTTTCTTCATGCTTTGAGAAGCTCTTTAGCTGAGAGGAGTCCTTCAGGATTTTCCTAGTCTCATAGCTCATCTCCGGACTACTCTTACCTCACCCCATAAGACTCGCTCGATGCTGCTTACCTGGCATAGCCTGCTTCTTAGCAAACAACCGATTTCACTCGCTGTTTATGCGCTCGACTCATAGCTCGTCTTTTTCCTTTTACATCGGTGACTGACTACTGTAGTCTGTGAGGCAGGGAGGTCGATGTCAGGACAATCGTGTGGTGGCTGAAGCTGGTTCATCCTTAATTTGGATTATGTTGGCCGCTAAATACCTTTACTGTAGTAACATTTCCGAACTTTCTCACCAGTCACCACCTCAGACCTCTCTGAAGAACAATAACAAAAAATGTTGCTTCACTGGCGGCTAGCAGTAGCAATTTTATTATAGCATCGCCTTTTCCCCTAATGTCCCTATGGGTTCCAGCACCAGTAAACATGTCTTGTTGAGGCGTATTTGGCAAGCTTCAAGATGGGCCACCACAGTCCACAGGTCACAAAAGCGGGCGCTTTACAGAAACTAAAGCAAATATCCTACCGCTGCCAGGAGGAAAATCTCAACAAGTGCACCAGCGACCCGAACTTTGGCGTTGGCGCATATACCTCCCACCCCCAGCGTACCGGCAAAGAATGGCAAATTACCTGACCTTCTGTCCGGTATGTATACGAGTATGTCGAGTCATGCGTGATGCGTCCCCAATCCGGGGCTTTTTGAGTCGCAAGACACATCTCCAAGCAGTCTTGCAATTCGAACGTTGATCTACAACGGATTTGCTGACTCCAAAATATTCGTAGGCATATTTCGGCAAGAGATATAGCAATGACCTGGGCAGTGCCGGCCGTACCACGTCGCTGAATAAGTTGGTATCTTACGAGCATTTGATGTAGGTCGTGATCATCCTTGTGATACGCGTTTTAATTCTCCAACAATCTGTGGCTGGCAACCACCAAATCCGAACTCCCTGCCGAATGTAGTTTATATTCTCTATCTCATCCTGGTAAAGTTCCATACAAACTAATTTTCACAAGTCATCTATCTATCGTTACAGCTGCTGACCTTGGGGGTAATCAGGGCTCACGAGTACATGCACGTGGGCATGCTTGGGCATTGCGAAGCAATAGTCGGCGTCAGCACCGCTCTTCTTCCGAGCAACAGCGGTGCCTCTGCCCATGTCTATGGCGCAAGCCGCTGCAAAGAATGGGCCTGGCTCAATGTCCCAGCGAGGAATGACCCTACGGGATATAATACCAAAGCTAGTATTAATCGTGAAGTAGTCCTTCATGATACTTACCCCCTATCACTTTTTCTTCTCAACGCTTCTAAAAATCCTCATTCAGACGGCACCAATACTGATACCTTTCTATCCAAGGGAACAACTATGCTTGGTACGCAACATCTGAATTCTTCTCCTATAAATGGGGCAAGAAAACCACCAAGAAAGAAAGAAGACAGCTCTTCGATGACTCGAACTAAGCCGACTACGCAACCTTCACCATTGACCCAGAGTCTGGCACTGACGTCAACGGCGGCGTAACCTTCTCTGACGATAATGACAATGGCGACGCAAATCTCAATGTGACCGCAGGCCAACAGCCTAACCTCCCCTAGCCCCAAAATTGCCACGCGCCAAACAGTACAAATCCTGATGGCGAGCTGATGTGTGACTACGTACGTGTCTGTCCTCTCCTTCCCATCCCCCCATTGTCCACCAAAACTTACCCTAACGCCCCCTTCCCCGTTCCCAGATTGGCGAACAATACACCGACTTCCAAAAAGACACCGCCCCCGTCGAAGCCACCCTTCCAACCGACCTCCCAAGCCTCAACGACACCTCCATCTCTCCCTCCCCTTCCCCCTCCCCCTCACCAACCGCCCCTGGCTGAGTTGTATGTGATTATCGGGCTATCGCTTGTATATATGATATCTTCCAAGTTAGGTACTGTCTCACTGTGAAAACGAGAGCAATTCCAAAACGAAACCCTAAGAGTAAATCTGATTTCATTGCTACTTTCCGTCCCTTTCTCTTTATCTAGCGCCTGGGCCCCTTCCCTACCATGAACTCACCTAAGAGGACTTAAGACAAAGACCTGCATTCTTGAGCCTGATTGTTCAGTTCTGACCGGTCATGAGCAGGGCACTCTATCATCTTCAATCATCTTCGGGCCTACGTTTAGTATAGACTATAGACAGATTCCAAGTGAACGATTATCATTGCAGTTATATCAAAGTAGTCTTTTGTCCCCACATCCCCTCGAGTTACTCACAAAATTTTCGCCATGGGAGGTCGACCGTCGGTAATTGGGACATGGAACGGCATAGCCGATTACTGCAGGCCAGGGCTGGGTCCCCAACGATTATGATAACGTTAGAATTCCATAACCAAAGGACAACGGTGGGCCATGGTTCTCTCCGTCTCGTCTAGGTTCCAGCTGCACTCCATCAGGTTCAGTGCCATCACATAGAACGGCTCTTTATGGGCTATTACAAGCTTGGGATATCTTTGCCCGTGTTGCGAGAGTCGATCAGATCTGGACCTTGGACGGCTTGTGTCTCCAGTGGGACTGCCAGGCTGCTTGCAGAACCTTTTCCAATCGCTAGTGATGAGCCTCTGTCTCGTCACGGTCCAGGAAATCGCAAGTATGGATGTCGGGATGTCGTGATGTCCACTCTACAGCAAACCCGCGGGGGATTCAGACAGGATTAATGATAGCCTGTTACAAACTCAACTTTTCTCGCACGCAGTGTCCCAATCACATATTTCCGGTATATGAATGAGTGGATATGGTGTTCAAGTCGAATATAACAGCCATTCAATGAAAGTAATCCTCGTATGACATTTGCGAAACCTCAGCATGTTAGCAAACGATCTCCAAGTACAATCTCATGCAGACGTATATCTCATACTCGCCGAGTTTGTGGAGAATAATATCTTCTGGAGTTCTGTTGATGTATCTACTCGATAGCGCCCAGGCTATTTCAAGAGGATCCTCTCAGACTCTAGTAGGCGCTAAAACTTCCGCCGATCTCATGCATCGAAGGTCAGAATGCCATTAACTGGGTTAGTCTAAGCTAAATTTCCATTTCGACGGCTGCAGCTGAAAACCAGCATCCGTACAGCCTCTTCTTCCTTCCAATTGTCTCTGCAGAGACTTCCCCACTGCAGGACATTATCCAACGCCTCTCAACCCAATATAATCCTTTACCCCTTCCATCATGGACTCTCCAGCACTATTTGTTCCGCGAGACCCCCTCACCTTCGCTTCCTCCTTCCACCCAGACTGCCCTTGCCATTGATGAGAAAAGCAAGCCTCTGGGGGCTCGCTTTCTCCAGGTCCTCGCCTTATCGCACCGTCCTGGGAGGAGCTATGTCGCCATAAGCACAACGCATGCGTCGTCAAAACCACGAGCAGGAACCCCTGCTTCTTCTACCGTCAGTGCTGACAGCAGTGGCGAGCCAGCGACTATAATCTCAATTCCATCTGGGCCGCAAACCGAAGAGTTTGTTCAGCTTATGGTTTCCAAGTTCGGTCCGCTATGGACTCAGCGGCAGACCTTGGTGCTTGGTAATGGCCAGGCGTTTGAGATAGGTGATTACCGTGTCCGTCTTGGGGAAATACGGCAAGGTGCAACATCGCTGGGCAGGGGCGTTGTGGTCGAGGTGGAGTGGGTTGGTGAAGGAGATGAGGAGGATTGGGAAAATGCGGAGGGGATAATAAGGCCTTTTTGGGACCAGCTATGTGTGGTTGGAGCAAGGGAGTGCTTTCAAGTTCCTGGCATGAACCAAGGCAATGGGACTGTGAGGCAATGGTGTGAGATCTTAAGGCTACGGGGATGAGGCATTTGGCAGATGGAAACCTTGTGTAAGTTGAATGACTCGAGAATTTGGGCTGTGAAAAGTTCCACTCGGACGCTGAGCGTTCTCAGACTATTCCAGTCGGCTTTTTCTAGACAGACTGTCTGATTTACTAACATCCATTTGGCTGGGGCTTTGTTTAGAAACTGTAATCATTGCTAAAGAGTAACCAGATTGACTGTCCAAAGCATTCAAGAGTACTACCGTGGTTCTTCAAACAATTACGGAGAGACAGCACTTGGCGAAAAATCCCCTGTATATTTTATCTTCTTTTTTGTGGAAACCTAAGGGACTTGGCCGACCTCTGAGCCTAGTAGGTCCAGATCCAAGACAAGTCACTCGTAAGACGTTGAGCTGGTGTCTTTGTCTTGAATAATCAGGAGTATGGGATGGCTCAAGCTCTTTCTTTTCGATGCATCTTATCTATCTCGCTGGCTTTCAAAGCTTCTGCCACCTAGATCAGATAGGAAACGACTTGGTAATAAACACGATCAGTCGTCTGGTCTTATATCTACATGTGCAAGATGGGTAGTTCAAGAATTTACTGTGTTTTTCGTAGTTGCTTTTATACTCGGAGAAGGGGGATCCGGATATCTAGCTTCAATGTGTTCAGCGGTTCGACCAGGGACCCCTGCACGGCGACGTCAGAAGCATCCAGGTGGTTCTTCCGAGTCCATATGTAAACACAAAACGCATATTCGAAAATACGCCGTAAATCCAAAGGCCCACAGAGTATCCCATAACTCTCGTCTACGATGCCTGTAAATTATAGTAAATGGGATGCCTTAGAGCTCTCCGACGACTCGGATTTCGAGCCGCATCCGAACGTTGACAAACGCTCCTTCATACGAGCCAAGCAGAACCAGATACATCAACAGAGAGCTGAGAGAAGTCACCAGATCGAGACACTGAAATATGAGCGTATCGTCAACGATGGCTTGCTGCAGCGCATCGACACTCTCCTGGCGGCATTACGCAGCCACGAGGCTGATGCTCGGAACCCAGATGATTTCATGATGCAAGCATTGATGGAGTGCGCCGGAGACCCTGTGCAAGATGAGCCACCGAAGCCCCCACCAGGCGTACATTCTCAAAGCGAGCAACCCCGATATTCCCAGATGATGGCGAGTTTGGTGGATCAGGTTAAGAAAGAGGTGGGCTCGAAGCCGGATAATTGGTACAAGAGCTATTTAGAAGGGGTCGAAGGGCACAAGACCAAAGTTATAAATTTACAAAACGAGTTGATGCAGAAGCTGGAAGAGCTGGAAAAGGAAGCGAGCAAGAAGATCACGAGTGAGAGCATACACACGGGCTTCGATAGCTCCTCAGTCAACAAGTCAAAGCCAAAGGAGCAGGAAAAGCCCAAAGCCAATTCAAAGCCAAAAGAAGAGCTAGTCGAGGTACTGAATCCCGGTTCCCTGAAGAAAGACCACCTGCGACGTCACGACAGCGCTCAGTCATCTGGTGCTGAAGCGGACGTGGACGAGCCTATCAGCAGTAATGCAGACCCCGATGACGAGCACATCGAGCCTACGAAACTAGGGAAAGAGTTTGCCAAGGTCAAGATAGGCGACTACAGAGCGTGTCTTCAATTTATATCCGAACACCCAGAAGTTGTTGCGGAACGCGAAACGGATGGCCTGCTCATTGAAGCTTTTAACGCCCAACTCGACCACAACAACTCTGCCTACGCAAAGCAATGCGTCCACCAAGCCTTGCTCCTCCAATACTGCCGCTCGCTAGGCAGGGACGGTGTCGGCCTCTTCTTCAAGCGGTAAGGCCCCTCTACTCAATCTACCCAAGCCACCCAAAACTCCTCCCACACCCAATACTGACAAAATCTCAAAGCATCACCACAAAAGGCCACCAAGCTCAAAGGGTCTTCCTCGACGACGTCAACACGACCTACGCCCGCATCCTAACCCGCAGCGTCGAAATCCGCAAAGCCCGCGCCTCCAACCCATCCGCCACCCAAGACGTCGAGCAAATCCAGCTTCACGCCGTTGACCCCAACACCACCATCACCATCAACATTCCCCACGCCTCAAGCACCGACCCCGTCGAAATCGCCGCCCGTGAGATTTTCGAGCGTTTCCCACCGGGCCTGCAGCGAGCGCTAGAGTCGGGGGGTTTGGACCGCGTGAATGAGGTGTTGGGGAAGATGAGTGTGAGTGAGGCGGAGGAGGTGGTGGAGCAGTTGGGGGAGGGGGGTATGTTGAGTTTGGAGGAGGGGGTGATTGATGGGACGACGGAGGAGGGGAGGGAGAGGCTGAGGGGGTTGGAGGAGAAGGCGAAAGAGGAAGCCGAGGGGAAGGGGAAAGCGGACGGGGATGGTAATGAAGAGAAGGGGAGAGGGGAGTCGGCGGGGAGAGTGGAGGAGATTGAGGTTGCGGATGCGGATTAGACGGGAGAGAAGACGGGTGGTGATATCTAGCGTTGGTGTGTGGTTTCAAAGAGCATGTATGATTGAAAAAGTTTGCAATGATACATCAAAATGTAGTGAGCTATTCCCTCAACCCGCACCAAGTGCGACATCGTGGAAGTCCTTTCTAACCAGCTAACGTCAAGAGCAACGGCTCCCAACATCCCTAGACGCATAACAAGAGGCAATCAATGCATTTCAACCATCCTACAACCAGGTATCTTATGCACACGCGTTTTGCCCTGTCTATGCTCCAACGCCCCTTTCCATATCAACAAGAACTCTGCCCCTTCTCTTAAATCGCTTTCACCTCGAGCACATACAACTTCAATACCCACTCGCCCCGGGCGCCTTTTCATCCTTCCTCAGCTCCACCAATAACTCTCTAAACCGCTCCTTGCCCGTCCCGCTCGCCCCGCCCTTGGTCCCCTTCCCGCTCAAGTCCACCAGTTTCGCAATTCGCTCCCAGCTCGTGCCGCCAGCGGAGGTGTCTTCGCGGCTAGCGAGGAACTCCTCAGCTTCTTTGCGGGTGCGGGAGATTGATTTTTCCTTTTTGGCGTTGTAGTTTTCGTAGAAGTCGTCGATGGATTTTTGGGCGGCGGAGATGGTTTCTTGTTTTTTGGCGGCGGAGATTTTGACGCGTTCGGCTAGTTGCTGGTCGCGGCGTTCGCGCCATTGTCTTAAGGTTGGGAGCAGGTGTTAGTGTTAGGGATTAGAAAAGGGGAATGGGGGAGAAGGGATAATATCTCGGGGTGGGACTTACCGTATGGGTTCAGGTTCTTCTTCTGGGGCTGTGTAGTTGCTGTAGGATTGTTGCGAGGGCTGGAAGGGTGAAGCCGAATTCGTAATTGTGCCGCCTGGTCCGATTGCCTGGCAAAGGTCAAACACTGTGCTATGTTTAAGAATGGCAAAGGATCCATACCTCGTTGCGATGGTCGACAGCAGGAAAAGAACTCTCAAATTGGCCAACGTCATCTCCGCCAACTTTATCACCGTTATAGCTCCCTCCACCACCACCTAGGAGATCATCGTCTCCGTCCTCCACAGTAGCTGTGGCAGCGTTGTCGTGTGCGGAAGCAAATTGGGCAGCGTCATCACCGAGTAAGTCAAGCTCTCGTCTTAGGAAGTCGTCGTCTCCAGCGGTTCCGTCATGGGATGCCGTGCCGTTGCCCTCAACTCCAGTCTGACCTGTAGAAGATAACATTTATGGTCAGTTAATGTGATGCCGGATAGGAAAATGACTGTGATCAGCCTGCTCACCTTCTGAAAAGTCTTCTATGGAAGGGAATCTGTCAGCCATGGCTAGTTGTGTAGTAATATGAAAGTGATCAAGGAGCGTGCTGAGAGCTCCAATGGATGGTGTCAATTTGTCTGAAGAGCCAAGCTTTATATGTCAGTGCGGGTAAAGCGTCCAATGATCGTCGTAGATGTTGAGAATTACTGACGCGACATAACTTCGTTGAGGCAGGACCCGTACTGACCTTAACTCCAACTCTCACGACTATCAATAGTTTCACAACCCCAACATCCAACTTTGTAGAATCGTGTGGTCCACACAAAGACTATGGTGTGAAGTCCTACATCTATCCCAATATCTCCAGATAATCTAGCAGACCTCGCAAGCTTTGCCGCTCCTCGCCAACCTGCCAACATTTACCTAGCACGCCTAGCAGCCACAACACCCTCAACTTCTCTGGCTAGTTGTAGCAAGCCAGAATGGCGTATACAGATGATGGCGTAAAGGCGAAGCTTTCAGCCCTAAATGAGACCCAGGAGAGCATCGTGACTGTCGCTCAATGGGTGATGTTCCATAGGTACTTTTTTCCCCAAGTGCATCCGCTTCTCTTCCATGCGCCGCTGACCGCTGGCTCTCCAGGAGACATGCAGACCGCACCGCAACCATCTGGCTCCAACGTCTCAAAGATTCTGGTGCCAACAAGCGCCTCAACCTCATCTACCTCGCCAATGAAGTCGCCCAGCAATCCCGCGCCAGGAAAAAGGATGACTTCCTCATTGCTTTTTCCCCTATTATAGCTGAAGCTTCTGCCACCGCCTACAAAGGTGCTACCAACGAAGTTCAGCAGAAAATTCGTCGTGTCATTGAGGTATGGCGCCAGCGGCAAATCTTCGAACCCCCTATCCAAGAAGCTATCGAAGCCCGTATTGATGAGCTTGACAAATCGCGCTCTTCGGGTAAGAAACCACTGCTCGGTGGCTCACTATTCTCCAACTCTTCTGGCCCAGCAGCACCTTTGGAGATCCAGCCTCTCGTACCTCTCCAGATCGCTGTCTCCAAGGCAGTAGCTTCCACCACTGGCCTCGCAGCAACCGCAAACAGCGAGTACGACAAGCTCACCGACCCAAGCAAAACAATCCCAACACCCCCAGTGCACGCTGCCCGCCTCAGCGCCCTCCTTAAATCCCTCGCCAGTGCTGAGGGTGCCGTATCCGAGAGTATCAAAGCCCGCCGCGCGCTTGTGGAAGGGCTCGAAAAACTCCTCGAAACAAACCGCACAACGTTGGGCGCAGAAGAATCCCAGCATTCAGAGCTCGTTAGCCGTAAAGCCAGTGCCGAAGCCAAGAAACGCGAGGTCGAAGACGGCATCATGCGCGGTCTGTCCGCTGAATCCTCGCCCATAACCCCCAATATCCACACGAACGGCAAAGCTACACCTCAGGAACGTTCAAAAACTGAGCCCGAGCGCCCAGACATCGAAGAACTAACTCCTCCACCCGTTGAAACCCTCACACCCCCCAAACCCTTGCCTCAAACCCCTTTCCAAACCTCACCTCCTTCCACTCTCCCCTCACAATTGCCCCAATTCACCTCCTCTATGCCCCAGGCATCACTAGCAGGCTCAGACCTGCTTTCCTCGTTATCGATGCCGCCGGTACGACTCTACGCGGGGAGTCCGGGAAGTGCAGGGGGAGGGATGGCAAAGAAAAGGAAGTTGGATGATGAGGGGTTTGGGGGTGGGGAAGATGCAATGGCAGACTTAGATGATGATGTTGCGGAACTGTTGAGAGCGGAGAGTGGAGGTCACTAGCCACCAAACGTTCAGTCTATTGGTACTTAGAGTCTCGAAAATTTCTAGTTAGAATGAATTGGCAGCCAAGTTCCCAGCTGTCAAATCCCCAGAAACGAATCCTCACAAGCCCACAAAATCCAAGTTATTTCCCAAACCGACCTCGCAGTTTACACATTCCGCTAACCTCAATTTCTCGATCTTGTCTTGCAAGATCGTCAATTCCTCCCTCAGCTCGGCATTGATTTCATCCTCCCCTCCACTTCGGTTGGCCGCCTCCTCCTCAGGAGTACGCCCCACGGTCCAGTCTTGGGCCGCAGGCGGAGAAGTGGTGGTGATGGCGCCCAAACGCCGGAGGAATCCGATCGACATCTTCGCCATTCTGATTTTGGCCTTCACTACGAAAGGGTTAGTTGAGCTGCTAGTCTGATATTGGACTTGGTAACAGTATTAATGTCTATTAAGATGGAGGCAAATCACTTACGCTTCTTGATCGTTTGGTCCTTGAGCTTGATCTGATTTATTAAAAACTTCTTGGTGTTTGCCATGTTTGCTTTGTCACGAATTAGCCACTTCGTGACTAAGATAGGGTAAGCTCAGGAGTTCATGTACTTACAGTAAGCTATCGACTTGGATAGCTTGTATGGTCGTGGATGAAAAGGTTGATATTTGAAGTGGTTTTTCAAATCTGTTATGGTCGATGTTCGTGAGTTCGTGTGAAATATATATACTGAACAAATCAATAAATATCCCTTTTTCGATACGAAGCTAAAGCGTATTCGATGGTTGGATACGGACCCTCTATCTATTCACTTGTAGTAACACTTCCTTTGAAGGATCACCAGATGGAGCGGTGGAACGCTTCAGCTTCACCAGCAGGAGAATGAACATGCCAATGACCAGGAGGAGAAGAAATAGGAGGATCTTGCGCTTCATGGACTTGCGCTGGTACCCAGTGGCCTACATCCAAAGTGTTAGCATTGCTAACCTTCTTACAGTGCAAACAGGCATACCACAACAAGCTCCTTTTCGGCTTCCTTGACATTGACCACCATGTTCTCTATGTTGTAGTCGATCCGATCGAGCATCGTCCCCTGGTCTATGATCATCATCTGAAGATCCTTGAAGATATCCGCCAGTTCTATAATGCCCTTGGCAATCTCGTTGATCTCTCGCTCTCTTTGTGCAATGGCAGCGTCATTGCTGTTGAGACGTTTTTGGGTCGTTTGCTGCAGCGTGGTCTGCTGCAGAGTCGACTGGGAGAATGACTTATCGCTCTCGGATTCCATCATAGACGGATCAGTATACGGGTTTTGGGAAGGGCTTGATGATCCATTGAAAGGAGATGACATGCCTCCCAGCTGGCGAAGCTCTGTATATCATGTCAGCAGAACGGTTCCAACATTCGCAATAAGAGCTACGCACTCTTCATGTAGTTGCTTTGTTTTTTCCTGAAGCCAGCACTGGCCTCTTGCACTGTGGCGGCCAAAGCAACCTGGATATTTCGAGCCATCGTCTCATCCGCCCTGGCTACTCCACCTTGACGTTTTGCTTCTCTAACCATCATCTCTACTTTCTGGATCGCCCTTTGGCAGTCATGAAAGCCGCGAGTGATTTCCGACGTCATCCGCTCAATCGTTGCTTCCTCCATTTTTCGGACATCCTCATCGTCAAAGCTAGGCAGCACATGCTTCTGGTGCAGCTTTTCTAAATTTGCTGACTTCTTTGCTATTTGTTCTAGAAGCTCAGTGACTTCTTCCTGAACATCCGTCCATCTCGGTGGGAGCAGGTCCATTTCAATGATTGCATCTCCGTCATCCTCAAAGGCCCCAGTTGACATAAGGCCGCGGCGCTCCTCAGATTCCGATCCTTGCGTGGAGAAGCCATTGGCAGGTGCACCTACGACTCTTCGTCTCTTAGCAGGGTGGTGGGCATAGGACTGCCGGTAGGATATATAGCTGTTACAAAGCTCACATCAGCTCGGAGACTTGAGCCTCTGGGGGTTGGCGCCTACAGATTGGTTCTATCTCTCCACATCTTTTCCAGATGCCCCTAAGGGCCTGGAACACAGGTTTACAAATGAAATTATTGGTCAAGTACTGCCATGAGTATTGAAAGTGGTTGTTAGCAAAGTGAGGGAGTAAGAGATGTTGTTCAACACCTCCCACATTACCGGCAATCTCCGTTCAGGGATCTCTTGGCTCGTGCAAATCGGTCAGCCTTGCGAGACCCTACTCGTAATTCGCATCGACAGCGACTTAACCTGTTGCACCCCATACCTACAACATTGAACAATATCCAATACCCTCAAGTCATTCGTTGCAGAACTATCACCACTACCCTCACGCATAGTCACATTAACCCCCAACATGGTAGGCTTATGGCTGTTTCCCCCCACTTCCCCCCGCCTAATGAGGCTCCTGCTTAGCTCTACTTACTATAAGGACGCCTAAGCTGACAGTTCATTTTCCAGGCGGACTCTCTTACCGAGGAGCAGGTGTCTGAGTTTAAGGAAGCATTCTCTCTGTTTGTTAGTATACTCAGGACCCTGTGCTGCGCAAGGGAGGGGCTGACTTCTCCCCCTACTTTAGGACAAAGACGGCGATGGTGAGTCCAAACTACCCCGAATTTCCCTATCCACCCTACGACTTGGGTTAAACTCAAAGGGATGGCGCTTGCGGAATACGTTGCGGATAGCGAACACTTTTGCTACCCTACAAGAAATCTCAAGGACCAAAGACTAATCATTTCTAAACCTGCCAGGACAAATCACTACAAAAGAATTGGGTACCGTCATGCGATCTCTGGGCCAGAATCCTAGCGAGTCTGAACTCCAGGACATGATCAACGAAGTGGATGCAGACAATAACGGGACTATTGATTTTCCAGGTATGAAAAACCCACTCTGGACCCGCACATTTCGTGGAGAGCCTACTGATCCCATTTGCTTTTAGAATTCCTAACAATGATGGCTCGTAAGATGAAGGATACGGACTCCGAGGAAGAAATCCGAGAAGCGTTCAAGGTTTTCGACCGTGACAACAATGGCTTTATTTCAGCTGCGGAACTACGCCATGTAATGACCTCCATTGGCGAGAAGTTGACAGACGACGAGGTGGACGAGATGATCCGGGAGGCTGACCAGGATGGGGATGGAAGGATTGACTGTGAGAAACTATGGGAATACAACATCGAGCACCGCTGACTGATCCTTGCCAGATAACGAGTTCGTTCAGCTCATGATGCAGAAATGAAAGACGTGTCGTGGCTTTTGGTTCGTGCATCGGCTTGTCACACTGACTTCGTTTTCCGTTTTCCACCTTGCGAGTCTTCGGCTTGCATGTGTTGAGGGGTTTGGATCGGATATTGTATGCACCGGTTCGAGAGGTCCTCCCGCATAGCTTGACTGTATGCTAGTCACTGTAGGCTATAATGAATTCGCCTCCTAATTCTGGAGTCGTCTGCTCTTGACCCTACGGGAAACAATCCCTGAGTTTACCCGTTAAGTACCTATCTTCGTCTATTGAATCCACTGTCTCGCGAACGGCGGTCACCGTTTTTTTGCCTTCCACATGTTCCACATTCCATACCTACTTCAACTCCTCTGCTCCCGCTTGTCTCTATCTCTCACTTGAGAGATGTCAATCGTTCCTATTCTCTTGACAAACTCCAAATTGTGGACCCCGCACTCCACTCAAATATCCCCCCCCCCCAAAAATGAAATTTTCACAGCTTGCGACTTGAAGAATCATTGTACCTACGCCGATATCTCTTGTTAGCCGGCTCGCAATTTCTCATCCCCACTGCCGCCAGTCCACCGTCGGATGTGCATGAGGTGACTTTAGGTACAATGGCCAGTGTCAGGACCGTGCCTAGATGATACAACCAATGGAGGTCAGGGTTGATAGTGCTTGATCTTTAGAGGTAGCTATAACTGAATATTAAGAATACAGAAGAAGGTTGGTACAAAAGCTTCTATTTAT